>Ga0307375_10002828_pt1 | contig 17464 bp, 15 predicted proteins | sample TR1MG_FD_202531 | JGI IMG/M metagenome (GOLD analysis project Ga0307375, IMG submission 202531) | Soil microbial communities from Risofladan, Vaasa, Finland - TR-1 | ecosystem: Environmental > Terrestrial > Soil > Coastal area > Acid sulfate soil | place: Finland: Risofladan, Vaasa | collected... | reverse complement strand
GAGCGTGTAGACCGTGGCGTTGCCGACCGCACGCAGGGTCGCCTTGCGCGGCGTCCGGTCGACAAATGCGCGGGTGCCGGCGCACTCGCCCGCAGTCATCGTGTAGACCAGATTCTGTTTGTGGTTTATATCGGCGCTGAACACGGCCAGCTTGCCGGAGGCGAGAATGAACAGGGTCTGAACGGCTTCGCCCTCGCTGACGAGCAACTCCCCATCCTTCAACTGGCGCACACCCATTATCGCCGCGAGGCTCCTGGCTTCGTCCTCGGTGATTTCCGAACATACCGATGATTTGCCGATTAGCCTGTAGTCTGCCTCATTGCTCATTTCAAGGTGCTCCTTTCCATGTTTGCCGTCGAATCAGAAGTGCTGCCAGATGCCCATTATAGATTAATGGACATCATCCCAGTGTGACAACGGAAAAATGCCACCTGGCCGTTCGGCATGCAGGCCGGCGGCAATACCGGACCGCCGCCGCAAACAAGCGACTCAAACTTTTACACGGCGGCCCAGCACTTCGTTATGGCAATCCGGATTGTCCAGAAATCGCCACAAATACCATGCGGCAACGGCCCGGTAAGGGCGCCATTTTTGCGAAGTTGCTTCAAGGCTTTTTGAATTCGGGTAAAGGATCCGGTGGGCGCGGATCAATCCGCCATCACCCAGTGCAAGCGTATCCAGCCTGTTCAACCCGTACATCATGAATATCTCGGCGGTCCAGGTTCCGATACCCCAATATGAAGTCAGCCTGTGCAAAACCTCGCCATCATCAAGCCGGTCAAACGCCCGGTGTGATATATCCCCGGCGATGCACGCTGCGGCAATGCCTGCAACGGTCCTGATCTTGCTGTTCGAGATTCCGCAGCCCTTTAGCTGAACCGGGTCAAGCGCAAGAAACCGGTCCGGTTTGAAGGGCCGCTTGCCGTGTATGGCTTCTATTCTTGTGGCGATGCTGCCGGCCGCGGCGGTTGAAAGTTGCTGGCCGATAACCGCCCTTGCCAATGCGTCGAACGGTTCCCTTTTGTCCTTGCCGATATTGGCATTGCCGAAGATCGAGATCAGTTTGGCCAGTTTCTTGTCCTGCTGGCACAGGAATGTTTCGGGGCTGGGAGATATGGCGGTCGTGCCATTCATGCAATCACAGCAAACTATCCGTCCTGCGCAAACGCGTTGCGATCACGCGCATCACATGGACCGCGAAATTGGGTGTCTGCTGGATCAGGAAATTGAAGCGCTTGCGATCGATCGGCAATAACTTGCAGTCGCCCTTGGCGATAATGGTTGCAGAACGCGCGCCTTCATCGATCATCGCCATCTCGCCGACGATTGCGCCCGGCCCAACGGTTTCGACCACCTGGTTGTGCACGATGATGTCGGCGGAGCCGGACATCAGTACATACATCAGGTTGCCCGGGTCGCCTTCCTTGAACAGGGTCTCGCATGAGGGAAGGTCCTGTAAACCGGTTTCATGTTGGAACAATTCTGCAAGATTCATGGCGCGACTCCCGTAACGGTTGATCACGGCGTGATTTTAGCCGGAAATTAGCCATTGCATGGGCGGGATTTCAGTTCCGCATTCCGGATGGTCGCGGTTGAAAGGCGTCCGGTGTCAAATTTTGCGGTCGGGCGCTTTCAGCGTGGCAGGCGATTTTTTCTCGCAGGCAGCGCGCAGCGCTGCAAGTTGATCGCAGGGGCCGGATTTTGCAAGGACGATGCCGCGGGATTTTTTCTTTGCACTGGTCGGGACGATTGTGTCTTTTCGTTTTTCCTTGGCTTGCGCGATGCTGGTTTCATTTTTGGCCCCGGGCACTTCCGCTTTGGCGACAGCGGGCGCTGGGGCTTTCGCGACTTGATTTTCACTGACCCATTTTGCATGGGCTTGTTGCCTGGCCGCGATGATTTTTGGAATATCGGCCGGATGTTCGGCCAGATAGCGCCGGTCGGCATCATTTATCCGGGCCGTGTTGCCGGCGTTGATGCCGAGTGTTGCCGCATCATGCGACAGTTGCCCGATGGAGAATTGCGGCTGGACATTGGTCAGGGTAATCACGTCCGCCGGGTGTGCAACGTCACCGAGTTTTGCGCCGGGCAAATCATTTGCCGGATTATTCGGTTCGCTGGAGTAGGCGACGAGCTGGTAGCCGGGTTTCAACAGGGAGTTGCTCCCAGCATCCAGCAGCACTTTTTTTCCGTCCGCACGGGCGATATGCGCGGCAAAGGGGACATTTTTCAACGCATCCCGGATTCCCTTCGCGGCAGTATCGATCACCCGGCTTATCGCGCTGCCGTAATCGGTATCAAAAAATGCACGGCTGCCAAACGGGATGTCGTCTCCCACCCGCACATCATCATCGGTCTGGTCTTCATAGCGGCGCGACAACAACGCTGTGCCGGAAAAACCGTCATAGACGTTCAGCTCGATTTCGATATGTCTTGTTCCCCGGTCTGTTCCCGCGTCGACCACCGTGCCGGAAACGAGGAACTGGGCGCCTGTCTGCCCGGCTATTTGAACAATAGCCTGCTGCCGGGTTGTATCGTCGCCTGCCGGGATCGAGTATCGCGTAGCGGTGGATAGAAAACCCTTGCCCGACCCGATGCGGCTGGAAAGTGCGGCGGGCAGGCCGTCATAGATGTTATTGATATCGTTTACCTGGAGGGCATCGGCAACGTCAAACTGGGTAAACACGATTTTCTTTTTCGGCGGCTGGTCGATCGCCACGACCGGCGGAGCGGGTTGTGCGGGTGGAGGCGCTGTATGTGCCGCGCCGGGAGGAGCAGCCTGTGGTTGAGTTGCCCGGACTGCTGCAACGCCCGGGTTGGCGGCTGCCGGTTGGAACGTTGCCGCCTGTGCAACGCCGGATTGTGCAGTTATCGATTGAGCCGCGCCGGATTGGGCAACTTGGGACTTGACCGGTGCGGTCGCAGAGACACCGGACTGTGCGGTCACGGTTTGCATCGTTTCCGTCTGTGCCACTGCCGAATGGGCCGCCACCGCTTGAGCGCCGGTTGTCTGAGCCACGCCAGATTGGGCAACTTCCAGTGCCGGTTGAACGGCTTTGGTCGGGACGACGCCCGATTGCGCGGTTTCTGTTTGGGCGGCCACCGGCAACGCAAAGGCGCTTTGCGCCATGCCACAGCTTGCGCACGCCAGAATGAATGCAGGCAAGCAGGCGGGGAGGGAATATTTCCCGGCCGATAACACAGTCGATTTGCCGAAGCGAAACCTGTTGCGAACATATGCCTGCATTACCACTCCTTTATACCGGATTGCCCGTTACTCGTATTTGGGCTTGCACAGAATTCCCGGAACACATGCCACGATGAATTGCTCACTGACAGTGTCGGCAAAACCCATGACTACCTGTTCAGGATGGCAAGCTCCCCTATTCATCGGCAACCAATCGGGAAAATTGAGGGTAACTTGCGCTGCGGGCATAAATAAACACCGGCGGCCGGTTCGGCTGGTGCGAATCAGCCCGGAATTGCCGGGCGTTGTGATCGGGCAATGTCCGGCGCTTATCCCCGCCTGATGCGGGGTCGCGGGCGGCGTTTATATTTTTAGGTGGTTTTGGTGGTGAAGCAGACTACCTTGTTGCGGCCGGTTTGCTTGGCCTGATAAAGCGCCGCGTCGGCTTCTGCCAGCATATCTCCCAGCGCGCGCAGGGCGGTGGCGGGGCAGATGGATACGCCGATGCTCACCGACAGGGAGACTTCCCCTTTTGAGGTGGCAAGCGCTGTGGAAGCGACAATCTGCCGCAGGGACTCGGCCAGCGCCAGGGCGTCCTCGGCGTTGGTGTCCGGGGCGATCACCAGAAACTCTTCGCCGCCATACCGACCCAGCAGGTCCTGCCCGCGCAACCGTCCCGCAAGCAGCGAGGCGAGTTCACAAAGTACGTCGTCGCCGGTCTGGTGGCCGCGGGTATCGTTGACGAGCTTGAAGTGGTCCGCATCGATCATCAGCAGCGCCAGCGGCAAACCGCTGCGCCTGGACAGGGAACGCTCCGCATAGTCTGTCAGCGCGCGCCGGTTGGGAATCCTGGTGAGACTGTCGGTCATCGCAAGGTGCATGATTTCGCGATCCGTGCGCTCCTTGACCAGCAACAGGAATCCGAACGAACCAAGCAATGCGACCGACATGCTGGCAATGTAGGCGAGGAGCTGAACCGGTTGGAGCAACAGGGTGTTTTGCGGTTGGGCGAATTGGATGTGGCCGGTCAGGGCGAAACCGGCCCGCAACAGCAGCAGCACCAGGATCATCACAACCCCACCGAACAGCAGCCGCCATGCCTGTCCGGAACGGGTGTCCCGATCGGACCACAGCGCTCGCCCGATCAGCACCATCTGGAGGCCGTAAATGATACCGTCCCAGACGAAGCGGCTGCGTATGTGTTCCTCCAATATGGCCGCCACCAGCAGTGTCAACCCAACCGGCACCAGATATTGCCAGCGCGGTGCGGGGCGTTGCTGGAATTCATAAATCGCGGCCAGTATCAGCGCAAACGCGGCGGACAACAAGCCGTTGGCCACGATCACCGAGAACAAATCGGGAATCCTGCCGCGTGCCGCTATCAGTCCCCAGGCTATGGTCTCAAGGAACATCGCCGCCGCCCATTTTCCCATGCCGTCCGGTTTGCTGCTCTTGCGTCCGGCAGCGGCGACGAACATGCTCAGCACCGACAAGCCATAGGTCAGGATCAGCGAAAACAGCAGGGTGCGGGGATCGAGGTTCATTGCATCACACCGGCCGCGTGCAAATGACGGACTCCAATTGGTGACACCAACGACTGACCGGTTTGCGGGGGTTGTGAACAATCCCGCCCCTTTTTAAATGCGGGGGCATAGCCCTGTTTTTTATACATACGCATCGATTCCTTCATGTGTCCCGGCAATTGCCTTTGAGGATGCAATTTAGTGCACCAGAATAAATGCGCAGCATTTGTTTCCCCTTTGGTAAAAGCATGACGCTTCTATTTTGGCATGACTGGGGACGGAACCCCTTTTTTCATTTTAATCAATGCCGCCCGCGCCGCAGCACCTGTAGCCGTGTTCTTCTGGATAGTTGCCTGTCCCCGATTGTTCTACCGGGAATCAACCTGTTATCATCCGGCGTAGCAAAGTCCCGCAATTGCAAGGGCCGGCACATTTGTACTGGCAGCGGCAATTCTACTTGCACCATCTAAAATTCCAATTGAAATAATTGCATGGCCGAACAGATAATCAACGTTGGCTCGTTAGTCAAAGACGCGAGTGAGGGCCTGACAGCGGAGGAGAAGCTCGGGCTGAAAATACAGCTGTCGGAAAAAATCCAGCAGCTCACCGCGCTGGAGGACACGGAACCTTTACAGCGCGCCCGACTGCAAATGGACATCGCCGAAATCCTGAATCCACTGGAACGCCGCAAAGAGGCATGGGAAATTGCACGCGAGGCATTTGCCTTGTCTTTGCAACAGGAATCCTGGCAGGATGCCGTCGAGGCTTGCAACGTGCTTTATCAGGCCGGCCATGAAGATTCCATCGCGGTGCTGGGCATGGGCATCTGGCTGGCCATTACCTTTCCGGTCGATCCGGAACTGACCGTGGCCATGCTGGTCCATGCGATTGACGAAATGCCGGATGATTCAGACGGCGCTGCCGTTGCGGCGATCACCGGGCGCTATGTGGTTGACCTGCGCGCCGGGGACGACAAACACGAGAGCCAGCGCTTTCTTGTGGATAGTCTCATTGCGATGGTGGCCAAACGCCATAGCCAGGTGCAGGACCAGCATGCGATGGACGCCTGGCTGGACAAGCTGGAGCTGCGCGATCCGCAGGTGTTTCTGCCGCGCATGGCGCTGGTCGTCGATGCCATCGTCGCTGACAAATGGTGGTTTGATCGTGATGCATTGCGCGACAGATTGCCCGAATAGGCCACAAATCGGATTGGCCCAGGTTGGGCTGACTCACGAAAAATTCATGCGATCAATGGAGTCTGACCCCGTAGATTAGTTGTATATTTCAATCGTAACTTTAACTAGCAGAGGAAATATCATGCCCGGTTTGCTTCCCAACGTAGATCCCGATGGATTGCTTGAATTTTCGGTTGTATATACCGATCGTTCCCTGAACCACATGTCCAAACAATTCCAGCAAATTGTCAAAGACATATCTGCAGTACTCAAAGAGACATACAACGCCCGCTCCGCGGTCATCGTTCCCGGCAGCGGCACATTCGGCATGGAATCGGTTGCGCGCCAATTCGCGCAAAATAAAAAATGCCTGATCGTTCGCAATGGCTGGTTCAGTTATCGCTGGACGCAGATCCTGGAAATGGGCAATCTCACGAAAGATGTCCATGTGCTTAAAGCAAAACAGATCGACAACACCACAACAGGCGCTTTTGCGCCGCCGCCAATCGGGGAAGTCGTCGCCTTCATAAAAAAGGAAAAACCGGCTGTTGTATTTGTTCCCCATGTTGAAACATCCTCCGGGATCATCCTGCCGGACGACTATGTGCAGGCAATCGGTGCCGCGGTTGAATCGGTCGACGGAATATTTGTGCTGGACTGCATCGCCTCGGGCGCAATGTGGGTCGACATGAAAAAATCCAAAGTCGACGTGCTGATCTCGGCCCCGCAAAAGGGCTGGAGCAGTACACCGTGCTGCGCAATGATCGCGCTGGGAGAGCGGGCACGCGAGAAAATTGACCATACGCAAAGCAACAGCTTTGCAATGGACTTGAAAAAGTGGCTGCAGATCATCGAGGCTTATGAAAACGGCGGCCATCTTTACCACGCGACCATGCCGACTGATGGTTTAAAGATCCTGCGCGACTACATGAAAGAAACCCAGGCGCTCGGTTTCGCGACAGCCATGGCAAGACAGATTGCTCTGGGCAAGAAAGTGCGTGCCCTGCTTGAATCCAAAAACTTCATGTCCGTTGCAGCACCGGGCTTTCAATCACCCGGGGTGGTGGTGAGCTACACCGCCGACCCTGACATTCAGAACGGCAAAAAATTTCTCCAGAAAGGATTGCAAATCGCCGCGGGCGTGCCGCTTCAGTGCGATGAAAGAGCCGACTTCCGGACATTCAGGTTGGGTTTGTTCGGCCTTGAAAAATTGCTGAATGTTGATCAAACCGTTGCCAGTTTTAAAAATGCGCTGGACCGTATTGAGCACCATTGATTTTACCGAATAGCCCATTCATACAGGTGATGACGAACCGTTAAACGGCAGATATCCCACATATCACCTGATAGAAAGGGCGCTGGCAAAACAGCAACATCGTGACGGAGCCCCGTTCATTTTAATTATTTGGGCCCCGTCGCCCTGTCCGGGTTGTATCGAATTTACCCGGCGCCCATCAGAATCCTTCAAGCACAATCTTGCCACGCGCAGTGCCGCTTTCGATCTGGGCATGCACCCTGCGCAGGGTTGCGGCATTGATCTTGCCGGCGACATCAGTCGCGGTGGAGCGGATGCGTCCCGCATCGACCAGCTTCGCCACTTCGTTCAGCAGTTTGCCCTGTTCCGCCATGTCCGGTGTGCCGAACAGCGAACGCGTGAACATCAGTTCCCAATGCAGTGAAATGGCCTTGAGCTTGAACAGCATGCCGTTAAGTTCTGCCGGATCATCAATCAGGCCAAAGCGACCCTGTGGTGCAATCAGCCCGATAATGCCAGTCAAATGCTGCCCGGTCTGCGTGGTTGAGAATACAAAACCCGGGGCACCCAAGCCCAGTGCTGCAACCTGCGGCGCCAAAGGCTTGCGGTGGTCGACCACGTTTTAGCCCCCGCGCAAAGACTATGAAATCGCTGATGCGATGGAATATTGTTGTGAACAATAGCGTCTATATAAGGGCGTATAAATTTAATGCGTATAAACTGCTTTTAATCCAACTTTCCGGAGAAAGAAACTATGTCATTAGATCGTCGGCAACTTCTCAAACTTATGGCCGGGGGTGTGGCTGCAAGTTTATTCACTATTCCTATACTGGCCAAAGCTGCGACCAAACCTAATATCAAAGCAATTGCTTTTGATGGTTTTCCTATATTTGATCCAAGACCAATTTTTGTATTGGCAAAAACATTGTTTCCGGAGCAAGGGGGTTCGCTCGCCAAACTCTGGTTTACTAAAATATTTGGCTATACATGGCTGCGCACAGCAGGTGATCAGTATAAAAGTTTTTATACTGTGATTGAGGATGCGCTAATATTTTCAGCAGAAAGTTTAAAGCTTGACCTGCCGCCAAAGAAACAAAAACAATTAATGGGTATTTGGTTAAATTTGAAACCTTGGCCAGATGTTAAGCCGGCCCTGGAGTTATTCAAGAAAAACAATATTCGGCTTGGTTTTCTTTCAAATCTGACCGAAGAAATGTTGCGCACCAATGCAAAAAATTCAGGTATTGAAGATGCTTTTGAGTTTTATCTTAGCACCGACAAGGTTCAAGCTTACAAACCAAGTCCTCTGGCATACCAGATGGGGGTCGACGCGTTTGCTCTTCCTAAACAGAACATAGCCTTTGCAGCTTTTGCAGGATGGGATGCGGCGGGAGCTGAATGGTTTGGTTACCCTACGGTTTGGGTTAACCGACTAGGGAGCCCTGCCGAGAAATTAGGCGTCAAGCCTGACCGCATAGGAGAGGGCATAGGTCAATTAGTTGATTTTGTAATAACCTAGCTTAACCTGCGGTCTAGGGATAACAATTAGCTCCGGCGGACAATTCAGGGCAGCACTTTCTTTGCATTTTCGAAATCGCGCCATTCATCGCCTTCTGGCGGCTTGCCCATGCGCAGTTTGGCGTCCACGGGATTGACCGAAACGGCGTTGATCTTGACCAACAGATCGCGGCCCAGGGCTTTGGGTTTCTCAAGGGTGATGTCCTGAAAGGCATCATCGCGGTCAATTAAACGGGTGTTTTATAGGCAACGGCTTTCATTTTCAGTTTCCTTGTTGTAGTTAAGCGGCGGTGAGAATAGGCTATGGGGCACTCAACATCTGGAACAAGCGTCAGGCCGGGCTTGACCTTTATTCACATGACCGTTTAGTCAGGACAAATGACCGTTTAGCCCGGACAGGCAACATGGGGACGGAGTGTCACCATATAACCCGGCGGGCTCAATAAATGGGTAATAAGCCTCCATTGCTCCGGTATTGCGAAATGACTTTAAAGAATCGGGACCGATAGCCATGTTTCCCCGCCAGTAGTTTACCCGGTCTATTCCAACGAACATTTGGGACTCGAAATCACTGAAAAATCGAAGGGACTAAAGATGGCTGAAACATCCAAGGTACTAAGGTTGAGTATTTTCCACAAACTGCTGGTGACTATGTTGCTGGTTGCGCTGTTTCCCATCGGCAGCGTGTGGTACGTCAGTCGCGAAAATGCGATCCGCGACCTGAACAATAACATCGAGATTCAGCTTTCCACTGTAGCCAATGACCTGGTCGACCAGGTAAACAACTGGGTCGACCTGAACCAGCGACTGATGCAGCAGAACGCCCAGACCGAGGCGATTCAATCGATGAACAAGGCGCAGCAGGACCCGGTGCTGGGTAGCATCAAGAATACGTACGATTGGGTGAACCTCGCTTTCACTCTCGATGCCCAGGGCAACAATATCGGCCGTAGCGACAATCGTCCTCCGAACCCGCCCGACACGCGTCCGTTCTACCGTGCCGTAATGGGTGGTGCACCGTTGGGTCATCAGCTGGTGATCGGCATCAAGTCCGGCAAACCGGCCCTGATATTGGGTGCACCGATTTACGGCAAGAACCAGAGTATCATCGGCGTAATCGCCATGGGTATGACCCTTGAGAAACTCTCTAACACGATCACCACCAAAAAAATCGGGGAAACAGGATTTGCCTTCCTGCTTGACGAGCAGGGTAATGTCATTGCCCACCCCAAAATCGATCTGTCCAAGAGTCGTCAGGATTTCAGCAAACACCCGGCCTTCCTCGCCGCGGGCGGCAAACTGAGCGGTAGCTTTGTCTATACCGAGGATGGCAAAAAGATCATTGCCTACACCGAAAAAACCAACATGGGGTGGAATCTGGTAATACAGCAGGACTATGACGAAGCCTTTGCCCCGGTGCGTGCCGCGGACCGCAATGCGCTGATTCTGCTTGCCCTGACGGTAGTGCTTGCAAGTTTGGTGGCCTTTGTAGTGTCACGCCGCTTTACCAAACCCATACTGAATCTTACTGCGGTGGCAAATGACATAAGCCGTGGGAAATTGAACCTGAAAATTGCCGAGACATCGCGAAATGATGAGATAGGCGACTTGGCGCATGCCATCGAACGTATGGGCAACAGCATCCGGCTGGCCATGGAACGGTTCAAGAAGCAGGGCTAGGCGATTGTAGTTTTGGTTACAGGGAGCGAGATTTAGTGCGGACCTACTCAAGAGAGAACGAACGATGAGCGATGTTCGAAGCTATGAGCCACTCTCACACCTTGTTGCCGAATTGGAAACGCTTTGTCGTAACAGAAGTACCGGCATGGTATTTATTGTCACCGACGATAACCAAATGGCGCGCCTGAATCTGAACGCGGGTCAAATCGATTTCATTTCGTTCCACAACAAACGCGGCAGGGATGCACTCGCGATGTTCCTGAATATCCATGCCGGACGCCTGCGCTTTGAGGCAGGCCACACGGCCGAAAAAGCCACCTTGGATCTGCCTTCCACGGCCAACATACTCGAATATCTTGCCAAGCCGGCTGGCGCGCCCGGCATGCCAGCCGGCTCATCGGCCCCCAAATCCAAGGGTGTTGCCCTGAGCGCCGCCCACCGGGTAATGATCGAAGAAGTGCTGACGGAGTTCATCGGGCCGATGGCCAGCATAGTCTGTGAGGAAGAACTGAATGCGGCTCCAGACCTGGAGTCGGGGCTGAGGAGGCTTGCCGCCCAGATTCAGGAATCCAGTCAGGCAAAAGATTTCCTCACCCAGGTGCATGCCCGCTTGGCAAAAGCCCATTAAGCTTACTGTGCGGTAAAAGTAGTTGTAGCACTGACCGAAAAACTGAAATTGCTGCCAGTCGCCGTATAACCAATTTCGGCAGATCATATATCCGACCTTGTTGCCTGTTCAGAAAAATCGCGGCCTGTTCCTGTTTGTTCATTTAGTCCACAATATCGCATGCCAAAAATTACACCCCGGTTAATTCTGTTGATGGTCGCCCTTGCGCTGGTCGTCACGGCCATCCAGTATGGTCTGCTGACCGTCGCTTTCGAAAAGCTCGACCTTTCCGCCGACTCCGCCTATCTCCTGTTCATCACCATATTGGGTGGCAGCATGATCAACCTGCCGCTGTTCAGCATGAAAAGCGAAAAGCCCAATCTGGAGGAAATGCCGCCGCCATTGCGCGAGCTGTATAGCAAAATGCCGTACAACGGCAAGACCGTCGTCATGGCCAACGTCGGCGGCTGCGTGGTGCCGGTTGCATTCTGCCTTTACCTGCTGGCGCACCACCCGTTGAATATCTTTTACGTGGTGATTGCGGTTGCCGCCGTCACCCTGCTGACCTTCAAGACCAGCCGCAGCGTGCCCGGCATCGGCATAGGCATGCCGATACTCCTCGCCCCGATCCTGGCAGCGCTGGTTTCCGTGGCGCTCGATCCGGCCAATGCCGCACCGATGGCCTTCATCAGCGGCACGATGGGCGTGCTGATCGGCGCCGACCTGTTGCACCTCAAGGACATTCAGAAGATGGGCGCACCGTTCGCCTCGATCGGCGGGGCGGGCAGCTTCGACGGGATATTCATCAGCGGGCTTGTGGCGGTGTTACTGGCTTAGTTGGTGGCTGGGTGGGTAGGTGAAGGTGGTGAGAGAATTTCTATTGTGAAGCGGCCCCATTTAACTGATTGAAAATGTAGTAATGCAAGACCTGACTCCCGTGCTTCCACGTGCTTTACTCCGTATTTTTGATCCGCGTACTGGCCCGAGTTTTCCGCAGGCCATGCTGAATGTGTAGGTGAGCCGGGGTGAGTGAGTCGGACGGCGGGGCTCAGTCGCCGTCTTCATTCTCCTGCGCCAGTTGAAACTTGAGTTTATAGGCATCGATGTCGAAGTCGGTACTGTCCGCGACCGCGGCCAAAACAAGGGGCAGAACGCGCACCCGCTCCTCCTCGGTCTCGGACTTTGAGAAACTGGCCGCGACCGCCTCGGCGAACAGTTTTTCCGTCAGCCGCTCTGTCCGAGCCTCGTGGCTCTCGATGTCGGGATTGGCGCCGGGAGGAATGTTTTCCTCGATCCAGATCTCGGCCCACCTCAGGAATCGCTTGCTCATTACTGCCCACCCATCTCCGCGTTGTATGCAGGGCCGGTTTCCCGACCCACTGTGACCCACCCGATATTTCGATCCAAATCAAATTGAGAAAAAGTTTATCACGCAGCATTGACTGCTTCAATTGTGGGTTGAGGTAGCAGGATGGCCTCTAAAATTATTGCAATTATTAGCTCAGTCTGCCCCATTTAACGGATTGAAAATGTAGCAATGCAAGACCTGACCCCGTGCTTCCGTTTGACCCCGTGCTTCCGTTTCATTAGTTTGAATTGCGCTGTTGTAGAAAATCGAGCCAGAGAAATTCAGAAACCGTGGTCTGTCCCCGATTACGCATTTAACGGATTAAAAATGTAGTAATGCAAGACCTGACCCCGTGCACTGGATGTTGAACATCAGCCGGTAATACGGCATCAGGTTTGGCCAGTCTGCGGCAACCCAGCGCTTTACCACCAGCGACGCCAATGCGGAGTGCAGGGCGAAGTACGCGATCCAGCAAATTGACATCAACACAATGTCGCGCCAGGCGGATTCAGTCATGCGATATCACCAAGAAAAATGGGGCAGCTCACTCATGCGACCCCTTTAATCCTTATTCCGCTTCTCTTGGAGGGATAAGGTCTTTATTTACTTTCATTACTTTGTTTATGGATTTGATGCCGGGATCTTTATCACCCGTTGCGTGCTTTGTTGCTGCCATCTTTATTAGATATTCAATATCACGTAAAGTTTGAGGGGAGGCATAACCGAATTGATGCTCTGCGAGAAGATTCCTGTACACATTATAAAGATAATATGAATTTTTCTTGTTATCTACAATATAACGCTGAACATGTTTGTTCCAATCCCGTGGCCTTTTATAAATCAAAAGAAGAATCAGTTCATGTTTAATAATGCCACCAATATTCTTATTGCCCAACATATCGATTAGCAATGGCCCCATCTTGCGAGAATACAAGTCATCCTGACACCATGCGGTTACGTTATATGGAATCTCACCTAAAATTCGTATGTATCTTTGTTGTGGTGTATCCCCAAAATCATCCGTTAAAACAAAGTTGGCGCCATCAAATAAAGCATGCCCTTTTTCTGCGAGTATCGGTAACACGATAAATAACACTTTTGATGCTTGCTCCCAACAATTCATAATTTCATTGAGCAACTCGCGTTTAATTGCTGGAGATACATAATCACTATTTCTTAATGCTCTTGAGCCAGCCCTTATTATCCGCATCATACTCATAAATGAATAATCAGTTAGAAGGGATGTAATGCTTTGATCATATGGTCTTGAGGGATCATAGTTGCGATCAGCAAATTGATCTTTGATTGCGGCGGGTAAATTTGACTCAAGTACACCATTGGCGATTACTTGTTGCATATGTACTTCTGCATCTGGTGAAGGTTTCCATGTTGCAAATTCGTAAGGATTTAAACCTTCAGGCAGGCCGCTCTTATTTTTCATGCTTTCACTACATGCTTTGATGTCTTTAGTAAGAATTAGTAATGCGTCATCGCGCATCCGATCTATTCCAGTATAGAATTCAATGAGATCTGGACGTTGTGCATACCGCATATCTTCAAAAATATAATTGGCAAAATCCTGATCATGATGCATCCGCTGAGCGGCAAAATAAAATATCCAGTAGGAAAATTTAAAGTGAAAAAAGCTTCCTCGCTTAATTAGGATGTTATTAGCATAGAGCACATCGAATACAACACTTGTTTCTAAATCAATTAGTCTTTCGTGACAACACTTCTGCGTTTCATTTATGAATTTTTCTCTTGTAAATTCATATGAGCCTTCTCTGATCAGCAGCTCGCAAAATCTTCCTAAGACATACTCGCAGTCTTTTAAATCTGGACGTGTTTTGTATGTTGGAATTTCATCAACGTTAAAGAGAAGAAATAAAACTCTCTTAATCATCTCCGTGCGGTTTATTGGGCTTTCTTCAAAATCAATTTCTGATACCTTTAATAACGTTAAGCAGTTCAGGGGCGTTCGATGAAGATTTAGGACATCTAGATCTAATGTAATCCTGGCCGTCACTGCATCTTCATCCCCAACATATTTTGCTTCGTTGTAATCTGAGACAATTTTTCGTATGTGCTCTCTAGATAGAGTCCATAGATACTGAACTTCAAATTGGCGTCCGAAATCAGCATTGATTAATTGATTAAATTGACCAATATCAACCTGATGCATGCAAACAATTGGAGTATTTTCAAAGCGCTTGCAAAGATCTTTAAGTAGTTTGATTGAATCCTTTTCATTTGAAGTCCATGAATCAAGAATTACACATTTGATGTCCTTTTCTTCCAGACCTAGAGTTTTCAATTCACTTAAGATGGCTTCATTTATTGATGCGGTGTGTGGCTTCAAATCATTCGAATCAAGATATAACCAAAAGACATTTGATTGTGAACGCCAAGCTTCTCTGATTAAGTAATGAGCTAAACAAGTTTGACCATATTGTGGGGGAGCTTTAATTATTGTTGACCTTGGGTTAGAGATAAACTCCACAAGATTCAACTTCGGCTGGGATTTTGCGTCTTTATCGAGTTCAGACTTCCTGCTGAGAATGGGAGGCACCCAAACTTTCGGTTGTGAGGAGAACGTTCGCAAAGCATTCTCTAACCTTTTAGCCAGATATTGATCTATGAAATTAACATCAACAATTGTAGTATTTGTTATTACAGGTGAATTCTTGGGGGGAAGATGCAACTTTTGATCGGGGAGGGGCTTGATTGCTAATGGCTGGCTAGTAAGGTAACGGTATAACATTTCATATTTTCCCTCCTCAGCCAAATCGTAGTGAGTAACAGCTTTTAAAGGTTTAGGAAGAAATTCAGAATCCGCAGTATTAAAATAAATAGGAACAAATTTCCGGTTTAAGCTATCGTTCTCATATATATCCTGATAAGTCAGCAAAGATTCCCATTTGACGCCTTTGCCTGTACCGGAAGGTGCCTTGCGCTCAACTCTATCTAAGTAAGTCTTTGTGCATACAACCAGCACAAAGTCGGCCTCATTTAATTTTTTCACCATCCATAATGGCCAGCCCTCCTCAGGTGTGCCATTGACATACTGGTCAATTTCGCAGTCAATGTGATTACTATTAAGGCGGTCAGATAGTTTTAAAACGTACTGACAGTGTTGATCTGAGTCGTGGCTGTAGCTAATAAAAACTTTAGTCATGATCTAAGGACCTAGAATAGATTAATAGATTAATTGATTTATTTAGTCGATTTGCCAATACTCATCGACTAATCGGCTTATACCGAATCCGCTTCGGCTTAGCACCTAGCTATTCGACTAAGCGAGCATACAACACTCGCTAAGTACACCCGCAAGGGGTGCGTCGTGGTTGTAAGGGGCTAAAGCCCCAACAACACACGCAGACTGGCTATCACCCAACCGTTTTTGTCCGGCCATTCTATTTTTATCGGCTGATAGGTTTGTAGCGTATACGTTTAGGTTTGGCTCCTTCCTCGCCTAACCGTTTACGTTTATCAGCCTCATACTCCTGATAGTTGCCGTCGAAGAACGTCCAGTGCGAATCGCCTTCCGCCGCGAGGATATGGGTCGCGATGCGGTCGAGGAACCAGCGATCGTGCGAGATTACCAGCACGCAGCCGGCGAATTCGAGCAGTGCATCTTCCAGCGCGCGCAACGTTTCCACGTCCAGGTCGTTGGACGGTTCGTCGAGCAGCAGAACGTTGCCGCCCGAGATCAGCGTCTGTGCCAGATGCAGCCTGCCGCGTTCGCCGCCGGAGAGCGTGCCGACGATCTTGGCCTGGTCTCCGCCCTTGAAGTTGAAGCGGCCGATATAGGCGCGCGACGAGGTTTCGTATTTGCCCACGGTGAGGATGACGTTGCCGCCGGAGATCGCATCGAACACGGTCTTGTCGTTCTGCAGCGAGTCGCGTGCCTGGTCGACGTGCGCGATCTTGACGGTGGAGCCGATCTTCACTTCGCCGGAATCCGGTTTTTCCTTGCCGGTGATCAGTTTGAACAGCGTGGATTTACCCGCGCCGTTCGGACCGATGATGCCGACGATCGCGCCGGGTGGCACCTTGAAGCTGAGGTTGTCGATCAGCAGGCGGTCGCCATACGCTTTGGACACATTGTTGAACTCGATGACCTCGTTGCCGAGCCGCTCGCCGACCGGGATGAATATCTCCTGCGTCTCATTGCGGGTCTGGTGTTCCTGCGAATTGAGTTCCTCGAAGCGGGCGATACGCGCCTTGGATTTCGCCTGGCGTCCTTTCGGATTCTGCCGCACCCATTCCAGTTCCTGCTTCATCGCTTTTGCGTGGGCGTCGAGTTGTTTCTGCTCGGTTTCCAGGCGCGCGCCTTTCTGTTCCAGCCAGCTCGAGTAGTTGCCTTTCCACGGGATGCCGTGGCCGCGGTCCAGTTCGAGTATCCATTCGGCCGCGTTGTCGAGGAAGTAGCGATCATGGGTGACCGCGACCACGGTGCCGTGGAAGCGCACCAGGAATTGTTCCAGCCATTCCACCGACTCGGCATCGAGGTGGTTGGTCGGCTCGTCCAGCAGCAGCATGTCGGGCTTTTCCAGCAGCAGCTTGCACAGCGCGACGCGGCGCTTCTCGCCACCGGAAAGATTTTTGATGACGGCATCCCACTCCGGCAACCTCAATGCATCAGCGGCGATCTCCATCTGGTGCGAGGCATCGCTGCCCGAGGCGGCGATGATGTTTTCCAGCCGCGCCTGTTCGGCGGCGAGTGCGTCGAAGTCGGCGTCCTCTTCGGCATAGGCGGCATACACCGCGTCCAGCTTGGCCTGTGCCTCCATCACTTCGCCGAGCGCGGATTCAACTTCCTGGCGCACGGTGTGCTCGGGGTCCAGTTTCGGCTCCTGTTCCAGGTAGCCGATCTTGATGTTGGGCAGGTGCTGCACCTCGCCCTCGTATTCCTTGTCCTGGTTCGCCATGATGCGCAGCACGGTGGATTTGCCCGAGCCGTTCAGGCCGAGCAGGCCGATCTTGGCGCCGGGGAAGAAGCTGAGGGAGATATCCTTGATGATCTGACGCTTGGGGGGAACGATCTTGCTCACGCGGAGCATTGACATTACATATTGGGCCATTTATTCCAATCCTTTTTCATCGGTGAAACTGCGTTGGCTTCCTTGCTCGCTCCTAGCCGTACTATTTGTACTGTCAGCGTCGCTCGC
>Ga0307375_10002825_pt1 | contig 17481 bp, 15 predicted proteins | sample TR1MG_FD_202531 | JGI IMG/M metagenome (GOLD analysis project Ga0307375, IMG submission 202531) | Soil microbial communities from Risofladan, Vaasa, Finland - TR-1 | ecosystem: Environmental > Terrestrial > Soil > Coastal area > Acid sulfate soil | place: Finland: Risofladan, Vaasa | collected... | reverse complement strand
TTGAAATAGGGCCTGTTGGCCTGATTCTCGAGGATCCAGTTGCGGGCGAAGGTCCCGTCCTGGATCTCTCCCAATACCTTCTTCATTTCCTTCTTGGTCTCGTCGGTGACGATGCGCTTGCCCACCGTGTAGTCCCCGTACTCGGCCGTGTCCGAGATCGAGTAGCGCATGAAGGAGATGCCCTTCTGCACGACCAAGTCGATTATGAGCTTCATCTCGTGCACGCACTCGAAATAGGCGCTCTCTGGCTGGTAGCCGGCCTCGACGAGGGTCTCGAAGCCCGCCTTCATCAGGGCGGTGACGCCGCCGCAGAGGACGGCCTGCTCGCCGAAGAGGTCGGTCTCGGTCTCCTCTTTGAACGTGGTCTGGAGGACTCCCGCGCGGGCTCCGCCGATGCCGGCCGCGTAGGCGAGGGCCGTTTTCATCGCGCTACCGGAGGCGTCCTGCTGCACCGCGACGAGGCAGGGCACGCCCTTGCCCTCCTCGAACTGGCTCCGCACCGTATGGCCCGGGCCCTTGGGCGCGATCATCACCACGTCCACCTCGGCCGGGGGCTTGATCTGCTGGAAATGGATGTTGAAGCCGTGGGCGAAGGCGATTGTCTTGCCCTTGCGCATGGCGGGAGCGATCGACTCGGCGTAGAGCTTGGCCTGCTTCTCGTCGTTGACGAGGATCATCGTGAAGTCGGCCGCCTCGGCCGCGTCCTTCGCGGTCATCACCGTTAGGCCCTTCGCCTCCGCTTCCTTCCAGCTCTTCGAGCCCTGGTAGAGGCCGACGATGACCTTGTGCCCCGTGTCGCGGAGGTTGAGGGCGTGGGCATGGCCCTGGCTGCCGTAGCCGATGACGGCGATCGTCTTGCCCGCGAGGGCCTTGGGATCGCAATCCTTCTCATAGAACATGGTTGCCATTGGACTACTCCTTCGCCGGGCTTCCCGTCATGCGGGAATTCGCCCGGCCCTGTGCCGTGGTGATGAGTATTGCCGCCCCCGGGCCTTTCGGCGCGGAGGCGGCTAAATAAGGGAGAGGATGAGGGGAAGGGCGACGGGGCCGCGCTCGAGGGCGGAAACGCCGGTGCGCGCGAGCTCGCGGATGCCGTGGGGTTTGAGGAGGGCGACGAGGGAATCGATGAGGGAGGAATCGCCGATGGCCTCGACGACGAGGCTGTCGGCGGAAATGTCGACGACGGAGGCGCGGAAGACCGAGGCGAGGCGGATGACGTCCTCGCGCTCTTTTTCGGAGGCCGTCACCTTGATGAGGGCGAGCTCGTGGCAGACCGCGGAACCGGGCTCGAAGAGCCGGACAGCGAGGACCTCGTAGAGCTTCTCAAGCTGCTTCTGTATCTGCTCGAGGACCGCGTCGTCGCCGCGGACGGCGATCGTCATCCGCGAGATCTCCGGATTGTCGGTCTCGCCGACGGTGAGGCTCTCGATGTTGTAGCCGCGCCGGCTGAAGAGTCCCGCTACCCGGGAGAGGACCCCCGGATGGTTGCGGACCAGCGCCGACAGCACATGACGTTCCATAGTCCCTCTTGAGGACCGCTTGGGCCGGCCCCCCTTGTCGTGCCGCTACGCTATTCAAGCTGGAAGACCCCGTAAAGGGGCAAAACCCCGAATTGTCAACAAAAATCTTCGTCTATTGCTGATTTTTCCCTGGGTCTACCGATGTATGTCGGGAAACGTTTCAATGGACGAAATGACAATTTCGGCATATCTGCTTCGCTATGAAGTAACGTCATCGTTGACCCGAGGCGGGGCATCGTGTATCGTCCCGCTTCATGAGCGACGAAAGCCTCCTCCTCGCCGTCACGGGGCAGCCCGTCTTCCACTCGCTGAGCCCGGAGCTCTTCCGCATCCTCCTAAAGATTTCCGGGGTCGCCGCCTCCTATACCCGCCTCGCGGCAGCGAGCGCCGAGGAGGCCCTGCGGCTCTTTTCCGAGCTCGGTCTTGACGGCATGAACGTGACCGCCCCTTTTAAAGAAGGCGTGAGGGCACTCCTTGGCGAGTTAGGGGGCGACGCGGCTCTTCTCGGAGCCGTCAACTGTGTCGCGCGCAGGCCCGATGGAGGGCTTTACGGCGACAGCAGCGATCCCTCCGGGGTCGGCGCCTCGCTCAAGGCCGCCGGAGTCAGGGTCGGGGGAAGGCGCTGCCTCGTAATCGGAGCGGGTGGGGCGGGCAAGTCCGCGGCCCTGGCCCTCGTTAGGGAAGGCGCTTCGGTCGAGGTGGTCAATCGCAGCGTGGATCGCTCCGACGCCTTTTTCGGCGAGCTTGGCTGCGGTATGGCCGGTCTCGATCTTCTCGCGGAACGAGCCGCTAGCGCCGACATCATCGTTTCGACCCTCGCGTCCGCCAATCTTCCGCCTATCGAAGCCTGGTTTCCTAGGGGCGCCTCCCGGAGGACTGGGGAGGATGCCCTCGTCGTCTTCGACGCGGACTACCGGGAGGGCCTCCTCCACCGTCATGCCAAGGCTGCCGGCTGTCTGGCCCTGAGCGGCCTCGGTTGGCTCATCCACCAGGCCCTGCCGGCCTTCGAGCTCTTTGTCGGGCGCAGGGCCGCCGCGATCGATCCCGCCCTCATCGAATCCGAACTCAGGGACCATGATCGAGCGAGGAGGAAGGGAAGAAGGGGCCTGGCCCTCTTCGGGGCCTCGGCCGAACTGAACGCGAAAATAGCCTCGAGGCTCGCCCCCTCCCTCGGCCTTCCCCAGGCGAAGGGAGGCGAGGTTTTCAAGGACACGGCGCCGAGGGGCCAGGATATTGTGAGTCTCGACGAGGCCGACCTAGCCGACGCGGCTTCGATGGATGTGATCAGGAAGGACCACGCAGTAATCCTGCTTTACGGAAAGGGGCGCGGCGGGATTCCTCTTGCCGGATCCCCGGACCTCGTCATGCCCTGCGCCGGTAGAGGCGCGGACGAAATCGCGGAGTGGATACATGAAGAAGTCGCTCAGCTCCTCTGAAATCGGCGGCCTCATCCGGGCTCCCGCCTCGAAGAGTTCAATGCAGCGGGCAGTCGCCTGCGCCACCCTGGCCGAGGGAGAGTCCCTCCTCCTCAATCCGAGCCTTTCGGCCGACTGTCTCGCCGCCCTCTCGGTGGCCGGCGGCCTTGGCGCAAGGGTCGAGCGAAGGGAGGGAGGGATCGCCATACGCGGCGGCCTCGACCTCTCGCCCTGGTCGGAGGGACGGGAAACTCGACGTCTCGTCTGCGGCGAATCGGGGCTGTGCATCAGGATGTTCACGCCGATCGCCTCCCTCCTTCCGGGCGAGAGTCTCCTCGTGGCCGAGGGTTCTCTGCGCAAGCGCCCCCTCTCCATGCTCGAGGGCGCCCTCGACAGCCTCGGCGCCACCTGCGTCACGACGGCCGGCCTGCCCCCCGTCCTCGTCCGCGGGCCCCTCCGTGGCGGCAAGACCCGCGTCGACGGCCGCGAGAGCTCCCAGTTCGTGACCGGCCTCCTCATCGCCCTGGCAGCCGCCGAGCTCGATTCGGAGGTCTTCGTGGAGGGCCTGGTCAGCGGCGGCTATGTAGATCTCACGATAGACACGATGCGGCGTTTCGGCGTCGAGGCCCGGCGCGGGGATGACGCCGTCTTCTCGCTGCGCGGAAGGCAGAGCTACAAGCCCACTTCCTTCGAGGTCGAGGGGGACTGGAGCGGCGCCGCCTTTCTCGTCGTCGCCGCCGCCATCGCCGCCCGAAGCGAGGCCCTCGCGATCGCCGGCCTCCGTCTCGACTCGAGCCAGCCGGACAGGGCCATTCTCCGGGCCGTCGAGGCAGCCGGCGCGGCCCTGTCGATCGGGGAAGGCGGCGTCTCGGTGGCTTCCTCGCGGCTCGAGGCCTTCGAGTTCGACGCGACCGACTGTCCGGACCTCTTCCCTCCCCTCGTCGCCCTCGCCTCGGCCTGCAGGGGCGAGAGCCTCCTCCGCGGCGCCAAGAGGCTCGGGAACAAGGAAAGCGACAGGGCCATGGCGCTTCGCGAGGAGTTCGGCCGCCTCGGTGTGGCCGTGGCCGTCGATGGCGATGAAATGAGGGTGTCGGGCCGAGGACGGATTTTCGGCGGCGCGGTCGACTCCCAGGGCGACCATCGCATCGCGATGGCCGCGGCGGTGGCCTCCCTCGTCGCCGAGGAGGAAGTCGTCATCGAGGGGGCTGAATGCGTCTCAAAGTCCTGGCCTTCCTTTTTCGAAGACCTCGATGGGATCCGCCGCAAGGCTTCGGGCCGCCGCTAATCTCCGGGCCGGCACCGGGGCTGAACCAAGGGCCTTGGCCGGGGCTTCGCGGGCGCTCCCTGCTTCCTAGAGATCGAGAAGTCTCTCGATCTCGTCGGCCACCTCTTCGGCGCTCCTGGCCCTCGTATCGACATGCCATCGCAGCTGCGCATAGGCGCTCCGCCTCGAGGCAAGAAGGTCGGCGATGCGACGCCGCGGATCGGGATCATTCAAGAGGGGCCTACTGCCATCATCCTTGAGACGCTCGAAGATCTCCTCCGGATCGGCGTCGAGACAGACGACGAAGGCGTCCTTGAAGAGGGCGCGGTTGGCCGGGTCGACGAGGGCCCCTCCGCCGGTGGAGATCACACAGGCTTCCCTCGCCGCGAGACGGGCGCAGCATTCGGCCTCGCGTTCCCGAAAGTAGGCCTCACCGCGCTTCTCGAATATGCCGGCGACCGTCATGCCCTCCTCCGCTTCGATCAGGGCATCCATGTCGATGAAATCGCGGCCGAGGCGCGTGGCGAGGATCTTGCCCACCGTGGTCTTGCCGCTTCCCATGAAGCCGGTGATGACGAGGGGGGGGATTTCGGAAGCTGCCATGTGCGATCCTTGCGCCGTGGAGGGCGGGATTTCGCCGAAGTCTATAGAGGCGGGTCTGGGCGGTCAAGGCTCGGGAAGGTAGCCGCCGCGGCGAGGTTGTGCGCGTCTACTGGGATTCGCTCGCCCGCTGGGAAGCGCTCGCCGCGGCGAAGCTACCTCCCAGGGCTCGGGCTTGACAGGGCCTTCGTAAATGATTGTAATTGTTACAATATGCCGCCCAGGGGCGGAGGGGGTTGTCCGGCATGAGCCGCAGAATGATCGGCGAGGGTGACTCACCCCTCGTCTGCGCGCCACTGGTGGGCAGGACGGAAGAGGCGCTGCTTTCTGAGCTGGAAGCCCTGCTTCCGGAGAGTCCCGACGCGATCGAGTGGAGGGCCGATTTTTTCCGAGATCTGGCCGACGGCGGCGCCGTCGTCGACATGGCGAGGCGGATCAAGGAGCTCGCCGGCGATCGCCTCGCGATATTCACGATCAGGTCGAGACGCGAAGGCGGTCAGACAAGCTCGCTGTCGGAGCGCGAAATCATCGAGCGCTGCTCCTCCGTCTGTAGGGAAAGCCCCTTCGAGTACGTCGATTGCGAATTGGCCGTCGCGCCTCCCGACATCGAGCGGCTCCGGGACATCGCCCACGCGAACGGGTCGCGGGTGATCGCCTCGTATCACGATTTCGAGCGAACGCCGGACGAGGCCTTCATCGTGGGTAAGTTCCTCGAGGCGGAGAGGCTCGGTCTCGACGTGGCCAAGGTCGCCGTCATGCCCCGTTGCATGGAGGATGTCCTGGTCCTTCTCGGCGCCACACTCGAAGGCGGGAAGCGGGTATCCATTCCCCTGATAACGATGTCGATGGGCGGCCTCGGGGCCCTCAGCCGGATGATAGGCGGCGCCTTCGGCTCCTCGCTGACCTTCGCGGCCGGGCGTGAGGCCTCGGCCCCGGGGCAGCTACCGATCGGCGAGCTCCGAAGTCTGCTCGAGATCGTCCGGCGCTCGCGGAGTCTCAATCCCTCGTCTTCTCCCTGAGCCCGTCCAGGAATTTCGCCATCTCCTCGTAGTCCTTCTGCCTGATGATGTGGGTCAGGTAGGAAAGCTGCGAGTTGATGAGCTCGAGCTGGCGGATCGTATGGGGATTGAACATGATCTCCGAGAGGAGGCGGTCGTCCTCGGAAAGCAGGCCCTTGGCGATGGCCATGTGGCGCTTGAAATTCGTGCCCGGGGCGTCCTGCTTCTTCATGCAGGCGGCGAAGACCATGGTCGAGGCGAAGGGGGTGGCGAGGGAGTAGGCCACCGTCCTGTCGTGCTCCTCGAAGTCCTTTTCCAGGATGCGGATGCCGAGGCGCGAATACAGGTTCCTGAAGAATTCCTTGCCCGCCGGGTCGGATTCCGCGATGATGATCGCGCTCTCGTCGCCCAGATCGCGGATGTTGGCGAAGGTCGGGCCGAACATGGGGTGGGTCGATACGAAGCGGCGCCCGCTTCGGCGGTAGTAGTCGGCGATGCCGCTCTTGACCGAGGCGATGTCCGAGAGGATGCAGTCCGCCGGCAAGTGGGGGAGGACGCTCTCGAAGGCCTCAACCGTCGCGCCGAGGGTCACGCAATTTATGAAAAGCTCGGGCTTGAAATCCTCCGCCTCCTCGAGCTCGAGGGCGCGGCGCACCTTGATGAAGTACTTGAGCTTCCGCGGATCGGCGTCGCTCACGCAGACCTCGTGATCCCAGCAGAGCTCCTCGGTGAGCCAGGCGCCCATCCGGCCGGCGCCGAGTATGAATATCCTCATGCGCCCACTCTCGTCTCGTCATAGCAACCGAGGATGCGGAAACCGCGGGTGAGGGACGAGGCCTCGGCTATGGCCTCGGCGACGCGTGCCTCGTTTTCGTCGCCCTCGAAGTCGATGAAGATCGCGTAGTCCCCGGGCTTGTCGGGAACGGACTCGATGCGGGTGAGGTTGATGTCGGCCTTGGCGAAGACCTCGAGGACGCCGAAGAGGCCGCCGGCCCGGTCCGTCGCGTTGAAGACCGCCGAGCACTTCTGACGAAGCCCGGCGCCCGCCGGCCTTTCGGCATCCTCGCGGGCGAGGACGAAGAAACGGGTGCGGTTCACCTCGGCGTCCTGGATACCTTCTTTTATGATCTCGAGACCGTAGAGCTCGCCGGCATAGCGGCTCGCCACGGCCGCGGTGTCCCGGGGGCGTTCCTCGGCGATCATCTTGGCCGCTCCGGCCGTGTCGTAATACTGCACGGGCTCGAGGTGGTTCCTCGACAGGAAGCCGCGGCACTGGGTGAGGGCCTGGGTGTGCGAATAGGCCTGGCGGATCTCCCGGTAGTCGGTGCCCGGAAGGGCGAGGAGGCAGTGGGTCACGGGAAGGTCGACGGCGGCGACGATGCGGAGGTCGGCGTAGACGAGGATCGCGTTGACCGGGCCCACGAGACCGCCGAGGGTGTTCTCGACGGGCACGATGCCGAAGTCGAAGTTGCCGTCGCGCACCGCGTCGAAGACGTCGACGAATTCGCGGCAGGGGATGCTGGCGAAGTCCCGGTTCCAGGCCTTGGCGGCGACCTCGCTCCAGGCTCCGTGCTCGCCCTGGAAGCCGATGGTGCGCAGGTTCTTTTCCTGGATGCTGCGGCCCTCGACCATCAGGGTCTTCCAGATGCTTTCGGCGAAATCGGGGGAGACGAGGCGCCGGAGGGGTCTGCGCGCCCGCTCGATAACCTCGGCCTCGCGCCTCGAATCGGTGACCCGGCCCTCCTTGAAAACCTTGGTGAGGAGGGCCTTCTCCATCCTCTCCTCGAGGAGCGAAAGGAGCTTCTCGTCGATGCGGTCGATGTCGGTGCGAAGGTCTTCGAGGTTCATGGCTTCTCCCTGGCTGGTACTGAGTCGCGGCTCGATGCGACGAGGGCGAGATCGGCGAGGACTACGGCTACTGCCGCCTCGAGGACGACGGCGGCGCGGAGGGCTATGCAGGCGTCATGGCGGCCTTCGGCCGAGAGGCTGGTCTCTTCGCCCGTGGAGAAATCGAGGGTCCTTTGAGCCCGGGCGATAGACGAGGCCGGCTTGACGGCGATGCGGAGGAGAAGTTCGTTCCCGTTGGTGATTCCGCCATTGACGCCGCCGGCGCCATTCTTGGCGGTACGCCCGTCTTTGGCGACGAAGGGATCGTTGTGCTCGCTACCCCTCATGCCGGCGGCGGCGAAGCCGTCCCCGAACTCGAGGCCTCGCACCCCTGGCACGGAGAAGAGGGCTTGGCCGAGAAGACCCTCGACGCTGCCGAAAAAGGGTTCGCCCAAGCCGGCGGAAAGGCCCCTCACGCGGATCTCGACGAGGCCGCCTATCGAATCGCCGGCCTCGGAGGCCTCGCGGACCGCCGCCTCTATATCCTTTCGGCCACCCGCCTCGAGGAGCCTCGTCGCAAAGCTAGCGTCGCCGAGCATTTTCTTCGCGACGACCCCGGCGGCGACGAGGCCGGCCGTGATCCGTCCCGAGAAGTGCCCCGAGCCGCGGGGATCGTTCCAGCCCTTGTAGCGGACCGAACCCGAAAAATCGGCATGGCCGGGGCGCGGCACGCGGAGGAAGCGCTCGTAGTCGGAGGACCTCGTGTCGGCGTTGCGGAAGAGGATGACGAGGGGGCTGCCCGTCGAGTGGCCCTGCCAAAGTCCGGAGAGGAATTCTGGAATGTCTGATTCGCGTCGCGGCGTCGTTCCCGCAGCGCCTGAGCGGCGTCTGGCGAGATCGGTCTCGAAGTCGGCGGCCTCGAGGGGGATGCCCGGCGGCAGCCCGTCGAGGACGGCTCCGACGGCCGGCCCGTGGGACTCTCCGAAGAGGCTGACGCGGAAGACGCTGCCGATCGTGTTCATGGAAGCTCTCCTGCGAATGCCTCGAGTTCCGTGAGGGGAATGCGCTCGATTTTCATCGATGCGGGGCCGAGGGGGAAGACGAAGCGTATGCCGTTCCCCGTCCTCTTCTTGTCGGCTCCGATGACCGCCGCGATTTCCTTTCGAAGGAGGCCGTGCTCGGCGGAGGCCTTCGCAGCGGATAGGGCCGTCGCCTCTTCGATGGATGAGGGGAGGTTCCAGGCGCGGAGGAGGCCCGCGACGCGCGCGACGAATGAGGGTGAGGCCAGGTTCCGTTTTTCGGAGAGGCGGGCGGCCGAGGCCAAGCCGGCGGCGACAGCGTGGCCATGGGGGATGGCGAGGACGGATTCCAGGGCGTGGCCGATGCTGTGGCCCAGGTTGAGGAGGCGTCGATCGCCCTCCTCGCGCTCGTCGCGATTCACGATGGAGGCCTTGCAGGCGACCGAGCCGGCGACGAGCCCTTCGAGGGCCACCCTGCCGGAGGGCGAGTCGGCCCTCGGCCTGATGCCAGCCAGGCCTTCGATGGCATCGAGGTAGTCGCCCCCGGCGAGGAGGGCGTGCTTGATGACCTCGCCCATGCCCGAGGCGAATTCGAGGTCCGACAGGCTGTCGAGGAAGGCTACGTCGCAGAGGACCCTTCGAGGCTGACAGAAGACACCCACGAGATTCTTGCGGCCGCGGAAGTCGATGGCGGTCTTGCCGCCGACGGCCGCGTCGACCATCGCGAGAAGGCTTGTCGGCAAGTATTCGAAGGCGATGCCCCGCATCCATGTGGCGGCCGCGAAGCCGGCGAGATCGGAGACCGCCCCCCCACCGAAGGCGATGACCCGCGATTCGCGATCGAGGCCGGCCGCGAGAAAGGCGTCCCAGAGCGCCTCGAGGCCCTCGATGGATTTGGCTGCCTCCCCCCGGGCCACCAGGCTGCGCGGCAGGTCCGGCAGGCGGGCTCCGTAGAGGCGGAATACCTCGGGCTCGGTCACGATGAGGGTGGGAGGGCCGCCTGGCGGGAAATCCACGGCGGCATCCACGGGGCCAATCCGGACGAGGGACTCCCCATCCCTTCCCCGCACCCTGATTTCCATGCTCAAAGCGCTCCGGCACCGCCTGCGGCCTGCATTTCGTCCATGAAGGCGCGCAGACGCCTGAGTTTGTCCATGAGTCTCGCGAAGGCGGCGGGGGTAAGCTGCTGGTTCTTGTCCGACAGGGCACAGGAAGGATCGATGTGGACCTCGATCTCGAGGCCGTCGGCCCCTGCCGCCACCGCCGCGAGGCTCATCGGCTCGATCATGCCGAGGATGCCCGTTCCGTGCGAGGGATCGATGAAAATCGGCAGATGGCTTTCGGCCTTGACCGCCGGCACCATCGAGAGATCGAGGGTGTTCCGCGTGTAGGTCTCGAAGCTACGGATGCCCCGCTCGCAGAGGAAGACCGAGCTGTTCCCCTCGGCGAGAATGTATTCGGCGCAGTTGAGCCACTCCTCGAGGGTCGAGTACATGCCGCGTTTCAGGAGAATGGGCTTGCCCGACTTCCCCGCCTCGCGGAGCAGCGAAAAGTTCTGCATGTTTCGGGCGCCGATCTGGAGGACATCGGCATATTCCCCGACCCAGGAGACGTCCCGCGTGTCGATGACCTCGGTGACGATGGGCAGACCCGTTTCCTGGCGCGCCTTTTCGAGGATCTTGAGACCCTTGAGGCCAAGGCCCTGGAAGGCATAGGGGGAGGTCCGGGGCTTGAAGGCTCCCCCGCGGAGCATATGGGCCCCCGCCTCCTTTACCGCCACCGCCGTCCTGATGGTCTGGTCTTCGCTTTCGACCGAGCAGGGCCCTGCGATGACGACGAGGCCTTCGCCCACCCTTACGCCATTTATTTCCAGCACCGTCCGCTTCCCATCAGGGAAAGCCGCGGCAAGCTTGAGGTCTTTCATGTCCAGGATGCTAGCCCGGTTGAAAAATAGGCGTCAATGGAGGGGGGGATGGCGAAGGCCGACCTTAAAAACTCATTTGTTCTTTTCCACTGCTACAGTAGGGGGGCCCTTTTCCGGTGACTCGGCCCTCGAACCGAGCGTTTCGACGATCGAAGCGCCTGCGCGAAACGCGAGCTCTTCCTCCCTCGCCTTGTCCGCCACCCGCCCTTCGGGGTAGCATCGGCCTATGAACCTCGAATTGAATCCGCGCGGCAACGGCGCCTGCCCCATCTGCTCCCATCTCAAGGATTGCGTCATCCGGAGGCGCCTCATCGGCTCTATCGCCGATGTCTCATCGCCCGACGGGGAGGGCATGGAGATCGCGATCTTCGCCTGCCCCTCCTTCTCCGAGAAGGATAGGCCGTGACCGAGCGCCTCGAAGCCATCGCGGTCCGTTTCCGCGAGGTGGAGGAGGCGCTCGCCGATCCGGGAGTTGCCCGTGACCAGGGGCGCTACCGCGACCTCATGCGCGAGCGGGCCCGCCTCGCCGTCATCGACGAGGCCCATCGCGAGTGGCTATCCGTCATCGAGGGCATCGAGGGATCGAAGGCCATCGCGCGCGACGAGAGCGACCAGGAGATGCGCGAGCTCGCCCGAGATGAGCTCCGCGAGCTCGAGACGAGGCGCGAGGCCCTCGAGGCGAGGCTCCGCGAGCTCCTCGTCCCTCGCGATCCGCTCGCGGACAAATCGGTCATCGTCGAGGTCCGGGCCGGCACGGGAGGGGAGGAGGCGGCCCTCTTCGCCGCCGATCTCTTCAGGATGTACTCCCGCTACGCCGACAAGATGGGCTGGAAGGTGGAGATCCTCGATTCGAGCGAGACGGGCCTCGGGGGCTTCCGCGAGATCGTCTTCTCGGTGAACGGCGAGGCTGTTTTCGAGCGGCTCCGCTGGGAATCGGGGGTTCATCGCGTGCAGCGGGTCCCCGCCACCGAGGCCTCGGGCCGCATCCACACGAGCGCCGTCACGGTCGCCGTCCTCCCCGAGATGGGGGAGACGGAGATCGATATCCGCGACCAGGATCTTCGCATCGACGTGATGCGGGCCGGCGGTCCCGGCGGCCAGAGCGTCAATACCACCGATTCGGCGGTTCGTATAACCCACCTGCCCACCGGCCTCGTCGTTCACTGCCAGGACGAGAAGAGCCAGATCAAGAACAAGGCCAAGGCCATGCGCATTCTCCGCGCCCGACTCTTCGAGCTCGAGGACGGCAAGCGCCAGGCCGAGAGGGCCGCCGAGCGGAAGAGCATGGTCGGCTCCGGCGATCGCTCGGAACGCATCCGCACCTACAACTTCCCGCAGAACCGCCTCACCGACCACCGCATCGACCTCACCCTCTACAAGCTCGAGCTCTGCATGGAAGGCGACATCGACGAGCTGGTAGACGCCCTCGTCCTCAATGCCCGCGAGGAACTCCTCCACAACGGGGGAGAGTGAGCGAAGGCCCATGACTATGACCAGGGCCGAGGCCCTCGCGAAGGGCCGGGCGGCGCTCGCCGCCTCGCCCTCGGCCTCCCTCGACGCCACACTCATCCTCGCCTACCTCCTCGGTCTCAGCCGCGAGTCCCTCATCCTAGCCCCCCGCGAGCGGCTGCCCGATGGCCTTCTCGAAAGCTACGAGGCCGCCCTCGCCGCCCGGGCCTCGGGTAGGCCCGTCGCCTATCTCACCGGGGAGAAGGAATTCTACGGCCGCAGCTTCGTCGTGAGCGAGGCCGTCCTGATTCCCCGCCCCGACACGGAGCTCCTCGTCGAAAGCGCCCTCGGCCTCGGTGACGCGATCGAGGCGCGCCTCCGGGGCGGCTCCGAGGCGGGGTATCGCCCCCTCCGTGTCCACGAGTGCTGCGTCGGATCGGGGGCCGTGGCGATCAGCCTCGCGGCCGAGCGACCCGCCTGGACCGTGACGGCGAGCGATATCTCGGCTGCCGCCCTCGCCGTGGCCTCGCAAAACGCCGCGAGGCTCCTTCCCGGGGACAGGCCGGGAGGCCCCCTCCTCCTCTCGTCATCCGACCTTCTCGAGGGAATCGGGGATGACTTCGACCTCATCCTCGCCAACCCCCCCTATGTAGAATCGCCCCTGGCCCGTGAATTGTCGGAGACCTGGGGCGAGCCCCTCCTCGCCCTCGACGGCGGGGCGGAGGGTCTCGACCTCCTCCGCCGTCTCGTACCCCTCGCCTCCACCCGTCTCGTCAGGGGCGGCTTCCTCCTTGTCGAGGCCGACGGCGACCAGGCGGCGGCGCTGCGATCCATGTTCGCCGCGGCGGGTCTTTTAGGCGCGCATAGCGAGCGGGATCTCGCGGGAATCGAACGCGTCACCATCGGAGAGTTGCCATGATCGAATCGAGGGCGATGGTAGAGGATACGGCCGGACACGGGATCACCGCCGGGCTCAGAAACGACTTCGAGACGCGGCTCGAGGCGGCCTTCGGAACGGAGGGAAGCCCCAAGGTCCGCGAGGCCCTCGAACTCGCCGTGGAGCGTTCGGGCGAGTCCAAGCGGGCCTCGGGCATGCCTGCCTGGACCCACGACGTCCGGGTGGCCCTCATCCTCATCAAGCTCGGCATGGACGCCGATTCGGTCATAGCGGGCCTCCTTCACGATCTCGACGAGGCCGAGGGCTTCGGTGGGGACGAAAAGGAGGGCGAAAGCGTCGAACGAAAGGCGGCGAAGGCCAAGCCGGCCCTTCCGAAGGTCCAGGCGGCCAAGCCCCAGGCGGCCAAGGCGGGCGCGGCGACAGCCCTCTTGGATCTCAGGCCTGAAATCGAGGAGCGCTTCGGAGCCGAGGTCGCGCGCATCGTGGCCGGCGTTTCGCGGCTTGCCTCGTTGCGCGCGAAGAATCGCTCCGTCCACGCCGCGGAGGGCATCCGCAAGATGCTTTTCGCGATGACGAGCGACCTCCGCGTCATCATCGTCAAGCTCGCCGACAAGCTGGACAGCATGCGGAGCCTCCGTTGGCTTCCCGAGGAAAGACAGAAGGAGATAGCCTCCGAGTGCCTCGACATCTACGCTCCGCTGGCCGACAGGCTCGGCGTCAGTTGGGTCAAGGACGAGCTCGAGGACCTCGCGCTCAAGCATCTCAACCGCGAGGCCTTCGACCAGATCAAGGACATCGTCGCCGAAAAAAAGGGCGAACGCGAACTCTTCCTCGCGAGGGTCGAGGAGGCCATACGCGAGGCGGCCCGCGCCGACGGCATCGTCGTCGAGGTGCAGGCGAGGGCCAAGCATTTCTATTCGATTTATCAGAAGATGCGAAAGAGGGCCAAGGGCGCCGAGGAGCTCTTCGACCTCTTCGGGGTCAGACTCATCTGCGGCGGCGAGAACGATTGCTATGCCCTCCTCGGCCTCGTGCATCGGCTCTGGAAGCCCATCGAGGGGCGCTTCAAGGACTATATCGCCATGCCCAAGGCTAACGGCTATCGCAGCCTTCACACGACGGTGATGTGCTACGAAGGCAGGCTTCTCGAGGTGCAGATCCGCACCGGAGAGATGCACCGCCTGGCCGAATTCGGCGTCGCCTCGCACTGGCTCTACAAGAAGGGCAGGACGGCCGAGCTGCCCAGGCCCGAGGAGCTCGGCCTGGTCAACCGCCTTCGGGAATGGTCGACCTTCGCCGGTTCGAGCGCCGACTTCCTCGAGGAGATCAAGCGCGAGCTCCTCAAGGACTCGATCTTCGTCTTCACGCCGCTGGGCGACGTGATCGAGCTGCCGATCGGGGCGGGCCCCCTCGACTTCGCCTTCGCCATCCACTCGGACGTCGGCCTCCATTGCGTGGGAGCCAAGGCCAACGGCCTCATCGTGCCGCTCGACGGCGAGCTCGCCAACACCCAGGTCGTCGAGATCCTCACCTCGCCCGCGGCCCATCCGACCATGAACTGGCTCTCCCTCGCGAAGACCACCAAGGCCCGGAGCAAGATCCGCGCCTGGCTCGTCCAGACAGGCCAGGTCCTCGCGATCGAAAAGAATATCATCGCGGGCAAGAAGCCCCCGGAACGGCCCAGCCACGGCGAGGCGGGAACGATTTCGCACAACGCTGCCGCGGTCGAATCCTCAGCCAGGACCGAGCTGGAACTCAAGCCCGGCGCCGCGATCCAGCGTTCCGAAGTGGGCGTCATCGAATACCGGGGCTGGTCCACCGGCGAGGCCGTCCGAAACGAGAAGGCCGGCGTCGCTATCGGCGGGGCCCGCGGCCTCGTGATCCGCATCGCCGGCTGCTGCCGACCCGTCACCGGCGATCCTATCGCCGGCTATGTCTCGCGGGGGCGGGGCATCATAGTCCACAAGGCCGATTGCCGCACCCTCGCCGCCATTCCCGACTTCTCCGAGCGGGGCATCGAGGTCCATTGGGAGGCCATGACGCCCTTCGTCACCGCCCGCTTCCGCCTGACGGCCAGACGCAGCGCCGACCTCTTCGCGGAGATCGAGGCTGCCGTCAGGAAGTTCCGCGGCCATCTCCGCGAGGGAAAGCTCGGCGAGCGCGGTGACGGAGCCTGGGAGGGCAGCTTTACCATGGAGGTGGAGAAGGCCGAGGACATAGAAAGAGTGATAAAGGCGGTGCGGAGCGTTCCCGCCGTCCTGACGATCGAAAAGAACTTCTAGGAGGACCCGATCAGCGATGGGCCGCGCTCGCGGCCTCGGCCAGGCCGGCCCGCTCCGTCGACTCGATCGCCGAGGCGAGGAGGAAGGGCAGGGTCCCGTCGCCCCCCGATGCCAGATCGAGGCCCATGTCGACGGCCGCCATGCCGTCGCCCTCATCGCCGAAGAGGCGGTAGAGTGCCCTCGTCTTGGCCCTGGCCAGGGCCCCGTCGCGTGTCGCCAATGAGGCCATGGAGGGGATGGCCGCGGGCAGGAGGGCTGCGAGGGCTCCATCCATGCCGACTCCCTCGGCCGAGAGGCTCCACGGCTGGGCCGAGGTCGACGGTCCCTTCTCGGCGAGATATTCGGCAAGGACGGCGAGGGCCCCCTGTCGGGCGAGGCCCGGCCGCTCGGTCGGCACCATGGGCCTGGTCATAGCGGTGGTGGCGGCTGAGATGGTAGCCGAGGTCGAGGTAGCCGCCGTGGCGGTGGCCGAGGCCGTGGCGGTGGCCGAGGCGGTAGCGGCGGCGGGGTCAGCAAAGAGGGTCGATGCCGCGAAGGTTCCGGCGTCCGCTATCAAAACCGTGGTAACTGACTTCATCGAAAAACCGCCGCTCCAGGCGAGGCGAGCGCTTCGAAGATCTGCCGAGAGGAGACCCTTTTCGCTTCCGAGCCTCCAATTCGTATCGGCCCTGCCTTCGATGGCCTTGGATTGGGCGGCCATGCGCAGGCTCCTGAGGGCGGCCTGCCACTCGACATCTGAAAAGCCGCTCTTGAGAAAGGCAGGATCGGCCATGACGGCCGTGGCCCTCGCCAGGAGGGCGGCGAGCCGGGCCGCGTCGCCTTCGATGAGGATGCCGAGCGATCCCTTCCCAAGATCGACAAGATTCGCCCGCATCCCCGGATCATCCGCGGATGATACAAGTTCCCGCGCAAGAAGGGCGAGGGCCAGGGCCGAGGACCCCGCCGTATCGAAGGTCTCAGTCGACGCCATATGGGGAAAGGCGAAGAGTCCGGTGGCCATCATCCGGCCCCTGGCATTCCAGAAGAGACAGGGCAGGTTTCCGGGAAGCCTAAGACGTGCCAGCGAGGCGAGGCTCCGTAGCCCGAATCCGGAGAGGGCAGGACCCGCTTTCGCCGGGAGGGAAGGCGAGGGAGGCTGCCGAGATGCCTGGCTTGGCGAAAGCGATGCGGGCATGGAGGCTGGGCCCGCCGAGGATTGACCAGCCGAGGGCGAAGCGGCATTGGCGATCTGAGTGCCGCCGAGCCCTCCTTGCTGGGGAGTCGTCGGTGTCGCCGGGACCCTCGAGACGGCCGCGGCCCCATCGGTCGATCTCGCCCTCGCCCCCGAATCATCCGCAGGCTTCGTAGCCTGGCTCGTGACAGGCGCGGAGGATGGAGGGGAGCCAGTCGGCTTCTGGGGAGGAATCGAGGCACAGGAGGCGAAAAGGCCGATCGCGAGAAATACGGGGATGAGGCGGCGAGCGAGGGGCCTCACGCTTCCCGGTTGGTCAAGGCGGATCTTTCCCTTGCTCATTGTTAGCGCGTCTGCCACCAGAAGGAGTTGGCGGGTGTCGCCCTTTCGAAGCCGCCGTCGGCCACCGCCGAGGCCTCCTTGGCCATGTCGGCCGGACTCATGCGGACGGAAACGACCTCGAGGTTGTGGAGGACCCAATCATTGACGAGGTTGGAAATTTCCTCGCGCGTGACGGACTGTATGCCCTGATTCCAGGTCTTGAACCAATCGAGGTCGGCAGAGCACCAGGCGAAGCGAAGTTCCGAGTCCATGCCGTCGATCGAATCGAGGGCCGCCTGTCGGGAGGCGATCATGCGGGTCTTGGCGGCGGCGATCTCGGAGGAGCTGAAATAGGAGGGATCGATCTTCATCTCGATGACCTCGCTTCCCCTGAATCCTTCCTTGATGGCCTCGGCGTCCCTGAAGGCGAGAGCCTTCCCCGAAAAATCTATCGCGGCGGCCACGCTGATGACCGAGCCATCTCGCTGGCTGAGGAATTGCACCTGAACGGGACCATGGAGCGAGGGAACCGCCGCCGTCATGGCCTTTTCGAAACGGCCACCAGGCGCGGAGCAGAGCTCGGCCCAGAGATCGGCGACGAAGCTTTCCCTCGGATTGGATTCGAGGTCGGGCCCTCTATACCTGATTTCCGCCATAGCGAGGCCTTCGGGAATCCGCGGATCGGCGATCGCGAACCATGTAGGCCTCATGACACCGAGTTTCGGCTGGGGGACGAGGGGCTGAGCCCAGGGCGAGGGGGCCGCCTTCCAGCCTGCGAAGGCCTTGGTGGCCG
>Ga0307375_10002823_pt1 | contig 17485 bp, 17 predicted proteins | sample TR1MG_FD_202531 | JGI IMG/M metagenome (GOLD analysis project Ga0307375, IMG submission 202531) | Soil microbial communities from Risofladan, Vaasa, Finland - TR-1 | ecosystem: Environmental > Terrestrial > Soil > Coastal area > Acid sulfate soil | place: Finland: Risofladan, Vaasa | collected... | reverse complement strand
ACGGTAAGGCCGAACGCTTCATTCAGACCCTCATGCGCGAATGGGTCTACGCTAAACACTGGACCGACTCCGAGGAACGCGACCGGCACCTGGCTCCCTGGACCGCCTACTACAACTATGCTCGTCCACATGGTAGCCTCAACTACAATCCGCCCATCAGTCGCTCTGACCCGGGTACAACGTCTTGATCATCTACAGGCACCCGCCTGGTCAATAATTGGCCACCAATGTGCCAACTCGCCTAGTTCCTGCCCGAAAGGCTACAATCGAAAAGGCTATCCGCACCGGCCCTGTGCCTTGGTAGAGGCGCATCGGGCGATTCTGGACCAACCTGGTTTGTGTGCCGCCGGTTTCCACCGGAGTGCGGAACGCTATTTTCAGAAAAGACAAGTTTTGGAAAAGACAAGACATGGATGCCCCGGTTACAACAATTGCTGAGTTAGGTAAATACGAAGGCCAGGACGTGATGATTCGCGGCTGGCTCTACAACCTGCGCGAGAGCGGCAAACTGCTGTTCCCCATCTTCCGCGACGGCAGCGGACTGGTTCAGGGCGTGCTCTTCCAGAAGAACGTGGCGCCGGAAGTGTTCGACGCAGTGAAGCACCTGACGCAGGAGTCGAGCGTGAAGGTGACCGGCAAGGTGCGGGCGGATAAGCGCGCTCCGGGAGGATACGAACTGGACGTGGCAGCGGTGGAGATCGTCCAGAGAGTGCCGGACAGCGACCCGTACCCGATCACTCCCAAGGAACATGGCGTCGACTTCCTGATGGAGCATCGCCATCTGTGGGTGCGGTCGCAGCGGCAGGCGTCGATCCTGCGCGTGCGCAGCGAGATCGAAAAAGCCATGCACGACTTTTTCGACGAGCGCGGATTCATACGGACCGATCCACCGATCCTGACACCGGCGGCGTGCGAGGGCACGTCGACACTGTTTCCGGTGGAGTATTTCGATGAGCAGGCGTATCTGACGCAGTCGGGACAGCTCTACATTGAAGCGACGGCGATGGCGCTGGGCAAGGTGTACAGCTTCGGGCCAACGTTCCGGGCAGAGAAGTCGAAGACGCGGCGGCACCTGACGGAGTTCTGGATGGTGGAACCGGAGGTGGCGTTCGCCGAACTGGACGACATTATGAAGCTGGCCGAGGACTTCATCACGTTCATCGTGATGCGAGTGCTGGCGCGGCGTCGCTCGGACCTGGAGACGATTGGACGCGACATCTCGAAGCTGGAGAAAATCGATACGCCGTTCCCGCGGATTTCCTACGACGAAGCAGTGAAGATGTTGCAGGAAGGCCACGCGAAGGGCGAGCTGGAAAACCGCTTCGAGTGGGGCGGAGATTTGGGTTCGCCGGACGAGACGTATATCTCGTCGAAGTTCGATAGGCCGGTGATGATCCATCGCTACCCGACGGAGGTGAAGGCGTTCTACATGGAGCCGGACCCGGAGAATCCGAAGGTGGCGCTGTGCGTGGACGTGTTGGCGCCGGAGGGCTACGGCGAAGTGATTGGCGGATCGCAACGCATGGGCTCGTATGAAAAGCTGCTGGCGCGCATCCATGAACACGACCTGCCGGAAGAGGCGTTCAAGTGGTACCTGGACCTGCGGAAGTTTGGCGGCGTGCCGCACGCGGGATTCGGCATGGGGATTGAGCGCGCGGTGGCGTGGATCTGCGGACTGGAGCACGTTCGCGAGACGATTGCGTTCCCGAGAATGCTGAACAGAATGTATCCGTAAACGAACGAAGAAGACTTTTATGATTTCCGTACCTGCATCGATAGCAAGCATTGTTCCGAAGAAGATTCGCGTGATCGGCGTGCCGCTCGACCTGGGGCAGCAGCGCCGCGGCGTGGACATGGGGCCATCAGCGGTTCGCGTGGCCGGGCTGGAAAGCAAACTGGAGTCGCTGGGACACACGGTGGAAGACGCCGGCAACGTGGAAGTGGTGTTGGCCGAACAACAGACACCGGGCGACCTCAACGCACGTTATCTGCACGAGATTACGGCGACCTGCACGAAGCACGCCGAGATGGTGATGGAAGCGCTGGACGAGGGGTACACGCCGCTGGCAATTGGCGGCGATCACTCGGTGGCCGTCGGGTCGGTGTCGGGCGTGGCGGAGTATTACAAGCGGCAGAACCAGTGCGTTGGGCTGATATGGCTGGACGCGCATAGCGACATCAATACGCCGGATACGTCTCCGAGCGGCAACGTGCATGGCATGCCGCTGGGCGCGCTGATGGGCTTGGGGCCGGGACCGCTGGCGAACGTCTTCGGATGGTCGCCCAAGGTGCGGCCGGAAAACTGCGTGCTGATCGGAATCCGCGACGTGGACCTGGCGGAGAAAGAAAATATACGGCGCGCGGGGATCGAAGTGTTTACGATGCGCGACATCGACGAACGCGGCATGCGGTCGGTGATGGAAGAAGCGCTGCGCATGGCGGGACGCGGGACGATCGGGTATCACATCTCGCTGGATATGGACTTTGTCGATCCGGAAGACGCGCCGGGAGTGGGCACGCCGGTGCGCGGAGGAGCGACGTATCGCGAGGCTCACCTGGCAATGGAGATCATTGCAGATCACGGACGGATGACATCGTTTGAGATCGTGGAGGTGAACCCGGTGATCGACGAGCACAACCGGACGGCAGACCTGGCAGTGGAGCTGGCATCGTCGGCGTTCGGGAAGAAGATCATCTAGAAAGTCGCAAGTTGCGAGCAAGGTACGGCACGGGCCGTACCTTTTTCTATTCCCCCGAGCGGACGCGGACGCGAGTTGGATTTATGCTGGTATGTCCGGGCGCGAGAATGGAAGAGCGAACCGCGGCGGCAGAGAGAAGAAGATGGCAGGAAAAATCAGAGTTGGCGTGCTGTTCGGAGGGCGCAGCGGAGAGCATGAAGTGTCGCTGCTCTCGGCGGCGTCGGTGTTGAAGGCGATCGATAAGAAGAAGTACGAAGTGGTGCCAATCGGCATTACAAAAGATGGGCGCTGGCTCACGGATTCGCACGCCGAGTTGCTGCTGAAGGGTGAGTACAAGGACACGACGCATCTGCGCGCGGGCGATCCGTCGGCAACGCCTTCGGCGGCGCTGCTGGCGAAGGGAGAGTCGGTGATGGTGCCTCCGGTGCCGGGGAAACATTCGTCGCTGGTGCCGTTCGCGGGAAACCATTCGGTTCCGGCGGCGACAAAACCGATTGACGTGGACGTGATTTTTCCCGTGCTGCATGGAACGTTCGGAGAAGATGGGACGATCCAGGGGTTGCTGGAATTGGCGGACCTGGCATACGTGGGATCGGGCGTGCTGGGCTCCTCGGCCGGCATGGACAAGGACGTGATGAAGCGTTTGTTCCGCGACGCGAAGCTGCCGATGGTGAAGCATGTGACGATATTGCGCAGCGAGTGGGAAGGGAATCCGAGAGGAGTCCGCAAGCGGATCGAGGGCCAGCTGAAGTACCCGGTGTTCGTGAAGCCGGCGAACCTGGGAAGCTCGGTGGGAATCAGCAAGGCGCACGATGCGAAGGAATTGCCGACGGCAATGAATGAAGCGGCGAAGTATGACCGGAAGATCGTGGTGGAGCAGGGCGTGGGCGGCAAGCAGAAGGCGCGCGAGATCGAGTGTGCGGTGCTGGGTAACGACGCGCCGAAAGCGTCGATCTGCGGAGAGGTTGTGCCGATCAAGGAGTTCTACGATTACGACGCGAAATATATCGATGAAGGCTCGACGCTGATCATTCCGGCGAAGTTGAGCAAGTCGCAGATGAAGCAGGTACAGGAGATGGCGGTGCGGGCCTTCCTGGCATGTGACTGCTCGGGGCTGGCGAGAGTGGACTTCCTGATGGATCCGAAGAGCGGAAAGGTTTACCTGAACGAAGTGAACACGATGCCGGGCTTCACGTCGATCAGCATGTATCCCAAGTTGTGGGGGGCGACGGGAGTTGCGTACCCGGAGTTGATCGATGCGCTGATTCAACTGGGGCTGGAGCGCCACGCCGATAAGAAACGCAACCAGTACACCCGGACATAATTCGTTACCACAGCAGCCCAGAAGCGGACTGAAATTCATCGCCCCGGAAAAGAAATCACAACCGGGGCGATTTTATTTGGGTTAGATTCAGCGAGTGTCCGAGTCTGGAGAAAGGCGGAGACGATGCGACGATTGCTTGGAGTTTTGCTACTTGTTTGTTGCGCGACGCCGCTGCTGGCGCAGAGCCGGAAGACGATGCCGTTGTTGGTGGCGAAGGCACGCTTCGTGATGGTGACAACTTATTACGGGTCGAACGTGCTGGATTCGCGCATTACACCGGAGGACCGGCAGGCGGTGGCCGACGTGGAGGATGCGATCCAGAAGTGGAAGCACTACCAACTGGCCTATCGAAAGAGCGATGCGGACATCATCCTGGTGGTGCGCAGGGGGCGCGTGGGATCGGTGTCGGCCGGAGTGGGTATCCATCGTGACCCGCAGGGGAGGCGGAGCCTGGGGCCGATTGTGGCGGCGGAAACCGGGCCGGCCGATGACATGATCGACGTGTATGACGCATCGACCGGCATCCATGGGGCACCTTTGTGGCTGGCGTCGATGAAGGACGGCCTGGAGAGTCCCGACCTGAAGCTATTTAAGGAGTTCCAGACGGCGGTGGAGCAGGCGCTCAAGAAGAAGCCATAGGAAGATCACTTTTCAAGCGCATACATTTCTGGAACCATCCGCAATGACCATGCGTATCTTGCAGTGTGTCCGGGTGTGTGAGCCCCCGGGGGGAGAGTTCCATGCGCTTTCGAATGCTGTTGATTTCCCTGCTGCTGCTGACGGCTGTTGCGTACGGCGAAGACTGGAACAAAACATACACGGTGGGCAACGCGCCCAAGTTGACAGTGGATACCAACGATGCGCGGGTGGAAGTACACGCCGCCGCACAAAACACCATCACAGTGCATGTTACGACCGAAGGCTACAAGATTGGATGGAGTGATGTGCGGATCACCGAACACCAGAGCGGGGATTCGGTGAACGTCCAAGTACACGTGCCGGACCTCCACTTCGTATTCTTCGGGTGGGGAAACCGGAACGTACGCATCGACGTAACGGTTCCGCAAAACACGAGCCTGAATATTCATTCAGCGGACGGAAGCCTGCATGTCTTCGGTACGAAAGCGCCAGCGGAGTTGGGGACAAGCGATGGCTCCATCGAAGTGCACGATTTCGATGGCGCCCTGCACGCGCGCACATCCGACGGCAGCGTGAGAGTGGACGGAAGGTTTGACGATCTGCAATTGCGGACCACCGACGGGAGCATTCACTGCGAGGCCCGCGCAGGCTCGCAAATGAAAACGGACTGGATGGTACACAGCGGCGACGGCAGCGTGCATCTGAGTCTTCCCGATGGATTCAATGCCGCACTGGAGGCCGTGACGGGAGACGGACACATTACGCTCGAAGTTCCGGTATCGACGAGCGGCACGGCGGAACGTTCACGGGTACGTGGGACGATGGGAAAAGGCGGGAGGTTGCTGGAAATCCATACCGGCGACGGATCGATCCGTATCGGCAGATCATAAGAGACAGGCAGGCGTTTTTGCCCGCGCGAGCCCGTAAGCTTGCGCGGGTTTTCTTTTGGGGCTAATATAACTAACCAGTTAGTTAATTTATCATTGTCAAATTGACATGCCAAAGAAAACACAACGCGGCACGCGGGGACAGCCGGAGGAAAGCCGACGGTCGATCCTGCAAGCCGCGATCGGGGAGTTTGGCTCACATGGGCTTGCGGGCGCCCGTACGGCGGCGATCGCCAAGGCGGCTGGCGTCAACAAGGCGCTGCTCTACTACTACTACCGCGACAAGAAGGCGCTCTACGACGCCGTGCTGGACCACGTGATGGCCGGCAGGTTCCGGGAGCTGAGCCTGGTGTTGGACGGAGACGCGGAGCCGGGCGAGAAAGTTCTGTCATACGCGGTAGTGCACTTCAACTACATGGCGAAACATGCGGTGCACTCACGGCTGATGCAGGAAGTTTCCGACAGTCTGCGCGGCAACGCGCAGAACCTGTGCGCCATGATTCACCGTTACTTCTCCGCTCTCAGCGAAAAGCTGGCGGCAGTTTTACGCGCAGGCATTAAGAGCGGGCAGTTTCGCAAGATCGACGTGCAGAATTTCTCCGTTTCGGTGGCCGGACTGACTGTCTTTTATTTCTCGGCGATACCGGTAATGCGGCAGGTGTCGAACATTGACCCGCTCTCGCCGAAGGCGCTGCAACAGCGGCGTGAAGCAATTCTTGATCTGTTGGGAGCCGCGCTATTTACGGATCGCGCGCACGGAATGCGCGTGGTGCGGAAGATTCTGAGTTCTCCGCTGGGGAGCGGCGGACTCGCGACAAGCATGGAACGAGGCAAACACAAGTGAGTCAACGCAATCGATTTTTCATTCTGCTGGCGGTGCTGTTCGTCATCGCGCTGACCTTCTACTTTCTGACGACCAATCGCTCGACGGACGTGGTGCTGATTGGAACGGTGGATGCGAACCAGGTGATTGTGAGCTCGAACGTCCCCGGCCGTATTGAACAACTGGCGGTAGAAGAGGGGCAGACGGTCAAGGCGGGTGAACTGGTCGCGACGATTGACGGCGCACCTTATGCGGCGCAGAAGGATGCGGCTGCGGCAACGCTCGCCAGCCTGCGCTCGCAGGTGGCATCAAGCCGCGCCACCTTCCAGAGTACCGAAGGCGATACAAAAAACACGGTGGCCAATGCGCAGGCAACCGTGCAAGCGGCAAAGGCAACGCTAAAGGCGGCAATTGCGAATCGCGACTTGCAGGCGTCGGTGACGCGGCGAACCGTGGCGCTGGCGGCGGAAGGCGTTGCATCGCAGCAGGAGCGCGACCAGGCGGCGAACGCGTTGCGCGCAAACCAGGCGCAGGTGCAGGCCGCACGGGACCAGGTGCGAGCGGCGGAGGCGGCGATGCGAGTGGCGGAGTCGCGCACCAACCAGGCAAACGCGGCGTTGAGCACGGTGGGCGTATCCAAAGGACAGATGAATGCAGCGCAAGCGCAGTTGGACGCGGCGGACGTACAACTGGGTTACACAAAGATCTATGCGCCGATCAGCGGCAAGGTTGACGTGCGGGTGGCGCGGCAGGGAGAAGTGGTGACCGTGGGAGCGCCAATCGCGACGATCATCGACCTGACGCAAACCTGGGTATACGCGCCGGTGCCGGAGACCTACGCGGACGCAGTTGGGTTGGGCGACGTGCTGACGGTGAAGATGCCGAGCGGCAAGGAAATTCCGGGCAAGGTGATCGCGAAACTGGCGGAAGGCGATTTTGCGACACAACGCGACGTAAGCAGGACGAAGCGCGACATCAAGACGGTGCAGATCAAACTGCTGATCGACAATCCAAAGATGGATTACGTTCCGGGGATGACTGCGGAAGTGCTGCTGCCGAAGAGCAAGCTGGTGAAGCCATGAGTGCGATGTTCAAGAAAGCCGCGGAGAAAACTGAAAAGCAGAATGCGGCAATCAAGGTCGAGAATATCGTGAAGCGATATGGTGACTTCACGGCGGTGGACGGCATCAGCTTTGAAGTGGCGGACGGCGAAATCTTCGGGCTGCTGGGGCCGAACGGCGCGGGCAAGAGCACGTTGATCCGCATGATGACGACGCTGATCCCGATTACGGCCGGAAAGGCGTACATCGCGGGCTACGACGTGAGCGTGGATGCCGATGCTGCGCGCCGCACAATCGGCGTGATTCCGCAGGCACTGACGAGCGACATTGATCTGACGCTGGAGGAGAACCTGTCGATCTACGCGAAGCTTTACGGAGTGCCGGCAGCGGAGCGCAGGCGCAATATCGACGAACTACTGGAGGCCGTTGACCTGACGAAGTGGAGGAACGCGCAGACCAAAACGCTTTCGGGCGGCATGCGGCGGCGGTTGGAGATCGCTCGCGGGCTGGTGCACAACCCGAAAATTTTCTTTCTCGACGAACCGACGACCGGCCTCGATCCCGTGTCGCGCGTGGCGGTGTGGGAGATGCTGAACAAGCTGAAGGCGCAGCGGCAACTGACCATCCTGATTACGACGCACTACATGGATGAGGCCGACAGGCTGTGCGACCGGATTGCGATTGTCGACCACGGGCACCTGGTAGCGCTGGATACGCCGACGGCACTGAAGCAGAGTGTGCCGGGATCGAACGTGATCGAGGCGCAATTTATTTCTCCTCCCGAGGACTGGGAGAGACGGCTGCGCGAGTTGTCGTTCGTAACGACAGTGCAACCGGAGAGCACGGATATGTATCGCGTGCTGACGTCGAACAGTTCGGTGACGACGACGCAACTGGTGGAGATGGCGGTGAGGGCGGGAGTGGAGATGAAATCGCTAAGCGTGCAGAACACGACGCTGGATGACGTCTTTGTGCACTACACGGGACGGCAGCTTCGCGACGAGCAGGTGAAAACCTTCGGTTACATGATGCCGCCGAGGCCGGGGATGAACCCATGACGAGAATGCTTGCCATCGTCGAAAGAGAGCTGCGCAAGTTCTTTCGCTCGCCTGCACTGATGCTGGTTGCGATGGTGTTTCCGCTGATCCAGCTCATCATTCTTGGGAACGCGTTTGGCGGAAAGATTCGCGACGCACACATGGGGATCGTGGACGAGGATCATGGCGAGCAGGCGGTTCGCATCAAGGAAGCCTTCGATGCCGTTGCTGCGAACATCCGCACATTTACGCCCGTCTACTATACGGATGAGCAAAAGGCAAAAGAGGACGTCCGCGAAGGCCGTCTCGACGGAGCAGTGATCATCCCGCGCCAATTTTCGCGGAAGGTACTGGCCGGCGACAATCCGCAACTCGGACTGGTGGTCGACAATTCGGATCAGTTCATGAGCAGCAGTCTCGAACAAGAGATGAAGGCGCTGACGGACTCTCTGAATACGCCGCGGATCCAACCAAGGCTGCCGAACCAGATCGCGCTGGAAATCGTCGAGCTCTATCCATACATCGAATACATGAAATACCTGCTGCCAGGCTCGATTTCGCTGGCGATGTTTGTCTCGGTGATGATCGGCGGCGGAATGTTGTACATCGACGACAAAGCGCGGGGCGTTCACGAAGGCTACCTGGTGACGCCGATTACGAAAACCGAACTGGTGCTTGGGTTGAACATTGCAGGTGCGTTGAAGGCAATCATGGCGGGGGTCGTGATCACGATAATCGGTTCGTTGATCGCGGGGATCGGTGTGCTGTTCGATCCCATACGCATGCTGCAACTGCTGTTGATGATTGCGGCAACGGCGCTGGCGTTCAACGCGATGATGTTCCTGCTGATGGTGCGAGTGGAAGATCCGCTGGTGCCGCGCGCGACATTCGGAATTCTGAATACGCTGCTGTTCTTTCCCAGCGGCGCCATCTATCCGGTACATGCGTTTCCGCCGTGGCTGGCGGCGATCGCATGGGTGGATCCATTCAGCTATGCGGTGCACGGATTCAAGAGCATACTGCTGAAACAAGCGGGGTTCGTGGCGATCCGTTCCGACCTGCTGGTTCTGTGCGTGTTTGGAGCGGTGACACTGCTGTGCGGCACGCTGCTGTTCAAGAGGACGCTGTAGCGGGGAGGTGGAGATGCGGGCGTTCACGATCGTGGCGATTACATTGGCGCTGGGTGGAGCGGCGGCAGCGCAGCATGCGGCGGCCACTCCTGCAATACATCGCAAGGCGATACATTCGGAGGCGAGCGCGTACCGGCCATTCGTGGGGACATGGAAGCTGGTGTCGTCGACGGAGAAGCTGCCGGACGGAACGGTGAAGCCGTATGGCTTCGGTCCGCACGCCATGGGCTACCTGATGTATGACGCGACGGGGCACGTGTGCGCGCAGGTGGTGAACCCGGATCGTCCCATGTGGCAGGACCCCGATAACCCGACACCGGGGGAAATCAAGACGGCATTCGATGGCTTCGGCGGCTATTGCGGCATCTACAAGGTGGACGAGAAGACGCACATGCTGGAGCATATCCCGCAGGTGCCGTTCGATCCGAACCTGGTGGGCAAGCCCAGCCCGCGCCAATACCAATTCGAGGGAAAGGATCTCATCTACTCGGGAAACGACAAGGATGACGGCACTCCCGTGCAGTGGACAATGGTGTGGGAGCGCGTCGACTGGCACGCGACTGGCAATAAATAGCGATGGCGCGATATAGTCGAAGGCAACGCGGTAACGTCATTTGGGTTCCGATAAGGAAGAGCACAAATCATGGCGACGACACTGTTTAACGCCAAACCGTACGATCCGATCAAAGAACGGCGCAAGAAAATCCGCATCGCCATCGTGGTGGTGATCGTGCTGGTGGTGGCTTTCACAGCGTGGTCGTTCCGCTACTGGCGGTATGAGCACCAGGTCGATATGTTCTTCAACGCGCTCCAGCACCAGGATTACGAGAAAGCGTACGGCGTCTGGATGAACGATCCAAACTGGAAGCAGCATCCGGAAAAGTACAAGCGCTATCCGTACGGTGAGTTCTGGATCGACTGGGGTCCGGGCGGCGAATGGGGCCTGATCAAGACGTATCACATCGACGGCGCAGTGACTCCGAAGGGCGGCACGACGGGCGTGGTGGTGCAGATCACGGTCAACAATCGCCTGGAGAAATGCCACCTCTGGGTGGAGAAGAGCGATAAGACACTGGCGTTCTCGCCGTTCTGAGAAAATTCGAAATCAGTAAGGACAAGCCTGGCCGCGTGCCGGGCTTTTTATTTTGCGATTAAGCGTTGGAGCGCAGCAGGTATTCGACGACGGGGCGCTGGTTGGGCATCAGGGCGCGCTGTGCTTCGTCGAGGGTAATGATGCGAACGCTGCCTTCCCAGGAATCATGCGGGGCGCCGTTGGCGGTAGCTTCAAAGACAAACGTATGGCAGGGAACATCGCAGTCATCGTCGTAGTCGAAGAGCGGACGCACCGACAGGACTTCCAGGCCGGTTTCTTCGGTAATTTCTCGGCGGACGGTTTGTTCCGGAGATTCCTTCCATCCGCACAAGCCACCAGGAAAACAAATGCCAAGTCCGTCACTGCGATCGATCATGATGTATCCGTCGTCGCGCCTGATCACAGCGATGGCTCCGCGAAGCCGCCCAAAGACCGGGACGTGACGATACGCGGTGCGAAGGACAAGCGAAATAATCCGGTAACAGAAGCGGGAAAAGCGCCGCATATCGAATATCGGCAGGATACGAGGATCAACCGAATGTTGGGGATTCGCCCCGCGTCGCTATTCGGCGACGTCCTTGTCCTGGCCGAAGTGGTTCTTCACTTTCTGTAGAGATTCTTCGTTCTCAACATTCAAGCAAATCTTCGAGCGGTCGATCTGCCGCATCAATCCGCAGAGAACCTTGCCGGGGCCGACTTCGACGAACTGCTCGACACCGAGCATGACAAGGGAACGCATGGAGCCCTCCCACTGTACTGCGCCGGTGACCTGGCGAATCAAGGCATCGCGGCTTGCGTCGGCGTCGGTGACAACCGACGCGCTGACGTTGCAGAGGACCGGCGTCTGCGGCGAATGAAAGTGCAACGCGCGGAGATCCACGGCGAGCCGGTCCTGCGCGGGCTGCATGAGAGCGCAATGGAACGGTGCGCTGACGGGAAGCATGACGGCGCGCTTTGCGCCCTTCTGCTTGCAGAGTTCGGCGGCACGCTCGACGGCGCCTTTCGATCCGGAGATGACGACCTGGTCGGGCGAGTTGATGTTGGCCGGCTGGCAGACTTCGCCCTGTGCGGCTTCCCGGCAGGCGGCCTCGATCTCGTTGAGAGGCAGCGCGAGGATGGCGGCCATGGCGCCTACTCCGACCGGCACGGCTTCCTGCATGTACTTGCCGCGGTTGCGGACGGTGCGCACGGCATCGGCAAAGCTGAAGGTGCCGGCGGCAACATGCGCCGAGTATTCTCCCAGGCTGTGTCCGGCAACATACGAGGGAGCGATGCCGACGGATTCGAGCACGCGGTACGCGGCGATCGAGACGGTAAGAATCGCCGGCTGGGTGACTTCCGTCATGCGAAGCTTTTCGTCGGGGCCCTCGAAGCAAAGCTCGGAGAGTTTGTAGCCGAGCGCCTCATCGGCCTCGTCAAACGTCTGCTTTGCGACCGGGTAGAGAGCGGCGAGCTCCTTGCCCATTCCGGCGGCCTGGGAACCTTGTCCGGGAAAAAGAAACGCAACCGTGGGTGTGAGTTTTGTCATTGGCTATCCTGTGGCGCACCGGCTGAGAGCAGAGTATGGAAGCGTCGGGAGTTCATCGCGTCATGCCACGTCAGACTATGGCTTCCGGCTGCTCGGCGTCGGGATGATGGTTGCCGTTGGCAACTTCCTCATTGGCGGCGAGGATTTTTCTTTCGATCTTTTCGTTGAGCTTGGAACTGGCAAACTCGGCGGCGACGCGAATCGCGTTCTTGATGGCGTTGCCGTTCGATGAGCCGTGGCTGACGATGACGACGCCCTTGATGCCGAGCAGCGGAGCACCGCCGTATTCCGAGTAGTCCAGGCGTTTCTTGAAGTCGGAGAAAGCACGGCGCGACAGCAGAAATCCGACCTGCCGGGTGATGGTCGCCTGCAGGGATTCCTTAAGGAGCACACGCACGGTTTCGACAAGTCCTTCGCTGATTTTGAGAGCGACGTTGCCGACGAATCCATCGCAGACGATGACGTCGACATTACCGTTGTAGAGGTCGCGGCCTTCAACATTGCCGATGAAGTTAAACGGCAGGCGCTTGAGCAGCTTGAAAGCTTCATGTGTCAGCTCGTTGCCCTTGGACTCCTCTTCGCCGATGGAGAGCAGACCGATGCGCGGTTGCTCGGCATGCGGGAACCTGCCGGCGAAGATGCTGCGGAAATACATGTCGCCCATGATGGCGAACTGCTGGAGATTTTGTGGTCTGCAATCGACATTGGCGCCCACGTCGAGCATGATGGACGCGGTTCCGGCGGCGGTGGGAAAGACAGCAGCCAGGGCGGGCCGGTCGACGCCAGTAAGAACGCCCAGCACCATTTTGGCGGAAACCATGGCGGCGCCGGTATTTCCGGCGGAGACGAAACCGTGAGCGCGGCCTTCGCGCACAAGGCGGAGACCGACGCGCATCGAGGAATCGCGCTTATGCTTGACGGCCTGCGCGGCCTTCTCATGCATGCCGATGTGTTCGCTGGCATGCACGATCTCAATAGGAAGATTGTGAATAGAGGGATGGTGCGCCAGTTCGGCCTGGATCACATCTTCCCTGCCAACCAGAATCACGTTCACGTCATAATGACGCGCCGCGAGAATGGCGCCTTCGACTTCCGGCTTAGGGGCGCGATCCGCGCCCATCGCATCAACCGCAATGGTAGTGGGCATTTCTCAGGTCTGACCAGCGTACGCAAGTGGTACAGGCGCCCCGGCCGGAATGCGCCGGAGCTCCCAAGCAGTTTAGCTCTTGCTTTCCACTTCCACGACTTCGCGGCCCTTATAGTAGCCGCACTTCGGGCAGGCGCGATGAGGCAACTTGGCCTCGTGGCAGTTGGGGCACTCGCTGTGCGCGGGTCCCTTGAGGTGATCGTGCGAACGACGGATTGCCGTGCGCCGCTTGGAATGTCTCCGTTTCGGGTTTGCCATTGTGACTACCTTTCATCGCCGGACGGGGTGAGCACCGGCTCAGCAGCACCGTCCTGAAAATCGAAAATACCGCAAGGCCTGGCTTGCGGAGCTACTGCAATCTGTCCTTCAGGTCCTTGAGCGCGTTCCACCTGGCATCGGAGGACGTCTCGTGACACTGGCAGGAATCCTCATTGAGATTCTTGCCGCAATGCGGGCAGAGCCCCTTGCAGTCCGGACGGCATAGCGTCTTGATCGGAACAGCAAGCAGAACCTGTTCACGGAGAGCGTCTTCCAACTCCATACCCTCTCCGGAGTAAAACCCTATTTCCGTCTCGGCCTCGCTGATCGAGACCTCGTCGGAGCCCTTTTGTCCGCTAAGCGGACGATAGAGCAGATCGAAAGACCGCCCGATATCCCGCGGGACAGTCTCCAAACAGCGGGCGCAGATGACTTCGAGGCGTCCGGAAAACTTGCCTACAAAGCGGATGTCGTTGACGACCTCGCGTCCACCGTGATGTTCGCGGACGAGCTCTGCCCGGCCATGGGTATGGAGCGGGCCGACCTGGCGCACTTCGTCGCCGAAATCGATGGCTCCCGGCTGGAACTCTTCTTCAAACTCAATCTTCCGAAGTTCCAGATCTTGAATACGAATAAACATTGCACAAACCGGGTGCCCGGGCCAACGTGCTACCGGGCAGAAAGAACCATCCTCTTTTGCCGCACAAAAACTTCCCCGCAGCAATCACTTACGGGGATTCTGGCGTCCGCAGGGGTACCCAACGGGAGAGATCCGCTCAAGGCAAAATACAAGGATAGCGGCGCAACTGGTTGACTGTCAAATACAAGCACATTACGGAGTTGCGCCGGATGGCGGCTATTTTAAGGGCTCGGTGCAGTTGCTGCCGCCATTTGGGTCAGCCAGCACGGGATTGAGTTTGTCCGAACAGAAGCCGCGAAGGCCGGTTTGCCCGACTGCAGTCGGAGTTCCAATCGCAGTGTAGGAGCTGACCGGGTTGCCGACGATGTTTGTGATCACGAAGGCATATCCGCTCTTGACGCAGGGCTGGGTGGGACATCCGAGAACCCAATCGAGCAAGCCGGCGTTGGCGGAAGTTACGGAGCCGGAGGTGGGCGCGCCAAGTCGCGCCAGGTCGCTTGCATAGCCGACGTCGGGATAGGTAACGGCGTACGTGACTTGGGCGGTATTGATGGCACGAATGGAGGAAATCGCCGAGGCTTCGTTCGCCGCGATGCGACTGCGTAGAAAACTAGGGATGGCAATCGCCGTGATCACGAGAATGATGGCGACGACAATTAGAAGCTCAATGAGAGAAAACCCGCGCTGCCGCATACTTGCTCCATGCAGCACGCAGCCACATGCTAACTGCTGGCTGACGTGCCGTGCGTGTGCTCCAGTAGTGCACGGACATTAACGTCCGAACCCGGAGTTCAGGCGGGTACCTGGGGAAGGAAGCGCCACTATAACAGTAATCTTCGGACTGTCAAACTATCCAAAGGTCACGTCCCACGGTACTCCGCACAAATAGACCACCAGAAATGGCTTGCCATATCTAGCACCAGAGAGGAGGTCCGCGCAATAACCAGCAGGGGGAGAAGGCAACAGCACCAGCAAATGTTCCATCCGGGAACAGGCGGCGGGACACGGCCTATCAGCGCGGTGGAGAAGAAGAAAAGGCTGATATGCTAGCGAACCATGATGGAAGGCCATGCCACCTCCGAAGGTACGCTGCGCTACAGCGAGCGATTCGCAAAACTGCGCGAAGCGGGGCATTTCCGTCAGCGCGCGGAGCTGCGGGCGGCAAGCGACCTGTGGTTCCCCACGATCGGGCTGGGTACATACCTTGGCGATCCGGATGATGCCAGCGACCAGATGTATGAGCAATCGATAGAAACGGCGCTGCGTCATGGCATCAACCTGCTGGACACGGCGATTAACTATCGCCACCAGCGTTCGGAACGCAACATTGGCGCGGCTCTGGGGAGGCTGGTGGAGGCGGGAGAGATTTTTCGGGATGAAGTGGTCGTTTGTTCAAAGGCCGGCTTCCTGGCATTCGATGGCGCGGTGCCGTCCGACCCGAGTGAATATTTCGTGCGCGAATACGTGAAGCCGGGAATTTTCAAGCGCAGCGACCTGGCGGGGCGAATGCATTGCATGACGCCGGCATACCTGGAAAACCAATTGGAACGCTCGCGGCGCAACCTTGGGTTGGCGACGATCGACGTCTACTACATTCATAATCCTGAATCTCAATTGGCCGACCTTACGGCGGAGGAATTTCGCGGACGACTGACGGCGGCGTTCGAGGCGATGGAGAAGGCCGTGGCGTCGGGAAAGATTCGCTGGTACGGAATTGCGTCGTGGAATGCGTTTCGCGTGCCCGAGTCAGAGCAGGGATTCCTGTCACTGGAAGAGTGCGTTCGGGCCGCTGAACATGCGGGTGGGAAGCACCATCACTTCGGGTTCGTACAACTGCCATTCAGCCTGGCGATGCCGGAAGCACATGCGGCAACGGTGCAGAATTCGCGGAAAGAGTATGTGTCGCTGTTTGAGGTGGCGGCGCGGCATGGCATCGCGGTGATTGGATCGGCGTCGCTCTACCAGGGGCAGTTGGCACAGAATTTACCAGTGTCGATACAGCAGCGGATCGGGATGAAAACGGATGCGCAACGGGCGCTGCAATTCGCGCGTTCAGCCCCAGGATTAGTGGCTGCACTGGTGGGGATGGGGCGGTCATCGCATGTGTTGGAGAACATACACGTGGCGGAGGTTTCGCCGATGGCGGCCGACAAATGGAAGGGATTATTCACGGTTTAACCAGTTGGTAACGAGTGCACGGGGAGTAACGGAACCTATTGACGATTCGGTTACTGAGTGGTGGCGGAGTCGGCAGCGTAAGGTTTCGGTCAATACCTGAGAAGTTACGAGTCGCGAGTTTCGAGTGAGAAGCGACCGCGAAGCCCCCACCCTGTCGCAAACGGCGCGACAAGGGTAGGGCACGAGAAAACAGTTCAAGCAAAGGCAACGGCAAAAACGAAGACCCTACCCTTGTCGCAAATGGCGCGACAAGGGTAGGGTCGGGAAACAGTTGCGAGCGGCTACTTCGTGGGCGAAGGCTGCTGCAGGCTGGCGATCTTCTGCCCGGCGATGTCGGCGGCGGCGCTCTTGGGATCGTCCTTGGAGATCTGCTGGTAGAGGCGGAGCGCTTCGGCGGGCCGGGTCGCGGTGAGGAGATCGGCGAGTTCCAACTGCGCGGTTGCCTTGGGGACGGTCGCGGTCGGTTTGGCGATCAGGTCCTGGTAGATCTTGGTGGCGTCGCCGTCCTGTCCCTGGTTGCGATAGACGGAGGCAAGCGCGAAGTTGGCGAGCGCGGCGACATCCTTATTGCCGGAGGCCGCGACGGACTTCAACTGGTCGATGGCGACGGCGTTATTGCCAAGGTCGACTTCGCAGATGGCGGCGAAGTAGTGAGCGTACTTGCCGGGGGTGGTGTTGCCATACTTGGACGAGATGGCGTAGAAGGCCTTCTTGGACGCGATGAGGCGCTGCTGGTCAGAGGTGAACGTGGTCATCGTCGGCGGGATGTCGATTCCGGGGGGAACGACAGGCGCGGCGTAGGTGACCATGGCGTTGCCGAGTTCGGTCTGCGCGGTGCTGGCGCGGTAGGAGAAATACCACCATCCGCCTGCGCCGAGAATGACAACGACGGCGAGGATGATGCCGCCGATGACGAAGTTGCCCTGATGCTCGACGGTCCAGTGAACGGCTTCGGCGGTGGTCGCCTTGAACTTATCCTGCTTGAGATCGTGACGGGTATAGCGCACGGTTGGTCCTTGTGAAAACGTGGAAAGCGTTGGA
>Ga0307375_10002822_pt1 | contig 17492 bp, 15 predicted proteins | sample TR1MG_FD_202531 | JGI IMG/M metagenome (GOLD analysis project Ga0307375, IMG submission 202531) | Soil microbial communities from Risofladan, Vaasa, Finland - TR-1 | ecosystem: Environmental > Terrestrial > Soil > Coastal area > Acid sulfate soil | place: Finland: Risofladan, Vaasa | collected... | reverse complement strand
TTGCTTGTGAAGTAAAAAATTATGATCCCAACAACTACTTTGAGCGTAAGGAGGCAAAAAGGCTGGACATGTATGCCCAGTATGCCCTCATTGCAGCCGAGGAGGCAGTGAAGGACTCGGGTCTTCAGCTGGAGACTTTAGACCTTGATCATGCCGGGGTTATTTGGGGTTCTGGAATTGGAGGAATCCAAACCTTTCTCCAGGAAGTTAAAGGGTTTGTCGAGGGTGGTTACATCCCTCGATTTAGCCCTTTCTTCATTCCTAAAATGATTTCGGACATTGCGTCGGGCCACATCTCCATGAAGTATGGCTTCCGCGGTCCTAACTATTCTACTGTATCTGCTTGTGCTTCGTCAACCCATGCCATGATTGAGTCATACAACCTTATTCGCCTTGGAAAAGCCAAGGTGTTTATTACGGGAGGCTCGGAGGCAGCAATAAACGAAGCAGGGGTTGGCGGTTTTAATGCCATGCAGGCCCTTTCTACCAACAATGAGCAATACCTTACGGCATCGCGTCCATTTGACGGTACCCGCGATGGTTTTGTGATGGGAGAAGGTGGTGCTTCCCTAATTCTTGAGGAGTATGAGCACGCCATTAAGCGCGGTGCAAAAATTTACTGTGAGGTTACTGGTGGTGGAATGACTGCCGATGCCTATCACCTTACAGCGCCCCATCCAGAGGGCTTAGGGGCTTCTAACGTAATGAAATTTGCCCTTTCCGATAACAATACTCGCCCGGAAGAGGTTGACTACATCAACGTTCACGGCACGGCTACTCCACTGGGCGATATCGCTGAGGCAAAGGCTATTATTACCGTTTTCGGCGACCATGCTTTTAAGTTGAATATCTCTTCCACTAAATCAATGACTGGCCACCTCTTAGGAGCAGCTGGAGCAGTTGAATCATTGGCCTGTATCTTAGCCATTAACAAGGGGATAGTTCCACCAACCATCAACCACACTACTCCCGATCCGGCCATCGATGCGCGGTTAAATCTTACCCTCAACCATGCCCAAAAGCGTGAGGTTAAGGTGGCGTTATGCAACACATTTGGCTTTGGCGGGCACAACTCATCGATCCTATTACGGAAGCTTCAGTAATTAATTTCAGGGTGGTTCCATTTCACCTAAGAAGATTCAAGTCTGAGTCGGACCGAATATTTTATCGGGAGTTTAAGGCTATTTTTGGCTTTTATCCTAAAAACCTCAACCTTTACAAGCTGGCCTTTATTCATAAGTCTGCCTCGGCAGTGCTAGCATCGGGACAGACGGTCAACAATGAGCGGTTGGAGTACCTTGGCGATGCCATCATCGACGCCATTATTGCCGATTTCCTTTTTGTGCACTACCCTGAAAAGAGGGAGGGATTTCTTACCAAGATGAGGGCAAAAATTGTAAGCCGCACCAATCTCAACCAACTTTCGGTTCAAATTGGCATACAGCGGTTAGTGGTATCTCAAACAAGCAGCTCCGCTCACCGACACATATTTGGCGATGCACTGGAGGCCCTCATTGGCGCTATGTACCTCGACCAGGGCTATAATCGCACCCGAAAATTTCTCACGAGAAAAATTCTTAGACGCTTTGTTGACCTTAATGCGCTGGAACTACTGGAAACAGATTTCAAAAGCCGCATTATTGAGTGGGGTCAAAAACAGAGGAGAAGTGTTACCTTTGACTATCATGAGGAGCATGAGCTTCATGAAACCTCTCCCATTTTTTATGCTTCACTCTTTATTGAAGGGGTGCAGGTAGGCGAAGGTCAGGGGTATTCCAAAAAAGAAGCTGAGCAAAATGCAGCAATGGTGGTGCTTTCGAATGAAGATGAACTTGCTGCATTAGCCCAATCTGGGACTGAGGAATCTAGCATGACCTCGGTTGACACTCTTGCAAGGTAGGCAGTCATTTAACCTTTAGCGTATGCCCAAAACTGTTCACAAGCTGGATATCCCCTTGCAGACTGCTGCCTTTTTGGGCATTGCCTGTGCGGAGCCCATTCAGCGGTTATCATGGTTGCTAAACCGATACGCTGGGGCTGAATTCTCCTTTTTTGATATTGCCGACACGGCCGCAGGATCCATCTTGCAGCCTTTTGCCACCTTCCATTTTTCGACCGATGCAAACGAGCATCATCTATTGCTAATTGCCACACGCAGTGGAGAGAAAAATCTATTGCCCAACATGAAAAATCTTGACTACCTGCTGGCTTGTACCGGACCAGCTTCCGCGGAGTTAATCATGGAGTGGTGTGCCCAGGTAAAGAAAATCCCTGAAGTAATGGGTTGCTTTTTGCTTGGTACAGAGAAGGGTGGTTTAAAGAAGCTGGCCTCGTTGCTCATAAAATAAAAAGGGATGGAGCAAAGTCCATCCCTAAATTTATGCTTTGCGATAGGGTTCACCCACCATTAAGCAAATTGAAAAGTTTGCACAAAAGCCTACACTTATTTTACTGCTTTTCAAAGATACTCTTTAGGCCACCTCCTTCAAGAAATCTTATGTTAAACTTTGTTAACGTTCTGATAAAAAGATAAATCAATAACCTAAATTTGCAAACTATCAAGCACTTGCTAAAACTTGCCTCATGAACCGACGCCATATCTGGTTGCTCACAATTATCATTTCTCTTGCTTCTCTTGGTTTAGTGCTTCTGCAAATGCTTTGGATTAGGAACTCCTACCAGATGAAGGAGGAGGAGTTTGATAGGTTGGTAAATAATACCCTCGATAGAGTAATCGATGAGGTTGAAAAGCAGGAAACCGTTTCTCAGATTATTGATGAAATAAAACCTTTCATCAACAACAAAGACGATGGCAAACCTAAGGTGGAGTACGAAATCAGCAAGGTAGAGAAAACACCGTGGAGCATAAGGTCGGTTCAACGAAAGAGGCAAATTTTTGTTTTTGACAAAGCCGATAGCCTTTTTATTACCCCGAACTACGATATTGTAACCTCCGATTCGGCCAAGTATAGGACTAACAGAGATCAGCTGATCGCCTTTCCAAACCAAAAGGTAACACGTCCAGAGGTAGAGAACAGCCTTGCCCCGTTGAGCAATCGGCTTACACAAAAAACGGTTTTTGTTGAAAATATTGTAAATAAGCTGATTCGAGTTGAGTCCACCATTCAGGAGCGAGTGTCGCAGGTGTTGCTCGACAGCCTCCTTCGAACAGAGCTGATGAAGAAGGGGGTAGATATACCCTACCAGTTTGCTGTTTCGGATGTCAAGGGTACGGTGATTTATAAATCGAAAAATTACCTACCTAAAACTCACTCGCTGTTCACTGGGTTACTCTTTCCCAACGACGTACTTTCACCCAAGTATTACCTGAGCATTTACTTTCCATCCCAGCGACACTTTATTCTCAGCTCGCTTGGGCTCATTTTGGGAGCGACTATTATCCTTACGCTAATCATTATTTTTGCCTTTAGCACCACCATATACATCATCATTCACCAGAAACGCCTTTCTGAGATTAAAAACGATTTTGTGAGTAACATGACCCATGAGTTGAAGACGCCTATTTCCACCATATCATTGGCCGCCCAGATGCTTATGGATAAAAATTTACCATCAGAACGAAAAAATTACGATTATATCTCAAAGGTGGTTTGGGAGGAGAGCCGCCGGTTGGGATTTCAGGTGGAGAGAGTGCTTCAAATGGCCATTTTCGACAAGGGTAAGGTAAAGCTCAAACGAAAGGTGGTGGATATCCATGCCATTGCAAAAAAGGTTACCGATAACTTTGCCCTACAGGTTGAGAAAAGTGGAGGAATTATCCTCTTAAACCTTAAGGCTACCGAATCAATGGTAATGGCCGATGAAGTTCACATTACCAACATACTTGCTAACCTGGTGGAAAATGCGCTGAAATATTCTGGGAATAGACCCGAGATTTCAATCTCCACTGCCAACCATCCCAAAGGTATTTTAATCAGCGTAAAGGATAATGGCATTGGCATTGGCAAGGAGAATCAAAAGCGCATATTTGAGCAATTTTTTCGAGTTCCTACCGGTAATGTTCATAATGTAAAAGGTTTTGGACTTGGACTTAGCTATGTTAAGAAGTTGGTGGAGATTCACGGAGGGAGCATCTGGGTGGAGAGTGAAATTGGAGTTGGCTCTAAATTCACTATCTTTCTTCCTTGGGAAACTGATACCATGAAACACGCAGAATCATCTTCACTATTTAAAAAAATATATAGCAGATGGAAGCAAACAGCATAAAAATTCTACTTGCCGAGGACGATGAGAACCTGGGCATGCTTCTTCGGGAGTATCTAATTGCCAAAGGGTATGAGGCCGATCTTTTTTCCAATGGCGAAAAAGCACTCGCCGGTTTTTCTCAAAAGCCTTACCAGATATGCATTCTTGATGTTATGATGCCAATCATGGATGGCTTTACGGTGGCAAAAAAAATTCGGCAGACGGCTCCAACCATTCCCATCGTTTTCCTAACTGCTAAGTCGATGAAGGAAGATGTGCTGGAGGGTTTTAACTCCGGTGCTGACGACTACATGACCAAACCATTTAGCATCGAGGAACTGGTTGCTCGAATCGAAGCTATTTTGCGCCGAACGCAAGTGAACCACATGGGGGCAGACGGGCAGATATATAAAATTGGCGAGTACACCTTTGACCCGACCAAGCAAACCCTTATTCATGCAGATAACCTCACAAAGTTAACAGCCAAAGAGTCGGAGTTGCTGCTATACCTATGCTCCAACCGAAATGCCGTTGTCGATCGTAGTGAAGTGCTTATGGCCATTTGGCAGGACGATAGCTACTTTAATGCACGAAGCATGGACGTTTATATTACCAAACTTAGAAAGTTCCTAAAAGAGGACCAATCCATTCAAATTATTAACGTTAGGGGAAAAGGTTTTAAGCTTATTTTCTAATGTTCGGAATGCTAATTGACCATTGGTCGATTATTTTTCCTATATTTATAGCAGGGAAATGAAGGATTTTGTTTTTTTCCTTTATTTTTGGATAAATTATTCCTGGCTATGAAAGCAATTATTATTGATCCAACTGAGGAAACCCCCAAGGTTGTTCTTGATAAGGTAGAAGGAGTATTTGAAATTGCAGGAAACTCACTCCCCGAGGATGTGCTTGAATTCTACAATCCAATAATTTCTTGGTTCGACGAATATTCCCTTAACCCCAATCCTAAAACGGAGTTAGTTTTCAATCTGGAGTACTATAATACATCCTCCTCAAAAATGTTTATTAAACTTTTTGAAAAGCTTCGGGAGATGCATCGCCACGGCCACACCATTGAAGTGCAATGGCACTACTTTGAGGACGATGATGATATGCAGGAGGCAGGAGAGGACTATGCTGAAAATCTGAAAGTTCCGTTTAAAATGATAATGCATCACCGGGAATCATAATTCAAAGACGCTTATAGATGGCAAATTCTTTCTACTGGTTTCGATATGTAACTTCCCGCACACTTGGCATGTTGCCATCCGCTGAGGCGTATGAGGGACGCATTAATGCGCTTCTATCCGACGTCAAGCGCTATAAGGAGGTTGATGCCTCCTCGAAGTTGACACGTTTAAATGAGCTTAAAACCTACGTTTCCACAGTGGAATTTGCCCAAAGAAGACGTGAGTTGAAAAACTTAACCTACAAAGGTAGCTCAGAGTTTAAGGCCGAAAACCGTCTTCATGAGCTACAACGGGATGCTCGTATTAAAAAATATTTTTCATTTAAGCAATCCACTAGCTACGCCACCTACTTAAAAGTAAAGGATTCAAAAGATATTGCTCGTTTCTTTGAGTTGAAGAGTATGCTTTCGGATCAGGAATTTATTGTACGCAAGAAGGAATACTCCGTTAAGAATACCAATGAATATAAGACGTTAGTTGAGTATAAAACTCTTCGAAAGCATCCGCATGTTAAGAAGCACCTCAAGGGAAAGGAGGAGGACCTCGATCAAACAATTATTTTGCGCTACGAGGAGGTCGTAAAGATTGTTTCTGCATCAGGATTCCATGATTTCTTGCGCTCATATAAGTGGAAGAATTCGGAATACTATGCCTTGGAGCAGGAGTTTAAATTACTCAGCAATAATGCCGATATCCGCATTTACCTAAAGGTTGATGGCGGCCCTCTTTTAAAAAACTTGGATAGCATTGAGGCTGGAAATCTACTTGTTGAGCTTGCCGAGTTGGAACAGCTGGTTGGGTCAGCAGATTTTCGGGAAAAGAAGAAATACCTTCTCTCCAAGGATAAGTTTGAGCAGTCGGAGGATTATAAACTTCTCCAAGAGTTTAAGCAGCTTGAGAAGGATGTTGATTTACTATTTTTATTTAAGGAGAAGAGGTCTGGAAGGCTGGCCCCATATCTTAGTTGGGAGTTGACATTCTTGGATAATTTTGACGAAAAGAAACTGGATAAAAATCGTTGGCTAACACGCTACTTTTGGGGTGAAGCGTTGCTTCATAAGGGATATTCTCTCTCTGGGGAGAGGCAGCACCTTTCTGATGGCAACAATGTCCATTTGGAAAATAGTCTCCTAACGATTGAAACCAGAAAAGAGAAGGCTAATGGTATGGTATGGGATGAAAAGCTAGGATTCTTTCCCAAAGAGTTTAGCTATACTTCCGGCCTTGTATCCACTGGACAGAGTTTTCGTCAGGCCTATGGACGATTTGAGGCAAAGGTTCGGTTGCAGCCACAGTTTCCCGTTTTTCATGCTTTCTGGATGGTTGGCGACAAAATGTTGCCACAGCTTAACATATTTAAGTTTGGATCGAGAGCAAACAACTTTGAACAGGGGCTCTTTCATGGCGATGAGTCGGGAAGAGTGAGTCGGCAGACGGGTAAGTTGTCGCTACCGAGCATAAGTGGCCAATTTGCAATCTTCACCGTTGACTGGACACCGAAATCAATTGATTGGAAGGTCAATGGCGTATTGGTTAGGAAGGAAACGAAGCATATACCCAGCTATCCAATGTATCTAGTGTTCTCCTCGGGTCTTGGAAGCGATATTGATGATGGAAAGTTGCCAGTATCGATGGAAGTTGATTGGGTTAGGGCATTTTCGTTTGGAGAAAAAGCCTAGTCAACATTCTATTTCACCTTTTCAAAAACACCAACGTTTAAGCGGGTTTTAAAGTCTTGCCGGTAAGTTTTGCGGGTATCAAACCTCCATTTCCACCGGTCTATCTGCTGCCACTTTTTCTTGTCAATTTCCACTAGCGGATTGGTTCCACACAACTTTTCATCCTCATCGAATAGTTCCTCTTCGATGTCGGAAATCAATAGGCAATCGTGGTTAGACAGCCACATCAAATGCTGTTGCTGAAGAATTCTGCTCGTGGTAGTTGCAAAATGATCCGAAATCACCCCCTTATCCTTTAGCCTCTCCACCGGAATTTGGGCCAACTGGCTTAGCAGGTTAACCGAGATTACAGCGTCGGTTGCTAGAAGCAGGTTTTCGGGGTGGAGGTTGCCAAGTAGAAAGATGGCCTCCTCCTTACTAATTTTTCGCGATACTACGTTATTGAAGATGTTTACGGCACCTGCCGTAAGGTCGGCCTCAACAAACTGAACTAAAGGATTATCTTTCCACTGGTGCAGCACTTGTTTTGGATGCAGAATATCAACCAGAATAACCTTTTTGTTCTGGGCAACCAGCTCGTCCAGAGGGACATCGAGTAACCACCCGGATCCAAGAATTGCTATCGACTTATATTCTCCCTTTGCAACAAATGCAAGAATGGCCTGCTTCGACTTAGCCAGATGGTTATTCCAGCTATTTCCCTCCTGCCTGAAGCGGTGGGCAATGCCTAGCTGGTCGTTTACGTACCCCAGCCGTTTGAGTTTCCAGTATTGTTTTATTTTAGCAATCATGGTAAAAAGCAAAAAGCCGCGGTTGCATTCTGGCAGGCGGTTGCCCAATGATCAATCGAGCTTGAGAATCGCAAGAAATGCCTCCTGAGGAACCTCTACAGTGCCCACCTGACGCATTCTCTTCTTCCCTTTTTTCTGCTTCTCGAGCAGCTTACGCTTACGCGAAATATCTCCTCCGTAGCACTTAGCGGTAACATCCTTACGAACGGCCTTTACTGTTTCGCGGGCAATTATTTTTGCCCCAATGGCTGCCTGAATGGCAATGTCGAACTGCTGGCGAGGGATTAGCTCCTGCAACTTTTCGCACATCCGACGTCCAAAGTTGTAGGCATAATCTCTATGGATGAGCGATGATAGTGCATCCACCATTTCACCATTGAGCAGGATATCTAGCTTAATCAAGTCGGCCTTTTGATAGCCGTTCAGGAAGTAGTCGAACGAAGCATAGCCACGCGATATCGACTTTAGCTTATCGTAGAAGTCGAAAACAATATCGCTGAGAGGCATGGTAAAGGTGATCTCCACCCTGTCGGAGGTGAGAAATACCTGATTTTTTAAGATGCCGCGCTTATCAATGCAGAGCTTCATTACAGCTCCCAAGTATTCACTCTTGGTAATAATCTGGGCGTTAATGGTTGGCTCCTCAATATGGCCAATGATGGTTTGTGCCGGTAAGCCGCTTGGGTTATGGACGTCTACCACTTCGCCCTTTGTGGTGAAAACCTTGAAGGATACGTTTGGAACGGTTGTAATTACGTCCATGTTGAACTCCCTGTAGAGGCGTTCCTGAACAATTTCCATGTGTAGCAGGCCTAAAAATCCACATCGAAAGCCAAAGCCAAGAGCTAATGAAGATTCCGGTTCAAAAGTAAGGGAGGCATCATTCAGCTGCAACTTTTCGAGCGAAGCTCGTAGATCTTCGTACTCATCGCTATCAACAGGGTAAATACCTGCAAACACCATTGGTTTTACATCTTCAAAGCCGGAAATGGCAACGGTGCAAGGCCTTTCAATGTGGGTTAGGGTATCACCCACCTTTACGTCAACCGCATTCTTAATACCTGAAATAATGTAGCCAACCTCCCCAGCTTTTATCTTTTTCTTGGGCATGAGCTTTAGCTTTAGGTAGCCAATCTCATCGGCCTCGTATGTTTTACCCGTATTAAAGAACTTAACTTTATCGCCTGTTTCTAAGGTTCCATTGAAAACGCGGAAATAGGCAATAATTCCCCGGAAGGGATTGAATACGGAGTCGAAGATAAGTGCTTGAAGTGGAGCGTTGGAATCGCCCGTAGGTGGCTTTATCCGTGTAATGATGGCTTCCATGATTTGATCGACGCCATCGCCAGTCTTAGCGCTAACGGCAAGAATTTCCTCTCTGCTGCATCCAATGAGGTCAACAATTTGGTCCTTAACATCGTCAACCATGGCGGCATCCATATCAATTTTGTTGATTATGGGAATAATGTCGAGGTCGTGGGCTAGAGCAAGGTAGAGGTTCGAAATAGTTTGTGCTTGAATACCCTGAGTGGCATCAACAACTAGCAGCGCTCCTTCGCAGGAGGCAATTGCACGCGAAACTTCATACGAAAAATCCACATGGCCGGGAGTATCAATGAGGTTGAGCTGAAAGGGCTTACCCTCGTGGATATACTCCATTTGAATGGCGTGGCTCTTTATGGTGATTCCTTTTTCCCTTTCCAAATCCATGCTGTCCAAAACCTGATTTTGAAACTCTCTATCAGTTAGGGTTTTGGTTAGCTGAAGCATTCTGTCAGCCAGAGTGCTCTTCCCATGGTCAATGTGGGCAATGATGCAGAAATTTCTAATATCTTCCATTAACTATTAATTACTTCAATTTAGTAACGACTCCAGTGTAGTTGAGTCCATCAATCGCAGGCGTATTGCCCGAATCATTCCTTGAATCTCATTACTATTCCTCGAAAACACTGGATGTTAAGCGTACAAAGATATTCAAAACATTGGAAATTTTTCAACACCCAATAAAATGACCTTGCTTCCCAGTGATACCATTTTGCCAAAATTCTCTTGATTCTGGGGGAAGTAAAATATTTTGGAATGAAGCTATGATTGAATAGGGCTGGATGTATTGGACTTATATGGATTGATTACTTTAGCGAAGAATTATCAATTGATGGTTTTATTTGGTGTTTTGTTAAGACAACGATGATGAGATTTGTAAGTAGTTTGATATCCATTGCTCTACTCCAAATGCTTTTGGTATCCACCTCCTTGGCTCAACGAGTTTTTGTAGTCAAGGTTATTAAACCGATATCCTTCAGCGATTCACTTTTTTTGGCAGGAGGCCAAAACGATTGGAATCCAGACGATACCGCATTTTTATTTAGACGGGTAGATAGCATTACCTACATTCTAGCTAAAACTGATATCCCTACAACGTTTGAATGTAAGGTTACGCGTGGAAGTTGGAAAAAGGTAGAGGTTTCGGGAACTGGAACAGCGGTAGAAAACCGTCGGGTGGACTTTAGTAAAGGTGATACGGCAACGCTCAACGTTTCCGGATGGAGCGATTATTTTGAAGCATCACCAGCTCGCTCAACAGCATCCAAAAATGTTTCGGTTTGGAAAACCGATTTCTACATGCCACAATTCAAACGAACGCGAACTATTCGGGTCTACCTGCCACCCGACTATGCGACTTCAGGCAAGCGCTATCCGGTGGTTTACATGCAAGATGGACAAAACTTATTTGATGTTTTAACTGCATTTTCGGGTGAGTGGGGTGTGGATGAATCGCTCGACAGCCTTTACAAAGCCGCTAGGGTTAGCTGCATTGTAGTTGGCATTGACAACGGTGGGGATTTTCGAATTGAGGAACTCACACCTTGGCAGAACGTGGAGTTGAAGAAAGGTGGCCGGGGTGATCTTTATGCTCAGTTTGTGGTGGAGACACTAAAACCTGCTATTGATAGCGCCTTTAGAACAATTCCAGAATCGAAAGGAACATTTGTTGGAGGGAGTTCGCTGGGCGGACTGATCTCGCTCTACATCGCTACAAAATATCCAAATGTAATTGGTGGTGCGCTAATTTTTAGCCCTTCCATCTGGTTTAGCGATAGCATCTACTCTTGGTTAAATAGTTCTAGGCTTAATCCCATGCAGCGATATTACTTCTATGGAGGTCAACCCGAAAGTACAACTATGGTTTCGGATATGCTCAAGGTAATAGAAGAGCTAAAGCAGAAGGGTGTAAGAAAAAAGAATTTGGTTGTCTCTGTCTCCAGCGATGGGAAGCATAATGAGCAATATTGGAAAAGGGAGTTTCCTGCAGCAATTAGCTGGTTGCTGAAGTAGCAAAAAAAACGGATACCCAGTTGGATATCCGTTTTATCAAATATTACGGAGTCGATTACATCATACCACCCATACCACCCATTCCTGGGTTCATTGGAGGCATAGCGTTATCTTCTTTCTTGTCAACTAGGACGCACTCAGTGGTGAGGAACATACCTGCAATGGAGGCTGCATTTTCCAATGCAATACGGGTAACCTTTGTTGGATCGATAACACCGCTCTTGAATAGGTTTTCGTATTTGTCGGTGCGGGCATTGTAGCCAAAGTCGCCCTTACCTTCCTTAACCTTCTGAACGATAACCGATCCCTCAAGACCTGCATTAACCACAATTTGGCGGAGAGGCTCTTCAATGGCTCTCTTAACAATTAGGATTCCAGTAGTTTCGTCGTCGTTATCACCCTTTTGGTTCTCAAGAGCTTCAATAGCGCGAATGTATGCAACACCACCTCCGGGAACAATACCTTCCTCAACGGCAGCGCGGGTTGCGCTAAGGGCATCGTCAACGCGGTCCTTCTTTTCCTTCATTTCAACCTCAGAGGCAGCACCAACGTAAAGAACGGCTACGCCACCTGCCAACTTGGCCAAGCGCTCCTGTAACTTTTCACGGTCGTAGTCGCTGGTGGTGTTTTCAATTTGAACCTTAATCTGGGCCACACGCTGCTTAATGCCAGCTTTATCACCAGCCCCATTTACTAAGGTGGTATTTTCCTTGTTGATGGTTATCTTTTCGGCACGTCCAAGCATTTCGAGCTTGGCCGCGTCAAGACGAAGACCTTTTTCTTCAGAAATCACAACACCTCCGGTAAGTATGGCAATGTCTTCAAGCATTTCCTTACGACGATCGCCAAAACCGGGAGCCTTAACCGCTGCAATTTTGAGCGATCCACGTAGCTTATTTACAACCAATGTTGCAAGAGCCTCGCCATCGATGTCTTCGGCAATTATTAGCAGTGAATGGCCTCCCTGAGCTATTGGTTCAAGAATTGGGAGCAAGTCCTTCATGGTGCTAACTTTCTTATCGGTGATAAGAATCATAGGGCTTTCGAGCGATACCTCCATTTTGTCAGCATCGGTGATGAAGTAGGGCGAAATGTATCCGCGGTCGAATTGCATTCCTTCAACTACCTCAACGTAAGTTTCAATACCCTTGCTTTCCTCAACGGTGATAACGCCTTCGCGCTTTACCTTGCCCATAGCTTCAGCAATAAGCTTGCCAATGGTGCTGTCGTTGTTGGCCGAAATCGTGCTAACCTGCTCAATTTTTAGGCTTTCGTCACCAATTTCCTGACTCTGCTTCTTAAGGGCCTCAACCACCTTGATCACGGCTTTGTCGATACCTCTTTTAAGATCCATTGGGTTTGCACCGGCTGTAACGTTCTTTAGCCCAACGCTAATAATAGATTGAGCAAGTACGGTTGCAGTAGTTGTGCCATCACCTGCATCGTCAGCAGTTTTTGAGGCAACTTCCTTTACCATTTGGGCGCCCATGTTTGCAAATGGATCGGACAGCTCAATCTCCTTGGCAACGGTTACACCGTCTTTTGTAATTTGAGGAGCGCCAAATTTTTTGTCGATAACCACGTTGCGACCTTTTGGTCCGAGGGTAACCTTTACAGCGTCGGCCAGCTCATCAACACCTTTTTTAAGAAGGTCACGAGCTTCGATATTGAATTTAATTTCTTTTGCCATTATTTTTTGTTTTTACGATTTAGCCATTCATGTAACTAGAGAACTGCAAGAATATCGGACTGCTTCATGATTAGGTAGTCCTTGCCGTCAACGGCGATTTCTGTGCCGGAATACTTTCCATAAAGAACTTCATCGCCAACTTTAACTTCCATGGCAATGTCTTTGGTGCCTGAACCTACAGCCACAACGGTCCCTCTCTGGGGCTTTTCCTTCGCAGTGTCGGGAATATAAATTCCACTGGCAGTTTTTTCTTCAGCCTCTTTGGCTTCAACCAGAACTCTGTCTGCTAATGGTTTAATTTTAACCTCTGACATAGTATGCGTTATTTTAGTTAAACATTTTTCCGCAACGATAAGGCACAATTCATGCCAAATCAAATTGGTTGTAATTTTGACTGATCTTAATTTGGTTTACTGCCACTGGAAGAGGCATCAGATTGTGGTTTTGCTCTGCAATACAAAGCCATAGAACTCACAATCCTTGTGTGTAAGGTAAAAAAAATGTGTCAGTATCTGACATACTGACACATTGAGGAAGTTTACACGTTAAGTGCTATTTCTTTTCAGGCTGCTGCTGAGTAGCTGGTTGTGCCTGTGATTTACTATCTTGGTTGGGGGTTGTTGGAAAGTTAGGTGTTGTTGCCGGAGGAGCTGTTTGTTCTACCTGGCTTTCAATTTCCGATGTTGCTTTTTGGCGATCGGCCTTTGGAATTGCAATAACAGCTACAAGGCTCAATACCAAGAGCGCAATTGCCAAAGTCCATGTTGCTTTTTCGAGGAAGTCGGCGGTTTTTCTAACACCCATTACCTGGTTCGATGCAGAAAAATTGGAAGCGAGTCCTCCTCCTTTTGAATTTTGAGCCAGCACGACTAAAACCAACAAGATAGAGGCCGCAAGAATGAGAAATAATACAATTGTATACATGATGTTCTTGAGTTTGTTTTGTTACGGTAGCAGTAGTTTCTTAATCTCTTCGATTTGACTGGCAAAGTAAGCACTTTTTTCCGGATATTTCAAGCATAATTTTTCGTAGGTTGCAATGGCCTTGTCGAATAACTTTTGCTCAACAAAGATTTGAGCCAGCAACTCTGTGGCAACGTCGCTAGGTTCTTTAACGCTGTCCATAGAAATATCCTCCTGTTCGGCAGGCATCTCTTTGGGTGGTACAATCCGAGGAGCCGTCTTAAGAAACACATCAATAAGGTCATCTTTGACTGGGGCTTCTGTCTCTTCCAATTCAAATACCTCCTGTCCTGAGGTGGCTATAGGTGGTTCCTCGCTCTTAACATCCAAAACTTTGTCGGTCTGCTGCTGCTCCGAAAACTCAAGCAGGTCTTGGCCTTCCTGCAGTTCGACCTCTTCAACAGCAGCTGGCCCAGTTTCCTGAAGTTCATTCGGTAACTCAGCTATTGGTGGTGTGCTCTTGGGAAGGATACTTGCAGCATTGATAAAAAGCTGCAGCTGCGTCCTGTTTTGCGCGTAGGTTGCAGCCACTTTTAGCTGGTTGCTGCTGCTGTTTGGCAGGGCTGCTCGCAGTACATGCCCCATCTCAAACCAAGGGTATTGTTTAAGGAGAACTTCTAAAGATATTGCAGTTTCTCCATATTGGCTTCTATCTCCTGCGAGGAGTGAGTAAAATGTTTCCGTATTTAGCATGGTTACCAATTTGCAACAGCTTGGTTAAAGATATCATCCACAAGCTTATCCACTATCAGTGTTGTTAAGCTGGATTGGACTTGAAGTAGGGTTTGTGTTGAAGGGAAATCTTCGTATTCCGAGAACGATTTGCTGAAGTTTAGTTCAGGATTGTTTTTATTGGTAAACTTTACCTGAACCGTTATGGTAAGCCTGTTTTGGAGGGCGTATTGATTACCTTGAATTGCCACCGGTGTTACGGTAGAGTTAGTAATTTGGCCTTCAAAGTTGAGGTCGCCATCATTTTGCACAACAGCCAAGGAGGTTTGAGATACAAATCTATTCTTGACGGCCTCTGTTAGGGTTTGGCTCAGCGAAGGATCAATGTTTGGCGAGATATTATTGAAGTACTTTACGCTTACCGTTTTGGATTCGGGTGGAATAGATGCGCCAGTGAAGGAGTACTTAACCGCACACGAACTGGTTATCAATACTATGGTGAGGCCAATAAAGAGTATGTTGAGGAGGCGATTGTTCATTCCTTTGGTGTGTTAAAGTTATTCAAGGTTATGTTCTTTGAGCTTACGGTAGAGCGTGCGTTCAGAGATGCCAAGTTCTTGAGCCGCATTTTTCCGCTTACCCTTATGCTTTTCGAGGGCTTTTTTGATAAACTCAATCTCTTTATCTTCAAGGGAGAGGGACTCTTCAACAAACTCTTCGGTATCGATAACGCTATGTTTGTTCTTTGAGGTCGATTCCACTGCATGGCCAACGGGGCCGTGGTTGAACTCGCGCATCGTGTCGGGCACTGTATGATAAAGACGCTGTAGAAGCACTGCCTTGTCGGATTCAGCGAAATCGGATGAACGGTTTTGCATTAGATCGTATACCAACTTCTTTAGATCGCTCATATCGTTCTTCATGTCGAAAAGAACTTTGTAGAGGATTTCTCGTTCGGACGAAAACGTTCGCTCATCAACGCCCTTGTATAAGGCAGGCAGCTTTACCTCAGTATAGTCTGGGAGATAGAGCCGGAGCGTATCCTCCGAAACTGTTCGGTTCTCTTCAATAACCGAAATTTGTTCGGTTACATTCTTTAGCTGACGAATGTTTCCGGGCCATTTGTAATTTTCAAGCATCCTTCTCGCTTCAGCGGAGAGGTTGATGGCCGGCATCGAATATTTTTCGGCAAAATCGGCCGCAAATTTTCTAAAAAGCAGGTGTGTGTCTTCGACCCTTTCGCGCAGCGGTGGAATTGAAATGGGAACGGTGTTTAGCCTATAGTATAAATCTTCACGAAATCGATTCTCCTGAATTGCATGGTTCAAGTTTACGTTAGTTGCAGCGATTACCCTAACGTTAGTTTTTTGTGATTTCGACGATCCAACCCGCATGAATTCGCCCGTTTCTAAAACGCGGAGTAACCTTACCTGGGTGGAAAGGGGCAACTCTGCCACTTCGTCAAGGAAAATGGTTCCGCCATCGGCCACCTCAAAGTATCCCTTACGGCTCTCAGTGGCTCCGGTAAACGATCCTTTTTCATGTCCAAAAAGTTCAGAATCAATGGTCCCTTCAGGAATAGCTCCGCAATTTACTGCAATGTAGGATCCATGCTTACGTGCGCTAAACTGGTGGATTACCTGAGGAAAGACCTCCTTGCCCGTGCCGCTTTCTCCAGAAATGAGAACGCTCAGGTCGGTGTGTGCAACCTGTACCGCCACTTCGAGAGCTCGATGTAGCCCAGTGCTAACCCCAATAATGTTAAACCGTTGCTTAATTCTCTGTATGTCGATCATCGTCAATGTTATTCAGAATATTTTGACGAACAAGATGTTGTTCAACTGACAAAATTACATGCAATGTAGCAATTCTCCAAAACAAACTTCCACCTATTCAACGTTTCGAAACTTGGCTCCGATTATAAGGAAGAAACCGGCGAGTGCCGGTTTCGTTTACTATAATTCCTGTTCGATTGAAAAACCCAATTTTTTGAGGTCGTCCCAGTAGGCTGTGTAGGTTTTATTAACCTGTGTGGGGCTCTCAATGGCAACCCTGTAGCCCAGTAGGGCTGCTGGCGAAAAAGCCATGGCCAATCGATGGTCCTTTTGGGCTGGGACATTAACCTGGCTTCCCTTTTCCGGCATGGTTAACTTGCCATCAAAAATAACCGTTTCAGCTTCATCTTCCTCCTTTGTTTCAATGCTTGCACCAAGGAACCCAAGGCACTCCTTCAACATTTTGGACCGTTCGGGAGCTCGTCCCCTTAAATTTACGCCTTTAATTTTGAATGGAATTCCCAGTAATGCGCAGGTCACTGTAAAGCAAGGAATAAGGTCTGGGTTATTTGCAAAATCGTGGTAATACTTTTTGACTTTACGCTTTACCTTGGTTAGTTCTACACCGCCCTCAATCGGTTCTGTTTTTACCCCAAATTCTTCAAAGAGTTCTTTTATAATTCCATCGCTTTGAAAGGTATCAACGTTGAGACCATTCACCACCAACTTCTTTGAATCAGAAAGGATAAACATTTCGTAAAGGTAGGAGGCATTACCCCAGTCGGCCTCAACATATACTATACTTCCATCCTTAAAAATGTGCTCAATCAATATTTCGTTTTCGTTCCAGTCGGTGTTGATGCCAATGTGTCTGAAAAGTTTGATGTTTTGACGAATATAGGGAGACCCTACAAACGCGTTTCGGAGCGATTCTGCAGCGGAGTCGGAGAGGGAGGGCGAAATGAGCAGGGACGCGGTAATAAATTTACTGGAAATAACGCCGTCGACTCTGGATATGGGCCCCTTGAGGCTTCTACCAATAATTTTCACAACGGAAACGCCAGTAAGTTCCACATACTTAATGTTTGTGCCACCTTCGGCAAGGATATCTACCAAGTCATTAACAGCTTTATTGTTCAACTTCTCGGAGCCTGCAATAATCCATTCCCCTTGGTACTTTCTGAAGAAAT
>Ga0307375_10002821_pt1 | contig 17499 bp, 17 predicted proteins | sample TR1MG_FD_202531 | JGI IMG/M metagenome (GOLD analysis project Ga0307375, IMG submission 202531) | Soil microbial communities from Risofladan, Vaasa, Finland - TR-1 | ecosystem: Environmental > Terrestrial > Soil > Coastal area > Acid sulfate soil | place: Finland: Risofladan, Vaasa | collected... | reverse complement strand
TCGATGGAAAAGAAGGAAGCTGCGTGGTAATATTAATTCCTGCACCACAAGGAACAGGCCTTGTAGTTAGTGACGAGTTGAAAAAAATGTTGAAGCTTGCTGGAATAAAAGATGTTTATAGCAAGACTTTCGGAAAAAAAACAACAACTTTCAATTTTGTTAAAGCATGTTTTAATGCTCTTAAAAAAACAAACTTAAAAAATAAAAAATGAAAAGAATCTGTATCATAAGAATCCGGGGGCAAGTTGGACTCAACAAAGAGATGAAAGAAACTCTGTACCGGTTAAGATTGAGAAGAAAATATGCCTGTGTAGTTATCGCTCCTACAAAAGAGCAGCTCGGAATGATAAAAAAAATTAGAAATTTTGTCGCGTTTGGTGAAGTAGATAAAAATGTTTTTGAAAAAATGATTGAAAAAAGAGGTCAAAAAATAGACAAGGAAAAAAATATTGATGTGAAAAAAATTGTGGAAGGATTGGAAAAAGGGGAAAAATATGAAGATTTGAATCTCAAACCATTTTTTAGATTGCACCCTCCTAGAAAAGGAATTGACAGTAAATTACATTTTGGAAGGAAAAAAGGGGTTCTAGGAAATAATAAAGAAAAAATAAATGAACTAATAGAAAGGATGTTGTAAATGATTAATAAAAAAACAAAAAAACGTAAAAAATCTTCAAGAATGCATGGGCGTGGCAGGGGAACTCATGGATGGGGAGAGAGGAAAAAGCACAAAAAATCAGGGCATCGGGGAGGAGCAGGTATGTCTGGCTCTGGAAAAAGGGCTGACCATAAAAAAACACTAGTAACAAAACTTTATGGACACAAATATTTTGGAAAAAAAGGAATTACGAGCAAAAAAACGCAAAGAGATAAAAGAAAAAGAATAAATCTTGAAGATCTTGAATTGAATCTTGAAAGATATATCAGAAAAGGGCTTGCAAAAAAAACAAGTTCTGGTCTTGAAATAAATCTTAAAGATTACAAAATTCTTAGTGGATCTAAAAAACATGTGTTGAAAAATAAATTAATTATAAAAGCTAAAGAAGCTTCTAAATCAGCGATGGAAAAAGTGAAAAAAGGTGGGGGCGATATTATCTTAAGTAAAAAAGAAGAAAAAGAGGATAAAAAATAAAAAAATGGCTGGTGGTTTAAGAGGCATATTTAATTATATTCCAGAAATAAAAAAGCCTGATGAAAAAAAGCTTAGTTTTAATGTAAAAGCTAAATGGACACTTATAGTGTTGGCTTCATTTTTTGTCTTGGCAAATATTCCACTGTTCGGGCTTTCTGAAAATGCCTTGGCCCGTTTTGAATTTTTAGCTATAATTCTCGGAACAGAATTTGGAAGTATAATCTCTCTTGGAATAGGACCTATCGTAATGGCTTCTATTATTTTACAGCTTCTTACAGGTTCAAAAATATTAAACATAGATACAACAACAGCTGAAGGAAAGAAATTTTTCCAAGGACTCCAGAAAATTTTGGTTTTCTTTTTCATAATTTTTGAAGCCATGGTTTATGTTTTAATGAAGGGTCTCCAAGCAGCACCTGGATTTACCGGTCTTCTTATATTTCAACTCATTTTAGGAGGACTGGTTATTTTCTATATGGATGAACTTACTACAAAATGGGGGTTTGGTTCTGGTGTTAGTTTGTTTATCGCAGCAGGAGTTTCATGGAGACTTATAACTAGTGCATTTCAATTTCTCGATACTCAAGGAAGAAACTGTCTTTTGAATTTCACAACAGTTCCATGTACAGGTAAGGTTTTTGTTCTCATACAGTCTGTGATAAATCAATATCCAATAGAGCTTTTATCAGCGGTGGGGGCGATAATTGCAACACTCCTAATTTTCATGGTTGTTGTATGGGCCCAGTCTTTAAAAGTTGAAATTCCCTTGTCATTCGGAAGAATTAGGGGGTATGGAGTAAAATGGCCCTTGTCGTTTTTCTATACTTCTGTTATTCCTGTTATTTTAACAGCTGCTTTGGTGGCAAATATACAACTTTTTGGAGGTATCATTGACAATGCTGCAGCTCCGTGTCTTGCAGGCATAACTGAACAGTGTATTGGAGGGGCAAAATTCGCGTCTCATTTTACTTTTTTAGGAAGGTTTATTGAAGGTCAAGCTATTTCAGGTCTAGCTTTCTGGGTGGGTTCAACAAATCTCTTGGAATTAATCATTAGAGGGGGATTTTTACCGAGATACTTGCTGCAAGGACTAACTCATACCCTATTTTTTATGTTTTTTTCCACGCTTTTTGCTGTTTTCTGGATTAAAACCTCTGGAATGGACTCAAAAAGTCAGGCACACAAAATTTCCGCATCAGGATTACAGGTAGCAGGATTTAGACAAGATGAAAGAATTCTTGAAAGCATCCTCGATAGATATATCATGCCCTTAACTGTGATGGGGGGTCTTGCAATAGGTTTCCTTGCAGCAATTACAAATTTATTCGGAGCACTGGTTTCTGGAACAGCAATTCTTCTGGTAATAATGATTATGTTCCAATTTTACCAGAATATTGCACAACAACATGCAATGGATATGCATCCTGTAATGAGAAAGTTTATAAAAACCTAATATTTTTTAACCGAATGAACAAAGAGGGAAGTTTTAAAGGAATTTTTATCGTAATGCTGCTTGCCCTACTGATTGCTTTTTTTTGGGAAAAAGTTTCATGGATAAGAGATGCTGCTAACTTTATACTTAATCCTACAGCAGGAGCACTTCTCAATTGGAATGTAACAATAGGGATGACTTTACTTGTTATCTTAATAGCAATTCTTATGACTCTTGTTCAAAAATATGGGACAGATCAAAAAACACTTGGAGAGATGAAAAAAGAACAAAAAGAAGTTCAAGAAGAGATAAAAAAAGCTAAAGAGCATCCTGAAAAAATGATGGAATTGCAGAAAAAGCAGTTCGCATTTCTTCCAAAAATGATGAAACTAAGTATGAGACCGATTATTTATACTTCAATACCCCTTATTTTATTCTTTAGATGGTTCATGGACTTTTTTGCTGCTGCAGGAAATATTAAATTTTTTGGTTTTTTAAACTGGTTTTGGTTCTATCTTTTGGGTTCAATGATTTTTAGTTCAATTTTAAGAAAGATTTTTAAAGTAGTCTAAAAATACGAAAGAATGGGAAAACAAGAAAAAGAAAAGGAATTAGAGATGTCCCAAGAACTCTTGTACAAATTAGGTATGTTTGAAAGGAATATGGAATTACTCGGTCAGCAATCACAATTGGTTGAAAAAAACATAATTGATTTAAATTCTCTAAATTTTGATATGGATGAAATTAAAAATTCTGTAGGAAAAGAAGTTCTTGCCCCATTAGGAAGAGGAATTTTTGTAAAAACAAAACTTGTTTCAGATGAAATGATAGTTGATGTTGGAAGTAAAAACTTTGTGGAAAAAAGTGTTCCAGAAACAAAAAAAATTATAAAAGAACAGATAGAAAAACTCAATCAGGTAAAAAAAGAATTAGAAAACGAGGCTGAGGAAATTGATAAAGAGATGGCCGACATGTTTCTCGATTCTCCAACAGATTAATTTTCACATCTTTTCAAAAATTTATCATAAGAAAGAACTCCAAATTCAGAAACAATTGCTCTTATATATTTTTTAGGGACAAATTCAAAGGCAGGATTTTTTATTTTGATATTTTTAGGGGCCTTATCCCAAATTTCATTAAGAGGTCTTTGTTCAATCGGAACTTTTCGTTTTGTAAATTTCCATGAATCTGCAACAATATATAATGGAATTTTATGAAAATATGCAAGTTCAGCTATCATTTTGCTCCCTATTTTATTTATGATTCCTTTTTTTATAAGGGCGTCTGCGCCGAGAAATATTTTATTCGCATAAATTTTATCTTTTTTACTATCTTTTTCAATTGCAAATGCTGCAGCACAATCCACAAACATGGTTACTTTAATTCCCGCTTTTCCCACTTCTTTTGCTGTTCTTCTTCCTTGAAAAAGGGGGCGAGTCTCTGTATTATAAACCTCAAATTTTTTTCCTTTCTTTTTTGCATAAATTAATGAATTAATAACATTTGTGGAATGACAGTGTGTAAAAATTATGTCTTTGTTTTTTATTAATTTTATAGTCGACATATTTATTTTTTCTTGAGTTTCCTGAAAATACTTTAGTATTTTTTCCTTGGAAATTCCAGACTCAGCCAAATCAAGAACGTTTTCCATCATGGGTTCTGTGGGTCGGGAAGCTAAAAGAATTTGTTTTGTCTTTTTAGAGGGAACCAAAAAATAAGCTTTTACAGCTTCTCTTGCAATATTTCTCGCCCCTTGAATTTTGACCTTTTTTATATTGTTAATAATTTTATTGAATTTTATTGAATTTTCTTTTTTTTTCTCATTTCTTTTTTTATTCATAAATTATTAAACTTAAGAAAGTTTAAAAATTCTCTTTTTTTATTCTCTTTATGTTAGAAAGTATTGTTAATCCTAAAAGAGTTGAAAAGGGCCCTTGGAAAATGTTTTTTGTGGGAATCATTTATGCCTCCCTTTCTCTTTTACTCGTAAGCTGGTTTTTTTCAAAAGATGCTGTTCTTTCACAATATTCCGGAATAATTGTTGTGACTTTTGCTGTTATGTTTTCTCTGCCTTTTATGTATTATATAATAAAGAAAGAAGAGTTAGAAGACGAGCAAGTAGTCGGATTTTTAAGTGTGTGGAAAATCCATAAAGATGCAATTTTTGCGCTTATGTGGCTTTTTATGGGTTTTATCGTCGCTTTTTCATTTTGGCACGTTATTTTAGGAGATTCTAATCTTTTTAATGCACAGATAGAAACTTACTGTAGAATAAACAGTCCTGGAAGTGTTATTGGGTGTGTTGAAAAATACAGCCTTGCTGAAACAGTCCAAGGAACAACGAATGTTGCAACAAAAGGCATAAGATTCTTATCAATAATAGAAAACAATGTTTATGTTATGATATTCACTTTACTTTTGTCCTTAATTTTTGGTGCGGGAGCCATTTTTGTTCTTACATGGAATGCCAGCGTTATCGCTGCTGCAATAAATATCTTTACAAAGTACACAATAAAAGAAATCCCTTTGGGAATTTTAAGATATATGATTCATGGATTCCCAGAAATTGCAGCTTATTTTATAACTGCTCTCGCAGGAGGTATTTTTGGGGTGGGAATTATCAGAAACGGCATACATGGCAAAAAATTCATCCATGTATTGGAAAATACAGTTATTCTTTTATTTATAGCTCTATTAATTCTCGTGATTGCTGCTGTGATAGAAGTATATTTCACCCCTTTACTTTTTTAATTGATGAAAATTTATGGAATTTATTTCTATAAGATTTAAAAATGAAGGATAATTTAAGTAGTCATGGTGAATGTTTTATTGATTCTTTCTCTTGTTATTAGTTTTGTTTTGACATATTTCACAATTCCTTTCTGGATAAAAATGACTAAAAAAGCCGGCCTTATTTGGGAGGACATGAATAAACCAGGGAAACCAAAAAATGTGGCTGCTTCTGGAGGAATAGTTGTTGTTATTGCATTTATCATCGGAGTTTTTTATTACATCGCTGTAAGAACCTTCATCATGAAAGATTTTGATTCTGTAAATCTTAATATTTTTGCTTTGTTAAGTGTTGTCCTTATTTTATCAATGGTGGGTGTTATCGATGACATGCTTGGATGGAAAAATAAGGGTTTATCGAAAAGAACAAGAATTTTACTTGCGTTTATTGCTTCAATTCCCTTAGTTGTGATTAATGCAGGTACATCTACGATGAATTTTCCTTTTCTTGGACAGATAAACTTTGGAATTCTTTATCCATTACTTTTAATTCCTTTGGGGGTTGCAGGGGCAACAACAACCTACAATTTTTTAGCAGGCTATAATGGTTTAGAGGCAGGGCAGGGAATTCTCATAATTGGATTTTTGTCTTATGTCGCATATGTTTCAGGACATGCGTGGCTTACTTTGGTTGGTTTAACTCTGGTTTTTGCGTTGATTGGCTTCTGGTTTTATAATAAATATCCTGCAAAGGTTTTCCCAGGAGATTCTCTAACTTGGACAATCGGAGCATTTATTGCGGGCATGGCTATCTTAGGAAATTTTCAAAAAATAGCCCTATTTGTGTTCATTCCTTACATCATTGAAACTGGTCTAAAGCTCCGAGGAAAACTTGAAAAACAATCTTTCGCTAAACCGAATAAAGATGGAAGCCTTGAAATGCCCTATAAAAAAATATATGGTTTAGAACATCTCGCAATTTACTTTCTTAAAAAAATAAAATCCAATAAAAAAGTTTATGAAAAAGAGGTTGTTTACCTTATCCATGCATTTCAAATATTCATAATAATTCTTGCATTCTTTATTTTTATATATTAATAAAGATTTTAAAGGAGTTTTCCCTTGAATTTTAATAAAAAATGGATGAAGAAAATAAAAAAAATACTATAAACATAAATACTGAAAAAATAAAGAGGAGTTTTAGTGGTGCGGCTGATTTTTTTAAAAACAAAAAAATACAGACCTCCCTTGTCATTGTCCTTCTTATTTTAGTGATCATTTTTGGGGTATTAATAAGAACTCAAAATCTCGGGCTTCTAGTTGATCAAACGACAGGCAAACAAATTCCTACAGCCCTTGATCCTTTTTATTTTTTGAGGATTGCGGAAACAATTGTTGAGCAGGGTGGTTTACCTCCTGTTGATGTAATGAGATATCCTTCTGCAAATTTGGGGTTTATTCATGAAATTCTGCCACAGGCCATAGTTTTTTTATATAATATAGGAAAGATTTTTGATAGCGAAATTACATTGCAGTTTGTCGACATAATTTCGCCTGTGATTTTTTTTGCACTTGGTTTAGCCGTATTTTTCTTTTTGATTTATTTTCTGACAAAATCAAAAGTAACTGCGATAATCAGTTCTGCGTTTCTAGCATTTCTCCCCCCTTATCTCTATAGAACTATGGCTGGTTTTTCTGACCACGAGGCAATAGGAATGTTTGCTTTTTTCTTGGTTCTTCTCGGATATGGATTATCATTAAAATTTCTTGAAAAAGAAAATAAAAAAGACATAATTAAGGTACTTTTATTTGGTTTATTGACTGGATTTTTATCTGCGTTTGCTGTGGCTAGTTGGGGCGGGGGTGCGAACTTTATTTTCATGATTATTCCACTAAGTTTCGGATTATTTTGGGTGATTAAATCTCAAAATTTAGAAGAAACGAATAAAAAACAATTACAAAGTCTATTGATTTTTTATTTGTCCTGGATTGTCTTTAGTATCTTGTCTGGATTACTCTATGATTTTTCTTTTATGGACATGATTAGCAGGGTTTTATTGCGTCCTTCAAGCATTATTTCTGTAGCGGTTTTGTTATTTTTACTCGTTGATTTTTCCCTTATTCGATTTAAAAATAAAATAAAATTTGTCAAAAAAGAAAAATTAGAAAAATATAGGGTTTTGTATAGTTTATTAATCTTGGTTTTAATTGGATTAATCTTCCTTATTCTTCAAGGAAATTTATTTTCTTTTATTTCAAATACTTTTAATCGATTTATTCATCCTTTTGGGGCAGGTAGAACAGGTCTGACTGTTGCAGAAAATAAACAACCGTTTTTAGAAGACTGGGTTGGACAAATTGGTAAGATTTTCTTTTGGTTTTTTTATTTGGGAATGTTATTTTTTGGTTTTAATATGTCTAAGGGAATTGGTAAAAAAAAGAATAAAATTTTATTTTTCCTTTTATGGATAGCGGTGGTGTCGGGTATTTTGTTCAGCAGAATTTCTCCAACTTCATTATTCAATGGAACAAATTTCATAAGTAAATTTATTTATTTTGGAAGTTTAATTTTATTTGTCGGTTATTTTATATGGCTTTATTTCAGGGATAGAATTGAAATAAAGAGTGAATTGTTAATTATATTCGCATGGTTATTTTTTATGATAGTTGCTGGACGTGGAGCTGTACGACTTCTTTTTATGATAACTCCTTTTGCAGCCTTTATGGGGGGGTATTTTTTAGTTAATTTGTTTAATTATTCTAGGAAAAGTAGGGATGATCTTGTGAAAATGATCCTGATAATAGCCCTAATAATATCACTAGTGGCTGCTGTAATAAGTTTTAACAGTTTTATAAACATCACGAGCAACCAGGCAAAAAGCACAGGTCCTTCTGCAAGCCCGCAATGGCAGAATGCAATGTCTTGGGTAAGGAAAAATACTATTGAGAATTCTATATTTATTCATTGGTGGGATTATGGTTACTGGGTCCAGTATTTAGGTGAAAGGCCGACAGTTACAGATGGAGGACACGGTGTAGGTTATTGGGATCATTTAATTGGAAGATATTTACTAACAACACCTCAACCAGAAACCGCGCTCAGCCTTATGAAATCCCATAATGTATCTTATCTTTTGATAGATCCAACAGACCTAGGAAAATATCCTGCTTATAGTATTATTGGTTCTGATAAAACTGGAGAGGACAGGGTTTCTCAAATTCCTATTATGGTATTAGATCCTAGTCAGATTCAAGAGATGGAAGATAAAGAAATAAGGATCTATCAGGGAGGTGTTCTCGTTGATGAGGATATTATTTATGACGGGGGAGAAATATTTTTACCTGCAAACAAGGCAATAATTGCAGCGACCATGCTTGAATTTTCAAAGAAAGGGGGCCAAGTTTCATTCAACCAACCATATGCTATTTTTATTTATAATAATCAGCGAATGGATATCCCTGTAAGGTATGTGTATTTTAAGGGAGAAATAATTGATTTTGGGGGTGGGTTAGATGCGATTATTGTGGTTCTTCCTTCTGCTTCTTTAACAGGGCAAAACATTCAATTTGATGATTTAGGCGCAGTGATATACCTATCACCAAAAGTCTCTAAAAGCCTTTTTGCCCAATTATACTTGATGAATGATCCTTTTGATAACTATCCAACAATAAGTTTAGCACATAGCCAGGACGATTCTGTTATTGTAAGCTTGAAGCTTCAAGGTGCGGATATTAGGGATTTTTTGTATTTCAACGGCTTTAAGGGCCCAATAAAAATCTGGAAAGTAGATTATCCAAACAACATTATCATGAGAGAGGAATTTCTCAAAACGTCTGGAGAATATGCAGAATTTGATGATTTACAATTTGTGAATTAAAAAGGTTGTGTGAAATCTATGAAGTGCTTCTTCATAATCTTTAAAATATCATTTTTTTAATAAAAAGTATGAAAAAACAAGAACATTCTGAAATAGCGATTATCATTGGTACAAAGGCTGAATTGATCAAGACTTTTCCAATTATGCTAGAACTGCAGAAACAAAAAAAAGATTACTGGTTCATTCACACTGGACAACACCCTCTTGAAAAAGCTTGCGAAGAATTTGGAATAAAAAAACCCGATTATATCCTTAGTGAAGAACCAAAAATTAGTACGAAATTTTGGTCCAAAATAAATAGGCTTTCTCTTTTTTGGTTTTTTCAGACAATTCTAAAAATAAAAAAAGTTTTGAAAGAATTAAAGCCTAAATATGTTCTTTATCATGGTGATACTATGAGCACTGCAGCTGCTTCTATTGCTTCAAGCAAACCTCTTAATTCGAAAAAGGCCTGGAAAAATGTGCATCTAGAAGCTGGGCTAAGAAGCGGTTCTTTATTTGAACCATTTCCAGAAGAAATTTCGAGGCAGATTAGCGATGAATTCTCCGATATTTTGCTAGCTGTTTCAGATTTAAGCGAAAAAAATTTACAGAAATATAAAGGGAAAAAAAGGATAATAAAAACTGGCAATACCATAATTGATTCTGCTCTTATTTCAAATAAAAAAGCCAATAAAAAAGGGTTTAAAAAAACCAGACAAAAGTATGTCTTGATCAACATCCACAGGCATGAGAATCTAAACAGCAAAGAAAGGCTTGAAAAGATTGTGGAAATAATTAAGGACATAAAAATAAAGGCGTTATGGCCTTTACATGATAATACTGCTTATTTCTTGAAAAAATATGGCCTAATGGATGCTATTGAAAATAAAAAAAATGTTGAAATAATGCCCTTAATTGATTATATGCATTTCATATTTCTTTTAGCAAATTCAAATTGCAAATATTTAATCACAGATGGTGGTTCTATACAGGAAGAAAGCCTTGTTTTCAAAAAACCATGTATAATTCTAAGAAAAAAAACAGAACGGCAGGAAGGCCTAAATACCGGAATTAATTTTTTAACAGACTTAAATATCAATTATACAAGAAAGATAATTAAGAAAATAGAAAACAATGAATTAAAAATTAAAAAATTCAAAAACCCTTATGGGAAAAAAGGAATAAGTAAGAAAATTTTAGGAGTTTTAAGATGAAGTTAAATTTAGGTTGTGGGAATGACAAAAAACAAGGATATATTAATATTGATAGTTCAAAAAAGGTTAAACCTGACAAAGTGTGGAATCTAGAAAAAACCCCTCTTCCTTTCAAAGCAAATTCTGTAGAAAAGATCTTAGCATTTCACGTATTAGAACATATCAATAATTTTATTCCTTTGATGCATGATTTACATAGGATATGCAAGAAGGAAGCGGTTATAAAAATCAGGACCCCTTTTTATTCTGCTTGGGGACAGTTCAATGATCCAACACATGTAAGATTTTTTTCTCCTTTTACATTTGATTATTTCAAAAAGGGGGCCTACTCCCATGAAGTTAATGTTCAAAAAGATATGTTCGAAGTAAGAAAGGTTAAGATAAATTTTGGAATTGGTCGGGGGAGTATTTTAAATTGGTTTTTCAATCCACTTCTAAATTTAAATCATAAATTTTATTGTAGGTTTTTTGCGTGGATTTTGCCCGCTTCAGAGATAAGATATGAATTAATTGTGTTAAAATGAAAAAAATAAAAATTTACCTTCAATATCCTTGGAAATTTCCCGATAGCCCCTATTATAAGTATTTAATCGATAATCCTCCAGAAAATGTTGAATATCTAAATATAAAGAAACAGAAGGGGGTTATAACAAGTAAAAAGTTCTTTTGGTTTTCCAATTTTTTAAAAAGAAATATTAGAAAATTTGTGGTTCTTTTTAAATTGTCAATTCCAAATGCCCATTTAACAAAAACAAAGCAGAAATTTGATCTGATCCATTGCGCTCATTGTTTAAGTTTAAATAAAGGGCCATGGGTAGGAGATTTTGAAGGTCCTTGGCAATTTTCTGTTTCTGGAGAGTATTCCCAATCAGGAAAAAGACTAATGGGAAGAATTCTAAAAAAGGAAAATTGCAAAAAAATAATAGCATGGACAAAAGCTGCAAAAAATAATATTCTAAAAGAATTTCCAGAGACTAAAGGAAAAGTCGAGATGGTCTATCCGGCAGTTTTTGTTCCGAAAATAAAAAAGAAAAAACATAAGCAAATAAATCTTCTTTTTGTAGGTAGATATTTTTATGCTAAAGGTGGTCTGCATGCTTTAGAAGTGTTTGATAAATTAACAAAAAAATATGAAAATGTTAAGGCGATAATTGTTTCAGAAATTCCTAAAGTAGTAAAAGAAAAATATTCTAGAAACAAAAAAATAGAATTTTATGGATTAATTCCCCAGAAAGAATTATTTGATCTGTATTCTAAATCAGACATTTTTATCTATCCTGGTTATAGTGATAGTTTTGGCTTTATGTATCTTGAAGCAATGGGCTTTGGGATTCCGGTAATCACTGTTGATGGTTTTGCAAAAAAAGAGATTATCAGCGAGGGAGAAACAGGGTTTGTTATAAATAGGTTAGAAAAGATAAATCCAAAGATTATTGGTCCTAAAGAAAAACAATTAATAAATGAAATTATAAAAAAAGCTGATAGATTAATAAAAAACAAAAAACTTCGAGAAAAAATGTCGAAAAATAGTGTGGAAACCATTAAAAAAGGTAGATTCTCTATAAAAGAGAGAAATACAAAGTTAGAGAAAATTTATGAAAAAGCATTGAAATGAAAAAGGTGTTAGAAATAAAGGAGTGTCGGTCTTGTTATTCAAAAGATTTTAAACCAATTCTTTCTTTAGGAAATCAGTATATAACAAACTTTATTGAATCTAAAGAAGAACAAAAAAAAATTCCACAAGTTCCTCTTGATTTAGTTTTGTGCGATAATTGTAAATTGCTCCAATTAAAACATAATGCTCCTCCTGAATCTATGTGGGGAGACCAATATTGGTATAAATCAGGAATTAGTACAACTATCAAAGATGATCTGAAAGATATTGTAAGAAATATCTATAAAAAAATGTCTCTTAAAAAAGGCCATCTTGTAGTTGACATAGGGTGTAATGACGGCACTTTATTGGAGTTTTATAATCAAAAAGAGAATTTAATTTTGGTTGGTTTTGAACCATCAAATAATGTTGCTCAAGAAGCTAGCAAAAAGAATTTTAGAGTTATTAATGATTTTTTTAATGCTGAAAAATTTAAAGAAACTTTTAGAGATAAAAAAGCTAAAGTTATTACAGCAATTTCCATGTTTTATGATTTAGAAAACCCTAATCAGTTCTTAAAAGATATAACTTCTATTTTAGATCCTCATGGGTTGTTTGTGATACAACAAAATTATTTGATGAGTATGTTAGAACAAAATGCTTTTGATAATATTTGTCATGAACATCGAGAATATTATTCTTTACATTCATTAAAAAAGATTCTGAAAAAATATGATTTAGAAATATTTGATGTTTTAACTAGTGATATTAATGGGGGAAGTCTTAGAACTTATATAAAGTTTAAAGAAAATGCTAATTTAAAAGGCTCTAAAGGTGCTGAAGAACGAATAAGAACTCTTCTTGAAAAAGAAGAGAAACTTGGTTTAAATTCCTTAAAACCTTATCAAGAATTTTCTGCTAGAATTTCAACAATAAAAGAAAATCTTATGAATTTTTTAAGGAAAGAACGAGCTTCTGGAAAAAAGATATGGATATATGGTGCGTCTACGAGGGGAAATGTCATACTCCAGTATTTTGATATTGACAGTAATCTTGTTGATTGTATTGCGGATAAGAATCCTGAAAAAGATGGAAAAAGAACAGTTGGTTCTTTAATTCCGATTACTTCTCCAGAAAAAATGAGATTAGAAAATCCAGATATCCTTTTAGTAAATACCTGGCATTTTTTTGATGAAATAAGAAAACAAGAAGAAGAGCTTTTTAATAAAGGATGCAAATTTATAGTTGCTCTACCTGAATTTAAGGTCTTTGAAAAGAACTAGCTTTTACCTGCATTTTCATAATTTCTATTCCTTCTTTTAAAGAACGAGTTTTTATTCCTAACCCCTCTATTTTTGAAATATTCAGGGTTGCGTTTTTTGGAATTTTTATTTGTACTGTTGCTTTCTCTTTTGAAATTCCTACTTTAGAGTCCCCCCTTACTACTGTTTCTAGTTTTTTAAGAAAATCAATAATTTTTACTCTTGTTGAACCTGCAATATGAAAGATGCCTCTTTTATTTTTTTTGACTAAATTTAAAATTACTCTTGCAACATCATCAACAAAAAGAGGCTGACGCATTTGATTTGGGTCTCTTAAATCAATAGGTTTTTCTGAAAGAATTTGATTAAAGACTCCATTAGGGGCATCTTTTCCATTATATCCATACATAATATCTACTCTTAAAATTATAGCATCTTTATAATGAGATATTTCTTTTTCAGCCATTATTTTTGTCCTTGCATACTCATTTTGAGGTACGACCTCTTCTTCTTCAGAATAATTTCCTTTCCCCCCTTCGAAGAGATAACTGGAAGAAATAAATACTAAAACACATTTATTCTTCTCGCATGACTTGAGAATATTTTTTGCAGTTAAATAATTTAATTTCTCACATAAATTAGGATCATTTTCACATGCTAGAGAACTTGTCAAAGCAATTGTGTCTATTACTAATTCTGGAGAATGTTTTTGAATAAATTCTTCAACTGTAGAGGGATTTGTAGCATCTAGAAATTCAAGACCCTCTCTTTTTCTTGAAGAATATGTTCCAATTACTTCATTCTCTTTTGATAAAAGAGTGAATAATTTTGTACCTAAAAAACCAGAAGCACCGATTATTGCTATTTTCATTTTAACGAAGAATATAGTTTTTTATATCTAATACCTATAACTGATAGACCATTTTCCTTTAAATATCTTTTACATTCTTGGACCATCTTTTTGTAATTTTTAGAATTTATTGCTTTTTTGATGGTTGAAGGAAAATCCTGATTATTTGTGGCAATTTTAATGCAACCATAATTTTTTGCTATCTCATTAAAATATTGAATATTGCTAGCGATAACTGGGCGTTGTGCAGCTATTGCGTGTGCAAAAATTCCACTTCCTATTCCTCCCCTATAAGGAAGTAAAATTAGATCTGCAGCACAAAAATATTTCCACCATAAGGGATTTTTGTCTGTTATTTCTTCGCTGATATCAAAACGAACAAATTTCTCAAAATGATTTTCCTTAACAATTTTTTCATTGTCATCTATATATGCTCTAACCCGATCATTTTTTCTATCATTAACAGAGCCAGGATTAGCAACAACAAGAATTGTTTTCCCTATTTTATCTGCCTGTCTTATGGCAATATCATGTCCATGGTCTGGAACCATGCCCCCCATAAATAAATAAACACATCCTGAGAGCTTCAATTCTTTTTTGATCTTTTGTTTATTATAATGAGGGATATCTTCAATAATTCCTTGAGGGAATATTTTGATTTTATCTTTTTTAAATCCGTATTCTTTAATTAATATTCTACTAAAAAAATCTGCATGCACAACAACAATATCTGAAAACCAATTAATCCATCTATTTTGGATCAAATACAAAAATTTTCTGAAAAGGGTTTTTATTTTAGTTCCTTTAAATTTTTCTTCCTGAGAAAGAACTGTGTGCATGGTTGTAATAACCTTGCATCCAGATAAGGAAAATAAAAAATATAGAATGAAAAAAGGCAAGCCATATCCTCCTAATAAATTGTACTCGTGTTGTAAATGAATTATATCGTATTTTTTAAATTCTTTAAATTTCTTAAGAAGAGTATTTGGAGAACCGGCATAATAATTCAAATCATCTATTTTTACTTTTGCTTTTCTTATATTTTCAACAAGCGTTGAAGAATAACCAGATATCGCTTTTTCTGATTCTCTATTCGGATAAATCATTGCTATCTTCATCTTATTCAGAATCCACTATTTCTTTAATTTTATCCAATTTTTGTTTTGACAATTTTTCTGTATCTCCTTCAGCAATTCTTTTTTTCCAGTACTCAATTGTTTTTCTTAATCCTTCTTCAGGAAAGATTGTTTGTTCCCATCCAAGAATTCTTCTTGCTTTCGAAGGATTTAGGACCAGATAGGGTTGATCAGATTTTATTGGTCTATGTGGATATCCTGGGGGATATTCTCCAAAATGTATTTTTTCTAAAGGATATCTCAAAACTTCTGCTATTTTAAGAGCCCATTCTTTGTTGGTGTATCCTTTTCCTCCTGCTATATTAAAAACCTGTCCTTTTGCAGCCGAATTTTCCATTGCAAGAAGGTATGAATTAACATGGTCATCAACATACATATAATCTCTTATAGAATCAGGGGCTCCAATATAAATTTCCTTCCCTTTTAGCATTTCTGTTATTAAATATTCTGTGAAAAAACTAGAATCATACTTTCTTCCAAAAGTATTTGAATTTCTTAAAATAACTGCATTAAAATTATAGACTTTAATAAGCATCCTTATATAAAGATCCATTGAGGCTTTTGCCACAGCATATGGACTAGAGGGCTCTAATCTTAAATCCTCTATTGAGGGTGTGGGGTCTTGAATTCCGTACACCTCTGCTGTTGAAGCCACCACAAACCTAACTTTTTCAGGACCATAGAGTTCTCTTACAGCTTCTGCCATGTTCACTGCTCCTAAAAAAGTTGTATTTTGATATTCAAAAGGGTGTTCAAAACTTAATCTTACTGGAGAAATTGCTGCCAAATGAAGAACCATATCTGGTTTTACTTTTTCTATAGTTTTTATCACAGAAAAATAATCAGTAATGTCACAAGTGATAATATTTATTTTATCTCTTATCTCAGAAACACATTCTAAATCTCTTCCTATTACATGCCTTATAATTGCATGTACCTCATACCCTTTTTCTAATAATTTATGGGCCAATTCTGCACCTATAAAGCCGGTTATGCCTGTAAGAAGCACTCTTTTCTTTCCTAATTCCATCAAAATAGAGAAAAGAGCTTATTTAATAAGTTTATTGTATTGTAGTTATAGATTAGTTTACCATAATCTTTTTAAAAGGGTTTTCTGTGCTTAAATTATGCAAGATAAATCTTTAGAAATTGAGTTTGATGCAAATCCTTTTTATTTAGATAGTGTGGAACCTGATTTAGATACAACAACTCTTGAATATAACAGACGAGGAGAAGATGTTTATGCAGATGGAAGGCAAGTTTTAGTTAGGTCTTGTCTTGATGGACTTATTTCATATCCTAATGAAAAAGAAGAAAGAGGGATACTTTTGATTAAAAGGAAGGGGGAACCTGCTCAAGGATATTTGTGGCCTTTAGGAGGATTTATAGATAGGGGGCATCTCACTGCAGAATCTTTAGCATCTAGAGTCAAAAGTGAGAGTGGACTTGAAATTGAATTAGAAAGTATCAAATTATTAGGGTTTATTAATGCTCTTTGGAATAAGACCCCTAATCCAAATGCTGTTGCAAAAGGACTTCCTTTAGGAATTCATGATACAGGACTCTTGTTTTATGCCATAGGTCATGGAGACTTGAATCTTGATAAATTGCACGAAAAACCAACAATAATTACTCCAAAAGAATATACTTCTGAATTTAAGGATAAACTTCACCCTTATGTTAGATTAGGAATGGATAGGGCAATAAAATTTCTCTAATTCCTAAATATAAATTATAATTCCATAATTCTTTTAAATGGAGAATGGTTTTTTATTAAATGGTTTTAAGAACAGCTGTGATAATTGCAGGAGGAAGAGGAAAGAGATTTGAAGAAAGGACAGAGGATCTCCCGAAACCACTTATTCCTGTTAATGGCAAACCCATTCTTGAAAGAATAATTGAATGGTTGGTTAAGAGTAGGGTTGAAAGAGTGGTGATTGGAACAGCCTATAAAAAAGAAATGATAAAAAATTATTTTGGGGATGGAAGTGATTTTGGAATAAAAATAATTTACACGGAACACGATGAAAATGGTGGTACTGAAGATGCTTTTAAGGCGGCGATAGAACAATCTGGTATTGAAGATGAAAACTTTTACGCAATGAATGGAGACCAAATAACAGATTTATCCTTGGAAGAATTAGGGAAGGCACATCTCCAAAATGGGGCTATAGTTACTCTAACAACAGTAAATCTAAGGACAAATTTTGGGGTTATTAAATTGGATGAAAACGGGAAAATAATCGAATTTATGGAAAAAGGAAAACTTAAAGATAAAAAAATGAATGC
>Ga0307375_10002820_pt1 | contig 17501 bp, 7 predicted proteins | sample TR1MG_FD_202531 | JGI IMG/M metagenome (GOLD analysis project Ga0307375, IMG submission 202531) | Soil microbial communities from Risofladan, Vaasa, Finland - TR-1 | ecosystem: Environmental > Terrestrial > Soil > Coastal area > Acid sulfate soil | place: Finland: Risofladan, Vaasa | collected... | reverse complement strand
GTAACTCACCATGAATAGTGATGGTTTGGTGATTACTGATCAGTACACACTCGTTCCAACAAGCAAGTTCACACCATGGCCGCCATTACATCCATCCGTATCGTTTCAGTTGCGCCGAAGCCTTCACCTTAGGAATGCCATGTTGATGGCAATCAGTGCACCGGACCCAGTGAATGTTGTGGGGGCTGGACGCATTGGCATAAGTGGTGTCCATCTTCTCCACGTCGAGACCACAGTTGGACATCTGCGGGTGGCACGTCTTGCATGAGGCCCGCACGTTCATATTGTGCCGGTCGTGGCAGGAGATGCAGCTCAGGCCCTCATGGACGCCAATCGGCGTCCGATCATCTCCCGAACCCACCTGCGGCCCCCAACCGTGAACCGACGCCGGAGTTCCGGTATCGGGCATTCGTGGCGCATGGCACTGGAAGCAGATCGCCTGGCGTGCGTCCTTGCTCATTGTGATGGCGCGGGCGCCATCATAAAGCTGGGGAATGGGAAGCTCCGCGGCAGAAAAATGCATTCTCTCCCTTCGGTCATAGAAGGCGAGGGAATCATCAACGACCGCGCCCGCCAGCGATACGCGCTTCTCAGGCATCGTTGCCAGTGTGCCTTTACGATGGATCCAGTGGCACGTTTCACAAGGGATCGCAGGCTGATCGGAGAGCCCTCTGGGAATCAGATGCCAAGGCCCTTGGGTGTTTATGGGTTGTACCAGATCGTACACTGAGCCATCGAAGTGCATGCCATGGCATCGGAGGCAATCGTCCACCAAGCGCTGTTTTGAATTTTGAACTGCATTGGTAAAGATATGGCTATAGGTGGCGCTGTGCGGACCCGCGTGCCATGTGGCGTATGCATCCCGGTGACACTTCTGGCACTCCGGCACCATTTCCAGAACATCCACGTCGCGAAGGCTGATCGACTCAGGCCAGTTACCTGCAAGGTGGACCCGGATGTGGCGCAGCTTGGTTGCCAGGCTTGCTTCATGGCAATCCATACATGCCACGTTGCGATGTACTGAAGCCTGCATCGCGCTCACATGCGATGCCATCTCGTGGCATTTTGCACAGCCTTCTCCCCGTGGCGATGTGTAGTACCACGATGCACCGAAGATGCTGGTAGTAACAATCACCACCAGGGTCGCTGTGCTGATGGCCACAATCTTCAACAAGCGCATCATGACCTGAATCCCGTGCCCTTCCAGTTCCTCACCAACGCATCGGAGGCATAGTAGGCGATAGCCATGATGGTGAGTGCCGGATTGAAGCCCCCGTTCGTCACGTTCACGCTCGAGTCAATCACGAAAACGTTGTCCACGTCGTGAATGTGGCAATACCGGTTCACCACCGAGTTTCGTGGATCGTTGCCCATGCGACAAGTGCCCGCCTGATGCTGACCGGCCGATACGATTTCCGGCCTGCCGGCCGATATCGTGGTGTGAATCGCTCCGGCTTCCTTGAGCCAAGCTTCTGCGCGTCTTGCTTGCACTTCTCCAATATCGAAAGTGATGGGATGGACATTGCCGGAGATCCGCACCACCGGCAGGCCCCACTTATCCCGCACGACCGGATCCAGCGTGACCCGGCCGTCAGCCGTAGGAATCTGCTGGGTCGGCCCCATGACGACAATGCTCCGCTTATGCCAGTCGCGCATGGCACGCTTGTGTGCCAGACCCCAGCGCGGCGTGTTGTCGGGCAGTCGGTCAACCATTTGGATCGGCAAGCGGATGAATTCATTGGCCAACATTCCCCCGCCGCAGAGACCCGGAGTGCCGTGGTTGTAGTCGCAGATGGCAATGCTGGCGCCGGGGCCCATGTCGTCGTAGGTTTCAAAGTCGAAGTAGCCAACCGCGCCAGTGTAGTGGTGGCCCTGCAGATTGCGGCCGACTTGGTCGTACCGGTTTCCAAACCCGTTCGGAAACAGGCGGCTCTTGGAATTTAGCAGCAGGCGGGCAGACTCGGTGGCGCACCCTGAAACCACAACGATGTCGGAAAGCTGCTCCTGCAATCGTCCGCTGGAATCAATGTAGGCGACGCCGCGTGCGTGTCCGCGATCGTCAGTGAGGATTTCCTTGGCCATGCACTCGGTGCGCAGCTCACAGTTTCCCGTAGCCAGTGCTCGGGGAATCACCGTGTTTTGCGATCCGTTCTTCGCATCCGCTTCGCAGGCAAATCCGCAGCACCAGCGGCAGCGCATGCATGGCCCGCGGCCGTTATATGGCACGCTATTGCGGGCCATGGGGAGGTTAAATGGATGCAGCCCGAGCCGCTTCGCGGCTGGCTCAAGGATCTCAAACTCGCGATTGGGCGGCAGCGGCGGCATGGGCAGAGGGCGCCGGCGTGGGCCGTGAAATGGATCGCCCGCGAAGTCTCCCGAGATGCCGATCTCGTATTCGGCTTTCTCGTAGAAAGGCTCCAGGTCGTCGTAGGAGATGGGCCAGTCTTCGAGCGAGCTTCCCGGCGGCGCTCCGTAGGTTGAGCGCATGCGGAAATCCTGGGGCATGTAGCGCCAGGCCTGTGCACCGTAGCTGAGCGTTCCGCCCCCCACGCAGGCAGCATCGTTCTGGTATGTCCCTTCGCTGGGGAGTACGGTGTGCGGCACGCCTTTGGAATCGATCCAGACACGCGGATTGCCCTCGTCCTCCGGCCCAAACGCATTGCCCAGTACTGTTGTGCGCTGATTGCGCAGGTCGTCCTTGCGGCAATCGTTGGTGGTGTACCACTTGCCGCGTTCCAGCAGGACCACCTGAAGGCCAGCAACAGAAAGCTCCTTGGCGACGACTCCACCCGCGGCACCGGCTCCGACAACTACCGCATTCACCCGCTTCATAAACGCGAGCCCCTTCTAAGGTCGTATTGCGCGCGCCCGCGGACGGGTGGCTGGGTCAGCCCCAGCATCCTCCAACTAACGGCGTCGCAATTGCCTCCGTGGCGCGGCGAGCCGTAGTAACCCTCGAGAGTGTGGTTGCGCACCATTTCAAAAAAAGAATGGTCCCGCCGGGAAAGTGCGCTGACAATCTGAAACTGCTGCTGAGGCGACAAGGAAGTCATATCCTGACCAGTGAGCTTACGGCTCATCGCCTGAACTCTCTCCAATCCGTCACGGTAGGCGTCCTGATAGCGTCGGTAGTGGCGGACGAGTTGACGGTCGATATACGTGAGCACTCCAGCCGCAGAGGCGCTGGGAAAGTCGTCGGCAGGGACGATCTGATCGCAGATTGCAACAAGTATCCGGGCTTGGTCGTCGCTCAAGAATTCCCAGTCCCCCTGTCTGGCCGCGCTGCATCCGATAGCGAGAGCAGCGCCTCCCAAGGCACCGGCGGCCATAAACTGCCTGCGCGTCAATTGGCCAACTTTCCTGCGTGTCAGCATAGAAGTCCCTCGGAGTGGAATCAGTTGAGCAGGGGGCCCATCGAAAGTTCGACGCGGGTATTCCGGTGAGCGCTCTGCCAATCCATGCTTGGCGCAATGTGGCGGCCGGTCTGTGCTGCAGATCACATTTGGGGGTGGGGTGCGCATGGCGAGCTGCGACGGTGGAAACGGGAAGGAGAGCCGGTCCAATTCAGGCAGGGCGAAGGACCCACAGAGCGAAACTCAGCTTGCGATGGACTTCTCTGCCGAGAAGCCCGAACGGATGATCACTTTCCAGTCAAAAGTTCTTCCGTTTGTTTCGCCGCCAAGAACCAGCTTCTTGATTTTCAACTCCCCCTCGATGACACGAACACTCAGAGATTCCTGGCTCAGTTCGACTGAGCCAAAGGCAGGAGCTGTTGAGAAGAAACACCTGAATGGTCTGACCTGCAACCGTGGAGAGACCCAGAGCATCCTTTCCACGGCAGAGTAGCGAAAGCCTGCAAGGGCGGGCAACAGAGAGTAACTTGCCATGGCGCGTGCATAGTAATTGCCGCACTCGTATTCGTTCCACGGATTGCGCGTCTTGCCATCGAAGCGACTGCGCAGCGCCTTGACGATTGTCAGGCCTTCGGTGACAAATCCTTCCTGAATGAGGTGAGAGGCAACGTGGTATTCAATACCGGTCCACACCTCGTCGGAGTAGACAAATGGCAAGGTAGGTTTGCCTCCTCGAGGCCAGCTGCACAAGAGCAATCCCGGCTCCCGGCCCATGGCATAACCTGGCCGCTGCGCGTTGGCGTGTTCGCTTAGATCGGTCTTGAAATTGTGCCTGAATATTGCTTGCAACGTTGAGCGCACATTCTCGCGCGCAAGCGGCGTCTCGATTCCGTAGGTCTGGGCCATCCACGCGCCAATGACGCCATCGGAGAGACATCCGCTGCCGTACTGGTATTTGGGGCCCTCACGTTTCAAAAGCTGCTGCATTTCACTGCTCTTGCCATTCACCTGCGCTACAGTCGAGGCGAAGGATGTATCGCGCAGACCTTGGTATTGGATCATTTGCTGATAGTACTCACCATTGAAGAGTTGCTCGTCCATGAATTGCGCGCCGCGTCTCGCCAGGTCCGCATAATACTTCACGTCGGCTGGATAACCTGCCGTCGGTGCCATCTGGGCCATTGCTGACAGCGCCCCTAGGTAGATGCTGGTGCACATGCCGTCCGCGCCCCAGAATTCAATGTCGTAAGTGTTGTGGTGCGGCTCAAACAGGGCCCCACGACTTTCCGGATCCCATGTGCGGATGCAGTAATCCAGGCTTCGCTTCGCCAGCGGGTACATTCTTCTCAGCCAGTCGGAGTCACCCGAGATTTGCCAGTCGCGATAAACCTTCATGATGCCGCCCAGTTGCCCGTCCGCAGCAGCAGGTCCATCGTGATCGACAGGTCCATCGGGAAGGGCTCCACGGAAATTCACATGACCGCGTTCATCCATGGACCGGACCAATTCGAGATCTCGCAGAGTCCTCTCAAGTTGCGGGTAAAGATGAGGAAAGGTCTGGGCATAATTCCATACGTGCGTGCATGAACCATGGCAGCAACCACTATCGGGAAAGCACCCTTCCCATCCCCACAGGTTTCCATTCTCTTCTCGTAAAACCGTCGGCGACTTGAGGATGGCCAGATTCGCAGATACGGCGTCGAGCACATAGGGCGGCAAGGTCGAAGAGAAGAGCGCGTCTTTGAATTTCACCGTCCGATCGCGCAGCGAAACGTACTCCGTCTCCACGTGGAGCGCAACATCCTGCGCATCGTTCCAGACAGATGCATAGAAGGGGCGCCATGGGGGCGGCTGCCCGTCTGCCAGGGTGCGGCAACCCACTGCTCCCTGGACTTGCGGAGTGAAAGGCTTTCCACCGTCCTGGAGGTAGCAGTTGGGAAAGTACCACGTGATCAGGATCGGATACGTCCGAAACTCGCCAGGTCCGAGCTTCCCCGAGAGGAGAATAGAGGCTCCATTCCGTCCAGCCGTATCGACACTGTTGGAGCCATTGTTGGAAGTGAAGGTCCCGGTGGAAATCTCACGCCACAGCGCGGAGATAGAATCAAACTCCCAGCCCGGGCTACGCAGCCACATACCCTTGATGCGCGGAGTATCGCCAATTACAGTGAGAGTCGCACTCCCAAATGACTCTGCATGAGGCTCTTCACGATTGTGCAGATAGACGCCCTTGCCGGGGAGCACGGTATTTACGCTTGCTGACTGATCCGGCTTGCATCCTGGAGCCAGATGCGAGAGATGGTAGGAGAACTCATACTCCACCGGCTGGGCAGAAGTATTGCGAAGGGAGTATTCCAGAACGACGCATGGAATGCTGGAGTTCTTATCGTCCAGGGGAATAAACGGACTCCAACCGAGGAGCGTTACTTGCAGTGGAATGGACGAGTCAGTGAACAGAGCCTCTCCGAAAGGATACTCCCCTCGAAAAGTGCAGTTTGCAAAGCGCGGAAACCCCTCGAACCCTCCCCGGCGCAGTCCTTGGCCCTGCAGTCCCTGGTCGAAGATCTTGAAGGCTGGGAACGGCCCTTCAATCAGTTTGGTGATGCTCGAAGACCCCTTGATATGAAGAAATGCGAAGGCTTCCTCGGGAGAGTCGGAGCTGAATCCTTCCGGTAAGGCCGTCGTTTCAGGGCGTGTACGAATCGCAAAGTCCTGCAAGCCACCATACCCATTGAGACAGATAGAGCCTGCGCCTATTCCGCCGAGCGGCATAGCAATCTGAGTGGCATTTTCGCCACTGAATGTGCGCTGTTGCGCGACACGGAAGAGATCCTCGGAAGTAAAGGGCGTCGCTCTACTGGCTGGATTATCTGCAGTGTCCGAGGTGACCGAATCGGCCTGTGCGCCCATTGCGATTGTTGCGGCGGCAAACACCGCAGCCGAACCCACCGTCAGGAATTCCCTGCGGGTTGGATCTTTCTTGAGCAAGGACATGGAACCTCCAGACAGACTCATCCTATCGTTGACCGGGGCATTCCCCGGAGTTTCATTCTGCGCTCCAGGCTAGGAGCGAATATAACGCAGGTGGCCCCGACGAGACTGTAACGTGCATGTCTGTTGATTGGGATCTTGAAGCGGCAGAATGGAATGGCTCCAACCCATAGCGCCTCATCGCCCACTCTTCGCGCACCCTTGCGTGCTCCTCATCCTTGCCACGTCCAAAGTGAACTTCAGCTCTTCCTGACTTAAGTGCGCATGAGTTAAGCGGGCACAAACCTCGCGCTCTCCTATCATGAGACGCAAATCGCAGTTAATCAAATCCAGATGGGTCAACTGCATCAGCAGTACCCAGAAGTTCGACCGAGGAGACTCAGGATGGATCCTGGGAAACGCCACAGGTTCCGGGAGCCTCCTTGAGTTCCAGCCCGGTGTTAGGTCACAAAATTCCAGTCGCCATGCCGACCTGTGGTTGCTCATTTGACATGCGGACATATCACGTTCAGACATATCGTCCAGATGTGATATGTTGCGCGGACACTGTATGCTCATTTGGAGCGAAAATCGTGTTTTTTCAATGCCTCGCCCGTCCCCCCTTGATGAAGGAGACTGCTAGGGCTCTAAGGAACACTGGACAGATGCGGATCCGTCCAGCAGGGGTGCGCGATCGCATCGCGACGTGGATGCGACGGAGAGTCGAGGGTTGCGGAGGCGTTGAAGAGTGCCATTCAACTTTGGGGGATCTCGACGCATGAAGGCTAATACAGTTTGCAACATGCCACGTAGGGACTTTCTGAAGCTTGCGGGCGCTGCGGGTGTCAGTGGACTTTCGCCCAGCGCATTCGCCGCAAACCCAAGCCATGTCGTGGTCATACTGGACCCTGCGAATGCGGCGGCTATGAGCGCACCGGTAATCCGAGCAGCGGGACGGCTTCTGGCAGCGCTTGGTGCAAAGGGAGCCACGAGCGAAGTAACACGGACGGCCGCAGCAGTAACGGGCACGGCGTTTTACGTGGTGGTTTCCGGCGCGGAGTCTCAACTGGCCATGAAGGTTCAACGGGGTGCGGCGCTGACCGCGCCGGAGAGTCTGCGCCTTTCGCCGGGACGATTCGGGCGGGCGCGGGCAACTCTCGTCTCCGCAGCAGATACACGCGGCTTTGTGTACGGCTTGCTGGAACTGGCGGAGCGAGTTCAGTTTGGAGCGGATTCCCTCGGAGATTTGGCTTTGACGGCGATAGAGGAAGAAAGCCCCGCAAATCAAGTGCGCAGTGTGGGGCGCTACTTTTGCTGCGAGTTGGAAGACAAGCCCTGGTACTACGACAAGGTGTTCTGGAGCGGGTATCTGGACAGGCTGGTAGCGAGCCGCTTCAACCGCTTTGCGCTCGCGTATGGGCTGGAGTACGACTTTCCGCGCGGGGTGACTGACGACTACTTTCATTTTGTCTATCCGTATCTCGTGGAGGTACCGGGCTATCCGGAAGTGCGCGTGATGCGGCTTGCCGCGGCGGACGGCACACGGCTGGCGACTCCGACGCCGCTGAGCAAGGCAGAGAGAGCGCAGAATTTTGAGATGCTGCGCTATATTGCGGCGGAGACGGGCGGGCGCGGACTGCAGTTTCAACTTGGCATCTGGACGCATGCCTACGCGTGGACGGACAGCCCGAATGCCTACCACCGGATCGAAGGGTTGACGCCGGAGACGCATGCGCCCTATTGCCGGGATGCGCTGGCGATGATTTTGAAGGAGTGCCCGGAGATCCAGGGTCTCACTATGCGCGTACACGGCGAGAGCGGAATTCCCGAGGGGAGCTACGGGTTCTGGCAGACGGTGTTCGAGGCAATTGCCGGAGCGGGCCGGACCATCGAGATCGACATGCACGCGAAGGGCGTGGACCAGAGGATGATCGACATTGCGGCGGCAACTGGGATGCCAGTGAAGCTGGGAGCAAAGTATTCGGCCGAGCACCAGAGCCTGGGCTACAACCAGGCCGACATTCGCGAGCTTGAGATTCCTGATGGAAACCTCTCGAAGACGGATGCGGCGCTCTTCAGCGTCAGCAGCGGGTCCAGGCGCTTTACGCGGTATGGCTACGCCGACTTTTTGCGCACTGGGACGCGTTACCAGCTATGGTTCCGGCTTTGGCCGGGAACGCAGCGGCACCTGCTCTCGGTGGATCCGGAGATGGCTGCAGGGTACGCACACACTGCAAGCTTTTGCGGCGCGGCGGGCCTCGACTTGATGGAGCCACTGACGTTCAGAGGGCGCGAGGGCTCAGGGAATCCGGGGGGACGGTGTGCGTATGCAGATATCTCACTAACGCCGGAGAAGGACTGGCAGAAGTACGACCTTTACTACCGCGTGTGGGGACGCAAACTGTACGACCCGAATGCGGATCCGGAGACGTGGCGGAGAGCGATGCGCGCGGAGTTTGGCGCGGGCACTGGGGCAACAGAGACCTCCCTGGCTCACGCCAGCCGTATCCTTCCACTTTTGACGTCGGCACATCTTCCTTCGGCCAGCAATCACGATTTGTGGTATGAGATGCCGACGAACATGCCGATCATGCTGGGAAGCGAGCCTTCTCCTTACGGCGATACGCCGACGCCGAAATGCTTTGGAACGGTGAGTCCTCTGGACCCGCAGATGTTCTCTACCGTGGTGGAGTACTCGCAGGCGTTGATGGCACGCAAAACAACCGCGAAGTACTCGCCGATTGACGTGGCGGAGTGGGTGGAGCATTGCGTGGCGGCCTCGAGTGAGGCGCTGGAAGAAGCGAGGCGCACGGTCAAGTCGCGCGGCTGGAGTGGGTTCCGGCGAATCGAGGAGGATGTGCTGATCCAGATCGGGCTGGGGAAGTTTTATGCACACAAGCTGCGAAGCGCCGTGCTGTACGAGATCTTTGAGGGCTCGGGCGACCCGACGGCCGGCAGGCTGGCCGTTGCGCAGTACGAGCAGGCAAGGGATTCATGGGCGGCGCTGGCGGAGCGCGCGCGGGGCGTGTATCGGGCGAATGTGTCGTATGGCAGCATTGCTAAGCGCAGAGGACACTGGAGCGACAGGCTATCAGGGATTGATACGGACCTGGCGGCGGTGAAGGCCAGGATGGAGGCGGACCGGGTTGCGGTGCGGCATCGCAGGAGTGCCGCGGATGAGATTCGGGCGGCAATAGAACGGCCGAACAAGACGCAAGTCGCATGCGCGCACACGCCGCCGGAGATCTTCAAGCCGGGACAGACGCTCGTACTGTCCCTTGCGATCTCTGGAGGCGAAGGTGAACCAGCGGTGCGTGCGGTGCGACTGCGCTACCGGCATGTGAATCAGGCGGAACGCTGGAGAGCCGTTGAGGCAGACGGCGGGAACGGCACGTATACCGCGGCAATTCCGGCTGAGTACACGGAGAGCGCATATCCGCTGGAGTACTACTTTGAGCTAGAGGACGGGTTAGAACGGGCGTGGATGTATCCGGGGTTTAACAAGACGCTTTCAAACCAGCCATACTTTGCTTTGTACAAGAGGAAGACGTGATAACGAAGAATTGCGGGCGATGCGTTTGCTCAGGTAACGGGCCAACACCCGGATATAACCTACTTCCGAACCTTGGCTGCAACGAGCCTGCTGGGCATTGATTCCTGAGGAATTCTAAAGCCAAGCCGACTTGAACGAAGCCGCTGCGGCGGCGGACGCTTCCGCGTGCGGCTGAGCCAGCTTTCGCGGCTGCCGGGGTAGTTTGGTTCGCAGAGGCGCATATGCCTGCTGCAGGTGGTAAAACTTGCGTGTAAATGCGCCCGGAATCGGGCTTCCTCTATGACGCCCTTCTCGTAAATGCGATTGAGGGCCTCGCCGCAATGGGTTTCTTCCCCAAAATGCGCTCGTCACCCTTCGGGGCCGCCAGGCGATTCCAGTACTGCACCTACTTCGATTCCTTAGTGATCGCGTCTGCAGCGTTGCCGGCCACGACCCAGCTTGCCGACCCGGCCACGACGGCTTCATCCTCGAACCAGAGGAATCCGAAGTCGTCGATGCACTCCGGAAAGTCTGGCTTGATGATGATGTATCCCGGAATCACAGCGCCCGGGATGTAAGCGTTGTCGGCGCGGTTGTTGCTGTACGTCTTGGTCTTCGATACCGTTCCGACGCCAGCTACGTACGAGGTGCTGGATACCGGGTGCGTTCCCAGAATGTAATTGACGGCGCGAAGTGTATATTTGGAACTCACAAGATCCGGGAACGCTTTGTGCAGGAAGTACATCCGGATGGCCATGTCGACTACGGCGCCCGATCCGCCCCAGGTACCAAGGCTCGGCGGCACGCCAAACGGAGTGGCATCCAGCTGCTTGTCCAGACCTGCCATGTATATCTTCACCGCTTCCCGCATCTGATCTTTCGCGCTCGCGTCCAGATAAGGCAATGCCCGGACTGCCGTCCAACCATGGAAGCCCATCTGCTGCGGGGTGATCATCTGAGGGAACAACTCCTTCAGGCGGGACTTGTAGGGCTCGGCGCCATTTGTGGCAATGGTCAGTTCCAGAGCCGCAGCCCAGTCCTGTCCGACGTCGAACCCGCCACGGCGGAAGGGCGCTGGAGGAGCTGTTGGTGCGCTCCCCGTGCCAGAACCTGTCGGCGCACCCGAGTTGCTCCGTGCGTGATGAGTGGCAGACACCACACCTTGAGACGCAGCCAGCACGCCATCTCCGGCAGCCCTCGCCAGATTCTGCGTGGGGTGAGCCATTTCGTCGTTCCATGCTTTGATTGCGGTGTCGAGGCAGTCTTTCGCTAAAGCGTCGTCCCAGCCTTTCAGCACATCGGACGCCGCGGCGAGCGCTGCGATGGCGTTCCACTGGAAATAAGGATTGTCCGTGGTGAAGATCCAGCGATCATCCGGCTTGCCGGAGTAGTCGCCCTTCACTTCGTTCGGACCAAGCTTTGGGTCGTAGATGCGGCCATCTGTCTTTGAGGCTCCGTCGCCGACCTGCGTGTATTGGCGCAGATCCGGCTCGTGCGTGCCACGAATGGCATGGCCGATGTTATGGAACTGCGCCAGGATGTAGAGGGCGCCGTGCTTGACTTGCTCAACCGTATCCGGCACGCCGTCGGGGCGGTGCATCTCAACCGTACGCGCGGTTTCATCCACCGTAAGTTCGTCGTACTTTAGATTGAATTCCCGATACGCCAGAGCCAGGCTCTGAATTACGCTGAGTTGCGCGGGCTCCTCCAGGTCAAAGTCGCCGGCGTCATACCAGCCGCCCACGTTCATCCCGGGAATGTGATCGCCGCCTTTGTACTTCCCGTCCGTTGCTTTCGCCTGATACCAGCCGTCAAATTGCTCGCCAACCACGGGCGCCATACGGCCATCGTCCAGGTGCGAAGCGCCGTGCCACATGTGGTAGCCTTCGCGAACGGAAACGTGATCCATCTGCTCTGCAATGTGATGATCCAGGCTGTCCTGCCAGATGTTCGCGTAAGCGTCCTTGGAGATGGGAAAGGGTGCCGTACGCTGGTCTGCATATTCGATTACGTAAAGGCCGGGGTCCTTGACCGGGGTGAAGTCGAATTTTGAATAGACGTAGCGCAGCCAAGGCTTGGGGGGCGTGATCGGGCCCTCGAACGCCTGCTTGTAAGATCCGTCCTCCATCAGGCGCAACACTTTGGCCGTCTTCGGGCCGTGGTACTTCGGGTCGAGTTCGATTACCGCCACCTTGGAGAAACCTGGCGCATAACCGACCTGGCTGTGCGCAATCATCGGCGGCCGCGTCCAGTTCGGAATCACGTCCGGCCGGATGTGCCATACGATGGCGCCGGTGGTCTTGCCTGAAGGGATTAGCGAACGCAACACGAACCAGCCGTTCTGGGCGCGGTTGCGTCCATCGAACAGCATGAGGTCGGCCGTATCTGACTTAACCGTGATCCGGGCCAGCGCGTCGTCGACCCCTAAGGTGATGCTCTTGCCCTCGGCAAACGGCAGCGGCTGAGTGTATCCCTTGGCCTTGTCCCAGTCCTCGAGGTAGTACGCCTTTTTCGGTTCATCGGGCAGTGGCAACACCTTGACCATCGGATCGTTAGGCGTTCGCGGGAAGATGCCGGCCTTGGTTCCGTCCACCAGGTACGCCTTGCCCATGTAGATCGAGGGCAGAAACTCCAGGTTGAAGCCCGCCCGACCGGCCAGCTTCTCGGGCAGCGGCTTGTCAAGATTGATGCTGACTTTCACGCCGCCTGGCTCCGCTTCGACTTCCAGGGTGTAGCTGAAATCGAAGGCCGGGAAAGCGAGGTTGGCGGTAAGCCGGTTGTTCGCCTTATCGGCATGGCGCCCTTTGAGGGTTGCCACCAGGTCCCACTGCTCCGGCGTCGGCATCAGGCGCACGTCGCCGTTTGTGGCGATGCGCTGGCCGTGGAGAATCATTTCCATGGCCGTGTTCTTCTGATCTACGAAAACGGGATGGTAGGTGCTGTCGTAGAGAAAAACACTAAAACCTTGAGTATCAAGGTAATTCTTGTCGGTCACCTTCATGGCAAAATCGGCGCCGAACAGGCTTTGGCCGGAGATCAGGGCCAATAAAAGACACACTCTGATGGGGGTGAGCATAGTTTGCGACCAAATTGCTCCTTCGCCTCAACCTTACATGACATTCAACCGTCTGTGCGTCGTTTGTTCGCAGGATTCTTCCCGACAAACGCCGATGTGGCCCGGAGGGGTTCTCAATTCGCAACAAATCGCCGAAGCGCGTTTCCATTCGTTCTTCACGTGGAAGCACAGTAAGGGCTGGTGTCTCCAGGTGAACTCTCCTGCAATCTTGTTCGGCAAGCGGTAGCGGCTCGGTTGCGCTCGATAGATTCGGGCGCGCATGCCCCTTTGAAAGAACACAACCGCTGCACTCCGGTACGTCAGATAGGATAGACGTTCTGTGGTGTTATATTCGATGCTCTACGAGATCAATGGGCAAATCAGTCAGGGGAATCAAATCATGAAACGTTTCTTCGGTTTCGTAAGTGTCCGCGTGATTTTTATCTTCGCCATAGCCGGATTGCTTTCCACGCTTGCGAGATCGCAAAACGCAGGGCCTCTCACTTCGCAGGCCCTGATGAGCCAGCTTAAGTGGCGTTCCGTGGGGCCGTATATCGGGGGCCGGGTCATCACAGTGACCGGCGTTTCTGGCGACGCCAACCTGTTCTACGCTGGGACGGTCGGCGGTGGCGTGTGGAAGAGCACGGATGAAGGGATCAAGTGGGAAAACATCACGGACGGCAAGCTGCCCGGGCCGAGCGCCAGCATCGGCGCCCTGGCCGTGGCGCCATACGATCCTTCGACCCTTTACGCGGGTACCGGTGAAGACGATATTCGCAATGACATGATTCCCGGCGACGGGATTTATAAGTCCACCGACGCGGGAAAAACGTGGGAGTACGCGGGGCTCAAAGAGACGCAGTCGATCAGCGAGATTGTGGTGAGCCCAAAGGACCCGAAAGTGGTCTATGCGTCCTCGATGGGGCACGTATTTGTTCCGGGATCCGATCGCGGGGTATTCAAATCGACGGATGGGGGCAAGAGCTGGAAGAAGGTTCTGTTTGTGGACGACAAGACGGGGGCCATCGATCTGGTGATGGATCCGAACCATCCGGATGTGCTTTACGCCACGATGTGGCAGGCGCAGCGTATGCCGTGGGGTCTGATCAGCGGCGGGCCGGGAAGCGGACTTTATAAGACAACCGACGGCGGCGAGCACTGGACGAATCTGACGCACAATTCAGGACTGCCGCAGGGGGTTCTGGGCCGGATCGGCGTGACTCTCGTGGCCGACCATCCGGACACCGTGTATGCGATTTTCCAGGCGAAGGATGGCGGGGTGTTCCGCTCCGATGACGGCGGGGCGACCTGGAAGCTGGTGAACAACGAGATGAAACTGAGGCAGCGAGGCTTCTATTACATGGCGATCTATGCGGACCCCAAAGATCGCAACACCGTCTACGCGCCGCAGGTGGACGCGCTGTGGGTTTCCCATGACGGCGGCAAAACCTTCACCAAGCTGCACACGCCGCACGGCGACAATCACGTGGTATGGATCAATCCGAACGACACGAAGATCTTGCTGGAGGGGAATGACGGCGGCGCAACGGTTTCCACGGATGCCGGCAAGACCTGGAGTCCCGATCACAACCAGCCGACAGGGCAGTTCTATCACGTCAATCTTGACGACCGGTTTCCGTTTCACATCTACGGCGCGCAGCAGGACGAAGGCTCGTTTGAAGGACCGAGCGCCAGCCCCGACGGGGTGATTCCGCTAGCCGACTGGAAGAGTGTGGCGTTCGGAGAAAGCACGTTCACCGTGCCGCAGCCGGGAAGCCCCGACATCACCTACGGGAGCGGCTACTACAGCATTTTTGTCAAGCTCGACGAGCGCACCGGCCAGTTGCAGAGCGTCAGCCCATGGCCCCTCTATCGCAGCGGCGCTTCGTCGGATGAGCTGAAGTACCGGTTTGGGTGGACGCATCCGATTCTGTTCTCGCCGAAGAACCCGAAAGAGATGCTCATCTCCGCGCAGTATGTGTTCAAGAGCGACGACTACGGCATGACGTGGACGCGCATCTCGCCGGATTTGACGCGCAACCAGGCGAAGACGGAGATTGCGAGCGGTGGCCCCGTCGATCTGGATCAGACCGGAGCGGAGGTTTATCCCGAGGTTTCGTCGCTGGCGGTTTCGCCGCTGGAAGGGAATCTGCTGTGGGCAGGGTCCGACGACGGGCTGGTACATGTAACCACCGACGGCGGGAGGAGCTGGCATCTGGTGACGCCGCCGGGGCTGCCGGAGTGCACGATCAGCTCGATTGAGCCGTCGCACAGCGATAAGGAGACCGCTTACCTGACCGCGTGGCGATATATGTGGGACGATTTCCGGCCTTATGTTTTCAAGACGACGGACTTGGGTAAGCACTGGACCGCGATTACCACCGGCCTGCCGGAGGACGAGTTTACCTACGTCATCCGGCAGGATCCCAACGACGCGAACCTCCTGTTCCTGGGGACTTACGGCACAGTTTACGCCAGCCTGGACGGGGGCGCGCACTGGGAGCCACTAACGCTGAACCTGCCGCATGCCGAGGTGCGAGACATCGGAATCAACACGCGCCAGGGAGACGTAGTGGTGGCTTCGCATGGGCGCGCCTTCTGGGTGCTGGATAACCTCGCCCTGCTGGAACAGCTGACGAAGAACCCCAGAGTGGCACCCGGCAGCAGCTTTGTATTCGCGCCGGAGAAGGCGTGGCTGACCCATGCCTACGGCACTCCGCCGGACCCCGACGAACTGGAGCCAAACTCCGGAGAGAATCCGCCGTTCGGGGCTACAGTGTTCTTCCACCTTCCCAGCAATTACGACGGCAAGACGCCGGCCACGCTGGAGTTTGAGGATGCTCAGGGGAAGGTGGTGCGCAGCTTCACCCTGCATCTGGAAACGGAAAGAGAGAAGCAGGAGAAAGCCGCGAAAGAGGCCGGGAAGCCCGAACCGGATCACAGCGTGGAGAGCGCCATTGAGCAAACGCAAGAAGCAGAGGCGCGACTGACGGCGATTGAGCCGGGGATGAACCGGTTCCAGTGGAACCTGCGCTTCCCGTCCGCGGTGGAGGTGAACGGCTACCATTCTCCGGAGGCGGCAGGAGGACTGGACTATTCAACAAGCGGTCCGGAGGTGATGCCTGGCGAGTATTCGGTTGTGCTGAAGTATGGCGGACAGGAATCGAGGCAGACGTTTGAGGTCGCTCTGGATCCGCGGCTGCATGCGACCGAGCAGGATCTTTCCGCACGTCTGGCACTGACGCAACAAATCGAGGCGGATATGAATGCCCTGAATAGCGACGTAAACCGGGCGCTTGCCGCACGCGAGACGCTGCGGCAGGCAGTGTCGAAGCACAGCCTGAGCGAGAACCAGGCGGCGAGCGCAATGGAGGCGCTGAATGGGACGATTGACAGCATCGTGCAAATGAAGATCCGCTCGAGCGAGGGCGACACTATGACGGAGGCCAAGCTGCACGCGTATCTGGCCTACCTTGTGGCGGACGTGGAGGTGGCCTACGCCCGTCCAACGGCGGCCCAATATGCCGTGTTTCGCAACCTCGATCAGCAGACGAAAGTCGGCGAGCAAGAGCTGAAGGCTGCCATCGCCGAAGCCGACCATCTGGCTAGGTAGAGAGGCGTAGGGCGTAAGAAGCGACACGCGCAGTCCTAACCTCGCTGTGGTCTAAACTGAGAAGATAACCATTTTTCCCGAGGAGGACCTCCGTTGCGCCGTCGCCAGTTCCTCGCCACCCTGCCCCTCGCAGTCGCAGGATCCTCCGCCATCGCCTCCACCAGCGGCGCCGCCTCCCAAATGGAGAACTCCTCTGAGGCGCTCCCCCGATTCCAGCGTCCCGGTGAAGAGCGTTTCATCCGCCCCGACGTTCATGCCGGCGATCGTCCCGCCGGTGCCAGTTTTGCCTCCCGCTCGCCCGCCCTCGGCTGCTCCGGTGCCGCTGGCAGCGCGCATCCCATCGCCACCCTGGTCGGCATTGAGATGCTTAAGCGCGGCGGCTCCGCCGTCGACGCCTCCGTCGCCATCAACGCTTGCCTCGGTTTTATGGAGCCCACCAGCTCCGGCCTCGGAGGCGACTGCTACGCCTTCGTCTGGGATCCAAAACTCGGCAAAGTTGTCGGCATGGCCAGCTCCGGAAATTCGCCGAAGTCTCTTTCCCTTGCCATGGTCCGCTCCCGCGCCAAAAACGAAGTCATCCCGCCCCTCGGCGCCATCTCCGTCTCCACCCCCGGCGCCCTCGCCGGCTGGTGGGCCCTCCACCAGCGCTACGGAAAGCTCAAGTGGGCCGAGCTTTTCGAGCCCGCAATCCACTACTGCGAAAACGGCGCCCCCAATCCCCAGATCATCGGCTGGTACATCAAGCGCAACCTTGAAATCTTTCTCCGCTCCGGCTCCGGCGTCGAAGAAACCGCCAACGCCATGCGCACCTACGCGCCCGATGGCCAGATGCCCAACGAATACGACGTCCGCCGCAATTCCGACTTAGCCCGTACCTATCGCATGATTGCCGAAGGCGGACGCGACGCTTTCTACGAGGGCCCCATCGCTCAGACCATCGACGCCTACTTCAAGCGCATCGGCGGCTGGCTCTCCACA
>Ga0307375_10002819_pt1 | contig 17501 bp, 18 predicted proteins | sample TR1MG_FD_202531 | JGI IMG/M metagenome (GOLD analysis project Ga0307375, IMG submission 202531) | Soil microbial communities from Risofladan, Vaasa, Finland - TR-1 | ecosystem: Environmental > Terrestrial > Soil > Coastal area > Acid sulfate soil | place: Finland: Risofladan, Vaasa | collected... | reverse complement strand
CAGCTCACGTTGGCAATCACTCCCATCCTCATCCTCTTCTTCTGAACACTGGATCGTCCTCCACCCTCCATTTAGATTCTTCAGCCCTTCCTACGTCGATAGATGTTCAAGCCAACTCATCAGCATCTGCTGTGAAGTTGATGGATGCGATTTCCTCCGTCGCGACAACTTCTTCGTCATCCTCTGCCCTGCCAGCCTCATCTACAGCAACTTCATCATCATCATCATCTTCTTCTTCATCATCAACTTCAGCTCTACGTTCAGAGAATGTTGCCCCTATCACCACCACTCGTGCTTCGTCATCATCTTCGTCTTCTTCAACTTCTTCAACGTCCATAGATGAAGATCAGGCTGAGTATGTTCGCGAAATGTCTCCCCTGGTTTGGGGTGAGGTGGATATGACCGAAGAGGACCATCCGGATGAGTATGTGCATCATTTCCGAGCTCTGATTAAGAGCGAGGCCCAGTCCTCGTCGGTGAATGCTCGCAAGCTTCGCGCTCTGGTTCGTGAGGTGACAGCGCTTGCGTCTAGTCTTCCGCTGTACTTGGAGTCTAGTATCTTTTTCCGCATTGACGAGTCTCGTATGGACGTGATGAAGTGCGTGATTACCGGTCCGGAGGAGACGCCGTATGCGCACGGTTGTTTCCTCTTCGACCTCTACTGCTCGAACGAGTACCCGGCGCTCCCTCCTCAAGTGAACTTCCAAACGACGGGCGGCGGCACTGTGCGCTTCAACCCCAATCTGTACAACTGCGGCAAGGTGTGTCTCAGTCTGCTCGGCACATGGAGAGGCGGACCCAACGAACAGTGGAACGAGGCCACCACCACCCTCCTACAGGTCCTCGTCTCCATCCAATCGCTCATCTTCGTCTCGCAACCATTCTTCAACGAACCTGGATACGAGGCACTCATGCACACCACCAAGGGAGACCTACAAAGCGCAGCGTACAACGAGACCATCAGACTCGCCACCGTCACCTTCGCCATGGTAGACATGATCAAGAACCCACCGATAGGATTCGAACAAGTAGTCAGACGACACTTCACACTAAAGGCACATCGCACGCTCAAGGATGTCATCGCATGGCTCAAGGAGGCGCAAACTTCGCACTCAACACCGGAGTACTTCGCAAAACTCAAGGAGATCACTCTCGAACTCAAACTGCTACTACTCACACTAGATATGGACGCAATGAGAGGACTACAGGACCCACACGAGATGCACGCGAACGTCATCATCGTCGAGAAGGAAGTCAGAGGAGGTGGCGGACAAGTTTCATCATCATCATCATCTGCATCATTTGCATCATCTGCATCGTCAACACAATCGTCATCATCAACCCAACCATCATCATCATCATTCTCACTATACCCACCACATCTGAACCAACCGTCACAGCAACAGGCGCTCCTGATGAGTCAGCTCAACAACAGCAACAACAGCAGCAACAGCAACGCTTCACTTCCCTCCTACCTCCACGTTGACGATGAGTACTCCCACCCCGCTAACATCTACCCACATCTCAAACACAAATAGCGCGATCACCTGGTGCCACAGTGCCTCGATCTGCAGACCCCAATATACAACAACACTGAGTACACACAAACACTCACACATCCAAATTGCGATCTTCTCTTTCAGGTCCGGCCTGGCTTGGGAGCTCGCGAGTTCACTGGGCTCAGCTTAGGTAGACAGTCTACGTTCTTCTGCATCTCAACCTCAGGAATGTAACCCCGCCTAGAATCTCTATGTAATGTCGTATTCGTCTTTACAATTGTACAACAGGGAGTCCACAGGGAGGGACATACAGCACGCGTGCTCGGATGTGTTGGGCCTGCGAATCGAAACTCGTTCTCCATGCTTACATCTCCTCCTCCTCCTCCTCCTCCTTAGTCCCCGTGTTCACATCATTGGATGCCTCATTGTGTGCCAATCGAAATTATAAGTCTTTGCCTGTCCGTAGTGAGGTATGGGGTACTTTGCGACGAATTCCGGGCTCCAGGAGAAGGTGGGCTGTGTGTCGTGTGTTGGTCCTACGATGTATTCTGCAGTGAATGTTTTGAGTCTGCTGCTTGACGAGATCTTTGCGTTTACGGCTCCGAATGGTGCGAGTAGGCAGAGAGGGTCGCTGCCGTTTGCAGGCGAGAGATCTGCCCTCGCTGCGATTTGGTTCATTGGGCAGTTGAGTGCGAGTGGGTCGTGTTGCCAATCGTTGTATCTCATGAATCTCTTGAGTGATTCCAGATCCGTGATGTTTCCCTGTCTCTGTCTGAAGATCTTTGCCCTCGGCGTGTTCTCCCACGAGAATAGGTCTCCGTACATCCTTTCCATGAGTTGGTATCCCGATCGCACCCACGCGGCTTTGAAGTATGGCACATTGTACGACGCCCAATATCCGTGTTGGTTGATGAATGGCGTGACGTCTTCATACATGTAGAAGTTCGGCAGTTGAGATCCGACGACGACTGTTCCCGGTGGTAGCACCCACAACTGTTCAGTCGCCCTCTGGAAGCTGTTGGCATCGGTTGCTCTGCTCCCATTGTATCTCTTGTTGGTATCGGTGACTACCCATTGGTTGTTGTACGTGCCAGAGTTGTGCGTTTTGAAGATTTCGTGCCATTCGAACGCATTTCGTGCCATGTAGTTGGAAGTGGTAGCTCGTACCCACGCGACGAGTGAATGTGGAGAGAGAAGGTCATAGAGAGTCAAGTTATAGACGTTATTCGTGGTCTCGGCGATCAGGAAGCCCTGACCAGTGACGTAAAAGTCGTCCTCGCTGCTCAACATGCCCGGCCAACTCGAGAAGGCCACTCGCGACGACACGATGCCTGGCGCCCTCAACTGGAAATCATATTGCTTCCATACACTCAACATTTGCCAATACCACGTCCACATGTTATGAGTCACATACAGATCGCCAGAAATCGGCTTCACCAGAGAAGAACAATGCGAACGCGATTCCATCAAGGAAACACACCAAGGCTCATAACAGAACTCAAAAGGGGGTGGAAGATCACCACGAGAAGAAGGAGGAGAAGAAGAAGACCAGGAAGAAGAGGCGTGGAGACGCTTATTCCGCGTATAGTTCATAGCCACGATCAAATCATCCGTATCACCAAGACTATTCATCAAAAAGAGCTCACTCGCAGAGATGGGGAATTCAAGAGAAGAGGGCGAGTCACCATAGCCCTCAACCAGAGAGAGGAACTGAGTCATCGTGTGACCAACCACCGTCCAATACTGGTCCCTCTCAGCCATTGATCGCCTCCTATCATTCTCCAACACCTTCTTCATGGTCCAAGAAAGCGATTCTTCCAACCAACCATGGACCATCTTGTAATTCAACGCGTCGGGGAAGGAACCTTCTCTCACCGAACGAAAGTAGTCCTTTATACGATGCGACGACAAGTAGCCTGCGATTAAGAGGATGGAAGCAACTCAAATTAGACTGAGGAACACATGAATGAGAGAATGGGACAGAAGGGAGAGAGCGGGAGGGAGAAATGGGGGCAGAAAAGCGAGGGCGATTTGAAACTCAAGCTCACGCACCCTCAAGGTATCCAGCGCAGCTCAATTGAGCGCGATCCGTATAGTTTCCATTTGTATGTACGAAGAGGAATGAGCCACCGGTAGACTCAACAGTATCATCGAAAAATCCGTACGCAACCGCTAGCAGACGAAACGAGACAGTTTTCAGCGTTAGATAGGGAGAAATGGATCTGTAACTCACCAAGAGGCATTCAACACATAATGTTACGTACCAGAATCGAATCTACCGGTCGAAAGGCGGTACGTTTGATTCGCAGAGTCCAGGAAACATGATGTATATCTGATGTCAGGCAACGAGGGCTTCTGTCGAATCGAGCGGGTCTCTGCCAACAACGTGATCACCAACAGGACCAAGAGAATGAGAATAGAAGCAAGACGCAACATTCTGCAAGAGAGGGACCACAAAGGCCCGTGAGAGATGAACTGACGGCTCGGAAAACTCCAACTGAACTTTCGACCTACTCACTTGAGACCTGATTCGATTCTATGCTTACATTTCGATTACATGATGAGTGTAGGACAGAAGTCATTCTTGAGCAGTACGATTCCATTGCCATCCGAGCCCAGATTAGGGAACAAACTACCACATTGTTCAATAGCAAGCACCCACCAGTAACTTTTGCCTCCTTTTCAGCAGGTGTCAGCGCAGCCATGCGAGAACTTCGTTCGCCTTTGAGACCCAGGAAGTGTGAAGATTCGAACCTGTGGCGACTTGTCGCTACCGTTGACGCCTACTCTTATCGACCGACAAATGTTGTAGAGTTGGCATATGGACACAATTGTTCTTCTGCAAGATCGCAGTAGAGATGACGGCTTGAGCTGGAAACGAGACGATTTTGGTTCGACAGCGCCGTTCACGACCCATCTTCAGTTAGTAGGGCTTTCTTCTTGAGAATGTAGAAGAAGAGAGTTCTGAGAGTCTTATTGGAAGGACTTCGGCTCTTGAATGAGTGATGTGAGACATCCCAATCGACATTCTCGTCTCCAAGGAAATAGGGCATTGTGAGGAAGCTGTCCATTCCAGAGATGATGATGTAGTAGCCACTCGTCTTTAGAACTCGAAAAACCTCACGATTCACCTGTTTGACCAGTTCGTTCTCACCAGTCTCGACTTCTCCGTGCGACAAAACTGCGTCCAACATTCCCTTATCCAGCACAACGTCGTAGCTCTCATCTTCATGTGGCATATCGCTAACATCAAGTAGTTTGTAGGAAATCTGATCGCGACTCCAGGGACGACCATCTGAGGGACCTGTCACACCTGCTTTCTTCTTGCTCTTTTTAGATGTTGGGTGAGATCCTGACACACTATTGGCACCGAAAATGGAATCTAAATGGTCATTCATACGATCCACTGCCACTGGACTAACGTCAACATTCTCAATGGAAAGCCGGGAGGGGAAGCGGTCGTCGCCAAGAATTTGCTCCGCCAACAGTGAGTTACCAGCGCCAATATGCAGGATCTTATCCGACTCTTTCAAATACTTGACTAAGGTACTAACGATATCCTGCAGAGAATCAAAGGCAAATGTCAGAATGAATGCTAGAAAATAGGGAAGAATGGGTACATAGGGAAGAATGGGGAATGGAGCTCAGTCATCGTACTTCGAACGAGGTATACCACTCGTAAATATCTCCTTTACCATCTCCATCTATATAGAAGTCGTCCCAGTACACAGGATCAGCAGGAGTGAGAGGATCGGACATACGAAAGCGACTCTTGTGCTAGTCAGAGAGTTCTCGCCTGACAACCAAGAAGGGAGCGAAACTTGAAAGTGTTGAAGAAGACGTGAAGGATGCACAATCCTGGAGGGGACTGATAGTCATATGCAGGAGTGGAAGGCTGCTTTTGCTCCCATCGTATCTCTCTGTGCCAAGCGTAACAGAGAGAAACGAGAGCCCAGAGTGTGGTGCGATTTCAATCTCAAATCCTCGAATTTCCCTCTTCAGCAAACTGCTTTTGGAATGTTTCCGATCTATTCAGTGTACAAAGTATGCTTCATATGGAACAAGAGGACAGGGGTCCAGAAGGTCTCGAGTTAGTCCAGATCTTCGACGTCGAAGTTGTCGACGAACTCGTTGTAGAAATCTGCGTCCACCACCTTCTCTGCGAGGTCAGAAGCCTCAGTCAACGCAAGAAGATTCTCGTCAATATCCAAATCGTCCATCTGCATGCGAGGATCCATCATCATCATGACCTGTCGGGGGTTGATAGCAGCGCTCATCTTGGATACCTGCGTGGGTGACCTAAACGAAACCAAAGAGGGACATCGTCAACGGCGTAGTGTTAGGTATGCGGAACAGAGACCGAATCTGGTGGATAAGAGGTGGTGTGGTGCGTACGTTAGCTGAAACTGACTCATTTCCTGGGTCTGCAGCCCAGCTGAGAGCGTCCCGAAAAGCGTACTCAAAAAGGGAGCCGCGCTCCGAATCCGTTCTCGTGAACCGTGCCCTTCCTGCCCAGGTGGAAATGGTGCTACTTCCGCAGAATATGAGCACCTGCCAGTCATAATCGTCAGTCTCACCTGCGTCGATTGCTAGCGTCCAGTCAGGTGTTGTTGGTGCCTCTCGATTAAGCTTGCTGTTACATTGTCTATACATGACTCGTCGTCTCCTCTCTCCACTTCGCAATCTCATGAGCCAACGAAACGTTTGGAACCATCTTATCGCCAACCTGCTTTCGTCAAATGCGAGTAGGCGGGGTAAGTAAAAGATGAGGTTGAAGTGAGCATGCCTATAGCGCGTACCAGTGGATGCAGGTGAGACTGACGCAAGTAGATGACGGATTGCCAAACACGCGAATTCACCCATTGACTTGAGGTTCCACAGTCCCGCAGCGACTGGAATGAGCGATGTTTCGACAATAGCCAAATAACTGCCTTTGGTTGACCAAAGCGCTGTTCCCAGAGCGCGACAGGTGATCGATAGAGATGTGAAAGCAGGCTGACAATACCTCATCGCGAAGAATAAGAACGATGACTTGCATCAGAGGGTGTCGATGACGAAGTCTATGCCGGCTGCCTCGGCTCCGAGTGGAAGCCATGTAGGAGAAGATCCACACCTTGTTACACAATAGGGTCGCGCATCTGTTACCATTCTTGTCACCAGCGGCTAGAGCGGCAGAGGCGCTGTTTGAGGCTTCCAAAACGCAATCCCGGGAGAATAGCGGATAACGTCCTTACACTAAGCTTGAAGCGCCCAGTTTCAAGAAAACGGTAGTTAGCATTCATATCAATCCGGATAGCATAGAAAGAGCTCTATTAAGGGCAAATAGCTGACGTACAATAGCTAACAGAGAACGGCGTGATTAGGCGAACGTATTCTGCCATTCAGCAGGCAAGTTCCTGCGCCAAACTACCTCTATAAGATCGTTGAGCTCGTGTTGGTCGGAAAAGTCCTTGAAAATGTCGACCACATAGAGGTACAGAAGGAGGGCAGGAAGACGTTCGGACGGATTGCATGAATTGAGCGGTTTCCACTTGGCTCGCTCTAGTGAGAGTCATCAGGCCAGTCTCTTACAGAGTCAATCGTCCTCGGTCGAAGCATGACGTGATGGGTCGGCTTGTTGCGCCTTCGAGGCCTCATGGAGGCAGTCACCATTTCCACCAACTTGTGCTTCGACCAAGCGCATCGTGGTCCAAACCTTCTGCCTCAAACGCTTTGTCTCACTCATCTTCTGGCAAGTGTGCACAGCCGGGGTTGTCATCCATAACGGTGCTGAGTGCAGAGTGGTGGAGGTGGCCTAGCGTAAAGCTTTCTGAAGCGGCTCCAGGCAGTTTCTGCTTTCCGTGAAGGTCGTCCGTCTGCGCCTACGTGGCGGAGTCCCGGTGCCGCAGCAGGAGAGACTCTCATTCTTGTCCTCAGGGCCCTTGCCATTCCTCCCCTCCATTGCAACCCCTGCTGTGCGTTCCTATCGAACGATCGAAATCAAAGGAGAGCTCTCAGCCAGTGTGGTAGACAACAGGTGCGTTGTGCAACAAGCAAGCCACGCTCCTCTTCCAAGCCTGCTTTTGCTTCGTTGCAGAGTGTTGGGAGCCTCACTTCGCCCCCACCGCTGAAACCTCGTTTTCGCCCTTCATCTTCTCTTATGCACGGATCTTTGCCACGATATCTCTAACCCATCCCATGACTCATGAAAGATTGCCATCTTCAATCGACATAGAAGCAATGGAAGTGTGTGAAGGGCATGCCTTTTCTCCCCTCGCTGCAATCCGTCGTCCGCACGCGTTCCTCGCCCTATCCTAGCCTTCCTCTCCCTCCTGTCCTCTCCCTTCCTACCTCTTCCCACTTTGACTACGCTCTTTCTACACGATGATCCACATATCGGCCCTCCTGGTGCTTCTCCCCACCCACACCTTCAACGGACGTTTCTCTCCACTCTCTCGCGAGACGTCTCGCGCCTTGTTTCAAAGAGAGCGTTCCCACGCTCTTCCTCGCCATTTTTTGGCTCTGCTATTGGTAATCTTGGCGATAGAATCATGATATTCATGCCCTCCTGACCAGACTGCTCGGTTTGATGTGATCGGTGTCGCGTGGTGTCGATCAAGTTGCTAACCGTGGCGTACGGCGCTACCGAAGCTGTTCTATCAGTTCTGATAGCTGGTTTTCTCGGATGATGAGATGCATTGTTCGATTCCTCTCTGTTTGTCTTCTGATATATGAAGGATCTGTTGGTCTTGGAGTGTGTTTCGGAGCTCGGACTTTCGTGTGTCGCGCTGCGCTCGTAGTCGGCCTTCGGTGTATTTTCGGCTCTAATTGGGCCGCCTTGAGAGTGGCCCCTGCCACGGTCTCGAAGCACGTGAGGAGAGAGAATGGCGTGAGGGGCGCGATGTAGGAAGGCCCATTCTAGCTTTGCCTGGTGTCGAGCATGGTGCCTCCTGGTGGCAAACATCGAGTGAGTTGGTTGTTGAATGTGTTGGTGGTACTATCGGTGCTCGGTGTCGCGTTGGCGCAGCCAGTCGAGCGAACTTTCACGTTCGGCATAAACCTTGCTCTGGACTACGACACCTTAGGAGCTGATGTGCAACATCAAGCATTGATTGGATACACGCTTTGGCAGGATTGGTGGAATGCTAAGTCGCCTCAATTGCGCACGACGAAGGGCGGAGAGGTGTTCAAAGTGGGCCTGCACGTCGAGACCTTCTCGGGCTACGGCACCCACAACTCCTCCAACCCAGGCATGCTCTTCGACACCTACGCAAGCATGTTTGCTAATGCTACGATCGACTACTTCTTTGCGCCAGTTGCTTGCCCATTCGGCGTATCGCTGCGAAACTACTCTTACTACGCTCTCGGCATCCCTCTCATGATCTGTACGCCCCTATCAACCCGCTTCCGATGTCAATCTGCAGCCTATGTAGCCCTCTCTCATTTTGCACCACTCCCAAGAACATCAAACTCACACAGTCCTCACATCTTGCCGTTTCCCTGCTCCGCTTCCCTTCGGCTGCTGCTTGCCACCGCACTCCGACAACCCGCCTTCTCGCGCCCCGCTCGAACTGCGCCATATCTCTCCTCTCTCTCTCCACGATCTCTGCACCCGCTGCCCGACCCTTCCTATCGTTCAAACTCACATCCCTAGCCTCTGGTGACTCCTCCGAGGGATACTACAACATACCTGGATCATTTGGAACACCAACTGGAAACATTTTGTACGTACCCTGCACTCACTACCTCCGCACAAGAGCTCAACCACGCCATCGCGCCACTTTACAGCCCGGAGTCAAAGCATTGTGGCGCCTCCCAAGGCGCTGCTCGAGCGCGACAGTGTGTCTCTCTCTCTCTTTCTCTCTCTCTCTCTCTGTCTCTCTCTCTCTCTCTCTCTCTCTCTCTCTCTCTCTCTCTCTCTCTCTCTCTCTCTCTCTCTCTCTCTCTCTCTCTCTCTCTCTCTGTCTGAGCCAAGACCTGACCCGCTTCTCCTCCGCTCTGTGGTCACCCCTTGTCCTCTATGGCTTCGTGGATCAACGATCTAGTTCTTTGACCTCTTGGCTTCCGTATTTGAGGGTGGCGAAGGCAAAGACACTGGCAGTGATTCAGGTGAAAGATTACGTTTATCAGAGCGAGATGTGTACTGGTTTGGTGAATCAGGCAGGTCTTAACGGTCTTCAGGTGGTGTCTAATGATGCGGTGTCGTTTGATTGGAACACTTTGGGTAAAACGGATGGATACCCGGCGTTGCAGGCAGAGTGGCAAGCGATTCTTGATCGCGTGATTGCCTCGAATGTCGATGCTCTGGCGATCTGCGACTTTGGCTACGGTTCCGAGTTTGCGTTAACGTACATGCGCAAGCGCAACTGGACTCCGAAGTCGGTGTTGATCACGTATATATATGAGCCATTTAGGGATCCTTCCATTTTGTCGTACGTGGTGCTTCCTACTGCCTATTCGGCGAGAGCGACCTTACCTCCTCAGGAGGGCTTCACCGATAGTGCAGGCTACGATGCGCAGGTGCGCAATGCGTACGGAAGACCGGCGACGCCGATTATGGCGCAAGCAACTTTGGCCGGAATGCTCTTCTCGGAGGCCATCACTCAGGCTACATACCCTCTCACTACGTCTTCTATACAACTTTCCCTCTCTGTGAGTCAAATCTCAAGCTTCATGGGAACCTCGGCCTTCGATGTGTTCCATCGCCAGACGATGCCTTCGCTCGTGACTCAGTTCGGAAGTTCTATCCAAGAGGTGAGAGTCGTCGGTCCCGCCATTGCTGCCGCCGATGAATTTGTGTACCCTATGCCCACTTGGACCGAGAGAACGTACGTTCGACAATGGGGAACTGGCGTGGAGATCGCAGGTGCGGTGCTGATGTGCGTCGGAGGCGCGATCACGCTCGGTTGGCTGATCTTCATGTTGGTGCACTGGAATCATCCCGTCATGCTCGCCGCCTCGCCAGTCTTCTGTCTCGCAGTCTTGGGCGGTTCTCTCTTGGTTTTCGTCTCCATCTTCAGTTGGATGCCCAACCTCATCTCGGATTCCGTGTGCAACCTCCGTCCTTGGCTCCTTCCACTTGGCTTCATGATCATGTTCGGCTCTCTCCTCGCCAAAACCGATCGCATCAACCGCATCTACTATGGCGTGTACAAATCCAAGGCACCCGGCGTGATCACCATCTCCAACGTGCACGTCGCTGGAATCGTGCTCGCCATCGCCTTCGTTCAATCCGTGATCTCCATCCTCATGGTCACCGTGTCGAAGTTGCAATCGCAGCTCCACGTCGTCGATCCCTTCCGCCCGAGCTACGACTACCCCGTCTGCAGCTTCTCCGCCCCACTCAAAATCCTCTTCGGCATCAACGTTGGTTACGCCGCACTCCTCCTCATTTGGGGTTCCTACCTCGCCTACCGCATTCGCAAGGTGCCCATCCGCATGTACGACGAATCCAAGGTCATTGGCTTCTCCATCTACAACACTGCCTTCTTCGGAGTCATCGTCATCGTCATTCACCTCGCAGTCGGCAACAACAACCGCCAAGTGACGTTCATCATCACCGCCATTTGCTGCTTCCTCGGCGCTTCCATCACCACCTCCACACTGTTCATGTCCAAGTGGTTCGCCATCTACAGACCGTCTTCTACCGATTCATCCGGCTCCACCAACGGCTCCTCCTCGAACGGCCCCTATCGCTCCAACGGACCCTATCAACGCACTCAGTCTAAGTCCAACTTCAGCAGCGCCTCTGAAGACAAGTCCAACTCCAAGGACCTGAGCAAGGAGAAGAGCGAACAAAAGGCGGCCGAAAAGGAGCAGAAGAGGCTCAGGAAGCGCATTAAGGAGCTCAAGCGCGAGCTCAAGAAGAAGACTGAGAAACTGGATGCGGAGAGACAGAAGCGATGCGCACTCAAGGAGATGATGAAGCACAAGGGCAAGCTGGCCGAGGGCGACTTGGCCTCCTCCGCCTCCGATAGCGACGACGACGCACGTGACGCGCACCTCACCACGCCAAACTTCGACGGTGGCAAAAAGATGCCAAGCAACAACAATGACAACCACCACAAGGGCAAGTCACCAAATGGACACAAGGAGAAGAAGGGCGGCAAGGACGACACCTCGCCGCACAAGGACAAGGAGCAGCCCTACCACAAGGAGAAGAAGACCAAGGACGACGAAGACGAAGACGGCGAAGACGACGACGACGGCGCTGCCTCTTCCTCTGAGTCAGACGATGAGAACCACAACGAACACGGCGCAGACCACCCCCACGAGGAGATGTAAGGACGGAACCTATGTACCACATCTCTCGCCTTTCCCGCCATCAGACAACATCATCATTATCAGCAGCAACAACCTCAAGAGTTTGTGTAATAGCACTGTAATTTTTCTTCAACTAGATCTGTCTAACATGAGACTGCCTCATACGGGGGACGATCAAGGAAGATGCTGAATAAAACGAAGCCAGGAGCGCACTTCTGATCCGACTGCATGGACTGCTGCCATCCTTATGCTAGTTATATTTCCCCTAGTCGACTTCAGATGTGGATAGTGCATTCGTATCGAATGTTGCCTTCATTGGTGTCTACGATTTTCCATTTGCAATTCAGGGGTTTGGAGTTGAATCAAGGGCGAATTGGCGGTCAAACATGAGTTTCAGCGCCTGCTATACTGCAGGGAGGACCAGAATATCACGTGTGAGTATCGGTGCAACTGAAACATTTGATGTTCGGAAATTGGTCGATCCGGAATCGTGGTAGGCGAGTGTGAAGAGTTCCCCTGTAAGATCCTATTCCCCTGATGAATTCCGCCGGGCCGGGTCTCCTCTGTGGCCTGGGCGCGGTTCCCAAAGGTAGAATGCGCTCGCTCAGCAGTTTCTTAAGCCACTGTGCATTCCCCGATGAGAGAAGTAGTGATCCAATATGGAAAGGGAAAGTGTGCTTGTTGTTCTTCGATTCGCATTTGGAGTCCCATCAGAAGGCTTCCATGTTTATTCAGTGTCGTCACTCTGGTTTCCACAGTGAGCTTACTTGTGGTGGTGCTCGTGGTGGTGGTGGTGCTCGTGGTGCTCGTGGTGTTCGTGGTGTTCGTGGAGATCGAGGGCCTTGGCGGCGAAGTAGGGGAGGACGAAGGAGGCGGTGTGGAGCTCCTTGGTGTAGTAGCGGAGCTTGGCTTGGAATTCAGGGGTGACCTCGCGGATGGGCGTCTTGGGGAACGGGGTGCCGTTCTTGGTGGCGAGGAAGAAGCCGAGCGAGCCCGAAGGGTAGGTGGGGGTCTGCGTGATGGCGTAGGTGACGGAGGGGAAGACCTTGCCGATGAACTTCTTCATCGAGGAGATGAGGTCAAGGTGCAACCAGATGCACTCGGCTTGCGTGCCGAGGATGCCGTTCTCGGTGAGCGCCTCCTTAACGTGCGTGAAGTACGCCTCGTTGAAGAGCGTGGACGCGGGACCGGCGGGATCCGAGGAGTCCGTGATGATCACGTCAAACTCATTCTTGTGCTCCTTAATGAACTCAAAACCATCGCGCACGTGCACGCGCACACGGGGATCCTCAAAACCGACCGCAGAGTAGGGAAGGAACTTCTTCGCAGCATCAATCACCATCTGATCAATCTCGCAAATGTGGATCTCCTCAACGCTGGAGTGCTTAGCCAACTCACGCAAAACACCACCATCACCACCTCCAATCACCAACACCTTCTTAGGGTTAGCATGAGCGAACATCGTCAAATGGGCGATGGGCTCCTGGTACGACATCTCATCACGCTCAGTGATCTGGATGGCATCATCCAAAACCAAAGTGTTTCCATAAGCCTTAGACTTGAAGACCAAGACGTCCTGCACAGCATAGGGGTGGAGATTGGGTCCGAGAGCAGCACAGAAAGATTTGAGCCGTCACAGAGAGAATGCGGAGAGAGGCACACAAGCGACGCGCGGGAACAGAACGGATGAGATGACGCGGAATTGAATGAAACGAAGAATAGAGATGGTTAGAGGCGGGATTTGCAGAAGAAGTGTGGTAGTGGCGCGCATGGTGTGGTCCCTGTGGGCAGCTCGAATGGGTCCTCTGCGTTGGCCAACTTTGGCAGTCTCGTTTGGGCCTTGTAGTCAACGGTGACGAGCTCGCGTGGTCAAAGAAGCAGAGAAGGCAGTTCGTAGCAGAGGTTCCATGGGAAGAGAACGAAACTAGGGGTATGGGTGGGGAGAAAAGATCCCGAAACGAAGTGTGTACGGGTGTGGTGCAACAGCGTACCTGGAACTGAGACTTCTGGTGGAAGAGAACATCACCTTCGACCTCGAGGGAGAGAGCCTGGCCTGTGGAGGGAGAATTGGAATGGGTGGGTTAGAGAAGCGAGGCAGAGAGGCTGGGCGGCAGAGGCGAGAAGCAGGAGTCGGGGGCCTCCTTCGGCGGAATCATTGCACCACGCTTTTCAGTCACGTACCGGGCCAGAAGCTGTTGATCTCAGAGTACCATCCCTTTTGGATACGGTCCATGGTTGATTGCGAGTAGATTGGGCGTGTGTTGCGGACTTGGGTGTGGCCAAGACTGATTCGAAAGGCGGAGCAGCCCAAAGGGGCAAGTGCGCTGAATTGCAAGTCCCACATGGCCTCTCCTCGTTTGGCAAGCAGCACAATCTTACGCGCACCATTTGCCATCCCTCGGCTTCTACGCCAATTTCTGAGCGTTAGGTGGCGTCGGATGCATCTTGGACGCAATTGTCCTCGCAAAGTGTTTCGAGCGCGCTTGGCTCGTCTCTCCGCCCTGCTGCCCGGTGCCCACCAAAACCCCGCTCTTTCACGCCAAAGCTCAATGAACACACCCCCTCTTCGCCTCTTCATTTCATAGAAACAGGCCCAGACTAAATGACGCGAGAGGGAAACACTCGAGAAACGCTCAGAGAAGGTCACGGCGGGCAGTGGATTGGAGCAACACCCACAGATTCAAAAACGGGACGCAAACTCATGGCAACGGGGATGCTGAAACGCAAAACATGTACAATTCGATACAACACACTAGGGGGTATGGGAGAATGCAGCAGATGACTCGAAGAAACCAGTACTCGGGCCAGTGGAGGCCTAGGCCAAGCCACGACATGGACACCAAAGGCACTCAATCACCTCATCCGAGACACGCCACCACGTTCATCGCATTGTAATTCAACCAGTGGAGGCCAAATTCTCTGCCATGTCACACAAAATGCTTCCATTGAACGTCTGGAGGCACAACTTTCGAAGGAGTCGACACCGTTTCTTCTCTTGCCATTCATCGACCTCTACTTCTCATAGTACTTCACCCAAAACTGCGGCTTCACATCACGCATACACGTTCCACGATGCAATTTGGCTGCCATCGCCATCACATCGACGCATTCATCCAAATACGCGCGCGCATCCTTGTTACTCTCCACAGGAATCACATCGGGCATGGCATGGATGACTTCCAAATAATTGAATACCTACAATGAAGGAATGCAATCAGATGCGTTAGAACTCGGAAGAGCAGCAAAGAGTAGAGAAAGGGCGGGCGGGAAGTTTCGGATGGCCGTACCTGACCAGTGAGCTTGAAAAAGTGGGCAAAGAAGGATCCTCCCGTGTAGCTGGGACTGTGATACTTGAATGGGTATCTGAGAGCGATCAAGTTGACTTGCTTTGGAGACGGAACGACGTCCAAGATTGAGTTCGTTCCAATGAAGAGCTTTCCATTCGTTGTGGTGCCCTGCATGAGATAGCGAAAAAGTTAGCTTCCATCGAACTAGAGATGAATAGGACCTTAAAACAGGGCGGCACATACCTCCGGGAAGACCAAAACCGGTCCTGAGTGTTTCTGCTGGGCCAGTTTTCTCAACTTTGAGAGTGGCATCGTCTGGTAATATGGGAACCTGAGGTCAGAAATCGGTACAATGATGAGATTTGAGGGGTGCATATTCTGATTCCTTGCATGTTTGGATGCGGACGTACGATGGTGGGAGTCCTCTCGTTGGTGATGGCCTCTCTGAACGCTTGCCACAGCGTCACTGGACCAAGCGTGAGACCAGATGCGTGGATGCTGGTGAATTGTGGCGAGTAACGATATGCAAAGTATAAGATGTCGATATAAGAGACGTGATTGGCGATGATGAGGTCGCTGGAGGAGAGGGAATTTCCGGGACGACTTTTGGAGCTGTTTTTCGGCGTTCAAATAGGTCAGCATCGGTAAACATAAACATGAGGGGAAGAACAAGTGTCTATCGTGGATTTGGGTGCTCTCGTACGCATCTCTCTGTCGCATGGGGTAGTAGGAGACGGAAACCGAGAATCCAAGGGAGAGGAGGAGAAGTCCTCCAAATACGAAGTGAACAGCGCGTCTGAGTAGCCCGGCTACACTTGAGATATATACCTAGCGCGAGAGGTGAGGTGTTAGTGGGACAGAGGAGGGAAGAGAGGGGATTGAAAGGCAGAAGGAGACGTACGAGGGAAACAGCGGCATCGAGAGAGAAGAGGAGGGTCCCGAAGAGGAGTATGAAGGGAAGTCTCAGAAGGAAGATGATAGGTGTAAGCAGTACGAGTTTGAGTATTGGGACGAGACCGGTGACAGTAGGCTTTGAGAAGAGAAGGAAGGAGAGAGACGGTAAGCGGTTCGTGAGACAAGCAGAAATGGGCAATTTGGGCGCTTTGCGTACTTGATTGGGGAAGAATGCGTGCACACCCGTGTAGGGGTCACTTGTGGCAGTGAACTTCTCCATTCAGAGTGGGGAAATGTCTGCCAATGGAGAGAGTGGTGCCGGTTGCCAGAATCTTGCGTCGTGTTCGAGTCGAAGCAGAAGAGCGATGGCTGGCATTCGTTTCTCAAGAACCCCATCATGACATTGTCCCCTTCACATCTGAACAACAAGTTGTGTTTCTTCATTTAGAAGCATGCAGAAGAAGGACATCGACTGCAGGCCGGAGAAGGGGATGTCCGCGAACTCGAGTTCAAATCAATCCCATTCATGGCTTCCCCTCACTTTCCTCCGTGGTGCCTCACTTTTCCCCTCCTATTGGCCTGTGATACAGCTCAATGCAAAGATCACAATCAGCATCTTCGATTGGCTAGTAACGTGTTTCATCTTGAACTCTCTCATCATCCTTGTCTCTCACCATCCTAGGACGATCGCCCAAAACCCTCTCTCAGTAACACCAGGGTGCTGGAGTCGAGATGAGCTGCTCCAAGCTTTGTCATCGCCATTGCTCGCTTCAAACCCGATTGATTGGGAATCTGTCCGGTGAAAGTGTTTCAACAATGCTCTTCTATACAAAGCACCTTGATGTGCCAAGCCTGAAAGCAAACTGGAGACCAAGCTGATCCGGAGCCAGATCTGGCTGATAGGGTCCAGTAATTGGAGTGATTCGATTTCCCAAGTTTGGGGTACTCAATTTCCCTAGTTTTAGAGCCGGGACCATACAACCGATCGTGTGAGTTGAGTCACTGGAAGAGTTGGGGCCTGTTTGTGATTGGCGGCGCTACGCCGTGAAGACTCTCGCAAACCCCCCTCCCAAAAAATTACGGATATGACGATGTGCTTGATTAATGTGCTCCTATATTGAATTGTACAGGTGTGGCGTGTGTAGGTAGCAAGGAGCAGCTCTCATTCGTCTCTCCTTCTTCTGCTATTGTTGCTGCCATGGACAGTGTCGACGTCACTCTCCTTCCTTGATTTCGATGTACCACTCCTTGAATAGTCGTAATCGTCGCGATGATCGGTGCCACCAGAACGGCGATCAGAAGAAGTGAACTCTCCTCTTCCACGTTTGCGACTCTCTCCTCCACCTCCACCTCCACCTCCTCCTCCTCCTCCTCCTCCTCCACCTCCACCTCCTCCTCCTCCTCCTCCTCCTCCACCACCTCCTCCTCCTCCTCCTCCTCCTCTTGCTCCCTCGTCATGCTTGAGACCATGTGCGTTTCTCCCTCGGTCTGAGTTCGAATATCGACGTCCTTCGTAATGGATTCCAAATGCGCTTCTCTCGTCGTAGCCTTCCTCCTCCAGGCCTCCATCTCTCCTCCT
>Ga0307375_10002818_pt1 | contig 17503 bp, 19 predicted proteins | sample TR1MG_FD_202531 | JGI IMG/M metagenome (GOLD analysis project Ga0307375, IMG submission 202531) | Soil microbial communities from Risofladan, Vaasa, Finland - TR-1 | ecosystem: Environmental > Terrestrial > Soil > Coastal area > Acid sulfate soil | place: Finland: Risofladan, Vaasa | collected... | reverse complement strand
TTTTGCTCCAGGGGTCACGGTGCACCATCTAGATGCGGGCCCGGTTGAAGGCGTAACTAAGGAAGAGCTACCGGCATATATCGATGAACTAGCCGGCAGTTTTATGAAAGTGCTCAAGGGAAAAACCGCTTACGACGTTATCCATTCGCATTATTGGATTTCTGGAAAAGTTGGAATACCAGCAAGCAAGAGATTTAATATTCCGTTGATTCACACTATGCATACTTTGGCTAAGGTAAAGAATCTCAACTTGGCTGAAGGGGAATCGGCCGAACCTGAATTGCGCGTTATAGGTGAAACAGAGGTCGTGGCTGCATCCCGTGCGCTTATTGCAAATACTGATGCTGAAGCCGCTAGTTTAGTTTCGCTCTATGGAGCTTGTCCTGACATAGTGCATGTTGTAACCCCAGGCGTCGATCTTTATACCTTCACGCCAGGAAATGGTCGTGAACGTGCACGGCATGATCTCAATATTCCAGTTGATGCAAATGTAATTACCTTTGTGGGTCGAATCCAACCGCATAAAGGCCCAGAATTATTGATACGCGCCATCGCTGGAATGCTTTCACACTCACCGCACCTGCGTCCGAAATTGTTGGTTTATATTATTGGGGGCGCTTCAGGCACGGGTACCGAGGAAGTTGAACGCCTCAAGGAATTGGTGCACTGGTTGGGAATCTCCGACGTTGCCCGATTTTTGCCTCCAGTGCCTCGCGCAGAGTTACCCAATTGGTATCGGGCCGCAGATTTAGTATGTGTTCCAAGCTATAGCGAATCTTTCGGTTTGGTTGCCCTCGAAGCGCAGGCTTGTGGGACTCCGGTAGTTGCGACCGCCGTGGGGGGCTTGCGCACAGCAGTTGCAGATGGAATTTCAGGTGTGCTTGTGGATGGACATGATCCACGAGCATGGTCGTCCGTATTAGCGCGGTTACTTATGGAACCGCAGCGGCGTGTGTTGCTGTCTGTGGGAGCAATTGAACATTCTTCCCACTTCGGGTGGGATGCCACTGCGCGCGGGACTCTGGACATTTACGACCGGGTGCTCTCGGCCGCAGAACCGCAGCACCTATCATTTGGGCGGTAATTACGTGGCAGCGATCAATCCGCGCGTCACGATTGAAGAGTTTCTAGATTCTCATTCTTTAGATTACGAACGGTCAAACGAGAACACCTTCCTCGTCACTTTGCCCGGCGATAAAAAACTTGAGACTCATTGCGCCTTGATTGTCGGTGATTACTCATTAAGTATTAATGCTTTTGTAATTCGCAAGCCAGATGAGAATCAAGCCAAAGTCCATGAGTGGTGCATGATGCAAAACGCTCATATGTACGGGGTGGCTTATGCGATTAATGAGGCAGGGGACATCTTCCTTGTTGGTCGACTGCCATTGAACGCCGTGACAGATCGCGAGATTGACCGTCTTCTTGGGGCCGTACTCCAATACTCTGATTCCTCTTTTAACCCACTTCTAGAAATGGGTTTCGCCTCGGCTATCCGCCGTGAATGGGCCTGGCGCATTTCCAGGGGAGAGTCCCTAGCCAACCTCATGGCCTTTGAACATTTGGTATAGAGCATTGGTTGTTGGCAGGATAGAGCAATGACAATGACGCTGATTCTCCTTCGCCATGGGGAAAGTGAGTGGAACGCCAAAAATCTCTTTACTGGTTGGGTGGACGTCCGCCTCACGCCCCTCGGTGAAGTCGAGGCATCACGGGCTGGTGAATTGCTCAAAGAACGTAACCTCTTGCCGGATCTCGTACACACTTCACTTTTGCGGCGTGCAATCAATTCTGCACAGTTGGCTCTAGATGCCTGCGATCGTCATTGGATTCCGGTGCGACGATCCTGGCGCCTGAACGAGCGACACTATGGGGCTTTGCAAGGAAAGGACAAGAAAGCAACGCTAGAAGCATATGGCGAAGAACAATTCATGTTGTGGCGTCGCTCTTATGATGTTCCTCCTCCACCAATCGATGATTCAGATCCTTACAGCCAATCCACGGATTTTCGGTACGCAGACTTGGGTGATCTCATGCCGAAGACTGAATGCCTTAAAGATGTTGTTGTTCGGATGCTCCCCTATTGGAGCGATGCGATCGTTCCTGATCTTCACGCCAAAAAGAATGTCCTAGTTGCTGCTCATGGGAATTCAATCCGTGCGATTGTGAAGCACCTAGATGACATCTCCGATGCCGATATTGCGGGGTTAAATATCCCGACTGGAATTCCGCTGCTGTATGAGTTAGATGAAAATTTACAACCGCTCAAAAAAGGTGGAGAGTATTTAGATCCTGTTGCAGCCCAAGCCGCAATCGAGGCTGTCGCAAATCAAGGGAAACGTTAAGAATTGGCCGAGGCGTACTCGCCGGTGACCAAGAAATAGACTCGGCGAGCCACGGAAACGGCGTGATCTGCACAGCGTTCGTAATACCGCCCGAGCAGCGTGATATCGATTGCCGTTTCGATGCCGTGAGGCCAAGCATCATCTAACAAAGTCAGAAAGAGTTTGCGATGTAACTTATCCATTTCGTCATCATCTTTTTCCAATTGCAGCGCTGACTCTAGGTCGTGTGATTCAATAACGTGTGTTGTCTTATCGATGATACGTTTGGCAATATGGCCCATTTCTTGAATAGTTGGGGCCAATTCTGGTGGTACTGCAATTGCGGGATAACGCATCCGTGCAAGTTTGGCAATGTGATGGGCGAGATCACCCATTCGCTCTAAGTCGGCACTCATACGCAATGAAGTTACGAGCGTCCGAAGATCTCCAGCGACCGGCTGTTGACGTGCCAACAGATTTAAAGTCTTTGCATCGAGATCATGTTGCATAGCATCAATCTGGTCATCATCGGATATGACCTCCTCGGCTAATTTCAAGTCCGCGGTAAGTAACGCCGTAGTCGCCTGCTCCATCGCGCGTCCCACGCGTTGGCCCATATCGATCAGAGTCTGCCCGATGGAATCGAGGTCATCATGAAATGCATCGCGCATGGACACATGGTATCTCGCGCAGCGGTGGTTTTAGAGGTTGTAAGTGAACGGTACTTGAATGTGGCGTTAAGACTTGGTGCCGGCCCGCCTAAATTGAGGGCCGATTGGGCCTGATTGCCGAGAAATCTCTACGATGAGGGGGTGGTCATCCGACGTCGACGAACTACATCACAACCGCAACTGCCGGGGAGAATTCCAGAGGGCATTCTTGATGTACTTCAAATTCTTGACGCTGAGTTCCTCATTTTGACGGCTGGTGAGGTTGTCTTGAGTGCATCCAAGGGCATTGATGCTCTAAGTCTGATTAAAGAGGGCAGACTTTCTTCGCCTCCAATGCTGACGTTGGTTCGTGCAGTGCGGAGGTCCAATCAATATCAAGAGGCAACTCTTGTCCTGCCACGAGGTCCAATCGGCGAGGGTACCCACGATGTTCTAGTTCGGGTTTCCAGATTGGGAAGCCATGATTTGGTTTTGGCGCTTATCTTTGACGATAGCGAATTTCGTAGACTTGATGCTATCAGGAGAGATTTCGTGGCGAATATTTCTCATGAACTGAAGACGCCCATTGGAGCACTCTCTATTTTGAGCGAGGCAGTATTGGAAGCCAGTGAGGATCCTCCGGCAATAGTAAGATTTGCAACCAGGATGCAGATGGAGGCGAAAAGACTTTCGGATTTGGTGCAAGAAATTATCAATCTCTCACGTTTGCAAGATGATGATCCTTTGAAGAATGCCAAAGTATTGGACTTATCCGTGCTAATAGGCGAGGCGATTGAAGATTCTCGACTTGCAGCAGAAGCGCGACACATCTCTTTGATTTATTCGAACAAAAGGGAACTTCAAGCCCTTGGAGATAGAAGCCAGATCGAGATGGCGATCAGAAATCTCATTGAAAATGCAATTAATTACAGCCCAGACGGAACTCGAGTTGCAATTGCTTTGGTTGAGAGCGATGGCCTGGCAGAGATTTCGATTTCTGACCAAGGCCTTGGGATTCCAGAGAAGGAAATTGACCGAATATTCGAGCGCTTTTATAGGGTGGATCCGGCTCGATCTCGGATGACAGGCGGAACTGGACTGGGCTTGTCCATTGTTAAGCACGTTGTGACAAATCACGGAGGAGATATCTCGGTGTGGAGCGTCGAGGGATCAGGTAGCACTTTTACAATCCGTCTACCTCTTTATTCACCGAAAGAAGTCATTCAGAGCGACACATCGCAAACGGAGGAAAAATGACAAGGATCCTTGTAATCGAGGATGAAGATTCCTTTTCGGAAGCTTTGACGTATCTATTAGGTCGAGAGGGCTTTGAAGTTGGCGTGGCCAAGTCCGGCACCAAAGCTATTGAAGAATTCGATCGCACTGGCGCGGACCTTGTCCTGCTGGATTTGATGCTTCCGGGGTTATCGGGTACCGAGGTATGTCGTCAGTTGCGAACCCGTTCCAATGTGCCCATCATCATGCTGACCGCAAAAGATTCTGAAGTCGATAAAGTCGTGGGCCTTGAACTTGGTGCTGATGACTATGTGACCAAGCCCTATTCATCTCGTGAGTTGGTGGCTCGTATTCGGGCTGTCTTGCGAAGGAATAGTGACGATGTTTTTCTAGATCATGATGGTCACATACTTGAGACCGGACCTATACGTATGGACACGGAAAGGCATTTGGTTTCCGTCGACAATCAGGCAATTAATTTGCCCTTGAAAGAATTCGAATTGCTGGAATTCTTAATGCGAAACTCCGGACGAGTATTAACTCGATTGCAATTGATAGATCGTGTATGGGGCAGCGACTATGTTGGCGATACTAAGACCCTCGATGTGCATATTAAACGTTTACGAACCAAAATTGAGAAGGATCCTGCTAATCCAGTTCACATCCAAACGGTTCGAGGTCTTGGCTACAAGTTGGAAGCGTAAATTACCTAAGCGGTAACGCCTGAGTAAATGCCGCTACGGTCTCGCACGATGGCGTTAAGGTCCATTTCTCCTGCATGGGAGAAGAAGATCTTCACTTGAACGCGCGTACCGGAGGCGGCATTGAGACCCAGGATTACAGCTTTAGCGTTCGCCGAATCGCCAGAAAAATGCAGGGGTTGATTGGCGGTCAGTGGGTAAGTAGTTTTTGAGAGCGTGGCAATTTTGTCACCAACAGATATTGCAAGTAGATCTTCTGGACCCGTTAATTCATTGAACATTGAGCCAACCACAACCGCGGAGCCATCTGGCTGGGCAACCAATAAAAAAGACCTAACTTTTATATAACTTCCGGAAGTATTGATCGTCCCATCTACGCCATCAGTCACTTGCGTGATCTTTCCGGTTTGTGCGTTACGACCAGCTCCGCATGCGCTCAAAGTGAATGCGAGTGAGAGGGAAAGGGCCAGTACTACAACTTTGCGCACGCGCATTGGATACTCCTTGAGATTTAATAGTGACCTTAGCGCGTAATCCTCTCATGGCTTTAGAAATAGGCGTAGAACCCTGCTTTTACGCCAGAATTTGGAGGGTGACTATACCCACCAATCGCTGGTATTATTAGGCTCTAACGAAGGGCAATTCATGTCATTTGAGGTCGGCGAAACCGTTGTTTACCCCCATCACGGTGCTGCACTGATCGAAGCCATTGAGACTCGTCTGATCAAAGGTGAAGAAAAAACCTACCTGGTTCTCAAAATTGCACAGGGCGACCTGACTGTTCGAGTTCCTGCCGAGAATGTGGACCTTGTGGGCGTTCGGGACGTGGTCGACAGTGCGGGACTAGACCGCGTTTTCAACGTCCTGAGGCAGCCGTACACCGAGGAGCCTACTAATTGGTCCCGCCGGTATAAGGCCAATCTTGAGAAGTTGGCCTCTGGCGATGTTATCAAGGTTGCCGAAGTTGTTCGCGACCTATATCGTCGCGATCTGGACAGAGGGCTATCAGCTGGTGAAAAACGAATGTTGGCAAAAGCCAAGCAGATCCTGGTTTCAGAGCTTGCTCTGGCCGAGCGCACTGACGAGGAGAAGGCTGGAATCATTCTGGATGAGGTTCTTGCTTCCTAATTTTTTTTACGGGAGGTAAATATGGTTCCGTCTGCAGTTGACGGCATTAATGTTCCTCATTTTCGTACTGGTGTTGGCGTTGATGCTCATGTCTTTTCCCTTGATGAGAATCGTCCATTGTGGTTGGCGGGATTGCATTGGCCAGGGCAAGTCGGGCTTGACGCCCACTCCGATGGCGATGTTGCAGCCCATGCAATCTGCGACGCCCTTCTCGGAGCGGCTGGTTTGGGCGATTTAGGCACAAACTTCGGAACGGACCGTCCTGAATATGTCCAGGCCTCGGGCGCAAAATTATTGGCGGCGGTCTACGAACTGGTGTTAGCGGCCGGTTATCGAGTATCCAATGTCTGCGTGCAAATTATTGGAAATCGCCCCAAACTCAATTCGCGTAGTAGTGAGGCGGTTGCATCTCTCTCCTTTGCCTTGGGGGGCGCAGATGTTTCTGTCTCGGCTACAACAACTGACGGATTAGGTTTCACGGGCGAAGGCAAAGGCTTAGCCGCAATTGCATCAGCTTTGATTTACTAGCATTTATAGGCATTTGAGCGCGACAAGATAGGCTTCTGTAATGAGTTCGCTTTCCTTGTACGATACGCGATCGCGAACTATGCGCCTCTTTGTTCCGCTTAAGCCAGGGCAAGCCTCGATCTATCTCTGTGGCGCTACTGTCCAAGCTTCGCCGCATATTGGCCACGTCCGCAGTGGGATCAACTTTGACATTTTGTGCCGCTGGATGATGAAGAGCGGATACTCCGTGACCTTTATCCGAAATGTCACCGACATAGACGACAAGATTTTGGCTAAAGCCTCTGAGGAGGAAATGCCTTGGTGGGCGTTGGCGATCAAGTATGAAAGAGAATTTGCCGCAGCATATGCAGCTCTCAATGTTCTGCCACCTACTTACGAGCCTCGAGCAACTGGCCACATTACCCAGATGTTTGAGTTGTTAAACATTCTTATGGATCGTGGCGTCGCATATGCGCCTGGAAATGGCGATCTTTACTTGGACGTTCGCCAGCTTTCCTCATACCTCACGTTGTCTCGGCAGAAGTTGGACGACCTGCTTACTGCTGGAGATGCGGATGATTCTTTCAAACGTGACCCGCGGGATTTTGCCCTCTGGAAGGCAGCAAAATCAGGGGAACCATCGTGGAGATCTCCTTGGGGGTCAGGTCGTCCAGGTTGGCATTTAGAGTGCTCAGCGATGGCGTACGTATATTTAGGTGAAGTATTTGATATCCACGGAGGGGGATTGGACTTGATCTTCCCGCACCATGAGAACGAGATCGCCCAATCAGAAGCTGCGGGCTACCCCTTTGCAAAGTTGTGGGTGCATAATGCATGGGTCACTGCTTCCGGCGAGAAGATGAGCAAGTCTCTGGGAAATTCTTTGCAAGTGAAAGAATTGTTGAAGCAGGTGCGAGGAATTGAACTGCGTTGGTATTTAGGAAGTGCCCACTATAGATCGATGCTCGAATTTTCACACGGTGCTTTAGAGGAATCTTCAACGGCGTTTCGTCGCATCGAGAATTTTCTGTATCGGGCTACCGAGATATTGGGTCACATGCCTGTACCAAGTCTTTCTCAGGACTTCATAGACGCAATGAATAACGACTTGGCAGTACCTCAGGCGCTTGCAACAATCTCGGAGGCTCTAAGGGTGGGTAATGGTTCAATAACTGCTGGAAATAAAGAAATTCTGGAGTTAAGCGCCAACCAGATAAGAGGGGCGCTTGAAGTCTTGGGCTGCGACCCATTTGATGCCGCATTTGTTCTTCCAGAGGGAAAAGATCTAAGGGAAGCTCTTGATGGGACTATCCAATTGGCTCTTGCAGAGAGAGAATCTGCACGCGGAAGAAAAGATTTTGCAGCATCTGATGCAATTCGTGACGGCTTAATCGCTCTCGGAATTTCCATTGAAGATACGCCGCAAGGACCACGGTGGTCGATAACACATCCGGAAGAACGGTAGTCAAATGGCTGGAAATTCGACAAGACGAGGCGCGGTTCGAACCTCCAAGAAAGGCCCATCCGCGGGAAGCGGTGGCAACAATAAGCGGCGCCTGGCAGGAAAAGGTCCTACGCCCAAAGCGGAGGATCGTCCCTATCATGCTGCGGCAAAGCGTAAGACTGCCGCTAAAGATACTCGACCGCGGGCTCCTCGGGTAAAAAGTGAAAGGCCGAAAGGCGGCGGGGAACTGGTAGCTGGCCGCAACGCAGTCGTTGAAGCTCTGCGCGCTGGCGTACCAGCGATTGAATTGATTGTTGCAAGAAGCATTGATGTAGATGATCGAGTGACAGAGTCTCTTGCGTTGGCAATGGCTGCTCATCTGCCCATACGGGAGGTTCATCGCGCCGAAGTAGAGGGACTTTCCGGAAGCAGTCAAGGACTTCTCTTAGCGATCAAGCCTTATCAGTACTCAAGTTTTGAAGAGATTATCTTACGCGCTACAGAGCCAATGCTAATCGTTGCTTTAGACGGTGTTACTGATCCACGAAATCTTGGTGCCGTCGTACGAAGTGCATCGGCATTCGGTGCAGACGGCGTGGTGATGACAGAGCGCCGTGCCGCAGCGATGACGGCATCCGCATGGAAGAGTTCGGCCGGAGCTGCAGCGCGCATTCAAATTGCGCAGGTAACAAATTTGCCACGAACAATTGATGCAGCCAAGAAGGCGGGTTGTTTTGTTATTGGACTTGATGGAGATGCGGACGAAACTTTAAGCCAGATGAAAGTAGCGCAGGAGTCCATCATGATCGTGGTCGGGAGCGAAGGGAAGGGCTTGTCTCGGCTGGTTCGGGAGAAGTGTGACTTGGTAGTGGCAATTCCGATGCGAGCTAGCACGGAATCTTTGAATGCAAGCGTTGCTACTTCCATCGCGCTCTTCTGGGTGGACGAGCAACGCCGCAAGTAATGCGATATACACGACTAATCGTTTGTGGAGACTCATTCACCGAAGGGATGAGTGACGAAGTCATAGCTGGACAATTCCGCGGATGGGGTGACCGTATTGCCGATGTGATGGCCCAAGATGTACCTGAATTTACTTATGCCAATTTAGCGGTGCGCGGAAAGCTTGTGCACCAAGTGGTGGCAGACCAAGTTCCTTTAGCGCTTTCCTTTGTTACCGGACCTGAGACTTTGGTTTCTTTTCATGCTGGAGCCAATGATGTGATTAGACCGAAGTACAAGCCAGAGAGTGTTTTGCCCCTTTATGCCCAGGCGGTGCGAGCAATTGCAGCCTCTGGCGCAACCGTGTTGCTCTTTACCGTCTTGGAACGAACTGGTGCTACGGGCAAGACTGCTGAAATGTGGGCCTCCCGTTTTCGCCTGTTCAACGAGAATGTCCGTGCGGTCGGCAAGGAAGTGGGGGCGATTATTGCCGAGGCTAATGAGGAGAACCTCTTGAGCGATCGACGCTTTCTTGCACAGGACCGTTTGCATCTGAACTCCATCGGGCATGACCGAGTCGCACAATCCTTGTTGGAGAAGTTGGATCTGCCTTTTTCGGCCACGTGGAGGGAGCCTTTGCGCCCGCCAGCCCCGGCGGCACGGTGGCGAAAATCCTACGAGTCCCTCAGATGGTTCGTGTCATTTCTACTGCCATGGATATGGAGGCGGATACGCGGTAAGTCATCAGGGGATGGTCGAGCCGCAAAGTATCCTCACCCCATCGCCTGGCCCGCCGATCAAGCCACCTCGAAGTAGTTTTTAGAGTTATCACAAAAGGCTAATTTGTCATATGGTGGACCTTTCGTCACTGGATGTTCACTTCCATCAGAGAGTCTTAAGTCAATGGTTCTTAGCGAATACTTGATCGATCGAGAATTGAGTTGGCTCTCTTTCAACGAACGCGTTCTTGAACTAGCCGAAGACTCGAATCTTCCCTTGTTGGAGCGGATGAGGTTCTTGGGGATTTTTGCCTCGAATCTGGATGAGTTTTTTATGGTCCGTGTCGCGACATTGAAAAGTAAAATCGTCAGTGGAGTTAAGGTCAAGAATTCAGCTGGGTTTTCACCCTTGGAATTAATGGAGCAAATTTCGCTGCAGACACGAACTTTGATTGATCGGCAAACCCGATGTTTACACAAGGAACTCTTACCAGGTCTGGCTTTAGCCGGAGTCTCTCTTGTCACCTGGGAAGAACTCAGCACGGACGAACGTAATTATGTATCTGCCTTATTTAATGATCGAATCTTTCCAGTGCTAACTCCACTGGCGGTAGATCCCTCGCGACCTTTTCCCTATATTTCGGGACTCTCTCTAAATCTTGCGGTCATCGTCAAAAATCCTGTTAGCAAAGAGGAGTTTTTTGCCCGAGTTAAAGTCCCACCAATACTTTCCAGATTTGTTGAAACCAGTGCTTTAGGAAATAGGCGCTTTATTCCCTTGGAAGAATTGATCGCGGCGAATTTGAACGATCTTTTCCCTGGAATGAAAGTAGAGGATCATTACACCTTTCGGGTTACACGAAATCAAGACTTGGAGCTCGATGAAGAGGAGACTGAAGATCTTCTTTCCTCGCTGGAACAGGAACTCCTACGGCGGCGCTTTGGTCCTCCTGTCAGATTAGAAATTGAAGCTGGAATCAAGCCAAGTCAACTCAAACGCCTGGCAGATGAACTGGGTATCGACGAGGGCGGGATCATATCTTCGGCAAATCCGCTGGATCTTACGGGACTTAATCAGTTGGTTGGATTAGATCTGCCTACTTTGAAGTTTCCAGCACTCAAATCCCGCACCGCTCCCGCTCTGGCAAGAGTAGATTTAGAGGAACCCGATTCGTTTTTTTCGGCAATCCGCCAAGGTGAGATTCTCCTTCATCATCCTTACGAATCCTTCACCAGTTCAGTAGTGCAGTTTCTCAATAATGCGGCTCAGGATCCAAGCGTGCTTGCCATTAAGCAGACTTTATATAGGACTTCTGGAGACTCTCCCATTGTTGATGCCCTCATTGAGGCCGCTGAGGCGGGGAAGCAAGTCCTAGCGGTGATTGAAATCCGGGCACGATTTGATGAGCAGGCGAATGTGCGGTGGGCCAGAAAGTTGGAAGCTGCAGGGGCGCATGTTGTCTACGGTTTGATGGGGTTTAAGACGCATGCGAAATTATCGTTGGTGGTCCGTGATGAGCCAGATGGGCTGCGACGCTACTGTCATATCGGCACTGGTAATTACAATCCCAAGACCGCTCGGACCTATGAAGACATCGGGATGTTTAGTGCGGATCCGGTTCTCACCGAGGACCTCACCAAACTCTTTAATCAATTATCAGGTTTCGCGCCCCAGTCTGAGTACTCGCGCCTTATGGTGGCTCCGAGAACATTGCGTAAGGAATTACTAGAGAAGATTGAGCGAGAAATTCATAATAAAAAAGCCGGGCTTCCGTCAGGAATTCAATTCAAACTCAATTCACTTTTGGATGAGGAATTTGTTGAGGCGCTGTATCGAGCCTCCGAACATGACGTCCCGATTGACTTGTTGATTCGAGGCATTTGTGCAGTTCGCCCAGGCATTTCTGGTCTTTCTGAAAAAATTAAGGTGCGCTCTATTCTCGGCAGATTTTTAGAGCATTCGCGGATTTTTCATTTTGTGAATTCCGGCAATGATGAATATTGGATTGGAAGCGCAGATTTGATGCATCGAAATCTTGATCGACGCGTGGAGAGTCTGGTTCGAATAGACTCTCAGAAGCACAAAGAGAGGCTTCAATACATTCTTGATTTAGGAATGTCTGATCAAGTTGCCAGTTGGCATTTGGCAGGTTCAGAATGGACTCGAGTCACCATGAGTCCGGGAAACGATAGGCTCGCTGATTTTCAAGAGTTGATGATTCAGTATCACCAGAAGGATAAGTGAAGCCGATGACGACACCCGCACGAACTATCCATGCCGCAGGGGCAGTTTTGTGGCGCAGGAATGCAGTCGCTGATATTGAGATCGTTTTAGTTCACCGTCCGCGGTATGACGACTGGTCACTTCCTAAAGGGAAATTGGATGCTGGTGAATCCGCTATTGCCTGTGCACACCGCGAGGTATTGGAGGAGACCGGGGTTCGAGCCATTTTCGGTCCGGAAATTGGACAGACAACCTACGAGGTACCAGAAGGCCAGAAAGCCGTCAGGTATTGGTCTGCGCAAGCTGTTCAGGCATCGACTGGGCCGTTAGATATGGCGGAAATCGATGAAATTGAATGGCTTTCACCGCGCGCTGCGAAGAAAAAACTCACGCGCAAAGATGATCGTAAAATAGTGGACTTCTTTCTGGAATTCGGTCTTGATACCACCCCGCTTGTGATGTTGCGACATGCCAAAGCGGTGAAGCGGGATGAATGGAATGGTGATGATGGTGATCGCCCCCTTGATACAACCGGTCAGCGTCAGGCGAAACTGATTCCCCTTAATCTCATGCCGTACGCAATGCGCGAAATCCATTCCTCTGATGCGATTCGATGTCTGGAAACCGTAGCACCGATTTCTCGGGCACTTCAGATCCAGATTAAAGTTTCGGGGGAATTAAGTGAATATGGGTATGCCCGAGAGAAGGACTTAGCCCACGAATATATCCAAGCATTAGTACTTAGGAATGTTCCAGCGGTGGTTTGCAGCCATAACCCAATTCTTCCGAAGCTGGTCAAGAAGTTGATCGGAAAGAGGAACTTTAAGGAATTGGACGGCAAATTGAATCCTGGCGATGCTTGGGTGTTGCATCATCGCGATGGAGAGATTGTCGCAATAGATTTTTTAGAGACTCCAGTTTATTAGCGTTCGTTCCAGTCGAGCCACTTTAATATAACGCCCTCTCGCAAGGCCCAAGGACAAATCTCTATATCGGAAATTGCCAGTCTCTCCAGTCCGGCGCGCGCAACAATTGCACCAGCAACAATTTGTCCGGCGCGCCCGGGTGAAACGCCAGGAAGTTTTGCGCGTGCCTCTGTAGTCATATCGATGAGTCTGGGGACAATTCCAAGTAATGCATCTAAGTCCAAATGCTTTGGATTATCTCCATACCAATGATTTGCCAACCGAGCCAAGGTTCGAAATGTTTTGCTGGTGGCTATGAAGTGATCGGCATGGTGGGCCTGCAGATTTGCAGGTGTCTTGGATTTCAGCACGGTAGTTACGTAGTTTTCAAGATTCTTTATGCTTTTGGAAGTGAAAGGATCTCCCGATAGAAACTCCCGTGTGAGCCGGGCAGCCCCGAGAGGTAGCGAGATTGCAATTTCGGGAGATTCATCTTCTCCGGTGCCTATTTCAAGGGATCCCCCGCCAATGTCTAACACCAGCAACTTCCCACTGGACCAACCGAGCCATCGCCTAACGGCGAGGAAAGTAATCCGAGCTTCATCCTCTCCTGAGAGAATCTGGAGATCTATTTCGTGGCGCCGGTTGATCGCTGCGATGATCTCTAGTCCGTTGGTTGCCTCTCGTAGGGCTGAGGTGGCGAAAGCCAATATTTCCTCGGTTTGGAAACTGCGCGCGTGCGCCACGGCGTCGTCAATTCCCTGGAACAAAAGCGCAATCCCCTCGGAGTTGATGGCACCGAATTCATCAAGAAACTCTGTGAGTCGAAGTTCCACTTTATGGTTGGTGGTTGGGCTAGGTCGGGCGCCAGCATGGGCTTCCACCACTTGGAGATGAATCGTGTTTGAACCAACATCGAGTACCCCTAATCGCATGATTGAAATCTACACTGTGAGGGCAAAGCATGATCGATCAGATTAGTATTGCCTCATGGATCACCACTCTGATAAATCCTCATTCGAGCTTTCCCGGCGACGGGCTTTACTTTTAGGCGGAAGTGCAGCCTTGATTGGGCTCACTGATTTTTTCTTGCCAAATCTTGCCGACGCGGCGAGTGCTGGGTCGGATATCTTGCACGGAAGTCGTTCGCGCCATGAAGTGGCTTTAACATTTCACGGTAGCGGAGATCTGACAATCGCACACCGAATATTGGAGATTATGCAAAAGACTCATACCCCTATCACGGTTTTAGGCGTGGGCACATGGCTGAACGCGAATCCAAAAATTGGACATGAGATTCTCAGTGGGGGTCACGAACTTGGCAACCACACATATAGCCATAAGACGATGCCATTGCTTTCCTTGAAAGAAGCGACCGTAGAGGTGGCCAAAGGAAAGGCGGCAGTTATAAAGTCCGTAGGGACAGCGGGGAAGTACTTCCGCCCGTCGGGGGTCATAAGATCCAATGCAATGATTCGTCGGGCCGCAGGTGCTTCCGGATACGCACATTGTCTTTCTTATGATGTTGATGCCATGGACTATCAAGCAACATCCGCTAAGGAAATCGTCAACACATGTATGAGGTCAGTCAAAAACGGGAGCATCATCGGTATGCATTTCGGATATGAGCACACCGTCGCGGCATTGCCATTGCTTATTAAAGCCCTCCATGAAAAGAAGTTGACCCCAGTTACTGTCACTCATTTGTTGCGCACTTAACCGGTTGGATTCAAGCGTAATTGGTTAGTCTTGACCGTTATCTGCCGTGAATTTCACCATTACCAAATGCACTGACATAATGCGCCTGTAAGAAACGCCTCCCTAGCTCAGTGGTAGAGCATCCGCCTTGTAAGCGGAAGGTCGTCAGTTCAATCCTGACGGGGGGCTCCAAAACTAGAAAAAATACCGAATGAATAGCCAGATAGAGGCTCCGAATCCAACGCTCATGATCAGCGCTCTGTAGAAGTTTGGCGACATGTGAGAGGCCCATCTGCCGCCTAGGGTTCCGCCGAAACTAGATCCGATAAAAAGGGCTAAGACGAAAAGCCAATCAGCCCGTCCGCTGAATAAGTAGATGATGTTGGAAGCCAGACTTGTGACTCCGACGATGATGTTTTTAGCGGCATTCATCATGGTCGGTGATTTACTTTTTCCACGAGCTAGTGAGGCGACCACCATCACCCCTTGGCCGGGACCGAAGTAGCCGCAATAAAGTCCGCTGGAGGCGATACCCAGTGTTTCCATAATTTCATTTCGATGTCCGAGCCGGGGTTTGTTCGGAAGCAACAGCGTAGAAGTCGCTGCCAATAATAGAAAAGGGACAATGCGTTCAAATACCCGTGGCGGCGAGGAAAGCAAGAGGGTGGCACCGATTATTGAACCAGTCACCGAAAGTACAATCAGCAGCCAATAGGACCGCAGGAGTTTTTTAGCTGTGTGTGGGCTGGATCGAATTGCAAAAAAATTCGCGCTTGATACCCCGATAGCGTTGGTGATCGCGGCATTGATTGGATGTAGGCCAAGAGCGAGCATAACCGGGTATGAAATTAATGATGCCCCGCCGGCCATTCCGTTGATGGCCCCCACGACAAAGCCTGTGAGGGTCACTAGGGCGAATTTAAGCATGAAGGTTGCTCATTAGAAAACGGAGCATACCTGTAGACTTTCACGGATTCGATTATTCTTGAGCCACGAAAGGGATAACCATGGCCAACAAAGAGCAGAAAAGCAATGCAAATCAGAAGAAAGAACCAAAGCTTTCCTTAAAAGAAAAGCGTGCGAAGAAGCAAGAGAAGAAGGGCAAGGATAAGTAAGTCAGTTCGCGTTTAATCCGAACCTTCTGATCCAGAGTCATCTGTAGGAGCAGAAATCGTCGGCGCTGGTGTGGGTATGCCCTGAGGGGGTTGGGCTACCTCGCCCGCTGGCGTCGGAGTGGCTCCAGGAGTGGGAGTAAGAGGCGTGTTCTCGCCTTCGATGCTTTGCCCATCATCCCCATTTTCGCCGGCAGTCGTTGGCAGGGACGGGACTACAACTTTAGTTTGACCTTCGTGCGATTTATCTTTTGTGGGCTTTTCTGGTTGCACGATTACTGGGGCACTAGATGATTCTGGAGCTTTGTTCTCGGTGGTGTTGCCCTCAGGAGCTTTGTTCTCGGTGGTGTTGCCCTCAGGAGCTTTGTTCTCGGTGGTGTTGCCCTCAGGAGCTTTGTTCTCGGTGGTGTTGCCCTCAGGATTACCAGTTTGGTTCGAATTACTTTCAACCGTAGGCGTTGGCGATGTTGTCGGGACTTGTGTCGGAACTTGTGATTGCTCAGTAACGCGCTTTGGTTGTACGGGTTCGCTGGAATGGTTTCCCTCAACAACGTTAGCGACGGTTCCAACTACATTCTTTACAAATTTAACGGTGCTGTGAGCAACAGACACGATTGGTGATGGGCCTCGTCCAGTTACTGCGGCGGCAGTTAATGTTGCTGATACTAGAATCCCAGCTGAAATAATTGATGTGATGATCGTCCGATGAGACTTTGAAGCTTTTCTTCCGATATTCACTACAGCCTGGTTGACTGTCGATGGTAGCGCCGGCGGGACCATTCCTTGAGATAACTCGGGTACTTGACCGAGTAGTTGTAATGTCTTTCTCAACTGTTCGAATTCTGAGGTTGTTTCAGATTTAAGTTGTGCAATGAGTTCTTCGCTCTGCTCAATGGAAAAAGGCTTCGGTTCCGTCATGTCCGATCACCGCCTTCCAGCATGTCGCTAAGTTGTTTCAATCCCCTGTGAGTCAACACTCGAACGTTTCCTGGCTCTTTTCCAACGATCTCTGCAACGTAGTTGACATCAAGATCTGCAACCACCCGGAGCAGAATTACTTCTGCATAGTCCGCAGGCAGGCGCTTTATTAGATCCATGACCTCTACCATTGTTGAGTTCTCGCTCGTCCAATCTGTCTCGTTTAGTTCAACGCTTGTGCCTTGTCGTTTTTTCTTCCTTGCTAAATCTGTTGCTGCATTTCTTGCTATTGCGTAAATCCATCCTTTGAATGCTGCGGTGTCTCCTTGGAAACTTCCCATAGAAGCGGCGATCTTTATCCAGACTTCCGAACAGAGATCTTCAGGTTCGTTGGTGAACATTGCCAGGTAGCGAACCATCCGTGGTTGGAAGTGCCGCCACAGGGAAGTAAATGCCAGGTCACTTCCCTGAATCGCCTCCTCCACTACTTGATCAAACTTTTGCGCGTCGACATGAGCCGCTGTAGAACTTCCACTTTGGCCCGACGAGTTTGGTGCAACTTCTGGCATTCTCTCCTAACCAGTCCCGACACCAGAGGCTAACGATGGCCAGCCTCCGGTGTGGACCTTACGTCTTTTTTAATCGTTCGAGTCACCTTGAGATTGGTTGTTTGAGTCACCTTGAGATTGGTCAGAATGTCCGTGAGAACCTTCATGGGATTTTGCCATGGGGTTAGGTATGCCAGCAGGGTTGGTTGGGGCCGAGGTTGGCTTGGGTAAGACCAAAGAGCCCATGACTCCAGGTGCGGCATCATCGCTGAGCTCTGCCTCCATGATTGCATCGTCTTTGACCTTCATAGACACGGTTGATGTATCTGTTTGGTTGATTTCCTGGTCATCCGAGGGCATGGTCACCGTTGAAGTATCGGATGGAGCCAGGCCCATAGGCGGAAGGATCGGTGGGACCGCGCCTTCTGACTTGGATTTAGGATTGAG
>Ga0307375_10002816_pt1 | contig 17506 bp, 13 predicted proteins | sample TR1MG_FD_202531 | JGI IMG/M metagenome (GOLD analysis project Ga0307375, IMG submission 202531) | Soil microbial communities from Risofladan, Vaasa, Finland - TR-1 | ecosystem: Environmental > Terrestrial > Soil > Coastal area > Acid sulfate soil | place: Finland: Risofladan, Vaasa | collected... | reverse complement strand
GCACGGCGCGTGAGGCCATGCAGTTGGGGCGCACCGACCTTGCCGGCAAGACCGGTACCACCAACGATTTCACCGACGCCTGGTTCGACGGATTCAACCCGAACCTGGTTGCGGTCGTCTGGGTGGGCTTCGACCAACCCCGTACTTTGGGGAAACATGAAACCGGCGCCAGAGCAGCCCTGCCGATATGGATCAAATACATGGGAACGATGCTGAAGGGCACCCCTGACCTGCCGCTGGCGGTACCGGACGGCATCGTACAGCTCGCGATCGACCCCGGCACCGGCCTGCCGGATCCGCACAGCAAGGTGAACGACTACTTCTACGCCGAGTCTGTGCCGCTGCCGGAACCCTCGGCTCAAACACCCACCGCTTCGCCTTCGACTTTCCCCGGTTCGTCGCCGTGAACGTCGGGATGTTAAAGATAGCTATCCCCGTATGTGCGCTAGATCACAGGAGCCGCCGTCGCGTTCCGGCGCCTCAGGCCGGGATGCGAAGCCAGGCTCAGGCTCAATCTATAGTTGACTGATTTGCTCGGGTACATTATACTTGACCGAATTAGTCATGTATTGTTTGCGCTGGCCTTACCAATATGATATTTAAAGGGATTTTTATATGCGACTGACTACGAAGGGGCGCTTTGCCGTAACGGCAATGATGGATATCGCCATGATTCGTGGAAGACACCCGGTGACCCTGGCGGCGATCAGCCAGCGCCAGAAAATCTCCTTGTCTTATCTCGAGCAGCTGTTCGGCAAACTCCGCCGCCGCGGGCTGGTCGACAGCGTGCGCGGCCCTGGCGGCGGCTATCGGCTCGCGCGGGAAATGGCGCAAATATCGGTCGCCGACATCATTCTGGCGGTCGACGAGACGCTCGACTCGACGCAGTGCGGCGGCAGCGAAAACTGTCGCGATGAGGACAAGTGCATCACTCACGATCTGTGGGCCAATCTCAACGAGCATATTTTCAGTTATCTCGGCGCGGTAACGCTCCAACAGTTGATCGACGAACAGAAGCCCGGACAGAACAAGGTGGCACCAGTGCACGATATGCGGGAAACCTCGCAACAGCCCCAGCGCACCGTAATTGCGATATAACTATTGTCTTATATAGGCGAAAAAATGACGATTTCAATGACTGAAAGTGCGGCAAAGCAGATTCGGAGCCAGATTGCAATTCGCGGCAAGGGCGTGGGACTGCGCGTCGGCGTGAAGAAAGTCGGCTGCTCCGGCTTTGCCTATACGTTCGACTACGCGGACGAAGTGCATCCCGACGACCGCGTGTTCGCGGCGCACGACGCGACACTCGTGGTGGACGCCGATGCGCTGTCGTTTTTGGGCGGGTCGCGCCTCGATTTCGTCAAGGAAGGCTTCAAGCAGGTGTTCAAGTTCGACAATCCCAATATTGCCAGCACTTGTGGCTGTGGCGAGAGCTTCAGCGTCAAGCCAACCGTCAAAACCTAGGAAGCTGCAATGAGTACCACACTGCAACATCTCGTCGACCAGCCCTACCAGCACGGCTTCGTCACCGATATCGAATCGGACGTCGCGCCCAAAGGGCTGAGCGAAGAGACGATACGGCTGATTTCGGCGAAGAAGCATGAACCCGGGTGGCTGCTCGAACTCAGGCTCGATGCCTACCGCAAGTGGCTCACGATGGATGAGCCGCAATGGCCAAACGTGAAGTATCCCAAGATCGATTTCCAGTCGATCAGCTATTACTCCGCGCCCAAGCCGAAGAAAACTCTGGGCAGCATGGACGAGGTCGACCCGGAACTGCTGCGCACTTTCGAGAAGCTCGGTGTGCCGATGAACGAGCGCGCAAAGCTTGCGGGCGTCGCGGTCGACGTGATTTTCGACAGCGTGTCGGTGGCGACCACTTACAAGGCCAAGCTGGCCGAAGTCGGCATTATTTTTTGCTCGATCTCCGAAGCGGTGCGCGACCATCCCGAGCTGGTGCGCAAGTATCTGGGCAGCGTGGTCCCCGTCGGCGACAACTACTACGCCGCGCTCAATTCGGCGGTGTTCACCGACGGCTCCTTCTGCTTCATCCCCAAGGGCGTCAAATGCCCGATGGACCTCTCGACCTATTTCCGCATCAACACGGAAAACTCGGGCCAGTTCGAGCGCACGCTGATCGTGGCCGAAGAAGGCGCCTCGGTGTCCTACCTCGAAGGCTGCACCGCGCCCAAATTCGACACCAACCAGCTGCACGCGGCGGTGGTCGAGCTGGTGGCGCTGGACAACGCCGACATCAAGTATTCGACGGTGCAGAACTGGTACGCGGGCGACGAGAACGGTCTCGGCGGCATTTACAATTTCGTGACCAAGCGCGGGCTGTGCAAGGGCGTGAATTCGCGCATCTCGTGGACCCAGGTCGAGACCGGCTCGGCGATCACCTGGAAATACCCGAGCTGCATCCTGCGCGGCGAGAATTCGGTGGGCGAATTCTATTCGGTGGCGCTCACCAACCACCACCAGCAGGCCGACACCGGCACCAAGATGGTTCACCTGGGCAAGAACACGCGCAGCACCATCGTCAGCAAGGGCATTTCCGCCGGCCGCTCCAACAACAGCTACCGCGGGCTGGTCAGGATCGCCCCTACCGCGGCGGGAGCGCGCAATTACTCGCAGTGCGATTCGATGCTGATCGGCGAGCAGTGCGGCGCCAACACCTTTCCCTATATCCAGGTGAGCAATCCCAGCGCCAAAGTCGAACACGAAGCCTCGACTTCCAAGATCGGCGAAGACCAGCTGTTCTATTTCGCCCAGCGCGGCATCGGCGCCGAGGAAGCGGTGTCGATGATCATCAACGGGTTCTGCAAGGACGTTTTTCAACAATTGCCGATGGAGTTCGCGGTCGAAGCGACCAAGCTGCTCGGCCTCAAGCTCGAAGGAAGTGTCGGATGATTTACCAGGACAGCAGGACGCTGCTCGCGGTGCGCGATCTGCGCGCGAGCGTCAACGGCATCGAAATTCTCAAAGGCATGAACCTCACCGTCAGGAGCGGCGAGGTGCACGCGATCATGGGGCCGAACGGCTCGGGCAAAAGCACCTTCGCCAAGGTGCTCGCCGGACATCCCTCCTACGCCGTCAGCGGCGGCGAGGTCCTGTTCGACGGGAGTGACCTGCTCGGGCTCGCGGCCGAGGCGCGCGCGCGCGCCGGGGTTTTCCTCGGTTTCCAGTATCCCATCGAAATCCCCGGAGTGGCCAACAGCCAGTTCCTGCGCCTGGCATACAACACCATACAGGCCGAGCGCGGCGAGGACGAGCTCGATCCGCTCGAGTTCGACGATCTGGTGCGCGAAAAAATGAAATCGCTCGAGATGAATCCGGAATTCCTCGCCCGCAGCGTCAACGAGGGTTTCTCCGGCGGGGAGAAGAAACGCAACGAGATCCTGCAGATGGCACTGCTCGAGCCCAAGCTCGCCATCCTGGACGAGACCGATTCCGGGCTGGACATCGACGCCTTGCGCATCGTCGCCGGCGGCGTCAACCAGCTCTCGGGCAAAGACAACGCCATCGTGCTCGTCACGCACTACCAGCGCCTGCTCAATTACATCGTGCCCGATTACGTGCACGTTATGGAGGCCGGACGCATTCTCAAGACCGGCGGCAAGGAACTCGCGCTCGAACTCGAAGCCCGCGGCTACGACTGGGTCGCCGCGGATTCGAAAGCCAACGCCAGCCTAAGCGCATGAATACCGCCCCGACCAAGAGCTATCTCGACAGCCTGCTGCCGGGTCGCCCCGCGGCGAGTCCGCTCGACTGGCTGAACGAACTGCGCGCGCACGCGGTGGAGCGGGTGGGCGCGCTCACGGTGCCGAGCACGCGCGACGAAGACTGGCGCTTCACCGACATCTCGCCGCTTACCAAGCTGACCTTCCAGCCGGCGCAGGGCGCGCAGCCGCTCAACCCCGCCGCGCTCGAGCGATGGATCATAGGCGAAGCCGCCGCGCGCCTCGTCTTTGTCGACGGCATTTATGCGCCGCAACATTCGTTCAACCATGCCGGGATCACGGTGGAGAATTTCGCCGCGGGCCTGGACCGGCACAAGGCCGCCGCGCAGGCGCAGCTCGGCCGGCACGCCGCATTCGAGAGCAACGCCTTCGCCGCACTCAATACCGCCTTCCTGCACGACGGCGCGCTGATCCTGGTGCCGCGCGGGCTCGCCGCCGCCGCGCCGGTCCATCTGCTGTTCATTGCAACGCGCAAACACGCGGCGAACTACCCGCGTTGCCTGGTGGTCGCGGAACCGGGCAGCGCGCTCACGCTGGTCGAGGACTACGTGGCGCTGCAGGACGAAGCCTATTTCACCAACGCGGTGACCGAAATCGTGCTCGCCGGCGACGCGCAGCTGCACCACGTCAAAGTGCAGCGCGAGGGTGCCGAGGCCTTCCATATTGCCAATTGCGCCGTGTCGCTGGCGCAGTCGAGCCGATACCACTCGGTGAGCGTCGCGCTGGGGGCGCGCATTTCACGCCACAACCTGGGCGTGCGCCTGGCAGCCGAAGGCGCCGAGTGCAGCATCGACGGCCTCGCGCTGATCGGCGCTAAGCAGCTGGCCGACACCCATACGCTGATCGACCACGCCCAGCCGCAATGCAGCAGCCGCCAGCTGCACAAATGCATCGTCGACGGCACGGCGCATGCGGTATTCAACGGCAACATCATGGTGCGCGCGGGCGCGCAGCGCACCGATTCCTCGCAATCGAGCCGCAACCTGCTCCTGAGCGCCAAGGCGCGCGTGGATACCAAGCCGCAGCTCGAAATCTTCGCCGACGACGTCAAATGCGCGCACGGCGCGACCGTGGGCCAGCTCGACCTGGACGAGGTGTTCTATCTCAAGAGCCGCGGCCTGTCCGATACCGCCGCGCGCAACCTGCTGACCTACGCCTTCGGCGCCGAGATCATCGAGCGCATTCCCGTCGCCTCGCTGCGCGACCGGCTCGAGCAGGCGGTGATGGCGCAAACCCAGACCCCCGCGCCGGGCGCGGCGCGCCCGGCATGAACATGAACCAGACAGCACTTGAATCGCACCCGCAATCGGCGTTCGACCCCGCAAGCATCCGCGCCGATTTTCCGATACTCGCGCTCAGGCCGAACGGCAAGCCGCTGGTCTATCTCGACAACGCGGCATCGAGCCAGATGCCGCAGCAGGTGATCGACCGCCTGGTGCGCTACCAGAGCACCCAGCACGCCAACATCCACCGCGCCGTGCATACCCTGTCGGAGATCGCCACCGCCGAATACGAAGAGGCGCGGCGCAAGCTCGCGCGCTTCATCAATGCGCGAGAGGAGCGCGAGGTGATTTTCACCAGCGGCACCACCGATGCGATCAACCTTGCGATGCACGGTTTCGGCCGCAAGTTCATCGGCGCGGGCGACGAAATCATCCTGACCACGCTGGAGCACCATTCCAACATCGTGCCCTGGCAGATGCTCGCCGAGGAAGAGGGGGCGAAAATCCGCGTGGTGCCCGTCAACGACGCGGGCGAACTGCTGATAGACGAATACGAAGGGCTGTTCAGCGAGCGCACCAGGCTGGTCGGCGTGACGCACGTCTCGAACGCACTCGGCAGCGTCAATCCGGTAAAGCGGATGATCGCATTCGCGCATGCGCGCGGCGTGCCGGTGCTTGTGGACGGCGCGCAGGCGGCGCCGCACATGCCGGTGGACGTGCAGGACCTGGATTGCGACTTCTATGCGTTTTCCGGGCACAAGCTGTGCGGCCCGACCGGTATCGGCGTCCTCTACGGCAAGGCGGCGCTGCTCGAGCGCATGCAGCCGTTCAAGGGCGGCGGCGACATGATCCTGTCGGTCACCTTCGAGAAAACCACCTACAACGTGATCCCTCAGAAGTTCGAGGCCGGCACGCCGCCGATCGCCGCCGCCATCGGCCTTGGCGCGGCGGTCGACTACCTCTGCGGGATCGGCATCGATACGATCGCGGCGCACGAGCGCGCGCTGCTGGCTTACGCCACCGCAAAGCTCGCACGCATGCCGGGCGTGCGCATCATAGGCACCGCAGCCGATAAGGCCGCGGTGCTGTCGTTCGCGCTCGAGGGCGTGCACCCGCACGACGTCGGTACGCTGCTCAACCAGGACGGGATCGCGGTGCGCACGGGCCATCATTGCGCACAGCCGGTGATGCAGCGCTTCAAAGTGCCCGCGACGACGCGTGCCTCGTTCGCCTTCTACAACACCCTGGCCGAGGTCGACGCGCTCGCCGCGGGCATCGCCAACGTACAAAAGGTTTTCCGCTGATGACCGGATCGAACTCGCTGTATCAGGAAGTGATACTCGACCACAACCGCAAGCCGCGCAACTACGGCACGCTGGAGCAGGCGAGCCACCATGCCAACGGCCACAATCCGCTGTGCGGCGATCATCTCAGCCTGGCGCTGAATCTGGACGGAGAGCGCATTGCAGCCATCGCGTTTGAGGGGGAGTCCTGCGCCATCTGCAAGGCGTCGGCGTCGATGATGACCACGAACGTCAAGGGCAAGACAAGGCAGGAAGCCGAGACCCTGGTCCAGGAGTTTCGCGACATGGCGACCGGACAGCTCGACACCGAGAAGCAGGCGCACCACCTCGGCCGGCTCACGGTGTTCGCGGGCGTGCGCGACCTGCCCACGCGCGTCAAGTGCGCGATCCTGCCCTGGCACACGCTGCACGCCGCGCTGCACTCGGTTGCCGACACCTCGACCGAATCCGAAAGCGATCCCATGCACGCGCCGATCGGCGATGCCTGAGCATAAGTAATCATGCCGAAAATAGCCGACATCGAAGACACGCCGAACCCGAACGCGAAGAAATTCATCCTCAAGGAGCCGCTGACCTGGGGCGTCGCGCACTCCTACGACAACGCGCAAGAGGCCGAGAGCGATCTGCTGGCCGCGTCGATATTCGACATCGAGCATGTCACCAACGTGTTCTACGTCGACCACTGGCTGACGGTCACCCAGGACGGCAGCGCCGACTGGCAGCAATTGCTGCGCCGGGTCGCAGACCGGGTTCGGGCGGCGCCGGCTGCGAGCGAGCAATCGGCCCAGCTCGCCGCCACGGCTGCGACCCCGCTCGACGACCTGAGCCCCGAAGACCAGCAGCGCCTGTACATGATCAATGGTCTGCTCGACGAGCAGATCCGTCCTTATCTGCAAGGCGATGGCGGCGATCTTCACGTGCTCGGGCTGGAGGGTGACCGCTTGACCGTGCATTATCAGGGCGCCTGCGGCAGTTGCCCGAGTTCGCTGTCGGGCACGCTGGTCGGCATCGAGCAGCTGCTGCGAACGATAGAGCCGGATATCGAAGTGGTCGCCGTCTAGCCGGCTTTCCGTGCAATCGACCCGTGGCCTTTGCTTCGTCGGCAACACTCCTTCTGCTTTCGCAGCAGCCGATGTGTTGCATCCATCGACCCAATCCGCAGTCGAACGGTAGACATTCAGGGGCGTTAGACGTGGCTCACATTCATGCGACCGCGGTGCGCTTTACCCGGACATGAGCACGGTGAACCGCTGACATGACCGCGACCTCTCTCGCCGCAAAACGCCTCGGCCTCGCCGCAATCGCCGCTGTCCTGCTGCTCGCCGGCGGCGCCGCAGGCTGGTGGCTCGGCGCGCATGCGCGCGGCACGGCGCCGGCGCGCGAATCGCTGCCCGTGCTCGGCCAGGCGCCGAGCTTTCACGGCCTGACCAACGAGCTCGGTCAGACGATCGACTCGAGCCTCTTGCAGGGCAAAGTGCAGGTGGTCACCTTCCTCTTTCCCTACTGCACCACCTACTGCCCGCTGATCGCGGCGCACCTGGTGGGGCTCGAGAACGTGGTGCGGCTCGCCGGCCTGCAGGACCGCGTCAGCATCGTCGCCTTCAACGTCGACCCCGGCGGCACCGGCCCGAGCCAGATGCGCGCGTTCCTCAAGGAATACGGCTGGAACCCGCGCGACACGCACTGGGAATTCCTCACCGGCAAGCCGCAGGCGATCCGCGGCGTCGTCACGCAGGGCTACCACATCGCCTATCAGAAAGTCGCCGACGGCGACGACGGCGCGCAGGGCCCCGCGCTCACGCCGCAGCCCGAGGTCGTCAACGCGCTCGCTGCGAAGGCGCAGGTCGGCTACGACATCACGCACAACGACGGCCTCGCGATCGTCGACCCGCAGGGGCGCATCCGCAGGTACTACACGCAGGCCGACGTGGTCTCGAATGAGCGCCTGTTCGGTGTGATCGAGGCGCTGCTCGGTACACACTCCTAGACGGCGAAGCGCGCGATCGAGCCGCACTGCCTACGCAGCCAAGCCTGCCGCTGGCGGGTTACGGAGACTGCTAGCCCGCCACAAATGACAAGGGCCTAGGTTTCCCTAAGCCCTTGTTTGAATGGCGCGCCTGGCAGGATTCGAACCCACGACCCCTTGGTTCGTAGCCAAGTACTCTATCCAACTGAGCTACAGGCGCGAGGGGCGGATTATAACAGAACCCCGCTCCGCGACGCTACCTCGCTCCGGGCTGCCCCGGGCCCGCGCCGACCGGCGGTGGTGCTGGATGCCGCGGCCGCTTTCGATTACCCTTAGGCGGGCAAACTCGTCCCGCCCTGATGCTCCCCGAACTGTTCCGATGAATCCCCTATCCGCAGACATGACTCCCATCGATTCCGGCGGCGCGCCCGGTGCTCGCGGCAAATCCGCGGTGGCGGTCTGGCTGCTCGCCTGTTGCGCCCTGGTGTTCGCGATGGTCGTGGTAGGCGGGGTGACCCGGCTCACCCACTCCGGGCTGTCCATCGTCCAGTGGCAGCCCATCATCGGCGCCGTGCCGCCGATCGGCGAAGCGCAATGGACCAAGACCTTCGACCAATACAAACTTACGCCCGAGTACCGGAAAGTCAACGAGGGGATGAGCCTGGCTGCGTTCAAGTCGATTTTCTGGTGGGAATACTTCCATCGCCTGCTCGGCCGCACGATCGGCATCGTGTTCCTCCTGCCGCTGATCTGGTTCTGGTGGCGCGGGCGCATCGACCGAGCTCTGGCGCTCAGGCTCACCGGCATTTTCGTGCTCGGCGGCCTGCAGGGCGCGATGGGCTGGTACATGGTGAAATCGGGTCTGGTGGACGATCCGCGCGTGTCGCAGTACCGTCTGACCGCGCATCTGGCCATCGCCCTGGCGATCTATGCCGCGATGCTGTGGACTGCGCTGGGCCTGCTCTATTCCGGCGCGGGAGCGGCGGCGGGCGCTGGGCAGCCACGCCTGCGCCGGTTTTCCTGGGTCATCACCGCGCTGGTCGCCTACATGGTGTTCACCGGCGGCTTCGTCGCCGGCACCCACGCCGGCTTCGCCTACAACACCTTTCCGCTCATGAACGGTCATTGGATTCCGCCGGAGATATTCGCGCTCCGGCCCTGGCCGCTCAATTTCTTCAACAACCTCGCGACGGTGCAGTTCGATCACCGACTGGGCGCCTGGCTGCTCGCCCTGCTCGTTCCCTGGTTCTGGCTGAAAGCGCGCGGTGCGCCGCTTACGCCGCGCGCGCGCATGTCTGTCAATCTGCTGCTGGGAATGCTCGCACTGCAGATCACGCTCGGCTTATCGACCTTGTTGCTGGTCGTCCCGGTGCCGCTGGCCGCCGCGCATCAGGCCGGCGCGGTACTGCTGCTCACCATCGCGCTGCTCACAAATCACGCGCTGCGCTGATCCTTGCCGATTTTGTAGGAGGGGCGCCCTCGCCCCGACATGTGCCATGGACCACCAACAATCGGCCCGAGGGCGGGCCTCCCACAACTTCGTCGGGGCGCGGGCGCCCCTCCTACAGTTCAGGGCATGACCTCGACGTATTCGTAGACTGGGCAGTCGGCCACCCGCTCGCGCACGGACGAGGGCATGCGCGCATACCAGCCATGCGGGTCGTGCCGGTCCACTTCCTCGCCGAGGAAGCGCACCAGCTCGCAGATTGGTTCGACCACATTCTCGCGATAGGCGGCGTCGCCCTTGACGTAGGCCAGGTGCAGGTTCTTCATGCAGTTGCGGCGGCAGTAGGCAAACGCCGCGCAGCCCTCGCAGGGCATGTTTGGATGCGGCTGCAGGGGGCTGCGTTTGAGCCAGTTCCCGACCACGTCCCCCTGCAGCATCTCCGGCAGGTACATCAGGTCCGGGCAGGGGTAGATCTTGCCGTCGGGCATGATGTTCAGGATATGCGTGGACGCGCGGCACTGCGTCAGTCCGGAGTAGCGTTCCTGCGCGAGTGCGGGCAGCACCTTATTGCGCACCGTGCCCATGACCGGAATGACGGGATAGAGCGTTTCGCCGGCGAAGAATTTGCGAACCAGCCGCGCCAATACCGCGCGCTTTTTCGCCAGCGCCTGCGGCGCGTAGGCGCCGTCCTGCGCCACGAACTGAAAATAAACGTAGTCGAAATCCTGCGTCAGCTGGTCCAGATCCTCGAAGCTGGTATCGGCGTCGCTCCAGGTCACGCGCGCGGTCAGCGTGCCGCCGATGCGCTCGCGCACCGCGGCGACGTTCTTCAGCACGCGCCGGTAGATGCCGCGCCCGCGGTAGCCGTCGGTGACTTTCTCGCCGCCGTCTATGGACACCAGGATGTTCGACAGCCTGGCCAAAACCCAGTCGGGCAGGCGGTCGAGCAGGGTGCCGTTGGTCTGCAGCTGGAAGCGAAAATCGGGATGGCGCTGCATCACCGCCATCATGAGATCGAGATTCAGCGTCGGCTCGCCGCCGTAGAAGGTGACGTAGATCTCGTACCCGGCGAGCTGCGTCGCGATGAAGGTATCGAGCGCGTCCAGCGAATAGGTCACCTTGGGCTGCGATCCGAGCACTTCGCCTACGCCGAGCGAGCAATAGCTGCATTTCAAATTGCAGCGCAGCGTCGTGAGCAGCTGCAGTTCGACGCGATCGCCCAAAATAGCGGGCGCCTGCATCTCTAGCCCACCCATGCGCGCGCGTTGCGGAACATGCGCATCCAGGGACTGTCTTCGCCCCAGCCCTGCGGGTGCCAGGAGTGCTGCACGCTGCGGAACCCGCGCTCCGGATGCGGCATGACTATGGTGAAGCGGCCGTCCTCAGTGGTGAGGCCCGTGATGCCGGCGGGCGAACCGTTGGGATTGGCCGGGTAGGTTTCGGTCGCCGCGCCGCGATGGTCGACAAATCGGGCCACAACGAGCGCCTTGGCCTGCGCGTCGCTGTCGGCGAATACCGCCCTGCCCTCGCCGTGGGCGGTGGCCACCGCCATGCGGCTGCCGGCCATGCCGGCGAAAAACAGCGAAGGGCTCCGGGTCACCTCGACCATGACGAAGCGCGCCTCGAACTGCTCCGACCGGTTCTTGAGGAACTTCGGCCAGTGCGCCGCGCCGGGGATGATTTCGCGCAGATTGCTCATCATCTGGCAGCCGTTGCACACGCCCAGCGCAAACACGTCGCCGCGGCCGAAAAAGGCCTCGAATTCGGCGCGCGCGCGCGCATTGAGCAGAATGGACTTGGCCCAGCCCTCGCCCGCGCCGAGCACGTCGCCGTAGGAGAAACCGCCGCAAGCGACGGCACCCTTGTAGCCCGCGAGCGAAACGCGACCGGAAATGATATCGCTCATGTGCACGTCAGTCGCGTCGAAACCGGCGCGGTCGAACGCCGCCGCCATTTCAACCTGCCCGTTCACGCCCTGCTCGCGCAGGATAGCGATGCGCGGCCTCGCGCCCTTGGCGATGTAAGGCGCGGCCACGTCCTCGGCCGGATCGAAGCTGAGCTTGGCATGCAGGCCCGGATCGCCCGCATCGAGGATGCGCTCGTATTCCTCGCGCGCGCATTCGGGGTTGTCGCGCAGCGACTGCATGCGCCAGGTGGTCTCGGACCAGGCGCGCTGCAGGGCCAGGCGCTGCTGGGAGAACAGCGACGCCGTCCCGCGCACGAGCCGGATCTCGTCGCTGTCGTTGGGCCTGCCGACCGCCCGCGCGCGCAGCTGCGCCGCGTCCAGGTGCGCGAGCACCGCGTCGCGATCCTGCGCGCGCACCTGCAGCAGCGCGCCCAGTTCCTCCGCGAACAGCGCCGCGAGCACGCGCTCGGCCTCGCCCGCCGCAGCTGCGCCAAGCGCATCGGCATCCGGATCGAGCGCATCGAGATCGAGCGCATCGAGGTTGAGAGTCAGGCCGCAATGCGCGGCAAAAGCCATCTCGCATGCGCTCGCGAACAGGCCGCCGTCCGAGCGATCGTGATATGCGAGCAAAAGTCCATCGCGATTGAGCGCCTGCACCGCGTTGAAAAAGCGCTTCAGCGCGTCAGCATCGTCTACATCCGGCGCCGCGTCGCCCATTTGCCCGTAGACCTGCGCGAGAATGGACCCGCCCAAGCGCTTTCTGCCAGGCGCGAGATCGACCAGGATCAGTTCGCTCGCGCCCGCATCCAGGCGCAACTGCGGCGTGAGCACGCGGCGCGCATCGGCGCAGGGCGCAAACGCAGTGACGATGAGTGACAGCGGCGCGATCACTTCTTTTTTGCGGCCGTCCTCTTCCCAGCTGGTCTTCATCGACAGCGAATCCTTGCCCACAGGGATGCTGATGCCCAGCGCCGGGCATAGCTCCAGCGCCACCGCGCGCACCGTGTCGTAGAGCGCCGCGTCCTCGCCCGCGTGGCCGGCCGCCGCCATCCAGTTGGCGGAGAGCTTGACGCGCGACAGGTCCACCGGCGCGGCGGCAAGATTGGTCAGCGCCTCGCCCACGGCCATGCGCCCCGATGCCGGCGCGTCGATCACGGCCAGCGGCGCGCGCTCGCCCATCGCAAAGGCTTCGCCCGCGCATTCATCGAAGCCGAGCAGGGTAACGGCGCAGTCGGCCACGGGCGTCTGCCACGGTCCGACGAAGGGATCGCGCGCACACAGTCCGCCCACGGTGCGGTCGCCGATGCTGATCAGAAAAGTCTTGTCCGCGACCGTCGGATGGCGCAGAACGCGGTAGCAGGCCTCCGTGAGCTCGATTCCGGCTGCCGCGAACGGCGCGAGTTCACGCTTGCGGCGCGCGACCTCGCGCAGCATGCGCGGCGGCTTGCCGAGCAGCACGCCCAGGTCCATGTCCACCGGCTTGTCGCCGAAGCGCGCGTCGGCGAGCGTGAGGTGCTGCGCTTCCGTCGCGGCACCCAGCACGGCGAACGGGCAGCGCTCGCGTTCGCAGATGGCGCGAAATTCCTCGATGCGCTGCGGCAGCACAGCCAGGACGTAGCGTTCCTGCGCCTCGTTGCACCAGATTTCGCGCGGCGACATGCCCGGTTCTTCGCTCGGCACAGCGCGCAGATCCAGCTTGGCGCCGCGGCCGGCGCCGTGGACCAGTTCGGGCAGCGCATTGGACAGTCCGCCCGCGCCGACATCGTGAATGGACAGGATGGGATTGGCGTCGGCGAGCTGCCAGCAGCGGTCGATGACCTCCTGTGCGCGACGCTGGATTTCGGGGTTGCCGCGCTGCACCGAATCGAAGTCCAGGTCCTCGGTATTGGCGCCGGTAGCCATGCTGGAGGCGGCGCCGCCGCCCATGCCGATGAGCATGCCCGGGCCGCCGAGCTGGATCAGCAGCGCACCCGGCGGCAAGCCGAGTTTGAATGCGTCGCGCGCGGCGATATTGCCCACGCCGCCGGCGATCATGATCGGCTTGTGATAGCCGCGCAGTTCGCCGCCGACCTCGATTTCGAAGCTGCGAAAGTAACCCGCGAGATTGGGGCGGCCGAATTCGTTATTGAACGAGGCGGCGCCGATCGGCCCCTCGAGCATGATGTCCAGGGCCGAGGCGATGCGCCCGGGCTTGCCGTGGTCCGCTTCCCAGGGCTGCACGGCGCCCGGAATGCGCAGGTTCGACACCGAAAAGCCGGCGAGGCCGGCCTTGGGCCGGGCACCGCGGCCGGTCGCGCCTTCGTCGCGAATCTCGCCGCCCGAGCCCGTGGCCGCCCCCGGAAAGGGAGAAATCGCGGTCGGATGATTGTGCGTCTCCACCTTCATCAGGGTGTGCGTGGTCTCGCGATGGTAGGCGTAGTTCCCCGCGGCATCGGGGTAGAAGCGCGCGATCTCGCGTCCTTCCATGATGGCGGAGTTGTCCGAATAGGCGAGCACCGTGCCCTGCGGATTGGCTTTCTCGGTCTCGCGGATCATGCCGAACAGCGTGTGCGGCTCGGCGACGCCGTCTATCACCCAGGACGCATTGAAAATCTTGTGGCGGCAGTGCTCGGAATTCGCCTGCGCGAACATGGTCAGTTCGGCGTCGGAGGGATTGCGGCCGATGGCGCGAAAGTTGTCGAGCAGATAGTCGATCTCGTCGGCCGACAGCGCGAGACCCATGGCGCGGTTGGCCTCCTCGAGCGCCGCGCGTCCGCGCGCGAAAATATCGACCGATGCGAGCGGCCGCGGCTCTACGTGACGGAACAGCTGTTCGGCTTGATCGAGGTCGTCGAGCACCGTCTCGGTCATGCGATCGTGCAGCAAAGCCGCGATTTCCCGCCTGCGGCCGCCGGCGCCTTCGGCGTAATAGGCAATTCCGCGCTCGATGCGCTTCACCGCCGGCAGGCCGCACTGGCGCGCGATGTCGGTGGCCTTGGACGACCAGGGCGATATGGTGCCCAAGCGCGGCACCACCAGATACAGATGGCCCCCAAGTGGTGCTGCCGACAGCGGCTCGCCGTAGACGAGCAGTTGGTCCAGCACCGCGCGCTCGCGCGGCGCCAGCGCGTGGGCAGTTTCGACAAAATGCCGGAATTCGGCGCCGGCGATGCGCACGCCCGGAGCCACTTCTTCCAGGCGCGCGTGCAGTTTTTCCAGACGGAAGGCGGACAGCGCAGGGCCGCCGCGCAACTTGAGAATTTCAGCCATAGAAGCGTGCGCCGATAAAGCGCGATTATAGCGGAAGCAGGCTGCGCTTGAAGATCGACGAGCTCGGGCGCACAATCAGTCTCGAAAATATCGTCCCCAGAAAGGACTTGCATTGGCAGTAGGAGGGGCGCCCTCGCCCCGATCATCGCAATAATCGAGCATCGATCGGCCCGGGGGCGGGCCTACCACGGAGAATGGGCACATGGCGGCGTACAAGGCTCAGCCTGGCAGCAGCAAGATGGACCAGATCGTCGCCGAAGCCAGGCGCAATCGTGAATTGCGCGAAAAGGACTATCGCGAACAGGCGCTGAAGATCTATCCCTGGGTCTGCGGGCGCTGCGCGCGCGAATTCACCCGCGCCAACGTGCAGCAGCTCACGGTGCACCACCGGGATCACAACCATGACAACAATCCGCCCAATGGCAGCAACTGGGAACTGCTGTGCATCTACTGCCACGAAAACGAGCACGCGCGCTATCTGGATTCCGCCGGACGCGGCGAGACTGCCGGCAGTGAGCCTGGCGCGCCTTCCACCTACAAGGCGTTCGCCGATCTCAAGGCGCTGATGAAATCCAAAAAATAGCGCCTCCCTGCCGGTTTGCGCCGGCGGTAATCCTGCCGGCGAAATCGCTCAGCGGCTGAAGTGCGGATCCTCGATCGCGCCGGACAGAGAAAGGTTGGCGCGCGCCTGCGCGACGGAGGATTTGAGTTCGACGGCAAAGCGGCCGCTGATATGGTCGGCGGCATCGGTGTCGGCGGTGCCACGTGCCGATAGTGGGCCAGCGACGAGGAGAATCCGGCGCAACTCGGTCTTGCCGGCGTCGCGCACGAAAGTGCCGCTAAGCGCGGCAAATGCCGTCTTGCCGCCGGCCTCGCCGCTCTGTAGAAAGCGCCCCAAATCCACACCGAGCAGCGTGCCCCTGCTGACGACGAAGCTGCCCTCCAGGTGCGGCGCAGCGAACAGCGCGGCGTAGGACTTGCCCAGCATCGCATAGACCAACTTGCCCTGCAGCGTTCCCCCCCCGATCAGATTCGGCGCGAGTTTGGTCGGGTCCATCGCCCTCGCCTTGATATCGCCGCTCAGACTCCAGTCCGAGCCCCATTTGAGACTGGTGTCGCCGGATAGGTAACCGCCGAAAATTTCGCCATTGAATTCGCTCAGCCTGAGCTCGCCGCGGCGGATCAAGCCCTTGGCATCGAAGTTCTCCATGACGAACGAGGGCTTAAGCGGCATGCTGAACTTATTGGTATGGACCTCGATATTCGCGCCTTCGGCGTCCTTGGTGAGCCGCAGGCGCGTATTGTGGTCCGATGTCTCGAGCGCGATATCCCGCCAGATGCCTTTTTCGCCCAACGCCATCGTTGCGTCCAGCGCGGGCAGACTGAAGGTCTTCGAGTCGAGTTTGGCGTTATTCGCGGTGATGGTCGCCCTCGCGAAATCCGGTCCCGGCGGCTTGCCGAACAGGAGCGCGAGCAACCCTTTCTCGCTCAGCACCGGCGATTCGAGTTCGATCGACTTAAACACCTTGTGCTTGCTTAGCAGGCTGCCCAATTCGGTGAACGCGTTGACCCGCGACACGGTGAGTTGCCCCTCGTTGCCTACCGAGACATCATCCAGGCGCCAGTGCGGCTGCGGCAGCAGCATCAGGTGCAGCGACTTGATTTTCACCGGCTCTTGCAAATGGGCGCCGGCGAGCTTCTCGAACTGCGGAATGTAGCCGTCGAACGGAATGAAAGGAACCACGAACAAGCCGAGAAGCAGGATCAAGAACAGCGTGAGCGCGGTCGGCTTGCCCCAGTTGACTTTCCTTCGAATCCTGACGGGAGCTTCCTCGGGTTCCGCGTCCGCTTCGAGCGCATGCGCCGCAGCCTCAGCGCGAGCGCGCTCCCTCGCATCCTCCTGTTCGCGCTCCCACTGTGCGCGCTCGCGCTCACGTTCGCGCTCGCGTGACTCCGATGCCTTTTCCGCGGCGCTTGCCGCCAGCGGCTCCGCCTCCAACTCTTTCTCCATTTCAGCGAAGTGGCGCTCGGTCTCCGCCTCCTGGGCTTGCAAAAGCGCGTGTTCCTCTGCGTGATCCCACAGCGCGTCGGCTTCATCCGGCGCACGTTCCTCTTTGCGTTCTTCCTTGGCGCGTTCTTCCTTGGCGCGTTCTTCCTTGGCGCGTTCTTCCTCGGCGGCATGCCTGCGCGCCTGTTCCTCCGCTTCTTTCTGCAGCGCGTCGTCCGCGCCGGTCGAACGCTTCGCCTCATCCAATGCCGCGCCTTCACTCGCATCCAGCACGGCGTCGAAATCAGTTTCGATCTTGACCATGTCGTCCAGTGAAGAGCTGGACTCGACCGGAACCGGCGGCTGCTGCGCAGATTCGCGCGCGGCTTCTTCGGCTTCCCTGCGCGCCCGCTCCTCGGCTTCCTGCCGCTCGCGCTCCGCCGCTTCCTTCGCTTTGCGCTCGGCTTCCTCGGCTTCCCTGCGCGCCTGCTCTTCGGCTTCGCGCCGTGCCCGTTCCTCGGCTTCCTGCCGTTCGCGCTCGGCCGCTTCCTCGCGTGCCTTGCGTTCGGCTTCCTCGGCTTCCCTGCGCGCCTGCGCTTCGGCTTCGCGCCGCGCCCGTTCCTCGGCTTCCTGCCGCTCGCGCTCCGCCGCTTCCTTCGCTTTGCGCTCGGCTTCCTCGGCTTC
>Ga0307375_10002814_pt1 | contig 17516 bp, 14 predicted proteins | sample TR1MG_FD_202531 | JGI IMG/M metagenome (GOLD analysis project Ga0307375, IMG submission 202531) | Soil microbial communities from Risofladan, Vaasa, Finland - TR-1 | ecosystem: Environmental > Terrestrial > Soil > Coastal area > Acid sulfate soil | place: Finland: Risofladan, Vaasa | collected... | reverse complement strand
ACATGCAGATGCCCAGAGATAATCGAGAAGCGAAGGTAGAACAGAGAGTGTCTCGTGTGGTGAGAGGATGATCAAATAGGGAGTGATCAAGAGAAGCGTCGGGATGGAGGCGAAGTGTGACTGGCGTCGTCGGGAGGTGTTGGAAACACTGCATCTCTCAAGGCTCCATTTGAATCGAAACGATCTCTGGCTTGTATCAGATGTTAGTTCGCTATTCGTACATTTCGGTTCATACCGTTCATTCACAATTGGGTGCGAGGTTGACGTGTTTGGCGGCGAGGAGAACGTTCAACTTCTGCTGCCAGGGATCGATCCGAACGCAATGTTGCGCGGGTTCCTTGGTGTGTATGGTTGCTGTGCGAGTAATGAGCAGCGTTCAATGCTCCTGATCATCATCCCAGTGCTGAAGATCATCCAGAGGGGAGTAGCTGTCCATGAGAGAGGTCTTGCTTGGGATGGGCCGCAGAGGCGAAGGTCCCTCTTCGTCCGAGTCGAAGCTGTCGCGATGTCCTCCGCCGTGTAGGTGCGCATACGAGTAAGACGATCTCGGGATCTGTCCACTGCTGCTGCTGTGAGGATGTTGCTCTTGTTGCTCAGACCACTTGAGCTCGCTGTCGAGCGGGTGCAAATCGTCCAACTCGTCTCCTCCACCAAAGTTCCTGTTCGCCAACAGCGCGTCTGCTAATCTGCGGAAATACGCGTCGTGCTCTTCCATCCACTTTTCCAGGACCGCTTGGGCCGCGTCGAGCTTCTCAATCTTGGTTTCGTCCAGCGGGAAGTCGAACACATCGTCCACGGGTTGCAGGCGGAAGTACACGTCCTTTGGTAAGAAATCCTCGATCAATGCATGCGTTTGCTCAGTTTCAGTGCAGCCTTCGAGAATGGCGGTGAAGGTGGAGGCCATGGAGGCAGCAATGGGCTTGGTGGGCTTGAGACCAACGCCGACGGATAACACCACGTCCGGCTTCTTCTCGGACCAAATCGCCTTCGCTTCTTGAAGAGCAATACCAGTAGGGTTGTTGGTCGAAATACCACCGTCGGCGAGTCGGTGACCGTTGGCAGTGAAGGAGTCGAAGTAGGCCGGCGCGGCAGTTGAGCACCTCATCGCTTCCCACATCTTGAGGGACGAAGTGCCCTCATATTTCGATTGGGAATCGTTTTTGTAGGAGTAGTTGCGAAGAAGGAAGGTTCTTGGCGGGAAGACACCGACTTCGGTGGAAGTGAAGATGAGGCGCAAATCGCCATTCGCCGCAGTGTCCAACATGGTCGCCTGTGGGTCTCCCAAGTTCTTCAACACCATCTCGAGAGCGGCAGAGTCATAAAAGGAACGAGAGGAGATCATGCCGAAGAAACCACCGATGCGAGCCCAGGGGGAGGGTCCAGTCCAGGTCGCGGAGATACCGGCAGGATGGGCAGCTTGTTCAGATGGCGCAGCGGTAGTCGCCGCGGCATTCGAATCCTGTTCCCCTGATGCCATTGCGGGGGTTGCAGAAGAGGGCGTAGCTGATGTAGAAGATGATGATGCTGCGTTCGTCGTGGTTGCGGCTGTATCGTTAGAAGTTGATGAAGAAGAGGGCGTTTTCGTGTGCTGCTTTGGAGAAGACGTCGTTGCGGCGGAGGAAGGAGAGAGAAGAGGCACCGTGGCTGGAGAAGCGCGAAGTGCTTGTCTCGCCGCCTTTGGAATCGGGCGCGTGATCTTGAGCAATGTCTCTGGCTCCAACTCGTACGCCAATGAGAAGATCTTCGCAACTTGTGTGTTGTTTGGCTTGGGGTCTTCAGATACAGGGGCAGTATACTTGGATTCAAGTACACCTGTGCCTCTCGGAGCGAAGATGATACCACACGCCTCGCGATAGTACGTCACCGCCTCCGCCATTGACAACCTCGTCCACGATGCCAACGTAGCAATCAACGCTCCTGTCGATGTGCCAACCACCAGATCGAACATCTCATGGATTCTGCGACCGGAAATCTCCTCCAAGCGTTTGAGCATCACCACCGCTGTAAATCCTCTCGTACCTCCTCCATCAAGCGTCAAAATACGATACCCTCGATTCTCCTTGAACTCAGGCGCCACGCCAAGCCCAGCAAGTGTTCTCGCACAGCGTTCGGAGAGTTCGTGATCTACGTGACTCTTCAGGCTCTTCACCGCATCCAGTAGACCAGGCGTTTCATTCATAGCATCTCGCAGCTCTGGAGACCAAGATAAGTAACACATGACATCGAGACAGAGACCAGTGAGGGAGATACGGATCTTGTTTTGAAGACGTTGAAGTTGAACGCCCCTGGACGCTCTTGGGGTGAATGGGCTCCATTGATGTTGAGAGTGTTGAGAGTGTTGAGAGTGTTGAGAGCCGGCTGAAGATGAAGACCCTCCCAGATTCTGAGAAGACGCTCTTGGTGAGGAGGAAGCCGATGGTTCGGATTCTGAATCGGACTGACTCTGTTGATGATTGGATTGATGATTGTGAGTATGATGACTGTGAGAATGATGAAGATGATGATGGTCGAGTTCATTCAGCCTTGATACGGTGCTAGATGACTTGCCAAGAGGTCTTCCCTCCGCATCATAGAACTCTGCATCTGCTCCTGATTCCTTCATTGCTGCTTGTTGAAGCACGTGCTCGCTAAGAATGGTGATGAGTGGCCTCTCTGCAATTAGAGAATGGCGAACGTCCAAGTTCTTCGACAGGTGTCTCACCGCCATCAGACTCGAGATCTTCTCTTGTCCGGAATTGAAGCAAGAATCGTAATCCCTTTCCAGTTGTACACATTTGGCGTTGGAGAGGAGAGCATAAAGCATGTTGCTGCTGAGAATCGATGGATGGAAGGACGGATGTTTGCAAAGGAAGTGGACTGCGCTCAGGAGCAGCGAATGAGTCGAGCTTCGCGCAACAGAAAGAAGTTGAGGCATACGATCGATGAAGAGCTTATCGGTCGCAGGTTTCAGTGTTTGAATGTCGTATTTCCAGATGTTTCCGTTCCCGTGGGGGTGAGAGCGGGTCATCTTCATGTGACCAAGGATGAGCTCGCTGAGATAGCTTAGTTCCACAAATGTTCTCGGAAGGGTGCTAAGTGTGTCGTTTCCAGATAGATCGAGCATTTCCAACGACCTCAAGAGGCCAATGGTGGGAATGGACTCCAACTTGTTGTTTGCGATGTTGAGCTTGGATAGTGAGATGAGGGCGCCAGTCGATGATGGAAGTGTCGTGAGCAGGTTATTCGATACATCTAGAGCGGTGAGAGTTGGTCCAAGTTCTTCGAACATGTCTGGAAGCTCTGCGATCTTGTTGCTCGAAACGTCCATCTTCGTGAGCTTTGAGAACTGTTGGATATCGCTAGATTTGATGTAAATGCCTTCTAGATGATCGACCTGGTTGGCAAAGTTCAGTGGAAGGTGTTTGAGTTGGTTCTTGGACACGTTGAGAGAGATGAGCGTGGAAGCTAGTGGATTCAATGGCACTGGCAGCACCAATAGCTGATTCTCGCTGATGTTTAGATGCTGAAGAGGTAGTCCAAAGAGTTCAGAGGGAACAGCGCGAAGCCGATTGGAGCTCATGTCGAAGTAGACGAGACGTTTGAACTTGGCCATCTCCTCCCCGCTCATGTTGTAGATCGCATTCGATGCCATAGAGAGACTCGTCAGATTCGGTGCAATACTGATGACAGAATGAGGTATCTGATCCATAAAGTTGCCAGAGAGGTCGAGGGAAGTGAGTTGCGGCATGTTGGAGAGAGAGGAAATGATGCCTCGTGCGTTCAGCGTGATGAGCGGTGGTTTGATGCCATTTGCCTTCCAGCTGAGGCATTTTAGTGACGACATGGGAGGCAGGTCGGTGATATAGTTGTTGTCGATATTGAGATCGCTTAGCGAAGGCAGAGAAGAGAGTTCCGCAGGAAGCGAGTAGAGGAGGTTCTTGGCCAAGTTCATCGTCTCTAGGTAGCGGAAGTGTCCAATGAATGCCGGAATCGTAGAGAGTTGATTGCCAGAGAGATCGAGGAGCTCGAGGGGCGGAGGATCGAGGGCGGAGAAGTAGCTGAGTGGGGAGGAGAGATGTTCCAGGAGATCGGTCTTGCGGATCGGGTCCGTGTGAGGAGGAGCTTGCGCCTGTTGCTCTGAGCTCGAGCCTTGCATGTAGTAGGACTCAGAAGGGCTGGAAGTAGGAGCGGGACGTCGAAGGCGAGGTGCGGGAGGCGCGTATGTGGCTTGAGTGCCGGGTGGAATCAAGCCGACGAGCGTCGCCCTGGGCACTTCTGTGAAGAGCGACTTGATCTTGTTATCGCTCATATACACCTTCGTGAGTCGAGTGGAGATGAAGAAGGTGAACACGGGGATGCTAGACATGCTGTGGTGTTGCATGGTGAGGACTTCGAGTTGAGGTACGGAATGCAAGAAGAGCGGCACATGGGTGAGATGCAGATCGTGAGGAGGGTTGGCAACGATGGTGATTTTGCGAAGGAGCTTGCCAATGCCCTTGTAGGCGTAGCCGAGCGGACGAGCCTGAAGCGCCCATTCGACGGCCGATTCCATCTGCGAGTTGAGCACATCGGGGTTCGCCTGCGTAGTGGCGCCAACAGAACTCAGATTAGAGGTGAGATTTTGAAGATATGTCTGCTGCGAAGGGGCAAATGAAGACGACGATGGTGAAGCAGAGGTAAGCGACGAAGATGTTGGAACTCGAGCAAGAAACGGCGCAGAAGACGTTGAAAGAGATGCATTAGAAGACGACATGCCTGCAGCGGCCAGAGAGGACATGGAGGACATTGCCGCAGAGAGGGAGGAGAGCGGGTGTTGGTCCAGCGGCGATCTCTTCTTTGCTTCCGAAAACAGCATCATGAGCTTCTGAACGATGATTTGATCCACGTTAGACAAGTCGGCAGTGCCAATTTCAAACTGAGCCGAGAGATAACCGTCTGCGTCGGTAGGACAGGAATCCTGCGGCATTCGCTCTCCATCGTACTCGTTCACACCAACCTTCACGCTCGTCCCCAATTCCACTTCAAAACTACCAGTAATTTCCTTTTTCGTGAAGAAGGACCCAAGTGCAGAGAAGAGACCAGAAGAGGCACGATTCGTGACCAAGTTCATCGCAGAAGACGCAGAGAAGATCGTACCAGCTCCCAATGGATTGGTAGGCATAGAAGCACTCATGGTCACAACAGGAATCTCCGTTGGCAAGGTCGAGGAGGAAGCTTGAGCAAGAGGAGAGGAAGAGGATTCAATCTTCACAAACCCGCTTTCTATACCGCTTGGAACGTCGGTTGAGGCCATAGATGATGTGGACACGTTGCTCGGACCAATATCAGCGTTCGATCGGAGGTGTGAGAGGGAAGCGTCTCTTGGAATGCCGGGAGGAGATCCAAAGCTGATGGGTATCCTTGGTTCGGAGCTGCTTGGCGAAATGGCGCGAATTCTATCTACTGGAGATGCAAATTTAGGAAGACTCGAGGAGAGCAGAGGGGAAGGAGACTCGTGAGTCGCGAGAGGAGAGAAGCTTTGCATGAAGGCCGCAATGTGCTGTCCAATGGTGCTTGGCGCTTGCGCCGCAGCGGAAGTAAGTGCCTCAACTCCTTGGTCATGGTTTTCCACTTGAGGTTCGCCGAAAGGAACAGAAGAACGGACAGGAGAGCCCTGGGAAACGGTCGATCCCTCCAATGGGGGTTGCGAGCTCAACACAGGCTTACCAGTCCTGTTAATGTTGATTGGACTCGACATTGCACCAAAGGGAACCCAGATTCATCACCTGATCGCCACTTACAGTGAAATACACAAAAACGAATGACAAGCGAGCAGAGTTAGCGAGTTTATGAGAATAGACGAGCGCGCGTAGAATTCTCACATCAAGATATCGATTGGCAGCACAGAGAGACACAATGGATGGATTGGTAATCTGGAACGCACCAGGCTGGATTGGAGAATGGGGCTACGACAGTTTTCGAGCAGGATGTCTCGCTTGTAGCCAGAAATGGAAGTGTTGATGCTTACCCTAAAACGCTTGCAGAACAAGTGCTGAGCATCCTTCGAAGGGAATATAGCTGTTCAAGTGGGGCTGTGCACGAGATTTCGCAGTCTGTAATGGCTCGGGCCCATTGTAAGTGAAGGGGGAGGCAGACTGCGGCCCGCAGCTGAGGCAGTCTGCCTCTCTGCTTGTGTTTCCCCGGCATGATGAGGAAGAGTACCACGAGTCGGTTGCGCCAACGAGTTCTAGAGCAGAGATTGGATGATGGTCTCGGGAGTGTCGATCATGAGGAGGCAGAGACTATTCTTGATGCGCCGATCAGTGTCGAGAAGAATACGTCAATTCTAGAGAAGGTGTGTTCATCGCTTGTACCTTTTTCGTACCTATGCTAGATTTTCTTTGTAATTCTACCTGTGATGTTTCCGGAACTGGTGTGTGGAGTGCAGTCAGAGCTGGCTTTTAAGTTGCTACACTTTTGCTGACCTTTTTCTGCCTTGTGCGATCTCTGATGCTATGTTGGTTGGTCTAGTTGGAGAGTATGGAGAAGTCAGATAAGGAATGGGCGTGTTCTTCGCTGACCCATTGTGTGAGAGAGGACACGGAAGTGACTTTGTCAGCGATGAAGGAGAAGGGTTCCTTTGCCGCCGTGATTGAGTGTTTGTGCGATTCTGAGTCTCTCGTTGTGACAGCTGCACTTGGTCTCGTACACGCATGTACCGTTTCCGGTTCTTCAGCCACTCAAACCCAGGTTTCGAACTTGTTGGTGTCCGCAGGCGTTATGACGCCTCTTCTTCGTATTTGCGCTACAGCTGGCTTACAACCTGGTGATTCTCCCTCCGATCGTCCAGTCAAGTTGCAAATTCTCTCTCGACTGCTGTCTGTATTGTGCAACCTCTCCAGCCTCAGTGAAGTGGCGCTGAGCACGATTTGTGCGCCGAACGTCGCCCCCGACATTTTGGGCTTCTGCCTCGCTCCTCTTCAACATCGAGACCTATCCACTCCCGAAATCATGATCTACGCTGTACAATTACTATCAATTTTGACCGATTTCGACGATGACTCGGCATCGCAGACCATCAGGCTCTCCACTTCAAACTTCTGCCATCTTTTCAACGATGAGGCCATCATGCTGCTCAAGGTGACCATGGCGAATGGTAACAATGCCATCCTGCTTCGCTCCCTCGTCATTAACGTGTTGATCAATCTCACGCTCAATGGAGGTCATGAGGCAGAAATCCTCGCGATGCTCAAAACCGTCTCTCCCGTCATCACCATCGCCCTCGACTCCTTCGACGCCTCTTCTCAACTCTTGCAACTGGACCAACTTCGCGCCGCCACGACCCATGCGAACAGAGAGTCACTGAAGCTGCTGGACGACTCTTCTCAACTCTGGAAAGATGCCATCGATGCTCAGGGTCTTCTTCTGGAGATGCTTGCCAATTTGCTGGTGTTGGGCGACGAATCTCAGGAACAGCCAGACGATTTCCAAGAAATGGAGGAATCTGAGGCCAATGGCATGGGTGAATTGGGAGCGTACATGGGACGTCCTCTCTTCCCCGCTGTGTCCAGATTCATCGTTGACTCCGATATCGCGTCGAGACTCATTCCCAAGTGCATATTCGTACAAAGACAAGGAGTATCTGCCTCATCGTCAGAAGAACATTCTTCAACACCCGAAGACGATCCCGAGTACCTCAGCCTTCAACAGAGAGCCCTCGGCTGTCTTCTGAATGCCATCTCCAACCCTGAATTCGAACACACCACCATCACCGGTGCTGACTCTCTCTGGAGAGAGATCGTGGACCACATTTGCGCACCTGCCATGACGAGAACTGCTGGCGATCTGGAACTCATCCACGACATCTTGCAGTGCTCTCTCGCCGTCCTCGCTCAACTCCTTCGCATCGTTTCCCCTCAACACCACCCTGGAGAACAGCAAACGCTGCTCCACACTGTAAATGCCGACGACTTCAGAGGCTTCATCTCCATTGCAAACGCACAGCAACTGCATGATCAACCGAGAATCACTTCCATGGTCATTCTAGGCCTCCTCACCGGCGGTCCATGGCCCCAAACCACACTACACGATACCTCTGTTATTGGAGAAGTTCTTGCTTTGCTCATCGGCGCCATGCAAGGCACGTCACTCATCCTAGCCGCAGAGGCCGCCAACGCACTCATGGATGGCTTCGCTGAACCCACATTCGACCAACTCGGCAAATCTACTCTCGTTCCTGCTGTAAACAAGTTCATCTCCGTTCTGAAAACCAAGATTGCTTTAGAGAGGAAGAACATGTCACGCGTCGAACTCGACAGACTGGACGAAACGAGAGTCAATTTGGGACGTTTCTTGCAGTACAAACGATCTCAGTGAGTGTTGTAAGATGTATCGAAATCATGTTTCCATCAAACTTCGTCTATCGCTTCTGAACCTAGTCTCATCTGATGGGAGCTATTGGGGGTCAGACACAAGGGCCAGAGCACCTGCAGAGCACTCAAGTGAAATCTCCCTCTTCTTGGGGCTCCCTTCGATGCCTTTTCCAACACTCTGTTTTCCAATAATGTAACTGTCAAGGAATGCGCCTACAAGGGAGGCCAGAACCGCCACTTGCAGGGTCATGATGTCTTTGCATCATTCACTCCTACTCTCCTCTCATGAACGCACCCCTGCCTTTCAAGTCAAGATGAGCATCCAGGGACCTCATGAAGATGAGAATTCGCCTTTGCTGCCTGTGACGAGCTGGTCGAGTCAGGATATGGACGAGAGAGTTGCTGTCCGGACTGAAGACGTTTCCACCCCTGAACCGGCTCCCCCTGTTAAGATTCAAGTCGTACGTTCGCCTAGCATCACTTGTGAAGTGCTTTGCACCATCATGTGCCTTGTATGAGATCTCTAACGGGCCGTCCTGGTCCTCTATTCGCTGATTACCTTTTCGCAGGATGTTCGGGAGAGGCTTGTGTCCCTCGATACGATGCGTGGGCTCACGATTTGGTTCATGAACCTTGTGAATAACGCTGCGGACCCCGCTGGCTATGCGGTTTTGGATCATGCGCCTTGGAATGGTTTAACGATCGCGGATTTCGTGATGCCCTTCTTCCTCTTCATGGTTGGAGCCTCTACTGCGTTTGCCTACCACCGCCCTCTTGAGCAAGGCGTATCCAAGTGGTCGTTGTTGAAAAAGGCCATTGTGAGGGCGCTGAAGCTGTTTGGCATCGGTATAGCGATCGGCAACACTCCGCCGTACAATCTGGCTCACCTGCGCATCATGGGCGTACTCCAACGCATTGGTATCTGCTATCTCATTGGCTGCATCTCCGTGATCTTCATACCCAAATTAAACTATCGTGGTAAGTACTTCCGCGTGCTGCCCACGTATGCGCTTCAGTTCTGCGTTCCAGCCGCCATACTCGCCATCTACCTCTCTGTGGTGTATGCCGTGCCGTTGCCTCAAGGTTGTCCCTACTCGGACCGCTTCCAACCGAATTGCAACATCGTGGGCTGGCTGGACTCGAAAATCCTCACCCCGGACCACATGTACTGCTGCCCTACTTGCCTCGAGGCCGTGCCCGCCTGTCCCTACTTTGACCCTGAGGGCATCACCTCCACCTTCGTCGCCGTCATTTCTGTCTTCATTGGCCTATATTACGGATACTTCATTGTCCTCTACCGCGGGAACCACGTATCGCGCCTCCTGCAGTGGGGCTGTACTTCCGCCCTCCTCCTCGCTGTCGGTCTCGCACTCGGTCTCACCCACACCATCCCTCTCAACAAGAACCTCTACTCGCTAAGCTACATTCTGGTCACTGGAGGCGCCGCTGGATTCTGTCTCATGCTCTTCTACGTCACGCAGGACGTATTCATGATTCGCAAACCTCTACTTCCCCTCACATGGCTTGGCATGAACTCCATTATGTTCGTACACACACTCTCTCTCTTGCACTCTTTTCATGTCCCTCACTTGACCATGCTAACTCTCCATTCAATCTTGCAGTTTGTACACGGGAGACATGCTCTCCATCAAGATCCTAGGTAACCCAAGCAGTCGCGCTGGACAACTATACTGGCAGAAAGATCGCAGTAATCCAAACGACAAGTATACCCTCTTCTACTGGCTCTTCCACGCGATGTTCAAGCACGTCAATCCGAAGATCGCCTTCCTCCTCTGGGGACTCTTCCATGCCTGCTTCTGGGTTCTGCCCGCCTGGATCTTGTGGTATAAGGACATATTTATCCGTGTATAGGCGCGCGGTCTGATTGCACACATTCTTTCGACTAAACACGTGAGATCATCATCATCGCAATCAAGCATTCTGAGCAGTTCTGTGGAGTCTATTTGGTCTACACCTTACGATTCAGTACCGCAAGCATGACTTCTGTTGAAAAGGATGCATTCCGGGTCAATTGAAGGTTACAGAGAAGTGTTGGAGTGGGTTCGATTTCCGGGTGCTCACGCTGTTGCCATTCTCATTCCGCTCTATCCTTGCCTCTCTTCCACAATGGCTTCCATGGGAAAGTGTTCTCGCTGCAACAAGACTGTTTACCAATTGGAGGCAGTTCGTTATGGACCTCCTGGAAAGGAGCAAGTCGCTCACAAGGGTTGCTTCAAGTGTGCGTCGTTGTTTTCCCGCCCTCCCCTCCATCTAGCATGTCAACTCTCAGTATTTCAACCTAAAGAACACATAGCTAACGCATCGCCCCTCCATCCTGCTAACGTGCTCAATACAGGTGAAAACGAGGGTTGCAACTGGCAGCTGACTGTTGGATCCTACCACTACTATGAAGGACATGGTACGTTCGATTGACACCGATTCTACAGCTTGCACTAGCGTGATCCATCGGGTCTGATGGAGAAGTCATCATTCTCTGTTGGAGAAAAGGCAGACTACAGCGAGCAATCGAAGAGATCTCATCCTGGCATCTTCCGTCCTTCATCGAATGCATCTTGCTCCACATATTGATCTCGCCCTTCCGATGTCACCATTTTATACGTTCAATTACCTTGTTTGACCGATTAGAGCTCCTAGTTCTCTTATTGACTGATACGTGTGTTTGTCCTGAACTGCCAACTTGAAGTCTACTGCAAGGCTCACAATGCCATGACCGTACGTCATCGTGATACTCAGTGGCCGATTTTGAGAATGGTGACTATCGAGCGATGCAGTTACTGACCTATTGTGATTACAGGGAAGCTCAAACAAGGTCCACGCTTCTGGCCAGGTGACCACCGAATCGAAACACATCGCTCACGCCGTCAGTACGTATCACCCCCTTCTTATTCCCCTCCGACACTCTTCTCTGACCTTCGTTGCGTGCTTTTCCTTCAGATGCCCCCAAGCTAGACGTTGTCAATGAGCAGATCTACGCCTCTGGAGCTGGAAGCTCTTCTGGACTCGATTCTGTGCAGATGCAACATGCCATCACTGCACCCAAGCTTGGCGTCGAAGGAGGAGGCCAAATCAAGGCCAATGGTGGAAAGAACACTCAAGGATCCGACTCTATGCAGATCCAGCACGCGCTCAGTACGTTCTCTTCGCGCCCTGAGCATCTCTCCGCGTTTTCTCACCTCTTCCTAACCCGATTCTCCATTCCAACCCCTACTTTCGCTTCCTACTTGTGTGCACTATCGATCCAATTGTGCAGAGGCGCCCAAGCTCGATGTCGAAGGCTCTGGCCAGATCCGTGGCACTCAGAACTGAACCGGCACCCATCCTGGAATGTACACCCCCACTCTCACTGGTTCCTTCAAAATTCATCGTGTCCATTAGGAAGGGTGACTGGCATCGATATGTGGGGGAAAATGTTGGGATTCAGGTTGAGACAGGATGAGTCATTGGAGAGGACAGCCCGCTCGGCCTTCTGCGAGGATTCGCTCTTCCGGCTGGTTTCTCAGGCGCGCAGCAGGCCCGGCCCCATCGCGAGCCGATCAGTCTGTCTTGTCTTCTTCTGTCCGTCTGGTCCCCGACGTCACCTGAACCTCTTCGAAGGCGTTTTACTCTCTCTTGTGGTCTTTTGGTTGATCAAAAGTTCTTCCAGAAAGCCTTACCGGACTCTGCCTTGCCTTGCTCAGAGCCGCAATTCTCCCCTCTCTGGCCCTCTTCTTCGTGGTCTTCCTCTTTCCTTGATCGTCTTCTCCCTCTCTTTCTTTACATACCTACCATCTCAATATGGCCGATCGGCCTGCTGCTACTTTGAACCGTCTAAAGGCCCACTTTGGTCTTCACGTTGATGTTGGCGTTTTAGAGTCCGTGCTTGCTGTGTGCGATGGTGATTTCCAAGCCGCTGTGGATTTCTTGACTGCGCAGCCTGGAGATCAGTTTGCAGTGCAAGCTGGAGCGCAAAACAACAATGAGGAGGTGATTCCGGCCGATTACTTGACGCAGGCACGTCGCTTCTCTAAGCCCTCGTCTGTGGCTTCCACTGTGACCCCGTTGCGTCAGATGATTATGGATACGCGTGAGTTGTTCTTGGGCGCGGACCGCGATGCGCCGGCGCCAGAGCATTGGAAGGCGGTGAGGTTTGCGTCGAAGAGCTGCGCGCTTTCGTCTGGCGATGCGTCGAAGGCGGCTACTAGCTCTTCTTCCCCTGCTCTGACTTCTGTAACTATTGAGCCGCCTACTTTGACTGATCCTGTGGCTGTTTCGAATGCGGTGGCGGAGGAGAAATTGTCTTCGATGGATTCCCTGCGTTATCCCGTCTACATCACCTCTCTACTCATGATGCTGAACCGTTCGATTGAGATTTCCAAGGGATCGCGTCCTCGCGTGTTGGCGTGCCTGTGGGCGGCTGGGCAGTACGATACCGTGGAGCACTTGTTGAATCGCCATTCGTCCATCTTCTCTCTCCCCGAGATCCTTCGTGGTCTTCAAATCCTGGATGCCCGTCGCGCCAGCCGCGCCATTACCAAGAAGATCATGCGCCTGGAGAAGCAAGGGTGCAAGAAGCGTAGAAAGATGGGAATGTTGAAGGGTCAACTGAACGATTTGAAGGTCGAAATGCTCCCCTCTGGTGGCTTGTCTGGTGCTCTTGCTGCTCGCATCCGCCATTGGTGTGGTACCATCTCGGAAGAGAACCTCTCCTTCTTCGCCCTCAACATGCCCCGTCAGCCTTGGAAGGACTTGGCCGATCTCGTTCACTTGAAGCCGTCTGACTTCAAGCTGCCCTGGTTCATTGGCACGATGTTCACTGGCGTTGCCCCCGAGGACAGCATTCTCGCCAAGGTAGGCGATAACCAATTGGCGACTGATGGTTCGAACTTGGTCGAGTTCTTGAGCGAGAAGCGCGTCGAGATCCCCTTCTCCTTCCTCCGTTCCAAGTTGTCTGCCATTCCTCAAGCAGCGCGTCCCCACATTGCCCGTTATGCGCCGCTCGATACGCTCATTTGGTACCACGAGGAGTTGGACGACGAGGAGTCACACGTCGCTTCCACGCGCCTGCAGTCGCTCCTCTCTGCCGGCGAAGTGCCCAAGTTCAACTATGGCAAGCTCATGGAGCGCATCATGTACTTCAAGTCGCTCAAGACCGAGCAGGCGCTCTCCATCTTCGAACTGCTCGTGCCCATCGCGGAACATCGTCTCACCTCCATGTCGCTCGATCTCGAGCCAGGAGTCGTCGTTGCCGGCGATGCCTCCTTCTCCATGGACGTTGCCGTTCGCACTGCCACCGTCATTGGCGCCGTCATCTCCCTGCTCGCCGACGAGGCCAGACTCAAGTTCTTCCACGTCTCACTCTTCGATCCCCCGATCCAGCCTCAGACCATCCGCGAGGTCGTGCACGTCGCTGAACACGTGAAGGCCGACAACATGACCGCACCTGGCTGCCTCATTGAGCCCTACTTGAGAGAGAAGAAGGTCGTCAAGTGCTTCGTGATCGTCACCGACGAGGTCGAGAACGTCAAGCACGGTGTGGAGTACTTCCCCGAGCTCTTCGCTCGCTACTACAGAGATGTCTACCCCGCTGAGGTTGTGTTCGTATCCTTCCTCGAGAACGTCAACCGAAAGGGCAGAATGGTCACTGCACTGGAATCCATGGGATTCTCACCCATCCAGTTCCGCTTGGACGGCAGACGCCCTGATCTCACCAAACTAGACTCACTCCTCGGTGTCATCTCACTACGCTCAAACTCCATGTATTCCGAGATCGAGAGAATCGCCAACGCTTTCAACGAGTCAAAGGAAAGACTCAAGCTCCTCGCAGATGTCGGAGATCTACTGTAACTACTACCCTCCCCTTCCAACCAACACAGCCATATGGTCCAATGTACTGTTATTACCGATCTATAGTAGTAGAAAGGAGCTTGCTTCTGGTGGGGACCATTTTGGAGCGTATGAGAGCAGGGAAATGGAGGCAAACTAGGATTCGTGTCATTTGAGGGTGTATTCACAGGGGGTTGTTACAATGATACATCAGAATTACATGTGCAGAGTGTTTCTCAACGGTTGAGCCAACAGGCAGGCAGTGGTCCACAAGCCAGAGATGGTGGGCAGTTTGAACAGGGGAACGCCCTCCTCGATCGGCTCCGGTTCAGCAGGTTGCTCAGGGGCGTTTTCAGAGGTGGCTCTTGTACTATTGGATGTGGTTGATGATTTGGCACAGGTGTTTGTCTTCTCGATGGCACGCTTTCGAATACCGAGCACGTTTCGCTTGAACTTGGGGACGTTGGGGAACACCTTCTCGAACAGGACTCCAGTCGTGTATCCAGCAGCAACAATCAGCAAGCTGTAACTAGCAATCTTGGCAACTTGGCTCGTGAGCATTAGGCGAACAGGGTGAAGATTGAGGAGGACCTCTGATGAGGATGCGGCCGTCAGCGCAGTTTCGGCGAGTGTTCCCAGCAATTGAACTTTGTCGACCATTTTAGCACGAAAACAGGATCTAGACTTGATATTCTAACCAATAAGGAAACGGGATCGAAGTACTCCAATCGATAGGCGAGGGGTGAGTGAGAAGGAACGCGAAGCTGCACAGCATGCGCGCCCACCGAAAGCTGTCTCTGGCTGACGTTTTTGAGCCTTGGGCTCTCTCGCAATTTTTCGACTCCTTCAAAACGCTCTCCAACATGCTTCATTCCAAACGCTCCTTCCCCAAACTGGTCTCTTTTTCTATGAATAGCTTGATTCTCATCGTTTTCTGGTACAATACGTCATTCGTTGCCTCCCCAATCGAGATTTCCGCTGGCCAACGTTTGTTTGAAACCGAGTCCTGATAGATCGAAACTCTCGGTAACCTGCTGGAATTTGAGAAAACTGATCTGTGGTGAAGTTTAAGCCCAATCCGAAGGGTCTCAGCTGATGTGCACTGCGATCGGTGTCCACTCCAGCAAAATCCAGACACCATCGTTTCTCTCCTAAGAAACAGGATCCGCCCGCCGTTTCCCACTTCAAAATGTGCGAATAGAGAGTTTTCAGCAGTGGATGATGAGTGTGAGGGCATTGCACGCAGAGAGGGAGGGAGACTTCGATGAGCTGTTTCCCACGCTACGAGCTTGGATGCTCTTGGTTGGTCACCGTACATATCAGAGGACATCCACATGTTGTAGACATAGAAGAGAACTCCATGAGATGTCCTCCTTCCATACTCATCCTTCAGCACAATGTGGTACAAAAGTTGACCAGTGGTTCGCGGCCTGTATTTTGCCCATTCGAGAACCATAGTGACATCCAGCTCAAAGATGGAATAGAAAAGACATCACATTATCGAATGAGGCGGATAGTATCGGGAAATGAAGTGTGCTAAGGACTGACGGGGAGCTGTATGACGATGGGTCTCAGCTCTCTGCGGCTCTGCTCTCGACCACTCGCTCTTACACCCTCCTCGAGTAGAAGTGCTTACTCCAGGGTCTATTTATATTGTAGCTTGTGCGTAGTTTGTAAAGCATTCTCCTGTTCTGCATTCCAAGTCCCATGAATCCAAATTGCTGCTTGTCTTGTCGTGAGGATCTTGGTGTTGGCCTCTGCGTCCTATTCTGGCCTTGATCTGACTCCCTTCTGTCTTCATTGGTCATTTACTAGATATCATACATCTGTTCGACGACAAGAGACACCTCAGAGTACGTCTGTGTGCGGGAGAAGGCTAATGAGTTTTGCCTGTTCTGCAATTGGCCTTGTGAAACCTTGTGACTGACGTGTTGTTGGTGTTTTGTAGTACTATGAGTGCTAAGGAGATTGTTGCCAAGTTGAGAGCCATGGCGGCGGACCCGTCGCATAGAACGCAGTTGGTGAAGGAGGCCGCTACGATGCCCACCCTGATTATGTCTCTGGCTGATTCCGACACTGATATTGCCTTTACTGCTTTGGAAGTACGTTTCCTGTACCTCAAAACTCGAACTTCAATGTCCCATCGGTGGTCAAGATACGCCTGTAGGGTCCTTCTTTGGCCCAACGGCTCCTTCGAAGTGTAGTCTGGCTGTTCTAGGCACATCTTCTGTGTGTTGTCCCCATTCATGTCCCTTCCGTTGCTCGGCGAAGGACTTTCTCTCCGTTTTTGTCCCTTGCCGGCCGTGTTGCGCTATTTGTGAGCCTGTGTGGCTGAAGTTTTGTTGCGAGTGTTCTAACCAGCCGTGTGTGTCTCCTGTGTGATGTTTGGTCTGCGTTGGTGTAGGTGGTGTACTTCTTGTCGTTGAACGTGGACAACCGCCCGATTATGGCGCAAGAGGGAGTTTTGCTGAAGGCGTTGAAGCAGTTCATGATGACTGGCACTTTGAAGCAGAAGAAGGTGGCCATTGCGGCGTACACGAACCTCCAGGCGTATGCGAATGCCGCGTCTGGCTCGGGTGATGTGGTGGAGAAGGAGAATAACAGCAATCAGGATGCGTCGTCGTCGTCCGCGGCAGGAACGCCCGCGAAGGCCGGCAGCGCGAACCGCGCCGGATCTCTCCTCTCTGAGGGTGGCAACGTCACCATCAACACCTACACTGTGTTCGTCACCGGTCTTTCGTCTGATCAATCCAAGCGCGACATTGAGCAGGCGCTCCTGAAGATCAAGGGAGTGATCTCGATCTTCTGCGACATTGTGGAGTACAAGGCAGTCATCAGAGCCACCATTCCAGTCCAAGATATCATCGATAGACTCCACATTGATGGCAAGACTGCGTCACTGCGCAAGAAGGACATCATCCCGGATGACGCCGCCGCAACAGCCGCAGCCTCCGGCGAGGACGCCGGGTACCTCGAGGAGGTCGACGCCTCCTCTCAGCCCTCCAACGCCAACGGCTCCTGGTTCGGATTCGGCTCGCTCGTCACCTTCGGCTCAGAGAACCCAGAGGACCGCAAGGCACGCCTAGAACGTGAGCGCAAGCAACACAACTCCTCCGGATGGTTCGGCAAGATCGGCAAGGCTCTCTACATCATGTAACTCCACCCTCCCCCCGCCTTCTCCCAACGACGCTTATACATACCCTTCAGTCAATCACTCACAACGTTTCTACTCCTGGATGGACGTCTTCCACATGCTCAGAATATGAGCACATGTTGACGACTCCCACCTCCCGCGTACCGCCTTCGTGTACCTCCCACACCCTCTGCATCAACATCTTCAACGCGTAGACATAGAAACGCCAG
>Ga0307375_10002811_pt1 | contig 17522 bp, 25 predicted proteins | sample TR1MG_FD_202531 | JGI IMG/M metagenome (GOLD analysis project Ga0307375, IMG submission 202531) | Soil microbial communities from Risofladan, Vaasa, Finland - TR-1 | ecosystem: Environmental > Terrestrial > Soil > Coastal area > Acid sulfate soil | place: Finland: Risofladan, Vaasa | collected... | reverse complement strand
GGCCTGGCCCAGCGCGACATCAGCATCCTCCTGGGCGTGTCGCACCAGGCCGTCAGCCAGCTCCTCGCCAGCTGACCGCACTACTCATCCCGGCGGCCAATCCAGCATGGAAGTCTGCGCTCGGCGGACCGCCGAGCCGGAGACGACCTTCCCTGGCTTTCGTTTTGTTCGTTTGCTTCGTAGCTTAGTTCCATGACAGTGATGGCGGACCGGACCATGCTGCCTCCCGAGCACCCCGAGGCTGAGTGGCGTGCTGGCGCTGCTCGGGCCGCAGCCGGGCGGCCATGCGACGCTGGCCGGCCCCGACGGGACCCGGCTGGCGATCACCGTGGCACCGCACCAGACGGTGCTGCACCAGACGGTGCTGTCCACCAGCGAGGCCGCGGGCCTGCTGGACCAGATGGTGACCGACTCCGAGGACGCCGGGCTGTACGACCTGCCCGGCGGAGTTCCGCGCACCGGCTTGACCAGATGAACCGGGCATTCCCGGACGCAGCGGTAACCGGGTACGAGGCCATGATTAGCGACATGGCGAACGACCCGAGAGGTCCTGGTCGGCAGCCCAGGATCGGGCTGCCCAGACTTCGCACAGGCTTGCTGACAGGTACTCCGACCTGAATCTTCACCAAAACTAGAGCCAGCAGGCTCGCGCAGGCATGTCAGCCTATGCCGACTGCAGCAGCCGTACCGCGGAGCGAAGATCTCCAGCGGAGATCGTGCCCTCCACAGCCACGCCAGCCGCCTGAAGCGCCGCCTGAAGCGCCGCCAGCATCGCCTCCGAAGCCCTGGCCAGGGCGGCGAACGGGTCGCTGCCGTCCACCGTTACCGAGACCGTCACGCGCACGTCATCGCCGTCGCGGACGGTACCTACCGAGGGGTCAACTGTCGTGGTATCCAAGTCATCGAGGGCGGCCTCGATGAGATCGGTGATCTCGTCATCGGTGAGATAGCGCCTAGGGCTGAGCACCGCCGACGCCTCCACCGTGTACATGTTCCTTACAGTACCGGGCCGAGGCACACCATTTCCGCAGCAAGGCGGCCCGCATGGCTAGGAAGCTCAGCCGAGCCAGAGAGTGCTTCCGGTGGTGGCGAGAGTCCAGCAGCGAGGCCGGGAGCTGCATGGCGGCCCAGTGGACGTTGAGCCGGTCGTTCTTCCCCAGCGAGCCCCAGCGGTAACCGAGATCGCGGACGTCCAGGTCGCCGGGGCGCATGCCGTCAGGTCAACGAGACCGAGCAGAAGGCCATCGAGCAGATCGCGCTGGATCCGCGACGCCGCCATGCGCGGATGGCCGATCCTGATGAAGGACAAGCGCATCCGCTATGGGCACGCCGAGATCGACACAGTCATCGAGTATCAAGCCCAGTGTTTCGTGATCACCAGAGGCGACCTGACATCCGATGAGATGGCCCGCCGCGCCACGGCCAGCTAGTCAGGCCGCGTGGGTCTCGAAGCCGACTGAGCCGAGGTCGTGACCCGCCGTCAAGCGCACGTCAGCATCCAGCGCTGCGGCCAGGTGCCGGAGCAGGGCCACTGTGGGCTCCGTCCCGCCCTCTTCGATGCACTCGACCTCATCGGCAGTCAGCCCGGCCCGCCCGGCAAGGTCCGCGACGCTCAAGCCCAGAGCGACACGACGGTCGTATACCGCCTTGCCGAAAGCCAGGGCCTCACGGATCGCGATCCGCTCAGGATCATCGGGCAGGACCTCGGGGCGCGCCCAGCGCGTGTGGTATCCCGTCATCACACCCGTCTTTCGTACGTCCCAGCCGCCGGCCCCCGGTGGTCGCGCTCGCAAAGCTTCTGCGCGCGGACCGCCCGGTCGATCTGCCTCTGATCATGCTGCTTGGTCTTCCGGAACACCGTGAGCAACACGACTGTACCTTCTGGGGTACACCAGTAGGTTACCCGGGACGCAACATCTCGAAGCCGGATCCGCAACTCCCAGACCGCCCCGTCCAGGTGGTCTGACCACGGCCCGCCAAGTTCGGTGCCCTTCTCCGCGAGCATCCCGCACACCTCATCGACCCGCTTGAAGTCACTGTCACTCAGGCTGTCCAGCCAGTCACGAACCTCGGGCTCGAGCTCGAAACCGTACAGTTTCCGCATCCCGTCCTTCACGCCCGGCGAGGATACTCGCATGAGCGCAAACCCGCTCTCGGAGCATCCGGGCTTGCCCGTCTGGCCCGGCCAGGGGCCGCGGGCTGGGGATGGGACCGGCGCCAGGAAATCGGCTCGGCCAGGTCCGCCGTGGTCCGGCGTGAACCATTGCGGACCGGCCCAGACCATTATTAAGGTCACGCCCGTGGTTCGCCGCGCATATAGAAGGTCGGCGCGCAGATCATCCCGGCGGATTGCATAACTCCGCCTTAGGGCTGTTCTTCGACCAGCTTCGCGGCGGCGGCGGGGTCCATGATGTTCGACCAGATCTGTTCTTCGGGAGCCACCGCTCGTTCAGGCATGGCGTAATCCGACATCCATGCGTCGGACTGGCAGCCGGGTATCAGGCTGAGGATCGTTGCGACGAGTCGTCTCGGGACCGATCCGATGATCCGGATCGCGACGTAGGTTTCGTGGCCCTGGTCTGCCAGAACCTGGACGCCCAGGGCTGCGCCATCAAGCATGACGGCCTGCTCGTGCCCGTCGAGCAATGACTGGCGGACCAGATCGTGCACGGTTGTCCTCAGCCGGCGTTCAGTCCGTGCTGCGGCTTCGGCCCGCCACCGTAGATCATCCTCGTGGCCAGGCAGAAAGTATCCGCAGTAGGTCGTGCTCCTAAGAGGCGTTGCGTGCTCGGCGTTGTAGCGAGCCCTCGCGGCACTGCCGCGGGTTGCCAGCGCCGCGTAGAAATCCTCTGGCGAGCCGTCTTCCCGCTGCCCTGCCGCTACCAGCCACGGAAGATCGGCGTCGACCCACACGGCACCGCGCCATCGCTGGATCTTCACCTTGAATAGCACTTGGTCATCAATCGCGCCGATCCGCTCCTGCGGCGCCTGGTCGTCAGCGAAGCGCTCGGTTGCCTTTGCCAGTAACGGATGCGCGATCTCATCCAGTGGCGTATCGACGCGAGGGACGGGAAGCGCGAGGTCCTCGCGCAGGCAGCGCAGCGTTGGGCGGACCCGCTCAGCCACTGTCAGCCGTCATCCTCGGCCCCGCCGACTGAATCCAGCTCCGCGCGAGTCATCCCAGCGAGCATTGCCACTCGCGACGCGCGGCTGCCATCGAGCTCGCTCAGCAGCTCGCGCATCCCGGCCTGCATCTCCTCACGGCGTGCGTCCAGGTAGTAGGCGACAGCAGCCTCGACGAGATCCTTCTTGCTCATGTGCAGATAGTGAGCGCCACTGGTGATCAGCTTGTCGCCCTCCGGGGAAACCTTGACCGCAGTCTGCCGGGGCGCGTGCTCGGTGGTCGTCATCGCTGCGTTCTGCCCCTTCCCGCGACGTCGGCTGGTACCCTCAGTACCTCCAGTGTAGTCCAGGAAGTCTGGCTCCCCCCTTGATCCCGGCATCCGGGCGACAGGCGGCTCAGCGCGTCAAACGGGCGGCCCGCAGAGGCGTAACAGCCTGCAGGCCCTCGGCATCGCCATGACGACCGGCCAACTCTGCGTGCATGACTATGCATGATCGCCTGGAGCCGAGAATTCCGGCTGACCTCCTGCGAACGCGACATAGGCCAGCCCGCGACCCACCAGATCACTGACCCGGGCTCAACAACAGGAAGGCGAGCGCGCATCACCGCGGCCACCACGAGCGGGCCACGATTGTCCTGGTCAGGCAGCACATCCGCCGCATCCAGCGAATCAGGCCCGTCGCCCGCCCGCGCCGGGCAGCAGGCCGCCGGCACCGGCCCGGCCCCTCAGATCAGCGCCCCGGCTGCGGTACTTCGCTGCTGTACAAGCGCCCGGCCCTCCGCGAGCCAGCCCTGAGACACCATCTGACCTGGGGCAATGCGTGGAGCTAGCGAGACTCGAACTCGCTACCCCCCCCAGGACCGGGCTGTCGTCCCTGGCCGGATACGTCTGGAAGTGATCGAACACCCACACTCCGTGGAAGCCCAGCAGCTCAGCCCGCCTGGCCCAGTCCTGCGCGACCGTCCAGGTCTCAGCCCGATCGACTTTCGCCAGCTCACTCTTCCACCCCTGGGCCAGCATGACCCCCCAGTGAACTGGGCCGCCGGGCAGCAGCGTTTCGATCGACATCATCCGGCTCCCTGGAACTCAGACAAGGACGGGGATGGGCGGCGACAGGGCATCTTCGAGCCGGTCGTCGCCATAGTGCTGGCGAGCGACATCGAACTGGCTCAGGAAAGACTCGTAGCGCTCGAAGTCGGCAGCGAGATGGTCACTAATCAGACGACGAGAAACAGTGACCCGCTCCGCCCCTCGTTGGGTGCCGGCCATCCGCCCGGCCAGTGCACGCCCCCAGCCGTTCAGCCTGAACTGGACCTGGCCGTGCCGGACACCAGGATTCGGCAAGTGGACCTACGTAGAGAGTTCTCAAACTCTTGCACGTCTGCAAAACCCCTGGTCAGGCGGCTACTTCGCCGGGTCGGGAAGGGCGGCAAAGTCGCTCAGGAGCCGCCGGTGACGGTGTTTGAGGATGCGCGGGGTCCGAACGTGCGGGAGCTGCGGCAGGCCCAGCGGCGGCTCTCCCCGGCCGAGCTGAAGGCGTTGATCGCCGACTACGAGGCCGGAGGTCGAGTTGGCGAGCTGGCGAAGGTCTACGGGCTGCATCGCACGACGGTCGCCGGGCACGTCGCTCGCGCTGGCAAGACTCGGCCGGTGATGACCGAGGCGCAGATCGAGGAGGCGGTCCTTCTGTACCGGGACGGGTGGACGCTGCACAACCTGGGTCAGCGCTTGGGCGTGGCGGATCAGACGATCCGGCGAGTGCTTGTCGAGCGAGCGGTGACGATCCGGCCGGGCGGGCGCAGGAAGGTCGGGGCGGTGGCGTGACGACCGCCTTTCCGCATGTTGGCTGAGCCGAGGATGCGTTTGGGGTTGTCGAGCCCCTATGACCTCGGGGCCGTTCGGCCCTCCCATTTAGGCGTCCAGACTTCGGCATCGGGCGCATCAGTCGTTCTGGCATCGAGGTAGTCGCGAAGCGTTGCGAGCGCGGGGTGGGTGTTGTCGCGGTGCCAGATCAGCGAGTGCGGGTAGATCGGCGTGGGGTTCTGGATCGGGATGCGGCGCATGTCGTAGTTGGCGGGCCAGAGGTATCTGGTGTGCTCGCCTGCGAGGTTCGCAAGCGTCGAGGACTCGTGGAGTACGTCGAGCAGGTGCTCGGTGCCGAAGTGTGGGCCGACGCGCTCGATCGTGAGCCCGAAAGCGTCGGCGAGGTCGTAGTAGTAGATGTCCCACTCGCTTCCTGGGAGCATCCCTGGCATCCAGATTCGCTGTCCGACCAACTCGGCCAGGGTGACCGAACGTGCGGCGGCCAGTGGATGGTCGGGGCCGACGAGGAGCTGATGAGCATCATCGACGGCCGGCATGGCGTCGATCTCTGCGGGCAGCCGCGATACCGGGGAGCCCACGGCCCGAAACGATGCGTCGATGGTCCCGGCTTCGATAGCGGCGATGGCGGCTTGCGCGCTGTCCGCGATCCTCACCAGGTCCAGCTCGATGTCGGGATGGGCGTGGTGGAACCCCTGTGCCACGACGGCGGGCGCGGTTCGGGAGGTCATGATGTCGAGGCGCAGCGCGCGTCGTCCGGGGCGCACGGAGTCGGCGGCGCGCTGCTCGACCCGCAGTAGCTCGCGGGCGTGCGGAAGGAACGCTTGGCCGTCGATGGTGAGCTGGGTGCCGCCAGCGCTGCGATTGAGCAGGCGGACGCCGAGGTCTGTCTCCAGCGTCGCCAGCCGCTTGGAGACGGCCTGCTGGCTGATGGCGAGCTGGGCGGCGGCGAGCTGGAACTGTCCTTCCTCCGCGACCGTTACGAACGCTCGGACCGCCTCCAAGTTCATACCTCAGCCTGCTCCTATAACAACTGATAGTTGTTGTCGTGTCACCAGATTTTGTTTGCTTAGAGGAGATTACACGGATGTAATGCCTCTATGCACATCTGTAGGTTGGCAAGGAGGTCGCTGGGGCGAGAGTTCGGCTGGCTGTGGGCGGCCTACGCGGCCAGCGCCTACGGCTCCGGGCTGGCGCTCGGCGCGTTCCCGTTGGTCGCGGTGCTGGCGCTGCACGCCGGCCCGGCCGAGGTGTCCGCGTTGTCCGCGGTGGGACCCGCGGTGGGTGCCCTGGTCGCGGTGCCGCTCGCGCCGTGGGTTGAGTTTCGTCGCAAGCGGCCGGTGATGATCGCAATGGACCTATCTCGCTTCGTGGTCCTGGCGACGATCCCCGTCGCCTACGCCCTTGGCTGGCTCAGCTTCGTCCAACTGCTCATCGTCTCCGCGGTGGTCGCCGCGACGAAGATCGCGTTCAACGCGGCCAGTGGCGCCTACCTCAAGACGCTCGTGCGGCCAGATGACCTCCTGGTCGCGAACGCGCGGTTTGAATCCACGAACTGGAGTTCGCTTGCGGTCGGTCCGCCGCTGGGCGGGGCGGCGGTCGGATTGTTCGGGCCGGTCACGACGGTCGTGGCCGACGCGCTCAGCTACCTGCTCTCGGCGCTGGGCATTACCGCGATCCGCGGGCACGAGCAAGTCCCTCAGCGAGCCGTAAAGGGCCGGGTCCGGGTCAGCGACCTCGTTGACGGCTGGCGGCACATCCTGACCGATCCCGTCTTACGGGCGCTCTGGCTCAACAACAACCTCGTCGGCGGGCTCATCATGGCTACCGAGCCGCTGCTGGCCGTGCTCCTGCTGCGCCAGCTCGGCTTCCCGCCCTGGCAGTACGGGCTCGCGTTCGCGGCGCCCTGCGTCGGAGGGTTCATCGGCTCTCGCCTCGCCCGCCGGGTCGTGGCCCGCTATGGCCAGCACCGCGTGTTTCGCGTTGTCGGCACGCTCCGCGCCGTGTGGCTGATTGGCCTGGCGTTCATCCGCCCGGGTGTCGTCGGCCTGCTCACGGTGATCGCGGTCGAGCTGGCGATCATCATCAGCATGAGCCTGTACAACCCGGTACTGGCGACCTACCGGCTCCAGCACACCCCGAAGGACCGCATCGCCCGCGTGCTGTCGGCCTGGTCAATCGGTTCGCAGGCATCAATCGCGATCTTCACCGCGCTCGGCGGGCTGCTCGCCGACCTCACCAGCACCCGCACCGCGCTCGCCGCCGCCGGCCTGCTCATCCTCACCAGCCCGCTGCTCCTACCCCGCCGCGAGCGTCCCGCGCCCGAAGCCGACCGGGAACCCGCCACGGCCGACCTGGGCTCTCGGCAACCAGCGACAACCGCTGCACCGGCACCAGCACAGCCATGACCCGTGACCCGGCAGACTGGCGCCCGGAAAAGCATGGCAGTACCAGAGGCGTCGTCCGCGGTCACGTCGTCGCGGCGGTTGGCATCCTGCGGGATCATATGGCGGAGCCTTGGACCCTCGACAGGCTGGCGGATGAAGTTCATCTGTCCCGTTCTCAGCTCGTTCGGGCGTTCGATGCCACCACAGGTACCAGCCCGATGGCATACCTACGCCAGAGGCGGGTCGAGCAGATGGCCCGGCTGCTGGTCTCCACTGACCTGTCGATCGCCGAGGCTGCCCGCTCGGTCGGCTGGAAGAACCAGTTTCACGCCAGCCAGTGTTTTCACGCCTACTACGGCGTCTCGCCCACGGAATACCGCCACCGGCAGACGCCCACGACCCTGGAGGATTAGCCCCGTGCGCAATGAGCAACGCCTGCCCAGCAGAACGCCCGAGTCCAGAGCTTTTGCCGAGCGCGTGCAGCTCGTCATGAGTCTCACGGCGCGCCTGAACGTGGTGCCGTTTGATGACCTTGACGCACGGAAGTCGCTGCTCAGCGAGATTTTCGGTCAGCCCATTCCTGATTCGTTGTCGATCCTGCCACCCTTTTACTGCGACTACGGCCTCGGTGCCACTTTCGGCGATCGGGTGTTCATCAACCAAGGGTGCTTCTTCCTCGACCTTGGTGGCATCACGATCGGCGATCGGGTTCTGATCGGTCCCCGCGTGACGCTAAGCACTGCCGGGCATCCTGTCGAACTCGATGAGCGCTACGACTTCATCACTCGCGCCCCGATTGTGATTGAGGACGAAGTGTGGATCGGCGCCGCCGCCACGATCACGCCCGGAGTGACCATCGGCCGAGGCTCCGTTGTGGGAGCAGGTGCCGTGGTCGCGAAAGACGTGCCGCCGATGAGCGTCGTGACGGGGACGAGCATGGTCGAACGGAGGCGCCTGAAGTCGGCCTCTGGCCTCGGTGCGGACTGAGCCGAGATGCGGGTTGGGGTATCTAGTAGTGCTCCGTTAGGTTGGTGGTCCTCGCAGTGGGCTTTCGGGCGGCAGCTCTCTGCGGCAGACGGGGCAGTGCCCGTGCCAGCAGGCCAGGAGCGCTTGGAGCTCCCGGACGACCTGAAACAGCGTCAGGCTGCCGCCCTGAGTCGAGGACGGCGATCGGCGCGCCTTCGTTCGAGGGTGAGGAACGCGTGCGCGACTGAGACGAGCGTGACGTGATGGTGAAACCCGCGCCAGGAGCGGCCTTCGAAGTGATCCAGGCCGAGGGCGTCTTTGAGCTCGCGGTAGTCATGCTCGATGCGCCAGCGCAGCTTCCCCAGCCGGACGAGATCGGCGACCGGGGTGTCGGGCGGGAGGTTTGACAGCCAGTACTTCACGGGCTGGTCCTTGTGCTCGGGCCAGTCACAGATAAGCCAGCAAAGATTCAACTCACGGTCTTGCTTGGCCGCGGCCCGACGCAGCTCGACGTTCGCGGGTCGGACTCTGAGCGCGAGAAACCGGGAGGTCATCTCACCGCGGGTGCCTTCACGCCAGGTGACCGTCTCGCCGGCGCCGGCGCCGGCGGTCAGCGCAAACTCCAAAAGTGATGCAGGATCCTCGCGGTAGCGGGACTTCGGTGGCTGGCCGCGGCCCTGATAGTCGGGCCTTTCAGGCCTGACGTGCTCGGCGTAGGCAGAAGTCGCGTGCTTGACGTCCAGCACCCAGGACAGGCCGCGATCATCAAGCCCTTGGCGAAACTGGGTGTTATCGCCGTAGGCGCCGTCGGCGAGGATCACCGGCGGCTTGATCCCCCAGCCGGTCAGCTCGTCGATCGCAAGAGCATCGAGCCGATGGCCGCGCGCTTGCCCGATGGTGATGAGCAGTGCCTGCAGCAGTTCGTCACCATCGAGGCGAACATCTCCTGCGCGAACTCGACCAGCCGCCCACGCACCCGCGCCAGCTCTCGCTCAGACAACCCAGCCACCTGCTCCATGATGATGACCTCCTCGACGACGGCAACGCCGCAAAGAAGATTCGCCTACAAACCACAGACTCCTTCAACAACCTAACGGAGCACTACTAGCTGGTCATATGCGCGGACGGCGCATCTACGCTTCCATCCGCCCGGCGCCAGCGCTAATCTGACTGGTGGCAGATTTTGTCATCGACGCTCCGGCGCCGCACCCGCCTTTGGGCTGGGTTGCCCTTCTTTCTGGACTGCCACTCCCGCAATCTGACGCGCTCTGGCGTGTCTGACCAGAAAGAGGGCCGTCATGATCTTCGCAGCCAGTTGGGCGCCCAGCTCTCGCCTCTACGGCTTGGCGCAGCGGTTCTGCCCGAGCAACGTCGTCATCCGCCGCGTCCACACCCGTAGGGGCATCAAGTGGGGGCCGCTTGTCGGTCTCGCCGGGGTCGCGTTCTATGGGCTGGTCATGGTCGCCAGCGGCACGATCGTCCGTGACGGCGGGCCGGGCTGGGTCAACCTATTGTTCATCGTCGGGTTCTGGAACACGTGCCGCTTCGTGTTCCTGATTCCGACCTCGGTGGTGCGGTTGCTGCGGGTACGCCATCAGGAGAAGCTGCTGCTGCGCGACTGGCAGCGCGCCCACGCCACGGACGCGGCGCCAGCTGAGACCGGGCGCATGGAGATCCGTTTACCGGCCGTCCCCGTGTCATGAGTGCCGAGGACTGGTCCCCGAGCGACCTGCCCGCCGTCTCCTACATCCGTGTCGCACCCACAACGACCGACGAAGCGGAACGCCAGGTCGAGCGCCAACGGGCGCAGATCGCGCTCGCCGCGCAACGCCTCGGGTTGCGGATGGCCGATGAGTTCGTGGATGTCGGCTACTCGGGGTTGAGCATGGAGCGCCCTGACCTGCGCCGCCTGCTCGATCATGTAGCCGCCCATCATGTCGGCTTCTGCGTGGTCGCCACCCGAGACCGGCTCTCCGAGGACCCCGAGCACATGGCCGACATTGACGAGGCCCTGGACGACGCGCTGATCGCGATCGTGGTCGCTGCCGACCACACCGGCGGCCCTCTCTGAGATTCGGCAGGTGTTGATCTACTGGCGGCCGATCAACACCGCGCGGCTGATGACTGCCCAGCGATGGGATTTGCTAATCCGTTCGGCGAGGTTGAGCGGCGATTCCGCGGGGGTTCTTCGTGCTCAGGTTGTCGAGGCCGTTGAGGATCACGTCGAGGCCGAAGCGGAAGCCGTCATAGCTGCTGGCGGCTGCTTCGGCGTGAAGACGCCGCACGGTCTTGGTCCCGTCCGCTGGCTGCTTGTCTAGCTCTACCTGGAACGCTTCGTGAAGTTCGTGCTGTCGTGGAGCCGATGTCAGGGAGAGGCAGTAGCCGTGCACGAAGTCCACGATGACGCCCGCGCTGGCTACGACCGCATCGGGTGACATGCCGCTGACTTCGAGCGCGGCGTAGAGCGTGTCGTTGATCCGGGCGGCGGCGACGGCGATCGCGGAGGGGTCCGACACGATCCTCAGCACGAGGTTGGGATGCTCGTCAGCGACGGCCCGGTAGGCGGTCGCCCAGCTTCGCACTCGTTGGCGCCAGTCGCCGTCCCGAGCGGGCTGCTCCATGCCGTCAAAGACATGTTCCACGAGCGCTCGCAGAAGGGCGTCCTTGCCGGGGACGTGGTGGTAGATCGACATCGGATCGACCCCGAGCCGGGTAGCGAGCTTGCGCATCGAGAGCGCATCGAGGCCGTCGTGGTCAACAAGGTCGAGCGCCGCCACGACGATCTGGTCACGGGTCAGTAGCGGTCCGTTGCGCGGTCGTGCCATGCCCTCAGTCCTCGATCAGTCTGCTTCATCGTGAACATTATCCTACACTGTAGGATAAGCTGGAAGGGTTCACGAGCAAGAGGAAGCGTTCGATGAGTAGCTGGCAAGAGTTCGCCGCGCAGGAGCCGGACTTCGCGGAACGTGTCAAGGGTCTGTTCGGCGCCTACAAGCACCACACGATGGCGACGCTGCGGCTCGATGGCTCCCCGCGGATCAGCGGAACCGAGGTCACGTTCGATGACGGGAGCCTGCTGCTCGGCATGATGCCCGGCACTCGACGCGCGGTGGACCTGCGCCGCGACCCGCGCCTGGCGATCCACAGCCACACCGTCGATCCATCCGAGACCGACCCCGCATCGTGGGACGGGGACGCGAAGATCACGGGCCGCGCGAGCGAGCTTCCGGCAGGCTCACGACCGCCGGAGGGGTCTGACTGGTTCGCGGTCGATGTCGCTGAGGTCGTTCTCACGAAGGTCGGCGATCCCGCGGATCATCTGGTGATCGAGTCGTGGAAGTCCGGTCGTGGACGCAAGACCCAACGCCGCTGAGCAACCAGGGTCGTGACCTCGACGCAGCCCTCCCGGCCACCCGGTGTCGTCGCCAAGCATGGCGTCGTTCGCGGTCATGTCGTTACGACGGTCGGGCTATTGCGCGCAAGGTTGACTGAGCCGTGGACGCTCGACGCGCTGGCCGCCGAGGTCCATTTGTCCCGCTCTCAGCTCGTGCGGTCCTTCGATGCCACCACTGGCTTGAGCCCGATGGCGTATCTACGGCAGATGCGGGTGGAGCGGATGGCGCGGCTGCTGGCCTCCACTGACCTGTCGGTTGCCGAGGCCGCCCGCTCGGTCGGCTGGCGAAACCAGTTTCATGCCAGCCAGTGCTTCCATGCCGCCTACGGCGTGTCGCCCACCGAGTACCGGCGGCGTCAACTCCCGCCTCGTGTCCGCTGACCCGCGCGGCGATGTCATCGGCTGAGATCGCGACCCGAGTCGATCTGCCGCTCCGGTCCCTGCCTGCGTCGGGCTTGGTCGTTGGCGGTGGCCTGTGCTCGCCGGGCGGCGGTGTCGGCGCGCTGGTAGTCGAGCCGCTGACCTTGACCGCTGGGCGCGGGTCCGAGCGGGTCGGGGCCGGTGATCCCGTGGCGGTCGCGGTAGGCGGCGATCGTGCGGACGTGCTGCTCCCAGGCAGCACGCGGGGCAGGGTCGGTGGGCGGTGGTCCGAGCCGCCGCACCCACGGCTGGCTGTCTTGGATCGCGTGGCTGGCGAGCGCGGTGGCCCGTTGCTCAATCAGGTGCTGCAGCTCGGTGAGGGTGCGGTGCATGTCGGCGGGCAGCGCCCCGCTGGCCTCGGGGATCAGCCCGGCGACATAGCGGCGGCGGCGGGGCCGGGTGCCACCGGACCGGGCGGCAGCCAGCTTCGCGAGCCGGGCGGCGAACGCGGCGGCCGGGTCCTTGGCGTCATCGAGCCCGCCAGCCCGGACCGCGCGGGACAGGAGTTGGTCGGGTTGGTGGCCTTCGGCTTCGGTGCGGCGGAGCTGGGCGACCAGCGACCCGAACGACTCTGAAGCCACGACGGCCGTAGCGTGGTCGGCGTCAAGGCCACTGGCGGCGACGGCGCTGGCGAACCGATCGTGTTGGGCGGTTTGGGCGATGGTCTCGTACTCGGCGGCGAGCTGCGCGATGCTCGACCACTTCGCCTGTTCGGCTTCGATCGTCTCGTGCGCGGACTTCTCCGCGCCCTCGTGCTGGAGCACTCCGTAGAGGATCGTCCTGGCGGTGACTTGATCCTCGTGGCCGGGGCTGTGCTGGTGTTCCTCAAGATGCGCCTCGTCGGTAGCGACATACGCGACGTTCGCCTGGCGTCCGCGGGTCATGGCGACGTAGAACGCCTCCCTGGTCATCGAGGACGAGTGGACGACCAGATGGGCGGTGTCCACGGTGGCGCCCTGCGCCCTGTGTGCCGTGATGGCGTAACCCAGCTCGACGTGCTCGGCCACATAGTCGGCGGGCAGGATGACCCGGCCGCGTCGCCTACGCGAGCCGGGGCGCTGGACGGTCAGGCTCCCATCCTCGTGACTGTCGATGACGGTCCCGGTGTCGCCGTTCTTCACCCATCCCGTCCTGGTGGACAGGCGGCGGTTGTTCTCACGGGTGACGATGGTGTCGCCCTGCCCGGCGACCGTGCCGTCATGCAGGCTCACGCCTTCGATGGCGACCTGCCCGGCGAGTATCCGGTCAGCGCGGGCGTGCTGGTTCAGCGCGGTCACGGTGTCGCTGGTCTCGGCGATCAGGATGCTCGACCGCCCAGCGGCGATGTCATGCTGCCAGGCGTGGTAGGCGGCGTCAAGCATGGTGTCGTGGTCGCCGCCGACGATCCGGCCGTGCTCGTCGTAGAGGTCGATCACATCCGTATCGCCCCGACGCAGGCGCAGGGAGGCCGCCTTCTCCCACTCGCTGGTGAAGCGGCGGATGTCGGCCAGCTCCGGCGCCCCATCCCCATCGCTCGCATTGCGATCCCTGACGAGTAGGCCGAACGCCCCACCCGCGTCCACCGCCGCGAGCTGCGCCGGGTCACCGGCCAGCAGCACCTTCGCTCCCACCGTGGCGGCATGGGTGGTGAGCTGGTCAAGAAGCATGGTCCCGGCCAGCGATGCCTCATCCACGATCACCAACTCCCCTGCCCGCAGGTCCCAACGGCCGTGATCGTGCTCGTAGAGCCACTTGGCCGTGTTCTCCGTCCCGATCCCAAGATCGCCCGCCAGCACGTCGGCCGCCGCCGCGGAGGGTGCGAGCGCGATCACGCTGCCCGCCCCCTGCTCCGCCTCCCACGCCCGGCGCAGCATCCCGAGCGCGAGCGTCTTACCCGCACCGGCCGGGCCGACGAGCACATCCACGGTGCGACCCGAGACCGCGATGCGCTCGACCACGCTGCGCTGATCGGCCGACAGCACCCGCCCCTGCCCATCCACGCCGCTCGCCACGCTGGCGGCAAGCATTGGGTCGAGCGCCGGGCCGCTCGTGGCGCGGGAGAGGTCAAGCATCCGATCCTCCGCCGCGAGCAGGGCGATGGACGTGTAGATGGTGGAGTGGCGGGGCCGGAGCACACTCGACCCATCCGACCGGGTAAGCGCAGCCGGGGCGACAGTCAGCTCCGGCGGGGTAAGCCGCAACGACACCGCCTCGGCGGCATCGGTGATGCGTCCGATGACCGCCTCCCGATCGGCGGTGCTGGCGAACCGCAGGCCGATCGTCTGCCGCGACGCCTCCGCAGACAGGTTCCACCGGGTCCAGGTCGAGCGCTTCTCCTGCACCTGCTCGACCACGGCCTGCCCGAGCGCCACGAGCTCGTCACGGCCCACGTCCTCAGCGCGCAGAGCCACGGGACCGCTGCCGTTGGCGATCAGGCGTCGCGCCCAGGTCTCGGCGTCCTGGGCGAGCACGCGGTCAGCGCGGCGGCGCCACTGGTCGGTCAGCTCCGCCAGCGAGTAGTGCGTCTTGTCCGGCCGGGTCGAGAGCGTGGCCTGCTGCCGCAACCGCAACACCGCCCGCTGATCGGGCCGGTGCCCGTGCTCGGCGACGTAGGTGTCGATGAGCCGGTCGGTCTCCGCCTCGATCGCTGCGCTCCGCGACGAGAACTCCGCAATCAACTCGTCAGGCACGCCAACGATCTCCCACGCCGGGTTGCGATCCCGACCCCGCTCCCGCTGCTCCCACCCGACGCCGAGGCGACGGGTCAGGTGGTCGGCGAGCACGGCGTTGTAGTGCTCTGAGAGCGCAACGACGGCCCGGTGCATCGGCCGACCGTCCAGCGAGCGCCATTTGCCGTCCTCGCCTTGCACCTTGTTGGCGATCACGACGTGCGTGTGCAACTGCGGATCAGCGGCCCGCGAGTCGTAGTGGTCATAGGCCGTTGCAATCAGCCCGCGCGTGGCGACCTGTGCAACTCCGGCGTGCCCGACTCTGGTGGCTGCAACGTCGCGCTCCATCAGCGCAACCACGTCCGCAACCGCCGCGTGATGCGCTTCCACGATCGCCGCTTGCAAGGGTGCGTCAGCGACGGCCCACAGAGCGCTGACGCTCTTGGGGACCGAGAACGTGTAGTCATACCCGGCCACCGTCCGCCTGGTCCCGCGCTCGCGTTCCTCAACCTCGATCCGCTCGACCGCTGCGGCGCGATACACCCCGACGTGCGCCAGGCGATGCTCGGCATGCTCGATGAGGAGTTCGCCGCGCTGCACGCCTCCAGCGAGACCGAACGCCACCAGCTCACCGTCGAGAAAGACCGCATCCAAGATCAGCGCCGGGCCAGCCTCCAAGCCCACTACGCGGGAGCGCTGCCGTTGGACCTGCTCAAAGAGGAGCAAGACCGCCTCGCCCGCCAGCTCGACCTCGTGACCGCCCGCCTCGACGCCCTGGACACGACCTATGAGGAGGCCCGCACCCACCTACACGAGTGCCTGGCGCTGGCCGGGGACTGCCAGACCGTCTACGCCTGCGGCTCAGACACCACCCGGCGGATGGCCAACCAGGCGTTCTTCACCCGCATCTACCTCGACGCCGACGACACGATCCGCACCGAACCCACCCCGTCCTTCGGGCTGCTGCTCGACCCCGACACCCAGCAACAAGCCATCACCTGGGCCGATCCGCAGCCGCACGCAGGCAAGCGTCCCACTCGAACCCTCATGCATCATGTTGAGGGTTCGAGTAAGACGCGTGGAGTGGAGCTAAGGGGACTCGAACCCCTGACCCCCTGCTTGCAAAGCAGGTGCTCTTCCAGCTGAGCTATAGCCCCATGGCGCCGTCCAAGGGTACCCGGACCTCGCGCCTCCTGACAGCCAGCGCGAACCCCCGACCACCTAAATCCCGGCTCACGGTAAGCCCGGCCCCGACCGCCGAGCCGCCTCCTGCGCAAGATCCTCCCGAGCACCACCCGCCAAGCTCTCCGACGCCGGCCGCGGCACCGTCACCCTAGCCGCGGTCAGCCCCGGCCCAGGCCCAAGCCCCCCGACCCCCGCCAGCACCCCCGGCACATCAGCCACGCTCGCCAGCACCTGCGTCGCCCCCGCCTTCCGGAGCCTGGCCGCCGGATGCGAGCCGGTCAGCACCCCCGCGACGAACCCAGCGCCCGCCCGGCAGCCCGACAGCACGCCGCTCTCGGTGGACTGCACCACCACCGTCTCCCGCACGTCATCCACGCCCAGCCGCAGCATCGCCTGCAATACCGGGTCGGGGAACGGCCCGCCCCGAGGCACCTCGTCCGAGCCGAGCGCCAGGTCAATGCGATCCCGCCAGCCGAGCACGCCGAGCACGACCCCGAGCTGCCGGCGCGTAACCGAGCTGAGCAGGCAGATGCGGTAGCCGGACTCGGCCAGTTCCGCGAGCGCCTCGCCTGCTCCCGGCACCGGCCGCACCCCGGCCCGCTCCACAGCTCCGCTGAAGGACCGCTCGAAGGCCAGGTGCGTGGCCTGCGCCCTGGCCTCGTTGCCTGGAAAGATCTCGCGCAGCACGTCGATGGTGGTCTTGCCGCGGGCCCGGTGCACCTGCGCCATGCTGCGCGCGTAGGCGGCGGTACCGGGCACGATCCCCTGCGTCGCGATCGCCTCAGCGTAGGCGCGCTCCAGAATCCCGTCATCGGCCACCGTGGTGCCGATCAGCCCGAAGCACGCCAGCGAGTACGCCGACACGTCCGTCACCCCGCGTCACCCCGCCTCCGGTCCGGCCCGCGACACGCGGACGGTTTAGTCGTCCGCGGTGGTCGCCTCGGTCCACAGGTCAAGCTCGGCGCGATCCGCCTGGACCTTCCGCCAGACGGCGAAGGCGCTGAGTCCCAGCAGGGCAATCACGAGCAATTTCTTCACGGTGAGCACTCCTCTAGATCCAGGCTCTCGCAGCCGCGACATCGCGGCCCGGTGACCTGCGTGGCGACTCTTGAGCCTAGCAAGGCGAGCCGTCAGCGTTGCCGGTGCACGCGAGTCTCATCCCAGGCCGGGTCGGCCGCCTCGTAGACATCACCGCTGGCCCCGAAGACCAGGAACCGGTCGAACGACCTGGCGAACCACCGGTCGTGCGTGACCGCCAGGACGGTCCCCTGATAGGACTCCAGGCCCGCCTGCAGGGCCTCCGCGCTGGCCAGGTCGAGGTTGTCCGTCGGCTCGTCCAGGAGCAGCAGCGTCGAGCCGGCCAGTTCGAGCAGCAGGATCTGCAGCCGGGCCTGCTGGCCGCCGGACAGGCTGCCGAACGGCTGCCGGGCGCACACCTGCAGCTCGTAACGCGACAGGGCGGACATGGCCTCGTTGATCAGCAACGCGTGCTCGGTCATCAGGATCTCCAGCGGCGTCCGCCGGTCCAGGTCCGGGCGGGCGTGCGTCTGGGCGAACCTGCCGGGCACCACCCTGG
>Ga0307375_10002809_pt1 | contig 17528 bp, 12 predicted proteins | sample TR1MG_FD_202531 | JGI IMG/M metagenome (GOLD analysis project Ga0307375, IMG submission 202531) | Soil microbial communities from Risofladan, Vaasa, Finland - TR-1 | ecosystem: Environmental > Terrestrial > Soil > Coastal area > Acid sulfate soil | place: Finland: Risofladan, Vaasa | collected... | reverse complement strand
GTGACGGTCAATCAGTCCAAATTGTGCGTCGCAGCCTACAATGCCAACGAACGCAAGAATGAGAAGCTGTCCACTGGTTTTAAGCCGTTAGGTGTTATGAAGGCAGAATCCAGAAATAAGCCGGGGGAGTAAAGCGCCTGATTTGTTATTTTTTTTGCATGGGCAGATTGTGTGAAACTTGGTCATCGGTTATGAAGGAGAAAATAAGGAAAATGGTTACGAATTTAGCTGACCGTCACCAACGTTTGTTAATAGTACAGTCAGTTTTATCAACAGCCGCGTTTTACGCTACAAGCAGCCGTTCACCAAGGGCAGTAACCGACACTTTGGAGATGGTCACCGCGCTAGCTGCGAGTGGCTGCTCTTCAGGCCTAAGCGGAACTTCAAGGTTGCGGCTCAGAACTTCCGCTGTGTGGACAAAGCCGACATCCAAGTTTTTGGAACTTTGCTAAACTGAACTTCGCTGACCGGCCAAGAGTGGACAATTCAAATTTTCTACCTAGTAGATCATGGCTAATGCATGCCACTGGTTGAATGTAGGATAATCGCTTATGGCCCAGCAGATATCCCGCAAGAATCATTACGTTCCCGAGTGGTATCAGTGGCGCTTCCTGTCCAATAGCAGCAATAAGCTTTTCTACCTTAGCCTATCACCCCGTGTGCAACGACCAGATGGCCGCATCATCAGCTACCGCGAGGTCTCTGAGTTGCCCCCATCAAGGTGTTTCTGCGAACAAGACCTATATACCACTAGGTTCGGTGAGATCTTGAATGACGAGATCGAGCGTTTTCTGATGGGAACTATTGATACCGAGGGGTCTGATGCCGTACGCGCCATCACTGAAGGCAATCCAAGAGCTGTGCACGAAGCATTGAAGCCATTTTTCCAATACATTGATGCGCAAAAGCTACGGACACCGAAGGGACTAGATTGGATCAAATCCAGATATTCAGGTTTGACTCAAGTAGAACTCATGATGGAGATGCAAGGCCTAAGGCAGATGCATTGCACCATGTGGGCAGAAGGGGTACGTGAAATCATCTCGGCGGAAGATTCGGATGTGAAGTTCATTGTCACAGACCATCCTGTCACCATCTACAACGCAGCATTTCCTCCTGAATCGCCTGCTTGCACATACCCGGGCGATCCACCGATCGAGTTGATCGGCTCCCAGACAATATTCGTGCTTGATGAAAATCATTGCCTAATCCTCACCAACCTTGAGTACGCGAAAAATCCCAAAGATGTAGATTTAACCGCGAGACGCACCAATGCGAGATATCGTGGGCACGGCGTCGTAAGAACAGATGCCTACATTAGGTCCAGAAAGTTCAGCCGTGGTCAGATTATCGCGGTCAATTACCTTCTGAAACGTCGGGCCCACAAGTTCATTGCTGCAGGCAGCAGTGACTGGCTATATCCGGAGCAGCATTTCACTGGTGACTGGTACGCCATTGGACAGATTCTATTGCCTACACATGAGCTCTGGCGGTTTGGAGGCGAGATATACGTTAGCTATAAAGATGGGTCCGTCTATTATCAGGATGAATTCGGCCGCACCTCAGGTGCACATGAATACCTAAGAAAGAAGAGCCAGGCAATTATTGGACCGAACGACAACTGCGGCTGTGGTAGCGGCCGAAAATATAAGAAGTGTTGCCAACATAGGCCTGGGCAGGACCGACCAACTTGGGAGGTCTATAGCATTCGCGAGCGCAATCTCATGTTCAGCCGCGCGGTCCAAGGAATTCTAGGGCTAGATAAGGGCAAGACATGGGATGACGTCAGGCGCGAATTAAGTGACGACATGGTCAAGCAGATTCATGAGGCACTCGGTAGCCTATGGCCTAAAGACACAGATTTTGCGAGCTTGCTGCCAAGGCCTGATCAAAATATATCTCGTTGCGTTTATTTAGGCACTGTTGATCCTCGCACGGTTGCAGTTAATGCAATAGGCTTGCTTACCTATTTCGACGAAATCATCATTCCGAATCCATTCATCAACCCTGCCTATATCAGACCTAAATACAATCCAATCAATTCGCCTGCCCAATATAAGGAACAAACACTAAAGAACGTCATTCTGCTTCTGGAATTGGAACCCTTTATACATGTTGGATTGATTCATTTATTACCAGACCCTATGGATTTCAATGACGAACTCAGGCAAAGCGTTTGGAGTATGGCGACGGAGCGCACGAAGAACTGGAAGCCTAGTGATGAGGATATGCGGCAGTTCAAGCACCTGCATGAAGATGACCTTCTTAGATCTATGCGGCGACTTCCCGACGAAGTTCAGCGGCAGCAACTGCTGAAAGTCGATCCAGACATGGAGGACGATCTGGTCGAACGGGTACTAGCGCTAACGAAAGAACAACACGAAAATGATCCTCTTGCGTTACTACAACCTTTGGAACCTGGTAAAGATAATGCTCAGGTAATAATGATTAAAGGCTTCAACCTTGAGATTGCATTGTTCCTTGCTGGGCTGACCGGGTCATTTGTCTACACGGACACGTTATCACACTGGAGGCACCTCCATGAGCACACACGCGCAGGCAGCACTGCTCATTCAAACGATTCATGGAGTCCCGTGATAGATGCCATTAAGGGCATTACATTCCCATTGCAGTACGACAACAACAAATTAATAGAAGACAGATTATCTGGAGGTCGGTCGGGAACAATCAGAAGTCTAATTACCCGGTTGTTAGACTCAATGCTGGACGATGGCATTCCAGCCAGATTGAATCCGATGGTCATGGAGCTTGATAGCTCGGTACAGAAAATGAAAGCAAAGTGGCAGAGGCAATCTTCTGAAACAGTACTTGATGTCCAATTTGAATTCTCAGTACCTGCCGCTGGCTTTGAGAATAATGCCGTGCGTCGATTGATAGTAACTTTTGGACGTGCCAACAATATCCGGATTGCGCCGATAGCCATGCTCTTGCATATTCAGCAAACAGCCACTGAATTAAATGGAGCTTAAAGTGATGATCTTTTGGCCCTCCTCGAAGTAACACCGAGAGCAAAGGGATTTTTAAGGTCGCCTCCATATTCGTTATGGGTCCTGTCTGTTGACTGACGTGGCGACGATAGGAACATTGAATCTCGTATGTCTCCTTCGTCCACACCGCAGAAGTTCTGAGCCGCACCCTTGAAGATCCGCACCGAAATGAAGACGGTCTGGAAGTCGGCCAAAGCCGCCGCCGAGTCTTATGAACTGTAACGTCCGTTGCTGAGTACAATCCAGACATCCGCTGAGTAATTGCTGGGAAAGCGCATATTTCTTTAATTATTCTATTTGGTACCCCTCTAAATCTTACGCTTGCATACTTTGAATAACTCGGTTATCATGCGTCTAGTTACTTGATGGATCGCTAAAGTGGATGCGTTAACTATGAGCAAGCCGGATATCTCGCTGAAGGAAGTCCAGCCTCGTTGGGGGGCAGAAAGACGGCTTGAATTTATTGATTTCCGCTTGCTCTGGGACCGAACAGTTAACCGCACGGAGCTAGTTGAATTCTTCGGTATTTCCACCCAGCAGGCATCGTCCGATTTGGCCACGTACCAGCGCCTAGCTCCGAAGAATATTGAGTACGATAAGTCACGTAAGACCTACATTGCTACCCATGAATTCAAGCCGGTGATAGCTCGCGACGACGCGCAAACATTTCTGGCTCAGATCACTGGATTGAAGGATGGTACCGTAGCACCAGCCAACATGTATATTGGTTGGCGTCCGCCGTTCGATACGGTTAAACTTCTGTCCCGGCCTGTTCAAACTGATACCTTGACACGACTGCTGTGGGCAATCCGGCGCGGCGAGGATCTGAAGGTAAGCTATCAATCCATGCGTCGACCGGCACCGACCAAGCGTTGGATCGCACCTCACGCATTGGGGTTCGACGGCCAGCGATGGCATATTCGGGCGTGGTGCTTCGAGAACGACGACTTTCGCGACTTCGTGATCTCGCGCATTCAAAGTGTTGATGAAGCTAGGCCAACTAACATTGATCCTGCAGATGACGAATGGTGGCAGAGCCACGTGGATATCGTTGTTAGGCCACGCAAAGGGCTAACTCCCGGCCAACGTGCAGCTATCGAGGTCGACTATGGAATGGCCAAAGGCCAGCTAGTTTGGCGCAGTCGCAAAGCCCTTGCATTCTACGTCATACGGCAATTACGGCTCGAATGGGATGGCGAATTGCCGCTACTGGTACAGCCCTTGGAATTGGCTAATGCCGCAGAGCTTGCCCCGATCATAAAGGCCGCCAGAAAATCACCCGATACGAAATCCGATTTATCACGCTCAGAAAGGAGCACACAATGAACGAGCATACCCAACATAAGTACCACTTCTTTGTTGATGATAAGAAGTACGAAACAGACCAGGCTAGTATGACTGGTCTTCAGATTAAGGCCATAGCAAATGTTCCGGCGAATTACCAACTCTTCTTGGAAGCGCATGGTCAAGAACCAGATGAGGCAATTTCCGACAACACCGGGGTTGACTTCACAATGGAAGGTGAAGGCGTGAAACATCTTTACGCAGTACCGCCGGCGACTTTCGGGGGCAGGTAATGGACAAAGAGCTGAAGGCGCTTGAGGAGTTCTGCCGTCGAGCCGGATGCACACTAACAGCTCAGGAACGACTGCCTAACGGCGGGCTAATCCTACGTGTGGAAAATGTGGATATTGGCCCCGGTTGGAACCGCGAACGTGCCACGGTATTGTTCCTTGCCCCACCTGGATATCCTGCCAGTAAACCGGATTGCTTCTGGATAGAACCAGGAAACTTTCGCTTGGCAAATGGGGCAACGCCTCAAGCTGCCAATGATGGGAATCCAATACCTGGCGATACCGTAAGTGGGAGAAATACAACTTGGTTCTCGTGGCATGTCGATCCTTGGCAACCGGGTCGCGATACTCTGGTCAAGTACTTTCAAATTATCCTAAGCCGACTAAAACCAGCACGATGATTCAGCTCGTAATCTCTACTAACGATCTTTCGGCGCTTCGCAACGGATTGCTGGCGTCAGAGGTGGAACATTGTGCCGTGCTATATGCCGAGGAAGTGACGAGAGGCGATGGCGTTATACGGTTGCTTGTTAGAAACATTGATGAGCCTAGCGCAGGCGACTACGCCATCCAAGCGATAGACCGATCTGAACTCACCCCGGAGTTTGTTGCACGTGCGGCCAAGCGAGCTAAGCTAAACAAGTTATCGCTCATATTTGCCCATAGTCACCCTGGACTCCATCGACCACAGTTTTCATCGACCGATGACGCTGGTGAAAAACTCCTGGCCACTTTTCTGACAAAACGTGGTTTGAACCCCATTCATGCCGCCTTGGTGGTCAGCAGGGGTGGATTGCGAGCACGCAGGCTAGGCACACGAGAAGAAATTGACGTTATTTCCGTCGGAAGTGAAATGATCGTCGAATCCACGGCTCAGAATTGCGAATTAGAAGTAGCAAAGCAATTTGACCGTCAGGTGCGTGCATTTGGCGCCGATGGGCAAAGAGTCCTTCACCGCTTGCGTGTTGGTATCGTCGGTTTGGGTGGAACCGGTTCCATACTTGCGCAACAACTTGTTCATCTGGGGATACGTGATTTCATTTTGATCGATCCCGATACTATTGCAGAGACAAATCTCAATCGAGTTGTCGGTGCGACTTTCGACGATATCGGGGTACCCAAGATTGACGTCGTGGAACGTTACTTGATCGCACACTCCGCCATGACCACGGTCAGGAAAATACCAGGCAATGTCGTTCGGGCTTCTGTTGCGCAAGAGCTTAGCGCTGTAGACGTAATATTATCCTGCACCGATTCACATGGCAGCCGCTCAGTTATTCAGCAGATCGCCTACCAATATCTAATTCCATGCATTGACATGGGATCCACAATCACTACGGATGATGGCAAAGTCACTGGGATATTTGGTCGGGTTCAGTTGCTGAGCCCAGGTGAGCCATGTCTATGGTGCTGTAATCTTCTCGATGCCGAACAAGTACGTCGTGACATGATGAGCGACGTGGAACGCAGACTTGATCCCTATATCCAGGGTGCTGAAGAACCGGCACCGTCAGTTGTTTGGCTAAACGGCACCGTAGTTTCTTTAGCGGTTGGCATGTTGATGGCCGTAGCGACATCAGCGCCACTCAGAGGGCGGCACTTAATCTACAACGCGCAAACAGCTTCGCTACGTTCGGTACGGGCAACACCAAGGTCGGACTGCTTCATTTGCTCGAAAGAGGGGGTTATGGCCAAAGGCGATAGACAGCAGTTGTATGCTCGACAAGACTGACCATGAGCATCATTAAATTTGCCGAATGCTGCACCCGCCGTAAGATCGGCTTTTTGGGGACAGTCCCTACTGGGGCAGACGACATTTTTAGAGCTAGGGGCTACGAATGTGTGTCGCTGGATAAGGCCCCGTCGCCTGGAGACAATGTTTTGTGGGAATTGGATTGCCTGATTCTCATTCAGAACGCCGACGAACCAAAACGAATCTCCGAAGAGCTACAAACGTATGCTCCACTTTTGCTGCCGAGGGATGGTCGCATCTATATTTTGCCAGCATCTCAAGAAGGATCCATCGGTCTTCAATTTCGCCAGCATATAATTGCCGCTATCGATGAGCACAGAATTCCTAATTCAGGATTGAGCAGTTCAAACCGCAAGCGTTTCGAGGAGTGGGACGACGGGCCAAATTTTGAACCATTCGGGCCGTTTGCCCACGTTTTTAACCTGCCCCCTCCTTTCGATTGGGACCAGATTGCCAACGTCATTCGCAGTAACTCTGCCAGCGCTGCTCCACCATTGCCTGCCCCAAGTATTAGTGCTACTAAATCAAATGAAGAAAAAATAGTTCTCTATGATGAAGCTACTTGTCTACTTCAGCGGGCTTTTGATAATTGCTTAGAAGTCGACCTGGTTGCAGTGAGCAACGGCTTGTCAGGCATTGGCACCTTTAAGACCTACGTTAAACCACGTATCGACCGTCTGGGTCAAAATTGGCCATATGTCTATTTTGTGAAATTGGGAGAACGTAGGACTATTGCAACTGAATACCGGAAATATAAGGAGAACGCGATGGATCACGTTCCCTATCATCTTGGGCCAAGGCTGCGTCAGGACCGATGCGCTTTGGGACATAAACTGGGCGTAATTGTCACTGATTATGTTCACACCGCAGAATCATTGCGCGACTGCGCGAGAGATGGTCGCGCCGGAGCAGCTATAGGGAATCTTTTTAGTCACACTTTGCGTAACTGGCGTGGTAGCGCCAAAAAGGAAGAGATTGATATTCGTGAACACCTAAAAGAAGTCGTTGAGATAACAGTTCCACCACATCGCATTCATCTTATCAAGAACTTCGGCGCAAACAAGAGTCATTTGGAATTACGAGAGTTGCTTCTCAGAATTGAATCAAAGCCAACCTTGATGGGGGTGATTCACAATGATCTTCACGCAACAAACGTATTGGTACGCGCAAATGACGCGATCATCATAGATTTTGAGAAGCTTAAAGACAGCGGGCCTTTGCTGCTCGATGTGGCGTCTCTAGAGGCTGGTCTGTTTGTGGATGGGTTTATTGGTGACAACCGTGACCCATTGAAATTACTCGCATCAATCGACTCTATGTACACGCTAAAGGCACTTGATTGGAAGTTTCCTAAATTTAATGTCAGCGACAAATCTGCTTGGTTTTTCGAATCCACACGCTTAATTCGCATGCATGCCCGAGAAATGGAAAGAGCAAATCGCCAGTACGCCCTTGTTCTTGCTGCCGTGCTGCTCAAAAAGTCATGTAATAAAGAAGATTTCGACGAATTAGATAAGGTGAGTAAATCGGCAAAGGTCATAACTCGAGAACAGGCCCGTGCTTTAGCTTATGTGTTGGCTGAAAAAATTATCTTATCTCTTACCGAGAGTGCCGTTTCAAAGGAAGTGAAATGAAACGGCTCAAACTGGTACTTAAGGCAGTTGTTGAAAGCCGTGCGTCCGCCATCGGTAAGTTGTTGTTACCCGGTGAAGCGGTCGTTATTGAGCGCGGGGTACCAAGGTGGATATTGATTAAGTGTCCATGCGGATGTGGTGAGGAAATTCCAATCAACGTCGATGCGCGTTCTGGAAAAGCGTGGCGACTCTATCGTGATAATCGCTCAGGAATCACGCTCTACCCATCAGTTTGGCGCGATACTGGTTGCGAGAGTCACTTCATTGTTTGGCGCGGCCAAATAAATCTATTTGGTTCATCAGCGGACGACGAGCGCCCACCGATGGAGAATGCCGAGGTAAGCGCACTCGCCGAACGTGTATTGCATGTGTGGCCGAAAAATGGGTTAGCGCCCTATCTGCCCATAGCAGACCAATTAGGCGAAATTCCCTGGGATATTCTAGAGGCTTGCCGCTGGTTGGTCCGCAAAGGTATTTTGGTCGAAGGATTGGGCCGGGATCGAGGAAGTTTCAGGCGGCGTGTTTAGTGGACGGCTGTGTAATCAAGAGCGGACATTGAAGTTTTAAAGTTCCAGCGTCGGCTTTGGCCGAGAAACGGTCACTGCTTTGAGTATTGGAGAACATCCGCAACGAGTCGATAGCGGAAGGTCAAAGCGAGTCATTAACCTCCCCGCAATAAGTCCGCTATGCGCTCAAAAGCTGCTGATGTCGCAGTGAATCTACTGCATGCGTCTGTTGTCTGACCAGGAATTCAATCTCTCTGGAATACGCAACCACCCAAAACCTACCCGTTCACGGAATTACTGCCTAACGGTACTGATCAGCATCGGTGCGTGTTAAATGACTACGTGCTTGAAAATGACCAATCGGATATGTCATATGACGTTATAGATAACGGAAACGCAAGGTTCCTCAGTAGCAACGAATTCCGTCAAAGACTTTCTTGTTCAATGGTGAACTTGGCCTCAGCGATGGCGTCGCCAAGGACTGACCATCCAGCAGCAATCGCAAACCGTTTCATTCTTTCTACCGTGCCTGATCCCGCCGGACGCCGCTTTTCCTTCGGCACGTTGTCGGGATGCATCAACCACGGCTGCAAAGCATGACCAGCGCCACGAGCCGTCCGAGCCAACACCGCCGCGATCCGGAACCCGCCTTCATCGATATCGCCCCAGTGGTAAACAGGCACATCATGGGGAAGCGACTTCAGGAGACGTGCATACATGGCCAGCCACGGTGGGTTTGGCATGCCTGCGGTGTAGATGAACAAAATCTCCTCACCACAAAGCCGACGCGCTTCGCTGTGGAAGGTTGTTTGGTTTTCGATGGTGATCACCTTGTGCGGCTTGGTCACGACCCGCCTGACCGTCGCGGCCGGCAGCCCGGTATATGGCACGTCAAGACAAGCCGTGAGCCGTTCCCGCTCGATGACGACGTTCCCGGCCAGCCTCACGGGGTGTTCCTCCCTGAACAGCCCGATTTCCTCCAGTACCTCGGAAGCCTCTCGCGCCTCGCCATCCACGCTGCCCGTCAGCAGCACGTCAATTGGAGCTACCAGCTTCTTTATGCGCTTGCTGTCGTTGAATAATTTGCCACTAGCCTCGTTCACCGGGGTGGAAATGGCACCCTGTTCCAACGCGTTCCGCGCGAAGTCGATCACCAGAACTGCGTCTACCCAGTCCTGAGCATCTTCGGCAGAGAAGGTCCTGACCTTACGCAGTTGCGACCATTTCTGCAGTACATCGTCCAGAACAGGAAACCGTTCGGTCAAAGGTGCGAAGAGCGTCGTGGCAGCGGACATTCGGTCATCGTTGAGGGTATGCCCAAGAAACATGGCAAGTGCGCGTACGTCCAAGACTTCAACACGCTGGATAAACTCCTCATTGTGGGCGCGATTGCCCCATGTCAGGGATACGGCGCGGGCGGCACTAGCAGCCTGCATGGTCGATTCGAACGCATCCTTGGCCTGAAGCGAGCGGAGCGCATGATACTCGGCCAGATTTGAAGTTGTGAGAACCGCCGGGCGCGCCCGTCGTCCTGCAGCGTTCTTCTCGGCATCCGCGAACAGCTTATCCAGTAATGAGTGGGCAAGTTTGTCCATAAAACTAGGCGGCGACCTCGGCAGTTGTGGTTTTCTTGAGTCGTGCCTGCAAGATCTCCTGCTCGACCAGGGCGTCGTTGAATTCAGGCAGGTCGCTCTTGAACTCTTCACGAGTCTCTTCGGTGATGGCATGACCGTCCAACATGATGATGTTGTTTTCCACGTCACGCAGGATGTCGTAGTAGCGGTGCAGGAAGGCGGTCAAGGTGCCCAGATTTTCGCCTGGGCTTGCCATGAACACCTGAAGGCCTAGCTGTTCCAGATAGCGCATCGTCGCGATGATGTTGCCGATGTCCATCTTGTTGAAGGCTTCGTCAAGCAGGATGAGGCGCAAACCGTCATTATTGGAAGCATCGAGGTGGTACGCTGATGCTAGTGCCGCCCCGGCAATCACATAAAGCGGAGCGCGATGCTCGCCACCTGAACCGGTACCAAGACGCTTGCTCAGCACCCCAACGCGTTGCGATGTCTTCGTCACCGGGTCTTCGCGCAGGATCTCGATATCGAACTCGAAGAATTCGCGGTAATCATCCAGCGGGCTACGAACTCCGGCGGCACCCGGTGCCGTCTTCTCGTCGAGCAGTTGTTTGAATTCTTCCGGAATCTCGCCTGGTCCACCCAGTAAATCATCGTTTGGCCCGTGCGCGGCAACATCCTGCACAAAAGTCAGCAATTTTTGCAGCTGCGGACGGACTGTGCGGCGGAATTGATACCGTTCCCCGTTGGAGAACACGGGACATTTCTTCAGCACGTTGTTTAGCCGGTCCATCGTGCGATTCAGCCAATCGAGGTTATTGCTCAATGCGATCGCCACATCAGTCCTGAATGTTTCCTGAGAGGCCTTATAGGCATTGTTCATTTCAGCCGTGTAGTTCCGCAACTCGGTATCACGCAAACGGGTGAGCACGTCGCAGATCCACTCGCGCTCAAGACGCCAATCATCGGCGTTCACTGCGCCTTGCTCGCGGTATTTCTCCTTGAACGTGCCAAGCTCACGAGCGCCTTTCTGGATGGCATTGTTCATCTTCAATGCGAAATCGCGCTGTTGTTGAATGCTATGGGCTTTCATCTCAGGATATCGGTCGGCAAACTTGTCCAGCAAGACATCCCACTGTAACGAAGCGTAGTCGCGGTCATAATCTTTATTGGACGAAGCGACGTCAGCAGCAGCTGTGGCCTGTTGCCAGAAGTTCACGGCATCAGCTTCAAGCTTTGCGACTTGGGCGCAGGTTGCACTGGCTTTGCCGATGTCTTCGCGTAACTGAGCAACGGCAGGTTCAAGTTCCTTAACCTTATCCTTCCATGCTTGTTCAGCCTCACCAAGACGAACATATTCAGCGTCACCGGATTTAGCCAAACGCTGCCTTGAGCTGGTCACGTTGCTTTGGGCTTCATTCATGTCGTCAAGGGCACCAAGAATGAATTGCATCACCATGGATTCGCTGGCGATATTCTTCAGGCTGGCTGACAGCACTTTGACTTCTTCTGCTTGCTTGTTCAGCGTCGAAATGACCCCCTGCAGGCGGGCAATCTCCCTCAAAAGGACATCCTTCTGTCCCATATCTCCAGAGCCTATCCTCAACTTCGACTTCTCCACCAGCCGCTGCCGGTCAAAATCGCCAGGCTGAACGAACATGCCGTCTTTCGTCAAAGTACGCTGCCCGGCGAGCGCCTCAGCATCAGAAGTGGCCCTAAGGGTATCGCCGAAGCGCCTGCGCAGATAGGCGACGGCAGCAGGGTGGTCTCCTTCGATCAGTTCGGCAACCGTCCCAGGAGCGGCAACCAGATTGAGGTTCTGTCGGCTCTCCATTGCGACCTTCGGCCCGTAGATCTGTTTGCTTCGATATATTTTGAATGCCGCAGCCTCGTCCTTCTTCTCAACCAGCAGCGCTTCGACTGCGCGGCCTAGATAGGTTTCGATGACAGGCTGCCATTCAGGGTCTGTCACCCTGACCAGGTCGCACACCGGAGTTGGGTTTAACCCGTTGTTGCGCAATTCAGTGAGAAGACGTTGAGTTTCCGTGCTGAGCTGGGGGCGACCCTCCTTTGCGCGAGTCAGGGCGTTTTGGTTGTCTTTGAGCAACGCATTGGCCTCAGTCAGGTTGTGCTCAATCGAACCGGAAATTTTGAATAGTTCGCTCCATGCATGCGCTGCCTCCTTCAGTGCAGGGCTCATCACGGCGGGCAGACTCTCACGATTCAGATTGTCCGTATTGGACGCCAGTGCTTCCAAAGGCATTGCAACCAGTTCGATAGCGGGCGCGTTGTTCTGAAGATGCTCAGACCGTGCGGCTTGGCGCAACGTGTTCCGGACAAGGTTGATGCTGTTGACGATATCCTGCTTCTTGCGTCCGGCGGTGTCGGTGTATTTGATGATGTCACTCTGTAGCGCGCCATGTTCCTTATGGGCTGAATGGTTGATACGCCGCTCGCGGTGGGTACTTTCTTCAGCTTTAGCGCGGGACAGCTCCTCATCCGCTAGTTTGAAACGCTCGTTTAGCGATAAAAGGGTCTGGTCAGCTTCCTGCTTGGCCTCGGTTGCGCGGTTCATTGCCTCGGAAGTTTCCTCCCGTGTTACCAGATGAGATAAACCTTCCCATGTGGCAGCGTGCCTCGCAGCTTTGTCTGCCTTCGCAAATTCGACCTCCACGCGCTCACCATCCTCAATCTTGGCTTCCACTTGCGCGACCGTCTCGGCAAGCATGCGGAAAGTATCCGTCACATCCTTGAATTTCTGGATGTTGGTCGATCTGGCCTCAAGCACGTCATTCCGCACGATGTGGTCGACGGATTTGTCAAAACGCATGCGCAGGGCAAAACGGAAGGCAACCTTGAATGCCTCTGCGGAAGGCACTCCACCTGAACCGCGAAGGGAAAGAAGGGCTTGTTTGATATAGCGTTCAGAGTCGGTGTACAACGGCTCCACACCGGAAACCTTGGCCTGTTCGATGATCGAGACGCGGAATGTTTCCCAAGCACGCGGGCGCTCTTCGTTATCTACTTCCTCCAGATGGTCTTTTAGTGCGAGTTCGATGCCGGGTAGGATGTAACGGCCACGGACTTCATGGGTTTCCTTATCAATCGAAGCGTAGATGCAGACGCCCATCGAAAGAGGTTCACCGGTCTCAGTGTCGCGCCACACCAACGTGATGTAGGTTGTGGCATGGTCACGTGCGCGCCGCGTTTCATCGGTAATCCCAAGGCAGCTAGACCGAAGCGTCCGCGTCATCGTCCTTTCATCCGCCTGTGCGTTCAGAGACACCAAGCGGCTGTTCGCGCCAAACATGGCGATTTGAACCGCATCGAGGAGGGAGCTCTTTCCGCTGGCGTTGGGGCCGAATATCCCAGTGATTTCCTTTATTTCGATATTTGCCTTATCGATCAGGAAGTATTGAACAAGTTTTACGCTCTCAAGATATTTCATTCGGGCACCTCTTCCTGCTCAGTTTCGATAACGGCTTCGCCAGCTCGCTTATATTGCGCCCACTGGCCAAGTCTCTGCAGAGCGGTCTCACCAAGGACATCAACGATCGCAGGTCGAATCAGGATGTACTGCTGCGTATCACCCTCGCCATCCAATTCATCAAGCACCTGTTCATCGGCTCGTTTTGCGATTCCCCACCGTTTGAATTGCCTCATCAAGGAATCGAACTCTCCTTTCGAGGGAAGTTCACGTCCTGTCGCAAGTCGATATTTCTCATCCAACTCAACCGTGTCACAGAGCACCTCACCGTTGTCGCTCAAACGACCAGAACGAACCGCTTCGTCATAGATGCTTCGGAGTACGAGCGCCAGCAATGTCTGGGTAACCGTCACGGTACCGGCTTTCGCGTGGCGCGGACGGGCATAGATGTAACGATGAAGCTTGTTTACCTCGATGTCTACGCCCATTGGCGCAAGTACCTGGCTGAATTCCCTTTCATAACGGTCGACCAGGTAATAAGCTATTCTGCTCGATTTGTCCGAGTGGTAAAGAACCTGCTCTGAAATAAGACGGTAGGCGGCGGCCTCAAACTCGTCAGCGGTGTTTTGCCCGTCTCGGGCTGCCAGTGATTCCCAATGCTTGCTCATGTTATTTCTCCGTTTTGTTTGTGCGTGGCTTGCGCGGCTCCAGGATGAACGGCACGCCGGAAACAGCGGCATGTGCCAGTTCCGTGTTGCCGTCACGGATGACTCGGAAGCCTTTTGACATCAATAATGCGTCGGTACGCGGCTTTAACCCTTTGGCACTCATTTGCAAGCCGATGGTCATCAGGGACTGGTACAAACGGATTTCAGCCACTCCGTTGAGTTTTAGCTCTTGTCCGTTGATTGCTTCATTCCCATTGAGATGCGTTTTCACGAAGGCGGAAAGGGCAGGTGCCGTAACAGTTCGGGCGTTCCTGGCGCGCAGCATCAACTGAGCTCTCGCGAGCTGCTCTTCAGAAATGATAGTTTTTCGAAGCGGGGAAGGGGCGGCGCGTTCAACAGCTTTCTTGGGATCGGCCAGCCGGTCGGCGCCTATCAGTTCTCCGGGGGCAAAGGGGTCATTCAGTACGGGGTCACCGTTGGCCAGCAACGATTCGATGGCCAAGCGGATCATGTGGTCCACTGGGCGCAGGGAGCGCAGATGATAATTCAAGAATGCATGGGCGCGTTTGTTGGCACGCCTGATTTCATCGTCCAAGCGGTCAAGGTATTCGTCGATGCGCTGCAGCTCTGACAGCCTGAAGATGTCACGCTCAAACAGACGTTCAGCTTTCTCTTGGTCGCCGGGGCTACGTTTTTCCTCGTACCATGCGACCAAGCGCTTCCGGTGTTCCTGTGAACTGTGGATTTCATCGATCCTGACAAGAATTTGTCCGCGCCTGGAAAGAGGGTGATCATGAGTGCGTAACTCCCGATAATCGCCGATGAACACGCGCTCGATGTAGTCACTGAAGAACCGTTGCACGTAATGCGCGGTCGTTACGCCTTGATGAAGAGAGTCCATTAAATCTCGGATGATGGTGCTCGTATTTCGGACGTGCACCAAAAGATTTCTAGCCTGCTCGGCAGCCTCAGATAGGACGTCTCCGGTTGCAGATCCGTCCGCGACCATCTTGAGATTTGCATCGATGGACTGGATCTTGCCGGAAACAAAGACTGGGCCTGTTTCCGCAAACGATACCAGCATGGACAGGAACTGGCTGACAGCAGGCGGCATCGTGACCTTCTTCTCACCAAACCCAAGCTGGTCAACCCTAAACCAACCGCTTTCATGTAGACGGGCAAATACGGCGAGCGCACGGATATTGATGGGCGTTTCAGGCGTTTCGCCGCCCTCGTCATCCCACGCATCCTGAGTCTCAAGCTCCTCTTCGATGTCTTGGGTGATCACCCGCATTCCAAAACCACGGCTTGGGGGTAAAGGGGCATCAGGACCGAACCGATGTTCATGGAGGCGGCATAGTAGCGCCCAGTAACGATGACGATTGGTTGACGCGAGGGGAGCAAAAAGCCGGTCGGGCAGTCGTTCAAAAAGGAGCGTGGCCGCCGATGTCGCGCCGGGACGGGAAGACCGCCGTCCTATTTCTGGAATATCCACGGCTTTATCTCCTTGATGTTCTCGATCACGAGCTGGAAATCGGGTGGGAGTTGCGTCTTCGGGTCTATTGCGGCACGAATATCCTGGATGAAATAGTTCACCAGCGCGCCGCGACAGGTTGTCACGCGCGCCGCCGTGCCATTGAAATACTCGAACCGGATCACCTGCTCTTGGGCAGGAGAGAGTTTGGGATGCGCCATGACTCTGACAGGAACCTCGGTCATCCACGCCTTGTCGTCGCCCCTTGTCTTCTCGGCGGCCTCGTTGAGCAGCTTCACCTCCGAAATACGTCCAAGTGCGTAATCGCGGAACTGCTGGTTCTTGGAGCAAAACGCGCGTGCATGCCAGCGCCGGCCGGCACGTACGATGCTGTGCGGTGAAATGACGCGTTCATGTGGCGTGGGTTCACCCATTGAGCGATACATGATTTGTACCGCGCGCTGATGGCGGGCCGCCTCGGACAAAACGGCAAAGATTTTTGAATTTGGGGTTGAGAGGTCTGGAAAGGCGGATAGAACCACGGACTGGTCAGCGTCATCACTCATTGCGTGAGGTAATCCAACCAAGGCGAGGTAGCGTGAAAGGGAATCCGTCGCTTCATCCCCACGATGTTCTCCTTCCTGCCCGCGTCTGTAGAATTCCGGGGTAGCGTGAAAACTCCGAGATACCGCGTCCCATTTCACACAGCGCGGGTTTTGTTCCCGGAACTCGCGTATCAATTCGCTGGAGCGAACAATGGCCACGCCGAAAAGGTCACGAAGGCGCTTATTGTTCAGTAATCCTTCCCACCTGAGCAGCAGTGCTAACTGCGCCCGTTGCTGCATTCCTGGTTTGATTGCCATGCCCGGTCCCGTTATTGCTCACAATAACTTATATATTACACTATTATGTAACTTATGGTAAAGAATAACTTTCAATAAAGTGTAAGCGGTTAGGGAGTGTCAATTTCTTCCGCTTCGGTTTGATGTTGTCTTAACCAACAAACCAAAACCAGAATGTATTGGCAGCATGTACGAATGTTAAATGACTAAGGGCTAGAAAATGGCCGATCAGACATGTCATTTAACACGACGACAACCATATGACTCTGCATCCATTGATTTGTGACGCTCGTTTAATGTCCGCGCTGCCATAATCTCAAGTACGTCTGCTTGCAGGAAGACAATCAGCCTAAGTGATGGCCGGCTATGTGTCGTTAGTGACGGTTCGAAAAAGTTGGAAGTGGAAATCCCGGCAGGCTAAATCGACACCCTTTTCATAAATAGGACAAGGTCTGCTTAGGCCGATTATGCACAGTCCGCGATTATGTGAAGTTTTGGAGCGGATTATGCTGAGAGGTATGAAGTAAGCAGCCAGGCAGGGTTTGATGCAACTGTAAGCTGGACATAATTTCTGCGGTAGTCTTGAGTCGTAGTCCCACTTCAGGAGACTATTATGGCCCATGCTTCACGAACCAGAGGCCAAGACCCATCGCTACACGGCTCCTGACTCGCTGATCGACTTCCTGAAGAGGCTGTAATTATGTGAAGGTCGGAATTTGCCCAAGTCACCGGCAATAAGCGATTGGTGCGGATTTCAACCTTGCACTTCACATAATCGAGGGCTGTGCATAATCGGCACTTCAAAATGCATTGGCTGAGCGGCGGCTCTTGGCACGGAGTCGAACTTCGACCCTTGTAGTATCCATACAGAAAGCGGAACTAGGATAGCTTTAACTGTGCCTTTGGTTTCCTGCCCGGCGAGGCTGGCGGTGTATACCCAGCTACCCTGTAAATTGTCTTTTCGACTTTCTTGCCCTTGTTAAACCTGATTGACTGGCACACCACAACCTCATGTTTGGCAGTAAGTTCCGCTAACTGCAAACGCACGGAAACAAGAGAGATACCAGTAGC
>Ga0307375_10002808_pt1 | contig 17531 bp, 17 predicted proteins | sample TR1MG_FD_202531 | JGI IMG/M metagenome (GOLD analysis project Ga0307375, IMG submission 202531) | Soil microbial communities from Risofladan, Vaasa, Finland - TR-1 | ecosystem: Environmental > Terrestrial > Soil > Coastal area > Acid sulfate soil | place: Finland: Risofladan, Vaasa | collected... | reverse complement strand
GATAGGCATAACCGATGGCCCGCCCGCGGTCGATCACCACGAAGCCGGGCAGGGCAGAGCTGTCGATATATGTCTTCAGAAAATCCTGCGTCGGACTGTATTCCCAACCGAGGATGTCGAGCCAGGCCTCGGCTTCCTCGCGCATCAGCGGATCCAAAGTGACCGACCCCACACGGCGCAGATCTTCGAATACCAGCGCCATTGCTCCCTCTTGCTAAAGGTTTGCGCATGTTAACATTGGGAATTCACTGAAACAACGCCGTGCGTGTCAACCAATCCGCACTCACGTTGGTCAAACTGATTGGTGGAGGGAAGCATGGATCCGGGGAAGGAGCAGGAATTGGTTCAACGAGCCAAGAACGGGGATGAAGAGGCGTTCCGACTGCTGGTTGAGGACAACCAACGCCGGATTTACTCGCTTGCCCTACGCTACACGCGCAGCCACGAGGACGCCGACGAGGTCGCCCAAGAGACGTTCCTGCGGGCGCACCGCTCGCTGAAGCGTTTCAGAGGCAACGCGGGCTTCTCCACCTGGGTCTACCGCATCGGTATCAACTGCTGCCTCAGCCTCCGGCGAAAACGCAGCCGGGTGAACGAAGTCGGAACGGACGAAGCCGAAAGGCAATGGGAAGTACCGGATGTTAAAAATCCCTCGCCGCTGAGACACGCGATATCATCGCAGACGCGGGGTTTGATCAATCAAGCAATGGACAGACTCAGTCCGCAACAGAAGATGGTATTTATGATGAAGTTTCTCCAACAGCGCACCATCGCCGAGATCGCAGGCCAGATTGGCTGTGCCGAGGGCACGGTGAAGAAGCAGCTTTTCCGCGCCGTCGGGCGTATGCGCGAAAGCCTGGCGCCGCTGCTGGAGATGGAAGGGTCATAAAATGAGTAATGAACGGGAGTTGCTGATCCTCTACCTCGCCGGCGAGCTTGAGCCGGAGGAGAGGACGGCGCTTGAGAAGCGGCTGAGCGGTGACGCCGCGCTCCGTGGCGAGCTGGAGGCGCTTCACAACGCTCTCCGCCTTGTCAGTGATTCTGCTCCCAGCGAGCCGCCGGAGGCTTACTGGCGCACCTTCTGGACCCGCCTGCAGCCCAAGCTGCAGAGAAAGAACCTGTGGCAAAGGCTATCCGGCTGGTTGGTACCCAAGCACGGGTTGCGCCTGGCCACCGGGCTCGGCACGCTGGCGGCGATGCTGATCGTCGCGCTGCTGATCCTCTACCAGGTGATGGTGCCACAGGCGCCGGAACCGGTGATCACCCGCACCGAGGTAAGGATCCAGCGCACCGAAGGCTATTTCGCGCTGGCGGCCGACGACCACCTCGAGCGCTCGCGGCTGCTGTTGCAGGAAATGGTGAACATCGCCAGCAACGGCCCGCCGAACGAGGAGGCGTTGCTCGACAACCGCCGCCGCGGGGAAGAGCTTCTGAGTCAGAACCGCACCTACCGGCTGGTAGCTTTGCGCAACAACGACGAGAAGTTAGCCGCATTACTCGATGAGCTCGAAATGGTACTGATGGATATTGCCAACATCGATCCCCATGTAGCCCAAGAGGCCCTGACCGGTCTACAACACCGGATCGAGATGAAGGATCTCCTGGCGAGGATGAATATCGTAAACCTCGATGAGAGATCCGGCAGCCAAACCTCGAACAGTGAGGTAATGTAAAATGAGAAAAGAAATAAAAACCGCACTAATCTGCATTTTGTTGACCGCCACCCTCGCCAACGCAGTCGATGTGGAGTATGACCAGGACAGCCCCGGTGCCAAGGCGTTCTTCCAAGCCAAGGAACTTCTGGATACTGGTAAAGTGTCCGCTGCTTATGAGGCCTTCGTGAAGGTCGGCAAGATGAGCGATTCAACTTACCAGGACGACGCCCTCTATTACGCCGCGTATTGCCTGGTCAAGCTGCAGGATTACCAACGCGCCGAGAGCAGCCTGACTGCCTTCATCAAGGGGTATAACAGCAGCCCCTGGCGTGACGACGCGGTGCTTCTGCTCTCCGAAGTCAGGATCAGGCTGAAGAGGCAGGGTGATCCGGCCGCCGCGCTCGAACCCACACCTGCCAGGCATGTGCGCCCAGACAAGCCTCCCAGGGAAGCCGGGAGGACCGGGCGCTCTACCGGGACGCAGAAGGCCGGCGACGATTGCGATCCCGACGGCACCAAGGAGGCCGCCCTCAACGCTCTGCTGAGCATGGATTCGGAGCGGGCCGTGCCGGTGCTGATCCGCTTCATCAAGAGCAACCCCTGCAAGCGGCTGAAGGTAAAGGCGATCTTCGTGCTCAGCCAGCAGGAGACCCGCGAAGCGCTCGACGCATTGATCGAGGTCGCCCGCACCGACACCGATGCTGAGATCCGCGGCACTGCGATCAAATGGATCGGCGATTTCGACAGCGAAGAGGCAGTCGATGCACTGGTGAAGTATTACGATACGCTCAAGGATGATCAGGCAAAGCTGAAAGTCGTCTACGCTCTAAGCCAGAGCGAATCCCGCATCGCACTGGACAAGCTGGTGGCCATCGCCAAGAGCGATCCCAGCACGACAGTGCGTCAGCAGGCGGTCTACTGGATGGCCGATGAGTGGGATGATGAGGCAATGCCTCTGCTGAAAGAGATTTACAGCAAGGACCAGAACCTCGAAGTTCGCCGCAAGATCATCTACTCCGTCGCCGACACCGGCACGCACGAAGCGCTTCTATTCCTCAGCGAAGTTGCGCGGAATGATCCCGATCGGGAGTTGAGACAATACGCGATTTACTGGATCGCCGACGAATGGGACGACGAAGCCGTTCCCCTTCTCAAGGAAATCTACAGCACCGACAAGGACATCGAAACCCGCCGCAAGATTGTCTACTCGGTAGCAGACACCGGCGGCCAGCAGGCGCTCACATTCCTCTCGGATGTGGCCAAGAATGATCCGAGTAAAGAGCTTCGCATGCAAGCCATCTACTGGATCGCCGACGAGTGGGATGACGAAGCCGTTCCCGTTCTCAAGGAAATCTACAGCACCGACGAGGACATCGAGATCCGCCGCAAGATCATCTACTCCGTGGCCGACGCAGGAGGCCAGGCAGCGTTCGCATTCCTCACCCAGGTGGCGAAGAGTGATCCCAGCAAAGAAATGCGTATGCAGGCTGTCTTCTGGGTTGCCGACGAGTGGGATGACGAAGCTGTGCCCCTGCTGCGCGAGATTTACAGCACCGATCAGGACGTCGAGATCCGCCGCAAGATCATCTACTCCGCCGCCGACGCCGGAGGACAACAGGCGCTAGCCTTCCTCACCGAGGTGGCGCGACAAGACCCCGATCTCGAGCTGAGAAGATACGCGATCTACTGGATCGCGGATGAGTGGGATGACGAAGCGATTCCGCTGATGAGAGAAATCTACACCGAAACGGAAGACGTTGAGACTCGCCGCAAAATTATCTATTCCGTCGCCGATTCCGGCGGAAGTCAGGCGCTCACATTCCTTTCCCAAGTCGCCCGCACAGACCCCGACTTGGAGATGCGGCGGCAGGCAATCTTCTGGATCGCCGATGAGTGGGAAGACGAGTCGATCCCCCTGCTGGTGGAGATCTACAAATCGAACCAGGACAAGGAACTTAAGCGCCGGATCATCCAGGCGCTGGGTGATGTTGATTCGGACCAGGCCGCCAACGCGCTGATCGCTATCGCCAGGGCCGAAACCGACCTCGAACTGCGCAAGCAGGCCATTTTCTGGCTCAGCCAGATGGACACCGAAAAAGCACACGAATTTCTATTGGAGTTATTGGAAAAATGAGAAATAACGGACTGATTCTGACGCTCGCCGCCAGCCTTGCCATTCTGCTACTGGCTGGCCCCGCAATCGCCCAGGAAGAGGGCAAAACCGACCGCGAAATGCGCAAGGAGATCTACTTCTGGCTCTCGCAGCGTGGCGGCTCGGACGTGGCTGCAAAACTAAAGGATGCCTACACCAAGGAGACCGACACTGAGCTACGCAAGCACCTGCTGTTCTGCTTCTCTCAGATGGACAACCAGGATGCAGCCGGCGCCCTGATGGAGGTGGCCAGGAACGATCCGAACAGCGAGCTGCGCAAGCAGGCGATCTTCTGGCTCGGCCAGCAGAGCAGCGATGGTGCACTGGCGGTGCTGAAGGAACTCTACACAACGGAGAAGAGCGCAAACGTGCGGGAGCACATCATCTTCTCCACTTCTCAGATCCACGACAGCGAGGCGCTGGCTTTCCTGAAGGAAATCGCCAAGAACGACGCCGACACCGAGCTGCGCGGCAAGGCCATCTTCTGGCTCGGGCAGTCGCACAACGGCTCGGCTCTCGACTTCCTCAAAGAAGTTTACGCCTCCGAGGAGAGCGCATCGGTGAAAGAAAAGATCATCTTTTCCGTATCTCAGCTCGATTCGCGCGCGGCAATCGAATTCCTCATGGAGATCGCCCGCGGTGATGAATCTTACGAACTCAAAAAGAAGGCTGTCTTCTGGCTGGGGCAGTCCGACTCCGAGATTGCACAACAGTTTCTCCTGGAGTTGATAGAACAATGAGTCGCAGAGCGATAGCACTCCTCGCGGTGGCTGCCGTAGCGATACTCGCCACAGCAGCCACCGCTCAGGAGGCTCTTTTCAAAGGAGAAGTTCAGGCCGCGTCCGGTCCGGGCTCAGCCGCACTCCTGGAGCACCTGCGCACTCAGGCAACACAGCATCTTGCCCGCTCAGGCGGCAGCGACGTTTGGCTTGGCTATCAGATCAAGGCCGCCAGGTTCGTCAATAGCCAGTCCTATTGGGGCGGCGGGCACGGCATGACGATCGTCAACGGCGTCCTCATCAGCTATCCCGACAAGGGAATTTTCCCCGCAGGTTCCGACAGGCTGGCGATTCTCTACCTGTTCGAAAGGAGGGACGGCGGCGCCGAGCTGACCCGTATCCTGGTGATCGAGAACAGCGAGCGTTACCAGTTCATTGTCCCCTTGCTCTGGATGGAGGGGATCAGCCTCGAGCAAAGCCTGGCGGCGTTGAAGCAGGCAGCGCGGGAGCACAGCTCGGAGAGGATCCAAAAGGACGCCGTGCGCGCGGCCGCGATGCACGGCAGCGACGATGCGTTCACCTTTGTAACCGGCGTGGCGAAGTCGGACGCGCCTTTCGAGATCCGCAAAACAGCCATCTATGCCCTCTCCGAAGTCTGGCGCGACGACGCGTTGCCGACGCTCAAAGAAATCTTCAACTCCGCAGGCAACTTCGAGATTAAAAAAAGAGCGCTCTACGCCGTCACCGACATCCACAGCCACGAGGCGTTTGAGTTCATAAAGAAGGTCGCAACCTCCGACCGCAACTTTGAGCTCCGCAAGAAGGCGATGTATGAACTGGCTGACGAGTGGGAAGACGAAGCTGTCGCCACGCTGAAAGAGATATACGCTTCGAGCGACAACTACGATTTCCGCAAGAAAGTCCTCTACGCCGTCGCCGACACCGAGAGCGAAGAGGGTTTCGGGTTCATCCTGCAAATAGCGAAGAGTGATCCCAACCTCGAGTTGCGGCGCAAGGCGATCTCCTGCCTCGCCGACGAGTGGGAATCACGCGCAATGCCCGCCCTCAGAGAAGCTTACTCGAGTAGCGACGATTTCGAGTTCCGCAAGACGGTTCTCTATGCCGCCGCCGACACCGAGTGCGAAGACGCCTTCAACTTCCTTGTGGATGTGGCGAAGAGCGATCCCAACCTCGAGCTGCGCAAGAAAGCCCTCTACGCGATCGCCGACGAGTGGGAGGAGCAGGCCGTGCCGGTACTGCGCGAAATCTACGACTCGACCGGTGACTACAACCTCAAGTCGAAAGTGTTGGTTGCGCTCGCGGACATCGAGACCATCGATGCACTCAAGGCGATCGCCGCCATCGCCAAGGTCGAGAAGAACGCCGACCTGCGCAAGAGGGCGATCCGCTGCATCGGCGAAATCGATTCCGATATTGCAGCCGATCTGATCACGGAGGTGTTGGAGAAATGAAACTGACAAGTGCAATCCTGCCGGCGGTTATTCTTGCGTTTGGCTTAGCGGCCTCCGCGGCGGCGCAGGAAGCAGTGTTCCAGGGCGACGTCCGTACCGTCGCCGACGACACGGCTCGCCCACTGATGGAAAGCATGAGGGACAACGCGAAACGGTTCTTCTCAGCGAATGAAGATCGGGAGGTCTGGGTCGGCTACGACGTAACGGCCCGTTTGCGGCTGCGCAGCAGCTTCAGCCGCGGCGGCGGATCCACACACTTCAGCCACGGCATCTCCATGGTCAACGGCATCGTCATCAGCTATCCCGAAAAGGGCATCCTCCCTGCAGGCTCCGAACGCAAGGCTATTCTCTACCTGTTCGCCGACACCAACGGCGCTACCAAGTTGTCTCGCGTCGTCGTGCTCGACATGAGCGAGCGCTATTACTTCGAGCTGCCCTTGCTGCTGATGGAGGGCGTCAGCGACGAGAGGAGTATCTCCGCGCTCAGGCTCGTCCTCGATGGCAAGGAAGGTATCAAGGCGCGCGAGAGCGCCCTTCCGGCGGTGGCAGTGCACGTGGGAGATGAGCCGCGCGTAATCCTGGAGGGGATAGTCCGGGGAAATGATTCCGCCGACTTTCGCAAGGATGCCCTTTTCTGGCTCGGTTACACCGTGGAGAAAGATGATCTCAGCATGCTTGTCGCACTCGAGAAGGAACTGAAGAATCCGGAGGTGCGCAAGCAACTGACATTCGTCTACTACCTGATGAAAGACGACCGCGCCACCGACCGCATGATTTACATGGCCCGCAACGATTCCAGCCGGGATGTGCGCAAGCAGGCCATTTTCTGGATGGGACAGCTGGCCAACGCCAAAGCAAAAGCCGAGCTGGAGCGTGCGATCGAAGATGATCCCGACATCGAGATCAAGAAGCAAGCGGTCTTCGCGCTGAGCCAGATGGAAGGGCGCGGGAGCATCGAGTCGCTGATGCGCATCGCCCGCACCAATAAGAGCCCGGCCGTACGTAAGCAGGCCATTTTCTGGATCTCTCAAAGCGGCGATGAGCGGGCTGTGGACTTTTTGGTAGAGCTGCTCAAAAAGTAACCCTACTCGCGGGAGGGTTGTGGGGAGCAGGCTGTCACGTCCCCTGCCGACTCCCCTCTCCCGCGATTTTTTTGTACGACGGCGGTGTCCGCATCGGTTCAGACGTCACCGCAATCCCTGTGCCTGTCGACTAAATTATTTAGCAAGACCTTGTCACACCTGCGATTGCATGCTTCGTTGATCACCACTATACTCTCTCATTCTTTTGGAGATAGAGACTTGGCTTGGAAGAAACCTGATGATCTTGAAGTAGTGGCGGAGTGTGAAACTCTGCCGGAGGCTGAGATTGTGCGCGGCCTGCTGCAGAGCGTCGGCATCGAGGGCACGATCGTCGCCACCACGGACTCGACGATAATCTTTTCGCAACGCTCGGTTTTCGGCAAGACCGCCAAGCGGGTTCCTTACAAGATACTAGTTCATCCGGACGACCAGGAGGCGGCACAGGGGTTGCTAGAGGCGCGCTCGGAGGACATGCCGGATGGCGACTAAGGAGTTGAGCGCTGCGATCATCATCCAGGCGCGCATGAGCTCGACCCGCCTGCCGGGCAAGGCCATGCTCCAGCTGGCTGGACGGAGAATGCTGGTGCACGTTGTAAGCCGCTTTCAGGACGCGTCCGTCAGCGGTCCGCTGATCGTCGCCACCTCGGTCGAACCGTCCGACGACTTCATTTGGTCGTGGTCGCAAGGCGCGGGTGTGCAGTGCTACCGCGGCAGCGAGCGCGATGTGCTGAGGCGCTTCCAAGGCGCCGCGAAAGACCTCAACGTCAAGTACATAATCCGCGCCACAGCCGATAACCCGCTGATCTGGGAGGGCACAATCGCGCACCTCGGACGTCATATCACCGAGCAGGGCTGCGATTACGTCTCCTACACTGCTCACATGCCGCTCGGCCTCGGCGTCGAGATTTTCACGAAGGAAGCGCTGGAGCGCGCCGACTGCGAGGCGAAAGAGCCGCATCAACGCGAGCACGTCACATCCTACATCTACGAGAACCGGGGCATCTTCGACTGCCTCTGGATCAGCCCCCCGGCGGAGCTGGAAGGCGATTTTCGCCTTACGGTAGACACCAAGAAAGACTACGAATTAATGAAGCGGATTTACAAGCGGCTCTATACGCCCGGCAAGATTATCGCCGCTGCTGACGCAATCGCCCTGCTTCGCAAAGAGCCGAATCTGGCGGCGATAAACGCCGACGTCCGTCAAAAGGGCAGTAAAGAAAGCCAGGAATAACTTAGCGGCTGATCATTTTATGGATTGCAGCTAGATCCTCATCGTATCCCTGTTGTATTCGAAACCGGAACTGACGGGTTGACTCGATACTTTTCGGTCCCTGCCCTGGAATTGTGCCGAAGCACCTGTGGGCGCCAGGGCGAGGATTATCATAGCGATTGTCAGCAGGATGAGAATCTGTCGGATTATCTTCATGCCATCTCCCCCTCGAGCTCAGTCAGCCGGAAACGAACTGATAATAATTTATACTAAGGGCGGATAACACACAATCAGCAAGAAGCCTGGGCATAGAAAACGGAGGGGGATATGATCCCCCACCGCTATTTAACCTTTACTCTTGTTGTCGAGAGCGGCGCGGCGCGCATTACTCGGGGCGTTGAGTGAAGAGTCCGCGGCTATATATGATGTCCTGCTCGTATTGCGTCACGACTCCGATGCCGTACTCATTAGTTTCTACCGGCGGACCGGGGCGGCCGTCAGAGCCGTAAGAAGTGATGCTGAAGTCCCTCCTGTCGCCCGACTCATCGAACTCGTAAACCAACAAATTGCCCCAACCATCGAGCCTGTATCTCCTGTCGTTTATGATCATATACTCAACGAGAATGTCACACAATTCCTCAATATCTTCGGCCCTGGGAGCCCCAACATTAATGTGGTCCATGATGTACTGCTCAACACTCTGCCCGAGTATTTGTATGTATTGCACTGTAATCTTTTGCCGCTCAGCGTTCATGTAATCGGGCGACTCTGCAAGCGGTGCTTCCTCGGTTACCGGTACATCCTCAGCCTCATCCTCTTCGCTGCCAGACAACTTTTCGAGCAAGTCGAGAACATCTTTGCTTTCCATCCTCAGGCTGATCTCGAGCACATTACCCCTCTGCTCGACTTCGATCTCTTTGAAGACATCCTCTATGTCATCCGGCTCGATTCCAAGATTCAAGGACCGAGCAAACAATCCCAATTGCGGCACGACCTTCTCAATCACGTCGTCGCCATACTCGTCATAAAAATCCTTGAGAGTTTTTGCATCGTCTTCATCGCCTAAGCGTATCTTCCAATGGATTTCGATCCCATCGCGCAGGTATCCGTAGAGGCCGAAAGCCTCGATCTCCTCGAACGCGTCGGCTGCGTCCTCAACCGCATCCTCGTCATCGATAATCATCCTCAGCGCGGGTTCGATCTCCGAGGCCTTGATTTCGATATCGTTCCAGATAAACAGATAGGCGTCGGCGTTGAGATCGACCAACGGCAGCGACTCGTTGAACTCTTTGCTGGCGGACAGCTTGCTCTTGCCCTTCTTCATCGCGTCGAGGGCATCTTCCAGCAGGTCTTCCTTGGAAAAAACAGCCATGCCGCCGGCGAGTTCGGTGACGGCGCCCGCTTGCCCATGCACCCAGTAGGTCTGACCGTCGGCTTTTTCTTCCTCGTACTTGGTCAACATGTTCGTGTCTTCCATGTAGTCGATATAATCCTCGGGATCGATCGGCTTGCTGCCGCGGAGGTAGACAATACCTTCGTTCTTGTTAATTGCTGAAAGTACTACGACGCTCTGTAATTCCTTGATCTCGATGCCGGCGTCAGAGGCCGTGTCTTCCATCTTCTCGAAGCCATCCTTGAGGGCATCGATTTTGTCCATCGCTTCCTTGAAGAGTTCTGAGGCTAGAATCCGCGCAGGAGCGGCTCCGACGATCATGTTGAAATCCCCCTCGGGCGCGAAGGTCATCAACCCCGCTGCTCCGCCGCCACCACCGCAGGCGACAAACAGTAAAGGCACCGAAAAAAGCAAGGCAAACATGGATACGGCTTTTAATCTCATTACCCCCTCCTAAGGTTAATAAGCGCCCACAAGCGTCACTAGCCGTGATGCGAAAATTACTACATTAAATACCTGAAGCGATTATTGCCCAACGATGATGGATTTTCAAACGGAAGGGAGCGAGGTTACTGACGAATGGAAATCAGCGCTTTTCGAGCGGATACTGAACGAAACTGCCATTCGAATAAATGATGTCCTCATCGGAATGATGAACTATATTTTTGCCGTCGGTGATCATCGCGACCGGTCCCCGCAAGCTGTCGGAACCATAAGAGCAGATCGTGAAAGACCAACCGTTGATGGATCTGCCGTACTCATAAATCAGGAGGTTGCCCCAGCCGTCATACATATTGATCTTGCTCTCTGCAATCCCGTGGCGCGTAAGAGCATCGACCAACCCGCTGATTCCGCCGGCCCTGGGCGGTCCCCAGGCTGGATTATCCATAACATATAAGACCACAGCCTCGCCCATCGCCCGCATGCGCTCCATGGTGATCCGTTGTCGGTCGGAAATTGTTTCGATTACTTCTCCTTCAAGGCTCCTCTTCCCGAGATTCGGACTCGGCTTGATTGTTTCCCTAACGCAGCCGCTCAGAACCGAAAATGATATCGCCAGGTAAACCAAAACCGCCGTTGCTCCTTGTCGCATTATCTTCCTCGACATGAATGACCCACATAAGAGACAACCGCGCTTACAATATGATCCATATGCAACGCTATAAATATCAACATTGCACCTCAAAAAAGTTGATGCATATAAATGTGCATATGCGGCAAGTGTAGGTGAATTGATGTGTGTTTTCGATCTGATCGATAGTTGTCGTGCTTCTTAGAGGTCGAGCATGGACAGCACTTTCTTGGTCACTGCCGGGATGTCGCCGAAGTTCTCGACGATGTGGGCTCCGGCTTCCTTCAGCGCTTTGACCTTGCCGGCGTGGGTGCCGCGACCGCCCTCGACAATCGCTCCTGCATGGCTGAAGCGTGTGCCCTCCTTGGCCGCCTTGCCGCCGATGAAGGCGATCACCGGCTTGGTGACCCTGCCCTCCTGCATCAGGGCGGCGAGGCGCTCCTCCTGGGTGCCGCCGATCTCGCCGAAGATGACTATCGCCTTGGTATCGGGGTCGGCTTCGAACTCGAGCGCGATGTCGGGATGCGGCAGGCCGACGACGGCGTCTCCGCCGACGTGAACGATGGTCGTCTGGCCGATGCCGGCCTGGTTGAGGTAGTAGGAGATGGCCGAGGTGATGCCGCCGCTGCGGCTGGAGACCCCGACAGGGCCGGGCTTGAACCACTCGCGCGCCGTCTCGGCCCTGCCGCCGATCATCCCGGCGACTGCCTTGTCGGGGCTGAGCACGCCTAACGTGTTTGGTCCGAGGAAGCGGGCTCCAATGGCCTTGGCCGCCTCGGCGATCTCGAGCACGTCATAGATCGGCACGCGATCGGGCACGAGCACGAGTGTCTTTACCCCGGCGTCGATCGCCTCCAGCGCGGCGCCCTTGACCAACGGCGCGGGCACGAAGACGGCCGACAGGTCGATCTGCCCGACCTCCTCGACAGCTTCCCGCACCGTGTCATAGACAGGCACGCCAAGCGTCTCCTGACCGCCCTTGCCGGGTGTGCAGCCGGCGACGACGTTGGTGCCGTAATCGATCATCAGCTTAGCTCGCGCCTGGCCCTCGCGACCGGTTATCCCCTGCACAACCGTTCTGGTCTTCTCGTCGATCAGGATGGACATCTCACTTCACCCCCTTGTTGCGCGCGGCGAGCCACTCGTCGAGACCCGGTATCGGCAATTCGATGCGGCAGCCGCGCTCGCCCTGCGCCAGGCACTCCAGCTCGCAGGCAAGGCACTCGATGCACTTGTTGCGAGCCGCATCCTCGCGCGTCACGGCAAGCACGGGTACGCCCTCCTCCAGCCTGAGAATCTTGGGAATGCACTCGTCGACGCAGGCCTTGCTGGCGCATGCGCGGCACTTGTCGTAGTCGAACAGCACCTTGCCGGTGGGCGAGTCGAACTCGTAAGCTGCGCTGAACGGCTCAGGCGCAGGGCGCTCCTTCGGCTCGACCGGCTTGCGCAGCAGTTCCTGCATTCGGGACGCGCAGAAGGCCGGCGTGTCGTGTTTCTTGTAGCCCTCGACCGGCGCGGGCAGGTCGGCGGTCTGCCTGGTGAGAATCTCGACCGCCTTGTCCTCGCCGTTGCCGCCGGGCCTGATGACCGCCGGGATGCTGAGCCACTCCTCACGGAAGGCCTTCACCAGCCCGCGGGCACTGTGGAACTGCTCCTGGCTGGCGACGCCGCTGCCGCTGAGGAAGTAGCCGTCGATCGGCCCCTGGTTGAGGATGATGCGCGCGGCGCGGTAGACCTTGGAGGCCGCGGGATTACCCGAAGTGTCGCAAAAGTTGGCGAGCTTGTAACCCTGGTCGAGCAGGGCGTCCATGCTCATCATGCTGCCGCCGCCGCCGGAGCCGTGGAAGCCGATCACGCCCTCGCCGGGACCGAAGCCGGTTTCGAGCTGGATGAAGTAGAAGGTACCGCGGTAGTCTTTCTCCTCGACGCGGTAGGCAATCTTCTCAAGCTCGGTGGCAGGGCGATCGAACTCGCGCGCGATCTCGATGCCCAGCTCAGGGTGGCGGAAGACTGCGTAGTCGTCGATCGTCATGTGGCAATCGGCTGCGAGCCAACGCCCGTCAGTCGTCTTGACGATGGGGTTGACCTCGGCGGCGCGTGCCTCGGCCTTGCGGGCTGCCTGCCAGAGCTTGACCAGCAGGTCGCCGAACTGCATCTGGTCCTTGCCCTTGATGCCGACTGCGCGCAGCAGGTTGCGAGCCGTGTAATCTTTGAGCCCGGTGTCGATCTCGATATGAGTGCGGGCCACCGCTCTGGGATGCTCGCGCGCGATCTCCTCAATGCCGGAACCTCCGATCGAGCTAACGATAAGCATCGGCTTGCGCGCTGTGTCGTCGATAATAATTCCCGCGAAACACTCGCGCTCAATTTCTAGCCTCTCCTCCACGAGAACAAGCCCAACCTTGAAACCCTTGAGTGTGAGGCCGAGAATCGCCTCGGCCGCTTCGGCGGCCTGGTCGGGAGTATCGGCAAAACGGATGCCCCCGACTCCGGCGCGGCCTGTCACCCAAGCCTGGGCCTTGACGACCACCGGGCAAGCCAACTCAGCCGCGGCAACGGCAGCGGCTTCCGGGCTGTCGGCAACCTTGCCGCGCGGTATCTGCACTCCTGCATTTCGCAGGATTTCTTTTCCCTGGTACTCAAACAATCTGGCCATTTCGTCCCTCCGGGAGCGAATCCCGTTTGAGTTTAAATACTCATCCTGCAGGTATCAACAGGGTAATTCGGTACCAAACGGAAGCAAAATATCAGAATCGCGCACACGGGATAGCCACCCTGAGTCAGCCACAATTAAGAAGCAGCATAGAATGCGGGAGAGAAAAAAGCGATAGACTGGATAAACATGATCATCCCTTGAGAATGCAATCGAATCCGATCAATCCAACTCAACCTGTAACTTGAGAAACTCAGTTATCTCAAACGGAAATCATGTGATCCTAAGCCAACAACACAAACCTAAACATGTCATAAAGTGATACAGCTAAGACGCTCACAACCTTGACGTTTACGGTCTGAAGCACAACTAATTGCCTTTGCCGGATTATTTAACTAAATATGTTGACATATCAAAAAGAGATGCCTAGAATTAGAGTATACACAAATATTACTTTAGAGAGGAGTATGATATGGCGTTCGAAAAGTATGAAGGTCAGCGCCCCCGCGGGACCAAGGATGTGGTCAGCATTCGCAAGAATGGGCAGATCGCATTCAACTCCAAATCCGTTCAGAGTTTTAACATCAAGTCCTCCAGCTATGCTTATCTCTATTACGACAAGAGCGGCCGCGGCAGAATCGGGATTGAGCTGAGTAACAAGAAGGACAAAGGCGCCCGCAAGATTACGATGCTCGGGGGAACAGCGCTGATCAGCGGAAGCGCTTTCCTGAAGCACTTCACCATTTCGGTGCCCAAAGCGAGAAAGTTCGAGCCCAAGTTCGATGAATCGTCCAAGATGATAACTCTCAGTTTGTAGCATTTCCTGAGCCCATGAAACTGTTCCGGCAGCACGTCCGGCATCTTGCCGGATGCGCTGCCTGTTTCACGTACGCCGCACAACACCGCAGAGTTCAGTCTCCTCTTCTTGATCGGAAGCCCTCCCCGCATTAAATTGACTGGACCGACGAGAAGGAGGCACGATGAGCGAGAAGCGGAAGATCACCTACATCAACAACTCGGCCACCAGCTATCCCAAGCCGCCGCAGGTCGCCGAAGCGGTCAGCCGCGCGCTTAACAGTCCTCCTGAGATGAGCGGCCGCGGCGAGGAGACGGGAGTCAAAGACCGCGTGCGGCAGGCGCGCGACCGAATCTCCCGCTTTTTCGGTTGCGACGACTCCTCGCGCCTGATCTTCTGCTCCAACGCCACAGACGGCCTCAATCTGGCGATTCACGGCCTCTTGGGAGAGAACGGCGGCCACGCGGTCGCGACCACCAACGATCACAACTCCGTCCTGCGCCCGCTGCGGACTCTCGAGCGAAAGGGCCTCGTCGAGCTGACAATCGTCCCCGGCAACTTCGAAGGCGTGCTCGATGCTGATGAGATCGTCAGGTCTTTGCGCGACGATACCAAGCTGCTGGCGATCAACCACCTTTCCAACGTTGTTGGGACCATTTCCCCGATAGCAGAGCTGGCCGCCGCCTGCCGCCAGCGCGGCGTGATCTTGCTTGTGGACGCAGCGCAGAGCGCCGGCATCCTCGACATAGACTTCGACGCCGCCGGTATCGACCTGCTGGCCTTCACCGGCCATAAGTACCTCTTCGGCCCGACTGGAATAGGCGGGCTTTTCATCGGCGAAGGCCTCGAACTCGAGCCGCGAAAGCAGGGCGGCACGGGCGTCAACAGCGAATACCCGTTGCAACCCCTGGAGCTTCCCATCCGCTACGAAGCCGGGACCGTGAACTACGTCGGTATTGTTGGGCTTGATGCCGGAATTGCTTTCATCAAGGAAATCGGATTGCCAAAGATACGCGAACGTGTCCGCAAGCTACGCTCCGAATGCGAGAAGGGGTTGCGTTGCCTGAACGGGATAACGGTTTACGGCCCCGGGCCGGGCGTCAAGAAGGGGGCAGTCGTTTCGTTTACGCTGAAAGCACACGGCGCTGAGGAAGTCGGAGAGATGTTGCGTTACAACTACGGCATCATCACCAGGTCGGGGCTCCATTGCGCTCCGCTTTGCCACGAAACTCTCGGCACCGGCGCCGAGGGAACCGTCAGGGCCTCATTCTCCTTCCTGTCGGACGACGACGCCCCCGAGCGCCTGATCAGAGCCGTCAAGGAAATCTCCCTTTCCTGAGTCTCGCTGAAGCCAGTAGCACATAATAATGTTTACGCACAAGAAATAATCCGCCGCCGCCAATCCGTAAAAAATAGCAAATAATCGACCACACTCATTGAAGCGCCGGCATCATGACCGACGAGATTAAGCCTGGCGCGCCTCTTTCGGCACGCCCGGACCTCAAGGACGACCATCTGCAGGACATCCACAACGGCGAGGGATATGAGTGGCTGGGCAAGTGCCTCACCGGCGAGCTTCAGGCCGAGCTGGTGGTGGACTAAGACGCTCCCGATTCCAGCGAGGAGAACGGCCTTCCGCGACTCGAACGGGCGCCGCGGCCTTTCAATCCGATAAATCAAATAATCAGATGAAAGATTTCAACCAGATCTGACGTATTAGAATTGGTATTAAGAGTTGTCTGTCGAATCCACAGCTTGAATCCACCGACGAAGACAGATTAGCAGGGCGGCACGAGCCGCCCTTTTTATTTGCCCTTTCGGGGCTTTCGCACGCTCTGAGCAAAGCCCTCTATCCATGCGTAGAGCCTGTCGGCCTCCCCCTCATCAGCGGGGCGGGCCTGGAGCCAGCCCTTCTCGGCCATTGGGCCTTGAGGGTGCGGAACGACAAAGCTGGAACCGTGGGCCGTGGCGTAATCCGATTCACAAGTGCGAAACTCAACTACAGGCTTTCTCGCCTCAAGCCCCAGCGAGGCGAGGGTCTCATTGCCTATCTTAAGAAAACAGCGCTGCGGGGTGTCGCGCTTGCTAACTCCCTCAATCCGCGAGAGGCGCTCGCAGAGCGAGGCGATGATCGGGTCTTTGGAGTGACTTCCCAGCTTAACGATCAAGACAAGGCACCTCTGTCGCCAACACCGGCATTAAGTAAGAAACCGACCGGGCAGTAAGCTCTTTTCAGTAAGTAGCCGGGCCGATCAGCTCGACTTGTCAGACTCCACCCTTTCAAACTTATCCTTTGGAGCGGAGCATTGAGGGCAGAAGTCGGGGGGCGAATCGCCATGATGGATATACCCGCAAACCGTGCAACGCCAGACCATAGTAACCTCCTCGGCGGATATCGCATGCGACAGGCGCAATCATCGTCAAAATTAACACCTGGGGCGGGCTGACGCAAGGCTCGCCGCTCCCGAGTGGCTATTCCTGTTTCTGGGACTGTTTCGCCTCGGCAATCTTGGTGATTATGAATGCGAGGTCTTCGGAGCGGAAAGGTCCGGTCTGCGAGATGAAACGGTAAGCGCGGCGTCCGCCGAGCTTGAGAATCGAGCGCTCGTCGGTCTGCACCTTTAGCACGTCAGGCTCGATGAGCTCGATGCCCTTCACGTCGAAATAAGTCCACTCGTGATTTCTGCCGCCCGTGTCGCTGCGGAAGACAAGCTTGGTTTCCGTCATAATCAGCAGTCCGATGTCATCGCCGATCCGCTCAGCCTTGGCGGCCATGTAGCGGGTTACCTCGCCCGGCAGCTTCGCCATTTTCTCCAGACGCAGTTTCTTGGCCTCGAACAGCAGTTCATTGACCGTAGCGATCAATTCCGGGTCCGGTTTTCCGCCGACCACACCGAAGTTGTAGACGTCGTTGAGGCCAAGGCTGACGCCTGTTTCGACGTTCGCCCGCACCTGGATCCACTGTTCGTTTACTATTCTTACCTCGTCGACCCAGATGAACGGTATGCGGCGAATCTCGCCCTCATCGCCTTCGAAGACGAATTCCTGGTCGCTGATCGTGAGCTGGCCATAGTCCATCTTGCCGCCGTGGGACCAGCGGACCGAATAAATACCCAGCTCTTCAGCGAATGCCAGAGTGAAAATAAAGAGGGTGATAATCAAGGCCGCGACAACAGATTTGTCCATTGGTTGGCCTCCTTCCGAGGAATTTAAGCGCCTGTCGGAAATGTCTACCAGCCTATTGTAATTCATCCAGGCTATCGATCAAAATCCTGCTCCAGGTCTCAAACTGCTCACTGTCACGCCGCAACTCTTCCGCCGTCGAGA
>Ga0307375_10002804_pt1 | contig 17541 bp, 13 predicted proteins | sample TR1MG_FD_202531 | JGI IMG/M metagenome (GOLD analysis project Ga0307375, IMG submission 202531) | Soil microbial communities from Risofladan, Vaasa, Finland - TR-1 | ecosystem: Environmental > Terrestrial > Soil > Coastal area > Acid sulfate soil | place: Finland: Risofladan, Vaasa | collected... | reverse complement strand
GAGCACAGGATTGCCACGAAAACAAACACGGCTAAGGCCCGGGAGCACATCAACATACGACGCGAAACTGGCATTCGCTTATCTCCGGATAAGAATCGGTTCAAAAGATACTTCGCACCTGTCTTAGGTACGCAAAATTTCGTCGCCAGGTTCCATCCTGTTCCGCCAGGATAGGAAAATGACGGATCGGTAGCTTCACACGAAGGAGTAGTGCCATAGTATAGCTGACCGGGCTTGACTTTCCCTATTCCCCGGCCCGGTCAACCCCTGCGATCAAACACCGTACGCCCGAGGAAAAATTGCAGCGCAACTTGAAATTGACGATCGCTTACGATGGCTCCGAGTTCCGCGGATGGCAGGTTCAACCTGGCCTTCCTACGGTACAGGGGACTTTGGCCGAAGTAATTGGACGAGTGACGGGCGAAAAGGTACTGCCCCAGGGGTCCGGTAGAACCGACACGGGCGTCCACGCGATTGCACAAGTTGCGACATTTACTACCTACTCGCCAATCCCTGAAGAGAAGCTGAAGATCGTTCTAAACGACCGTCTCCCGCCCTCCATCCGCATTCTCGCCGTCGAACGTGCACCGGAGAGTTTTCATGCTCGTCACTCCGCGCACGGCAAAACTTATCGTTATCGCATCTTCCGCGGCGGCATCGTCCCCCCGTTCCTTTGGCGATACGTTACTCACTATCCCTACCCGCTGGACGAAGACGCAATGGCGCTCGCCGCTGGGTACGTTCTCGGCGAGCACGATTTCACTTCATTTGCCGCCGTCGATCCCGACCGCCAGCAGCGCTCCGCCGCGCCGCTCGCGGAGGGTTCCGAGCTGATGGTCAAGCACGCCACGAATATCCGCACCATTCACCAATCCGAGTGGCGACGCGATGGCGAAGAGCTTGTCTATACCGTGCATGGCAATGGCTTCCTCCACCACATGGTGCGGAACCTGGTTGGAACTTTTTTGCTGGCCGGAAAAGGAACGCTTGCTCCGGCAGATATCCCGCGTATTCTGGAGGCCCGGGACCGCTCCGCCGCAGGGGCCACCGCTCCAGCCGAAGGGCTTTACCTGGTCAGCGTGGATTACTAGAAATTCGCAACTTCCGTGGGGGTGAATCAAACGCCCTATGCCAACCGACACCGCGCAGTCGCGCCCCGTATTTACAAATACGAATCCGGCCACCGGCGAACTGCTGGGCGAATATCCCTGCGCCGCCCCTGGCGAAGTCCGGCAGGCCGTTGACCGTGCGCGTCTTGTGCAGCCTGCATGGGCCGGTCTTCCGCTTTTTCGCCGCATTGAGATTCTCCGCCGCTTTCAGCAGCTATTGGTCGATCGTAAACAGCGGGTGGCGCTTGCCATCTCCTCTGAAGCCGGCAAGCCAACCGTCGAAGCGCTGACCAGCGAGATACTTGTTGTGCTGGACGCGGTGAAGTTCTGCACCGCCAACGCCGCCCGCGTCCTCCGCGAAGAGCACGTTCCGCACGCCAATCCCGCCTTGAAGACCAAGCGCGGACGCCTGCTTTGGGAGCCCGTTGGGGTCGTCGGCATCATTTCCCCGTGGAATTACCCATTCTCCATTCCCGCCACCGATTCTCTTGCCGCGCTCGTTCTTGGCAACGCGGTTGTCCTCAAGCCCAGCGAGTTGACGCCCAACTCCGCCCTCCTGCTGCGCAACCTGCTGCATGACGCCGGTGTTCCTCGAGACATCTTCCAGGTCGTCCTTGGGGAGGGTCCCACTGGCGCGGCGCTGCTCGAGAGTGGCATCGATAAGCTGATTTTTACCGGGAGTGTGGCCACCGGCAGACGGGTGGCAGTGGCTGCCGCTCAGCGCCTCATTCCGGTGGTGCTCGAACTCGGCGGCAAGGACCCGATGATTGTCCTCGAAGACGCGAATGTGGACGTCGCCTCCAGCGGGGCCGTTTGGGGATCGCTGATGAATTGCGGCCAAACCTGCATTTCCGTTGAGCGCTGCTATGTGCACCGCTCGCTCTTCGACCGCTTTGTTTCCGAGTGCGCGCGCAAGATGCAGTCGTTACGCGTCGCCGCCCGCAATGGCGACATCGGTCCGCTGATTTCGCAGCGCCAGTTGGAGATCGTCGCCGGCCAGGTTGAAGAGGCCGTTGCTTTGGGCGCCAAGGTTGTCTGCGGAGGCCGTCGTCTGCCCGAGCTCGGGCAGAACTTCTACGCGCCCACACTGCTCACGGGAGTCACGCCGCAAATGCGCATCATGCGCGAAGAGACCTTCGGCCCCGTTCTGCCGGTCATCCCGTTTTCCACCGACGACGAAGCCGTGGCCTTGGCCAACGGCTCCGAGTTTGGGCTTGCCGCCAGTGTCTGGAGCCGCAGCCGTCATCATGGCGAAACCATCGCACGTCGAATCCGCGCCGGTTGTGTCATGGTCAACGACGTGGTCACTGGCTTTGGCATCAGCGAAGCGCCGCACGGTGGCTTCAAATCCAGCGGCATCGGACGCACCCATGGCGTGCTCGGCATGCGTGAGATGCTTCAGCCCCGGTATGTCGACGTGGATATGCTGCCGCACTGGAAGCAACTCTGGTGGTATGGCTACGGTGGTGCGTTCGCTGCGCAAATGGACGGATTTGTCGACTTCCTCTTTTCGCGGAAACTCAGCACGCGGCTCGCTGGAGGCCTGCGCTCGGCCGGTTCGCTCTTCCGCCGCCGCCTCTGAACTGGTTTTTCTCGCGACTCTTGACTCGAGTCTCGTGACTACGTGAGACCTTTGTCACGGCGCGATTTGTCGCGATTGGCTACAATTCTCTCTGATATTCCCGATGCCGGGCGAAATCGCTGGCACACATGAGGTTTTACTTTGGCTACCCCCACCATGGAACAGGACATGACTTCCGAGGAACAACCTACTCCCCAACAGTTTGCCAACCACAAGGTAAAGACCAAGAAATCCGGCCAGCGCTCCTGCAATGAGCTGAACGAGAAGGCCAAAATGTGCGGCGGACACCTCAAGCGTTGGTATTACTCCACCGACGCCATTGAGCGCGAATGCGGCGACCTTGAATCCGCTTGGGGGAAGAACGCCGAAGTCTATCGCTGCGAACACTGCCGCACGCTCTATCTTCCCAATCCTGAAGAGAAGGCGAAGAACGTCGCCGGCCTGGGCCGGATTTCCGTTTTCGGTTTGACGGTGACCCCGAAGGAAGAGAAGCAATAGTCCGGCGCCCCACCTTTCGGAGCCAGGTGGGTCTTTTTCCGCCAGGACTGTAGTTTCGGCTTTCTGCATCCCGAACACCCGCGAACTCCGTGTCAAAATTCCGCCTTTATCGTGTAGCATGGCTGGATCGTTGGAGTGGTTTTCGGGAAGCTAAAGTATGTCGCCGGAACTCGAGAGCGGACAGGTATCTCCCATCGCCATGCAGCGCGAGGTTACGCGCCTGGCGTCGCTCCGGCGTGTCCACGATGCCTTCGCCTGGTTTCGCTCCCACGACCGTGAGATTGCCGAGTTCCAGATGCGGCTCACGTCCGTTCCCGCTCCGCCCTTCCACGAGCAGGACCGCAGCGACTGGTACCGCGAGGAGTTGCGTAAGCTCGGATTTCTTCCCGTTGAACAGGATGATCTCGGCGATGTCTTTGCCGTCCACCCCGGAGCCAATCCTGACGCGTCTCTGCTTGCCGTCAGCGCGCATCTCGATACCGTCTTTCCTCCCGACGTGCAGATCGAGGTCAAGCGCGAGCACAGCCGCCTCTTCGGCCCTGGAATCTCCGACAATGGCGCCGGTCTCACCGCGCTCTGGTCGGTTGCGTCCGTCCTGCGGCACTGCGGTTTCCAACTGAAGACTCCCGTGCTGTTTCTCGCCAATGTAGGAGAAGAGGGCGAGGGCGACCTGCGCGGCTTCCGTTACGTCTTTGCGCAGGATCATTGGCGCAGCCGCATCTCGCAAGTCCTCGTGCTGGATGGCGCTGGTGTGGACACAATCGTTGCGCAGGCGCTCGGTAGCCGCCGCTTCGAAGTCCGCGTCTCCGGTCCGGGCGGCCACTCGTGGAGCGACTTCGGCGCTCCCAATCCCATCGTCGCCCTCGGACGCGCCATCGCCGCGCTTGGCAAACTCGATTTACCGGCCGATCCCAAGACGACGCTCAATATCGGCACGATCGAGGGTGGCACCTCGGTCAACACCATTCCGGAGTCGGCGGCCATGCGGGTTGACGTGCGCTCCGCCGCCACGTCCGAGATCGACCGCCTCGAAGGCGATCTCCGCGAAACCGTTGCCGCTGCCGTTGCCGAGACGCAGCACGAAGCCCGCGAGTCGAGGAAGAAACTCGCTCTCTCCATCGAAGTCGTGGGCAACCGGCCCGCTGCTGAATTGCGTTCCGACGCGCCCATCATGGCCGTCCTCCGCGCCGTCGATGAACACCTCGGCATCCGTTCGCGCATCCATCGTGCATCGACAGATGCGAATATTCCGCTGTCACTTGGGATTGACGCGGCCGCCATCGGCGCCGGAGGTACCGGCGGCGGAGCCCATACTTTACGTGAGTGGTATGATCCCGCCGGACGCGATCGTGCCCTCAATCGCATCCTGCTCGTCATCTTGGCACTCGCCGGAGTCAACGAACCATGAAACTAGCAGCCCTTGCCTTGCTTTCCATAGCCACCGTCATGAGCGCACAGACCAAGCCGGAACCCACTGCCCCCGCTGACATCATCTTCACCAACGCCAGCCTTTACACGCCGTTGCCGGCGTCTGAACCGGCGCTGCGTGAGGCGCTCCGCAATTTTCCGCGCGCCACGCAAGCCGTCGTCATGGCCGAAATGGCCAAGGGCGTCAAGGCTCCCGCGCTCCACATGAAGGACGCAGCCATCGCCGTGCGCGCGGGCCGCATCGTGGCCATCGGCGAGGTGCCCGATATTACGCACCGCTTCAAGGGCGAGAATACTGATGTCGTCGATCTCCAGGGCAACTTCACCATGCCGGGATTCAACGACGCGCATGTCCATCTCGCCGCCGCCGGAGCCGAAAAGCTCAACGTCGATCTTATTGGGACCACTTCACTTGAAGATATGTTGCAGCGCATCGCCGAGCGCGTGAAGACGACACCTCCCGGAGAGTGGATCGTCGGCGACGGCTGGGATCACACCAAGTGGACTGATCGCCGCCTGCCCACGCGCCAGGACCTTGATGCCGTGACCGGAGATCACCCGGCCATCTTCGGACGCGTTGACGGCCACATCGCCGTAGCCAACTCGCTCGCGCTGAAGATCGCCGGCATCACTCGTGACACAAAAGATCCGCAGGGCGCCGAGATCGATCACGACGCCAAGGGCGAACCCACCGGCATCATCCGCGAAGATGCGGCCATGCAGATGGTTTATTCCAAGATTCCTCCTCCGTCGCCGGAGAAGCGCCGCAAGGCCCTCGAACTGGCGATTGCCGATGCCACCGAGTCGGGCATCACCAGCGTGCAGGACTTCTCAACGTATGACGACTTCCTCGTCTACGAACAGATGGAGCGCGAAGGGAAGCTCACCGTTCGCGTCGCCGAGTGGATTCCGTTCATCGATCCGCTCAAAGAAGAGTTGAAGTACCAGGCGCATCATCCGGCGAACGACCTGATGCTGCACACGACGATGCTCAAGGGCTTCATGGATGGCTCACTCGGTTCACGCACCGCTGCGCTGCTCAAGCCCTACTCGGACGATCCGTCCAACAGTGGTCTGCCGCGCTTCGACCAGGCAAAGCTGAACCAGATGGCCATTGAGCGCGAAGCCGCCGGCTTCCAGATGGGCTTCCATGCCATCGGAGACCGCGCCGCACAAATGGCGCTCGATGCCTTTGCCGTCGCTGAAGCCTCGGGTCTCAAGCGCTTCCGGGCCGAGCATCCCAACCTCTCGCCCGAGCAGGCGCTCCGTGAATATCAGGATTCGCGCCGCTTTCGCATCGAGCATTGCCAGGTCATTACGCCGGAGCAACCGGCCGAGTTCGCCAAGCTCGGCGTCATCGCCTCCGTGCAGCCCAACCATATCCTGACCGACATGAACTGGGCGGAGTCGCGCATTGGTCCCGAGCGCGCAAAATATTCCTATCCGTGGCGTTCGTTTCTCAACGCCGGAGTGCGACTGGCCTTCGGCACGGATTTTCCGGTCGAACCGATCTCGCCCTATCCCGGTGTCTATGCGGCGGTTACCCGCATGAACACCGCCGGGACGAAGAGCTATTACCCGGAGCAAAGTCTTACCATCGACGAAGCGCTTGCCGCCTATACCACCGGCTCCGCCTACGCCGAGTTCATGGAGCATCAGAAGGGAATGTTGCTGCCGGGAATGCTGGCCGACATGGTCGTGCTTGACCGCGACCTGACGAAGATTCCTCCGGCGCAGATCCTCGGCACGAAGGTTCTGCGTACAGTCCTCGGCGGCAAGACGGTCTACGAGGCGAAGTAATCGAGAAATCGGAGAAAGAGAAAACCAAGATTGCGGCAGACTGGTTATCCAACCTGTCCGCGAATGCGTCGCGCGTAGTCCCGGACCGTGCTCCCCGTCTTCAGCGTGTGCGAGACCCAGTCGACTTCCTGTGACCAGCCTCGGTTTGATCCCCCGCCGCCCGATCCGGTCCCTTCTTCTCATGGAAGCTACGGAGCATCTCTCTGCGCAGCAGGGAGTTTGCCTTTGTCTGATAGCCGGGGCCGTCGTTCTTTAGCCATGCGATCACGTCGGCGTCGAGACGCATCGTGACCGGCTTCTTGATGGGACGGTACATCTCTCCGCGAACCGCACGGCGCAATTGCTCGCCGGTCAATTCTGGAATATCCGAGAGATCGATCTGACTGTCTGGCATGGACGCAATGGTGTCCAGTTCCTTTCGCCGCTGATTACTGGTCAATTTCTTCATAGAACCTCCGTTCCCTCGGTGTTGCTTTTCGCGCCGAAATAATTCGGACGATTTCTTCGCCGCGTTCATCCCTGGTCGTATGAACGACGACCAGAACCACGAGGTTCTCCAGACGTCCAATTGTCCAGAAACGCTCCTCGCGGCCAATCGTACGGTCCGAAATCGTCAGGCAGAAGGGATCGGCAAATACCTCCGATGCGATCCCGAATGAGATGCCATGCTTCTTGTGGTTTTGACGGCTTTTTGCCTCGTCCCACTCAATGTGCATTCAGTGGTCCTTATCATGCAAAACATACTTGGATATGTACGATAATGTCAATACAAATATATGTGCACACATTTTCTATCCAACAAGTACTTTGTGACAGACGCTTCCTTAATCTTTTTGTCGCCATCCCGATCGTTTTCCCGATTCCCCTTCTCGCCTGTTACCTTTAATCCTGTGTCCCGTTCTCTCAAGGCCCACATTCTGCTTGTCTTCGTGACGTTCGTCTGGGGTGCGACCTTCGTCGTCATCAAGGACGCTCTGTCGCTGGTCACGCCGCTGCTTTTCAATGCCGTGCGCATGGTGATCTCCGCGGCGTTGCTGGCCGTTATTTTCCGGCGGGAATTCGCGCGCATGACGCGCGGCGCGGTCCTCAGCGGCATTGTCATTGGCACATTTCTCTGGGCGGGATACGAATTCCAGACCGCCGGTCTCCAGCTCACCACTCCTTCCAAGTCCGCGTTTCTTACCGGCATTTCCGTGGTGCTGGTGCCCGTGCTGCTCGCGCTCTTCTGGCGGCGTCACGTAAATCGATGGACATTGATGGGAGTCATTGCGGCCTTTATTGGGTTATATCTCATGACGGTGCCCGCGGGTGGTGCGGGCATGTCCCTTGACGGCATCAACACTGGGGATCTGATGACTCTTGGCTGTGCCGTGATGTTTGCCTTCCAGATCATCTTCGTCGGACGGGCCACGCAACGTTTTCCCTATGGACAGATCGTTGCCGTCCAACTCATCACCTGCGCTGTCTGGATGGTGATCAGCGTGCCCGTTCTGGAACGCTCGGCGCACATCACCTGGAATGTGCAAGTCTTGTGGGCGCTCGGCGTTACGGCCTTGCTTGGGACGGTGGTTGCGTTCGCCGTTCAGGGTTGGGCGCAGCAGTTCACACCGCCCACTCACACTGCGCTGATCTTCTCGCTGGAACCGGTCTTTGCCGGCGTCACATCTTATGTTGTTCTTGGCGAGCGTCTTGGTTGGCGAGGGGGCGTCGGCGCGATCCTCATTCTGGCGGGCGTTCTGGTCAGCGAACTCCTCGGAACGGTGCAGCATCCGGAGTCGGAACTGGCGGAAGAAGCTCGCTGAGGCACATCGGTGGTGGGATGATTCTGCAATTGATTTGGTAACGAGATGCGCCGGGTATGCGTCTAATCACCGGAGAAGAGATTGACAAGTGACAGTATTTACGCACAACCCAGGTATTTGTAATAAGTATCCTGCTCTGCGCCGGTCCCAATCGCGGACGTGCCACTGGGTGAGGACGCACGTAGCCGGGTTCTATAATCTACAACTAGGTATTTGGCTGGAGGGCAATCTATGAACCCCCTGAGTGAGGGTGGATTTTTGCAACGTTTGAACGGTAAATCACGTTTTGCATCCACGTTTGTTGTCATGGTCACGCTGGCGCTGGGCATCCTGATTGGCTCCGTCGTTTCCTATAGCGTGAAGGGCAAAACCATTGACACTTCCGATGCGGCGCTTTTGCAGATGTCGACGCCGCAGCAGATGTCCAGTACTTTCGCGCAGATCGCGAAGAAGCTGGAGCCGTCCGTCGTCAACATCAACACCGAGTCGATCATCAAGCCGAACAGCGGCGGCAGCGGCCAGGGCGGCGACAATGAGAACAATCCGTTCCAGGACTTCATGAACAAATTTTTTGGCGGCCAGGGCCCTGGCATGGGGCCGGCCAATCCTGAGGGAATGACGCAGCGCTCCCTCGGCTCTGGTGTCATCGTCGATCCCAAGGGCTACATCGTCACCAACTTTCACGTGATCGATCATGCCGACAAGATTCGCGTTAACCTCATGGGCGATCCGCCAAGCGTGACCTACAAGGCCACCGTCGTTGGCTCCGACAAGGAAACCGATCTCGCCGTTCTCAAGATCGATGTCGGCCACCCGCTTCCCGCCGCCAAGCTTGGCGACTCCGATGCCATGCAGGTTGGCGACTGGGTGCTTGCCATAGGAAGCCCCTTCGGCCTCAACGAGACCGTCACCGCCGGTATCATCTCGGCCACGGAACGCAACAACATCGTTCCCGGACGCCAGTTCCAGTCGTTTATCCAGACCGACGCCGCCATTAATCCCGGTAACTCCGGTGGCCCGCTCGTCAACATGTCCGGCCAGGTGATCGGCATCAATACCGCCATCTACACGCAGTCGTCCGGATACCAGGGTATCGGGTTCGCCATGCCTGCCAACACCGTGCTCTCGGTCTACAACCAGATCATCAGTTCGCCCGATCACAAGGTATCGCGCGGCTCGCTCGGTATCGAGTTCCAGGCGGAACCCAACCCGGCGCTCGCCAAGGTGTATGGCAGCGGTGTCGTTGTTTCCAGCGTCGTGCCTGGTGGTCCCGCGGAAGCTGCTGGTCTCAAGACTGGCGATGCCATCACGGCCGTCGACGGCAAGCCCGTCAAGAGTGGCGACCAACTCGCTGGTGAAATAGCCAATCGCAAACCGGGCACCAAGGTTCGCATCACCTATACCCGCGACGGCAAGCCGGAACAAGCCACCGTCACTCTCGCCGACCGCGAGAAACTCTTCGGTGTGCAGCTTGGTCTGGGTGAGAGTGGTGCCAACGGAGGACAGCCCACGTCGAACAAGTTTGGCATCTCGGTCAGGAACATTCCTCCCGATCAGGCAGATCAAATGAACTTGCCAAAGGGTAAGGGTGTCGTGGTGACCAAGGTTCGTACGGGCGGCTTCGCTGACGAGATCGGCCTTGGCCGCGGCGATATCATCCTCGAAATCAACCGTCAACCTGTGCCGGATGTCAATGCTTTTGAGAGCATTCAGTCCAAACTAAAGAGTGGAGATCCGGTCGTATTCCTGATTAGACCGCATGGTGCGGGCAAGGATACCGGAACGTTCTTCGTTTCCGGCACCCTCCCGTAATACACTTACAGTCTCCTGACCAGCGCCGGGCTTCTTCGGATGTCCGGCGCTGGACACTGTAGTTTTGATCCCGGGCCGGGTTCGCCTGGGACTGGAGATTGGTTATTCTTATTATTGTTGCCCGTCCCCCATACCCCGCCGCGGTTGCCTTTGCCGCAGGAGGGGTGGGCGGAACCCATTCTGAGAGGTGTTGTATTGACGTTGTCTGCTTCCCCCAAGCGCGTTTTGAGCGTGTTTTTCTCGCTTTTTCTGCTCGTCCCTCTCTTGCTTGCCCAGACGCATCCCGTCAAAAAGCACCCGGTGAAGCATGTCGTCCGGCGTACCACGGTTCATCGCGTCGTCAAGTCTCGGACCCGCACCAGGACTGTCGTTTCGCATCGGCGGGTCGTCAGCAAGCGCAACGTCCGTTGGCGCCGGAAGCCCGAGCGCCGCGTGCGTGGCCAGCAGAAGATTTCTCCGGATCGTGCGCGTGAGATCCAGTCGGCCCTGATCCGGGAGCACTACCTCGACGGTCAGCCCAGCGGCGAATGGGATCAAAAGACCAAGGAAGCTCTTGCCAGGTATCAGAGCGACAATGGCTGGCAAACCAAATATATTCCCGATGCACGCGCCCTCATCAAGCTTGGCCTTGGCCCGAGTCACGATGGCCTGCTCAATCCGAACAGCGCTGCGTTTGCATCTCCCAATGAACTTGGCGTGCAGACGGACATTCCCGGCGGAGCGGAGTCGCACTGAGCTTCAGACGGTGATTTTCGCGCGGCCTGCGGGCCGCGTTTTCTTATTCGGGGGGATGCAGGATTTCGTACACCCTGCGTGCCAGGGCGGCGGGAGTGAATGGTTTTTGCAGGAAGGCCGTTCCCGGGTCGAGCACTCCGTGGTGGATAATCGCCTCTTCAGTATATCCCGAGATATAGAGAACTTTCGTCTTGGGCCGTTCGCCCATTACTTTGCGCGCGATCTCGCGCCCCGACATTTGTTCCAGCACGATGTCCGTGATCAGCAGGTGGATGACTTCCTCGTAGTCGCCGCAGATCCGCATGGCCTCAGCTCCGCTGTTCGATTCCAGCACGCGGTAGCCCTTCCGTGTCAACACTTCCCGCACCAGCGCACGCACTCCGTCCTCGTCTTCCACCAGCAGGATTGTTTCCGTACCCGCGAACGTCGGAGATTGCAGCGGCCTTGAAGGCGCCGGCTCCACGGTGCCGTGCATGATTGGCAGATAAACCTTGAAACACGATCCCTGGCCCGGTTCGCTGTAGACCCACACCAGTCCGCCGCTCTGCCGCACAATACCGTAGACCGTCGAGAGTCCCAGCCCCGTCCCCTTGCCTAGCTCTTTTGTCGTAAAAAATGGCTCAAAAATATGCGACAGCGTCTCGGCTTCCATGCCACTGCCTGTATCGGTCACGCTCATCAGCGCGTATTCGCCTCCTCGTTGCAGGGCGTGTTCGCGCGCGAATTCCTCGTCCAGTTCCATGTTGCGTGTCTCGATCGTCAGCAGACCACCCGTTGGCATGGCATCGCGCGCGTTTACCGCCAGGTTCATGATCACCTGTTCGATCTGTCCCGGGTCGGCTTTCACTTTACCCAGCGTGTCATCCAGCACTACCCGCAGTTCCACGTCTTCGCCCAGCAGTCTTCGCAGCAGCAGGTCCATGTTGTGGACGACCGCGTTGAGATCGAGGATCTTCGGTTCCATCACTTGCCGCCGGCTGAAGGCCAGCAATTGTTTTGTCAGGTCGGAGGCGCGGTCCGCGGCCCGCCTTATCTCCTCGATCTCCTGGCGCATCGAGTGCGAGGCTTGCACATCGCTCAGCATCAGGTCGCTATAGCCGCGGATGACCGTCAGCAGGTTGTTGAAGTCGTGCGCCACGCCTCCGGCCAGGCGTCCAATGGCTTCCATCTTCTGCGAGTGCAGCAGTTGTTCTTCCAGTTGCCGCCGCTCGGTCGTGTCTTCCACGATCATCTCGAAGCTCGTCAGCTCGCCGGGGTAGCGAATGCACCGCCCGCTCAGCCGCACCGTGATAATGCGTCCGTCCTTGCGTTTCCAGCGGGTTTCAATGCCTTCGATCTGCGGCGCGTTGCCCACATGGGCAATGATCCGCTCGCGGTCTCCCTGGTCGGCATACAGGTCGCGTACCATATTGATGGACATCAATTCTTCGGGAGAGCCGTATCCCAGCATCTTTACCAGCGCCGGGTTCACGTCGAGAAACTGTCCTTCGCGGCTTGACCGGTAGATGCCGTACACCGCGCTCTGTACCTGCGACCGGTAGCGCGCCTCCGACCGCCGCAGCGCGTCCTGGTTGCGGCGGTGTTCGATCGCCCGTGCCACCTGTTGCGACACGAATTGCAGGATTTCCTTGTCTTCCTGACCGTATCGGATCTTCTCCGAATAGCTCTGCACCGTCAGTACGCCGAACGTCTTTTCGCCCGACTTCAGTGGAACGCCAATCCAGTCGATCGACGGCGCGCCCACCAGCGCTACCTCTCCCGCAACCACTAGTTCATCGAATATCTTCGGATCGGCGAATAAAGGTTTGCCCGTGCGCAGCACGTAGTCGGTCAGTCCGCGTGAACGTTCAGCCGGCGGCGGCGGTTCCGGATCTTCTTCGTCCACGAAATAAGGGAAGTGAATAGTCTGCGTCTCTTCGTCCAGCAGCGCGACGTAGAAATTCCGCGCGTCCATCAGTTCCCCCACAATGCCGTGCAACGCCGGGTAGAGTTCTTCCAGATCCTGTCCCGAGCTGGACAGGTCCGCGATGCGATATAGCGCAGCCTGCATCTGCTCGGCACGTTTGCGCGCCGAGATGTCGAATGCCGTGCCCAGGATCGCCGGTTTGCCCTGGTACGTGATCACCGCCGAAGTGAAGTCCAGCCAGCGGGCGGCTCCTTGTTTCGGCCGCATCATGAGTTCGTAGCGGGTGGGCATCGATTCGCCTTGTAGCCTTGCCGCCGCCTGTTGTTTCACGGATGCCACGTGATCGGGATGCACGATATCGTCAATGCTCATCTTGGACAGTTCATCCGCCGAGTACCCCGTGATCCCCTCGAATGCTCCATTCACGTACACGTGCCGGTCGTGCTGGTAGATGAATATCCCCGATGCGGTCGTCTCCGTTACCGCGCGAAACTTTCCTTCGCTCTCCCGCACTGCCAGTTCTGCTCGCTTGCGCTCGGCGATGTCGCGTGCAATTCCCTGGATTCCAACCGGTTCACCGTTGCGCATGATGGGTCGCGCGCTGATTTCCAGTGGTACCCGGTCTCCTCCGCGTTGGATGATCTCGATTTCGAACGGGGAAGCCGCCTCGCCTCGCACCAGCAGATCAATCGTCCGCCGTACCGGCGCCATATACTCCGGCGCCACCACGTCCTCGATATTCAACTTCAAGGCTTCCGCCTGGCTGTAGCCGGTGACCGGTTTCACCGCTGGCGACACGGAAGTGAAGTTCCCCTGAAGGTCGTGCGAGTAGATGATGTCGGTTGCGTTCTCGATCAGTTCGCGATGGCGCTCCTCGCTGGCCAGCAGGATTGCTTCGGCCAGCCTTCGCTCCGTCAGGTCTATTGCCGTCCCAATCACCCCGATGATGCCGCGGCTGGAGTCGCGCAATGGTTCCACGTGGCTGTCGAACACGCGGTCGAAATGCATGTATTCAAAATCGCTGGACTCACCCGCCAGCGCGCGCCGGTGCGCCGCGATGGCTTTATGTTCGGAATCGTTTGTCTGGAAAAAATCGAAGAGCGTGGTGCCCACCACGTTGTTGCCAGGAATGTTCGACAGGCCCGCTCCCGTCGAACTCCGGAAGCGCAACTCCGTGTCCGTAGTCCACAGAACGATTGGCGCGCGCGTGCCGAGGATTCGCAATCCATCGCCTGCCGTGAGTGTCGATCCGGTTGCGTTGCCCGCTTCCACCGTTGCCAGGAGGCAGGCCGAGCCGTTCACCGCGAGCGTTTGCGTGCGAACCGTCACTTTGTGCTGTGTGCCGTCTCTCGCCAGCAATGTCGCGGCATATTCCGAGCTGCCGCCGGCTCGCAATATCCGCTGAGCGGTCTCGCGATCTTCCGTCGCGTGCAGTCGCGGAAATCCGCTGTCCGTCAGCTCATGTTTGCCGCAGGCATATTTCTCGCGCGCTGTATCGCTGCACTCCAGGATAGCCAGCGTGGAGGCATCCAACAGAAATACTGGCACAGGGAGGCGTAGAAATAGTTCGAGAGCGGCGTCTCCGGTCATGCCGGGAAAATTTGCCGGGCGTGAAATCAACCCCCTCTCACTCGAACTGCTGGTGAGGGGCGATTTAGATTTTTCGGAAATGAGCCCTCCAGGGACGCCGATGGGTTTATTGCGATGGAACACTTTATAACCCATTCAAGCACGGTCTTCAAACCCTGAGGGAGAATTAAAGGTAATGCGGCAGGTTCCACTGGCACACCGTCAGTCGAGCGGTTCGTCGTTCACGATCGCCAGTGGGGTACTTTCGACCATCGCGCTGGCCTTCTCTTCACCCACAATCTTTGCCGCCGTCGCGCGTGCTTCCGAGAGCACCGGTGTGCGCCGCTTCGTGCCATGTGCATCGCTCGCGATTACTCCTACAATGCCCTGTTTCAGAAAACTCTCGCAGAGCTTTTGCGGGACTTTTCCCCAGAACCCAGTCAACGAGTTCGCCGTGATCTGGATGATGCAGCCCATCTCCGCCATGCTTGTCACGCTCTCCGGATGCCGCTGCAGGACCGGGTTCCGTTCGGGATGGGTGATGATCGTGCGCATCCCTGCCAGGTGCAGCGAATAGAGAACTTCCGGCATCTGTCGCGCAATTCCGTAATCGCTGAATTCCACCAGCAGGTACCGCGTGTTGCCGATCGTGTACTTGCGAGGGTGCTTCAGCGCGTCCTCAATGTTGTCGTAGGAAAGATGAAAATCGCAGCCCAGGCTGAACTGCATTTCCGGTATGCGTGCGCGCAATTCTTCCAGCAGCGCCGCGTGTTCCTCGCGGGCGTAGAAATAATCGTAGTTGGCATGCGGCGTCGCCACCATGTGCCGGACACCGTCTTCCAATGCCATGCGGCACATGGCTTCCGTGGTCTCCCAGGAATTCGAACCGTCATCAACATTTGGGAGAATGTGCGAGTGGATGTCGACCATAAACATTTGTATTTGATTAAAACAAATCTCTGGCGATTCGCAAAGATCGCCACGGTAGCTCTCTCCGTGTCGCTTTTGCGCAAATAGCGAACGGCACAGCCGCAGCCGTGCCGTCCCGGTAACTCTGCCTGTTAGTAGCGTTCGCGGATGAACTCCGTGATTTTTTCGTATGCCGCGCTCAGCACGTCTTCCTGCGGCAGGAAGACAATGCGCATGTGCTTTGTCCCCGGCTTCTGCCCGAAGCCCGAGCCGTGCACTACCAGCACGTGCTTCTGCATCAGCAGTTCCTTTACGAAGGTCAGGTCGTCCTCCGGGATATCCAGCGACGGATGCGCATAGAACGCGCCCTTTGGGGCCACCAGCTTCACCCGTGGAGTCTTCTTCGCCCATTCCGCCGTTACTTCGCAGCGGCGGCGCAGCTTCTCGCGCACCACCTTCAGGTGGTCCTGCGGTCCTTCCAGAGCGGGCTTCACGGCGAACTGCACCGGATGCGGCGCCGACAGTCTTGCGCGCAGCAATTTATGCGTCGCTTCCATGTACGGTGCAATCGTTTCCTTCGGACCCGTTGCAATCGCCCACCCGATTCTCCATCCCGGCACCAGGTAAGACTTCGACAGTCCGTTGAAGGTGACGATCGGAATGTCCGGAGCCAGGGTCGCAATCGAGATGTGCCGCCGTTCGCCGTCGAAGATCAGTTTGTCGTAGATCTCGTCCGCTAGGATCATCACGTTGTGACGCCGCGCCAGTTCCACCACCGCTTCCAGCGTCTTGCGTGAGAACACAGCGCCTGTCGGGTTGTTCGGATTGATCAGCAGGATGGCGCGTGTTTTGTCGTTGATCTTCAGCGCCATCTCTTCCACGTCCGGTTGCCAGTCGTTGTCTTCGTTCAGCGCGTACGTGTTCGGAGTCGCTCCCAGCTTCGCCAGTACCGCCGAATACAGCGGATACTCCGGGCTTGGCGTCAGCACGTTTTCGCCGGGATTCACCAGCGACGTCAGGCACGAGTCGATTACCTCGCCGCTGCCGAAGCCGATAAACACGCTCTGTATGTTCTGGAAGCCGTTCAATTCCGCTTCCGCGCGGATCGCTTCCAGCGCCGGCCGTATGCCCAGCGAATCCGCGTATCCGTTGTAGCCATCCTTCATCGCCTTGTAGACGGCCTCAATCAAGTGCGGAGGCGTGGGGAAGTCGTATTTACAGGGATCGCCGATGTTGAGGTAGAGAATTTTGTTTCCCTTGCGCGCCACCTCATCGGCTAGCACCGCCAGGTCGCGGATCGCATAGCGCACGTTCTCCATGCGCGCCGCCGGCAGAATCTCGTAGGCTTGTTTTGTAGGCATGATTGCGGTTCCTTTTTCTGTAGAGCCCGGCCCCGGCCATTTCCGGGGCCTCCCTATTATCGCTTACTCCGGGCGGTCAATCTGTGCTTTTTGCAGACGGTCCGAGTAGTCCACGTAAATCGCCTTCCACTCCGTGTAGAAGTCGAACGCCCCGATCCCGCCCTCGCGATGGCCGTTGCCCGTCTGTTTCACGCCGCCGAATGGCAGGTGTACCTCGGCTCCAATCGTCGGAGCGTTGATGTACGTGATCCCCGCCTCCAGGTCGCGTATCGCCTTGAACGCCCGGTTCACGTCCTTCGTGTAGAGCGCCGACGACAGCCCATAGGCCACGCCGTTTGCGATTTCCACCGCATGGTCCAGGTCGTTGCAAGGAATGCACGACACCACCGGCCCGAAGATTTCTTCCTGCGCAATCCGCATCTTTGCATCCACATCGGCAAATACAGTTGGCTCCAGGAACCAGCCATGCGCGTGCTCGCCCTTGTCCAGCCTATGGCCGCCGCACAGCATCTTCGCGCCTTCCTTCTGGCCAATCGCGATGTACTCCAGGTCCGTCTCCATCTGCTTTTTGTTCACTGCCGGACCCATATCCACCGACTCATCCAACCCGTTGCCGATCTTCAGCTTCTTCGCTCGCGCCACCAGCTCGTCGAGGAACTTCCGGTAGACGCCCTTCTGGATGATGATGCGGCTCGTCGCCGTGCAGCGTTGTCCGGTCGTTCCGAACGCGCCCCACAACGCGCCTTCCAGAGCCAGTTCCAGGTTCGCGTCATCCAGCACGATCATCGGGTTCTTGCCGCCCAGTTCCAGCGAGCAGCGTTTGAAGCTCTGCGCGCAAGCCGCGCCCACAATCCGCCCAACCTCCGACGATCCCGTCAGCGAAATCGCCCTTACGTCCGGATGCTCCGTCAGCGGCGTCCCCACCATCGAACCGAACCCGGTGACGATGTTGACCACGCCCTTCGGCACGCCCGCGTCGGTGAGGGCCGAAACGAAGTTGAAGACCGAGAGCGGCGTATCCTGCGCCGGC
>Ga0307375_10002803_pt1 | contig 17542 bp, 7 predicted proteins | sample TR1MG_FD_202531 | JGI IMG/M metagenome (GOLD analysis project Ga0307375, IMG submission 202531) | Soil microbial communities from Risofladan, Vaasa, Finland - TR-1 | ecosystem: Environmental > Terrestrial > Soil > Coastal area > Acid sulfate soil | place: Finland: Risofladan, Vaasa | collected... | reverse complement strand
GTTGGTCATTCGACAGCGAGCAACCTTGGTCAAGTTTTGACGAACGCTGGTGGATGTTCCGATGGCGATCCTCATCCGAACGTCCGCTTTGTGGCGCCGAGTTGTGAGGAGTGACCGGCCGGTCATGGCCGAACTGAGCCATCCCCGGCATGCTAAACGAGACGAAAAGCACCACGGGGATGGACATCCAGATCAGGCACGACGCACTTCACGGCTCGTCCCGCGTCAAGATTCGACCGAGCCCAGCCAGCACCACTTCCTGCACCTTCTCTTGTGTGAAGTGCTCGCATCGTTCGCGCCAGTCGTCTTCGTGCCACTCGCACGAAACTACGCGATCGTCATATAGCGCCTCGAACTCCGCCGCCCAGTCCTTAGCGAGGTTATGGAATTCGAAGCTGTCGTTGGGCCGGAAGTGCGCCAGCGCCATATTCCACGCGATCTCCACCAGCGTCTCGATGAGCTTGCCGTGGGTACGGAGCACAGCGGTGTTCTCAGCCAGTCGTTCGGTGTAGGTCTTGATGCGTACCCCGGCCACCTCAACGGCATGTTCCGTAGAGGGCATCTCCATCACATCAGCCCTCGACCGGCCATGCTGACGCACTCAGCACCCACCACGATGTGGTCCAGGATTCGTACACCGATCAAGCGCAATGCATCGCGGAGCTCGCTGGTGATGGCCCGGTCGGCGGCACTGGGTTCAGCAACGCCGCTGGGGTGGTTGTGCGCCAGAATGGCCGCGCAGGCATTGGCGCTCAGTGCGGCCCGCACGACCTCCCGGGGATAGATGCTGGCGCCGTCGATGGTGCCGCTGAAGAGTTTCTGGCAGTCGATGATGCGATGACGATTGTCCAGCCACAGGACGTGGAACTCTTCATGCGCCAGGGCACCCAGGCGCATGCGAAGAAACGCGTTGGCATCCGTCGGGTTGCCAATGCTGCCCTGGCGTTCGAGCCTTGCTTTGAGAATGCCTTCGGCCGCAGCGAGTACGTCTTGCTCGGTCGTGTCGGTGTCGAGCTTGTAGCGGGTGTAGGCCAATGATCGAACCACTTTCATAAGAAGCTCCTTGTGAGCGACACAAACGCATAGAGCCCGGCCTTACGGCCTGGCTCTATGCGCAGTCGCGTGGGAAGATGAAGAAAAGGAAGGGATTTGAGCCGGGAAGGCTCGGTACGACTAACTCGGGTGGAGCTAGGTCAGAGCCGGATCACCGCGGTTGGCGTCAAAGACATAGCCGCAGGCCTGGCAACGAAAGCTATCGGGCAGAACCTGGTCAATCGGCGCACCGATGGCCGCCCCGGCGGTACAGCCTGCGGCGCCGCCGAGCAATCCGCCGAGGATCGCACCAGCGATGACACCCAGCGGATGGCTGGAACCCGTCGCTTCAGTATCGGCGAAAGCGGTGGAGGCGCCCTGAATCGCACCAGCGACGCCACCGAGGGCGGCCGCAGTGGTTTGCGCACGCCGGCGCGGCACAACGAACGCGGTATGGCAACGCGGGCAGGCGATGGTCATGCGCGCGCCACTCCCTGCTGTGCGGAAACGGCTCTGCTGTTGCCTTTGCTTCTGGCCGATAGAAAGCCGATCAGAAAAACGATGGCAAACGCCACCAGACATTCGAGTACGGGATAGTGGGATATCACGATATTCTCCATGGGTTGAACGGCGAGACCGACAAGGTCAATCCCTGCGTGAGAGCTATCTGCTGCTCTCCATGGAGTGATATGGATCTGAAGTTTTTTTCGATCGGTTGCGCTATTGGTCGCTCATCTGAGCCGATGACAACCGTTTGGCATATGGCGACGTCATTCCTTCGCCCTGGGCGGATCAGGTGCTGGTGATCAAGGAGCTGGTGGGCATAGTGGCCGCAATCACACCGTGGGACTTCCCGTCCTCGATTATCGCGCGCCGCAAGCTAAGGCCTGCACTGGCTGACGGCTGCGCCAAGGTTATCCAGCCTGCATTACAGACGCCATTGACGGCAGTGCCTGGGCGTGCCTTTGCGAGGAGACGGGTAACCAGTGACGGGTGACCGCATCATGCGCGCACTGTTGCTTCAATCAGCGCACAATCTGCCGATTGGACTTGGTAAATCTATGAAACCGGCGGCGCCGAAGCTGCTACAGGTAGCAGCGAGGGTGGATCAAAGGGTGGCGTGCGGAGGCAAAAAGGAAGCTGCCGTCGCAATGCGCATGCGGGCGGCGCGGCTGCGCGCACAGTTTTCTGGCGCCAAGGCTCGAAGCGAAGATACTAATTCAAGGGCAAGAATGAACAAGAACGCACTAGACGGCATTTCAAACTTTGCTGACGGTGCGCCGGACTGTTGGCACACCGAAGCCAATGGGAAGTCGTCGCCAGAAGTGGTTCGCAAGCAGTTCGGGCTTCCGCGCAAGTTTCGTCATGACCCGCGCGTGCTGGACTGCATCCTGAACCGCAAGTTCCGGATGCGCATATTCCTCGAAAGATTGCTTCACTACCGCAACCTGAGCACACAGATTCTGCTGAGCGGCGATCCGTGGGTCAGCCCTGAGTGCCACGTTTTCGCGCGGTTCGATGAGGGTTGGCACCTACGACGTCGCGAAGACTGCGTCGAAGTTGCGAAGCTTCCCGAGGATGATCGTGAGCATATGCTCACGGAACTGCGTGGCCTACGTCAGGATCCACGCTGGAGGGACCGCTCCCAGAAGGCACAGGCGATCGCCAACCGCGACAAGATCACTTTGGACCATGCTATCGAAGACATGGCCTGGTGCGGTCTGGAATCCTGGCTGCGAGCTCGCAAGGCCCTCAAGGGTTGGTCTGAACTCAACGAAAGTCAGCGTGAGCTGCTGGCCGAGGCCGTCTTCTGCGGCTTCACCTTTCTGGGCAAGAGGGCTCTCGAAGACGCGCAGGCCATCGAGCCGACGGTTCTGACCTATTACACGTCCTTCCTTGGACTGCCGCGATCGGTGGCCGTGGAGACGAAGGAGACGGAGGCCAAGGTTAGATCGCGATCAAAAGAGCCTGCCCAACCTGATCAGCCGCAGGTTCAAACGCAGGTTGCCGACGTGGGTCTGACCGCTCAGGCCTCAGGCGCAGAAGGTTCCCCTTCAGAGCTCACGGGAGATCGACCGGTGACTTCGTTTGAACCGTCAGTCGCAAATGTGTCGAGCCCCCAGACAGGGGAAGCGGCTGTGCTTGCATCATTTCAGGCGCTCTATGCGCTGATTTCCACGATCAGTTCGAAGGCGATCGAGGATAAGTCGCAGGGCCCCGAACCAGCCCAGAGAATCCGGGCCATCCTCGATCGGGAACTTCAACGCCTCATCGAACTAAACGAGAAGTTGCCTCTCGATAAAGTCCACCGTTTGATCGAGAGGTACTGCGCGGCCGTCCTTCAGCTGACCGAAGTGCTGGAGTTTCGCAACAGCGAGCAGCGCGATCTGTTGCCGGTGCTTAAGGGAGCCTGGACCGCGTGTGTAGTCAACGCATTGGAGAAGGGGCGACTCCACGCATGGTTCGAGCTGAACGTCAATGAGCGCCATGCATTGCCTGCCTTTGTCGAGCTTTTCGCTGCCGAGAACCAGAAGATCGCGTTGGCAAGTGCCGAAGTCGAAAGTCTTCGGGCTCAGTTCGCTGAAGCCAAGTACACAGCACGAACCGCACTTAGGGCCAGCGAGATCCGCAAGCAAAGCGAAATCGCCGCAGCGCAGGCTGAGCTCGACAGCATGCGCGTCAATGCAGCGCATAACCTGGTACCAGAAGGTCGAACCCTCGATGAGCTGATGGAGGATAAGAGCCTTCAACAAGACGTCGTCATCCACGCTGACCTGTTGGATCCTGCCGCGGTGAAGGCCCTGCTGTCGGTCGTCCAGAACCTCGATCGGCAACAGGGCACTGCCTCACCTCCGATCGTGGAGCCTGCCACCGATATCCCGGCGTCGCCATTTTTGCCGCTGAAATCTTCTCGCGCTCCTGCGAAACAGGCCGAAATTTCGCCGAGTGCAGAGCTGATATCCCGGGCTGGTTTGTCACCACCTCAAGCAGTCTTGACCTCAGTACCGCTGGAGACCAAGACCCTGGAACCTGAGCCGTCAGCACCCGTTGTGGCTCCACCAACACCCACTGCCGAGCCTGAACTCCTCAAGCGGGCGGCGGTTGTGGCGCCTACATTGGTGACGACTCCGACGCTGGTTGAGGAGGTAGTGGACGAGACTGGGGGACCCACAGAGGAGGGCGGGATGGAGGTTGCGCTGCGCCATCTTCATCCGTCGGAATCCCGTGAGGAGGCGCAAAAGGCGTACCGGATCTCCTACGACCACTTCTCGCAGGTGCCAAGCAATGTCATCGAGGCGGTGGCACTGCATTGGCTGGAAATGGACCACCTCAATGTGGCACATCAAATCCTGCGCGATGCCATGGACACGACACTGGTGCCTGGTCGCGTCCTGGATCCCGCGTTGCTCCGTTCAGCCTTTTACGGCATGAACATGTGGCCCAAGGACCGCGAGGCCCTGACTCGCATCCAACGCGATCTGAATCTCCTTAGCTACAAGGACCTGGAAGAGCAACTCGAGCGAAAGCCCAGCGGCAAGCTGGTTCCGTACATCCTCGTTTGCGCCACCCTTCAACCGTCGCTGTTCGCCGGTCGTGAAACCCCTGCGCCGTCGCTATTGAAGAAGGCGGGAGATTACTTCGACGGCGCACTCAAACAACTCATCGCTAACGTCGCGGAGTTCACCTTGCGGGGTGGCCGCCTGGATCTTGAAGCGTTGCGCGATGAGGCCACTCAACAGTCCGACCAGGCGGCAACTCGGTTACAGGACCAAATTCGCACTTGGGTGGACCTTAATTCACATCGCACTACCCGGTGGATGCCGCTTCGGGTCGCGTTGCGGATGTGCATCAAGGAGCCGGCTCTCGCGGAGGCCATTCAGGCGATCCAGGACGGAGAGAAGGGTGACATTGCGGCCGTCCGATTGCTGATCAACACCTACTCCGACCATGCACAGACGCGTCGACTGCTGGACGACCTGCTGGCCGAGATTCGGTCTGAATACAACTCGCCTAATGAAGAAGCGGACAGCTCGGCATACGCCATTTTCCAGCAGCAACTCGATTCGCTGATCGCAATCGCCCAGGAGTGGGTAATCGAAGTGGTCCCGTCTGAGATGCAACAGAAAGAGGTCGGCGAGTTCCGCAAGCGATTCCATACCCAATTGGACCGATCCATCGCTCAGCTCATCGCTCACCCTCGTTCAGGCGAGCTCGAACGCAGGGCTGGCACCAGCCTGCTCCTCAAGGTGCTGACCACACTTCAGGCAGAGATCAAGGGCGAATGTCCTCCGCTGTGGCGTTTCGATCAGACCGACGCCACCTTCCGCTTGCCCGAAGTCTTGGCCCGTCTTGATCTTAACGAGGTCGGCGTCGAATTTCGACTGGAATGGTTCGCGATGCGCATGACGTCGCCAAATTGGCTTCGAGAGATGATCGAATTGGCCATGCAACGGGAGGCGTACTGGGTTCAATTGCTTCTGTTGCGCCAGCTGGAATCGCTGGGTGAGAAGCGCGACGCCGACATTGAAAGCGTAATCAGCAAGATTGCGGGCACGCGAGCAGAGATCAAGAGGTCTATCGAGCAGTTTAAGAGCCTGTCTATCCAGGCAATGTCCGATGACGTAACGGTGTCTATGGATGCGATTGCCGAGGAAGAGCACTTGGCAAACATGCTGCAGGCTTCCGAGTGGCTTGAAAAGCTCGACCATTACAAGCCATTTGTCGACGTAACGTCCATCGCTGACGAGGTCAAGCGCCAGACCCGCGCGCTCGACAAGCAGCTGAGTAACATGGCCAACTCGCTCGAAGAAGAGCTCAATCAAGGCCTGCTGAACCTGCGTACCCGCCTCGGTGCAGATGCCGCTTCGGAAAGCTGGGAATCCAAGGCGCGTTCTGCGCTGGAGCGTCGTAGCCTGACGGTGGTCCGCGAGCTGGTGAACCAACTACAGGACCACCTGAACCGCAACGCAGTGCTTGCCGTTCCGAACAATCTGGAAAACGTCGACTTGGCGAACTTCCTGACAGTCGAAGGCGGCCTTTACGCACTGCTTCACAAGTACCCAAACCCTCGTGAAGCCGGAGATCGGATCATTGAAGACTGCCCCGGGGGGTTCGAATACTCCCTTGATGGGCCACATTTCAGAGAAGCGGTTGCGAAGCTGCTCGAGTGGCGCAACCGCGGACAGAACAAGAAGCCCAACCTGGAAAAGCGGACCTACGAAGGTATTGTCCAAGTGCTTGACTTCATCGGCTTCGAGTCCGTTTACAAGACGGGGACGGCCGATGCCATTTGCCAAAGCGAGTACAGCACGACGGGCGACTTCCGGCGGCTAAAGGTATACGTCCAGCGTCCGACCTTGCCCAAGGGCTTCCCACTCTTCGAGGGGGATTTTCTCCAGGATGTGGCCTTGGACGTGATATTCGTTCAAGGGGCCTGGAGCATCAATGGCCTGGCTGATCTCGTGGAGCGCCATGGCCTGCCCGCCAAGAGCGTACTGCTGGTTGGCTCACCGCTGAGTACCGAGGAACGTCGCACCTTCTTGAGCTACTGCCGCGAACACAAGCACTCGATCTTCCTTATTGATCCGGTGGTTGTGTCGTACCTAGCCACGCTGCAGACGCATCAGGTGCTCAAGGGGATGCTCCATGTCACGGCCGCATGGACCTTTTATAACCCGTACACCAAGGGGGATGCCCGTCAGCCTGCGCCACCGGAGATGCGCTTCGGACGAGAGCACGACGTCACGTCGCTAGTGAAGCCACGTGGAGCGGCGCTGGTTTACGGTGGTCGTCAGCTCGGAAAGACAACTCTATTGCACTCGGCAGTGCAGAAGTTTCGCCAAATGGACCCCACCCGCAACCACGCGTTTTATCTGCGCATGGATGGGTTGTTCCAGCACGCCGTCGAGCGCGGCACCGACGTCAAGTCGCGAGTCTTTGAGCAGTTGGTCAGCCAGCTAGACGCAGGGAAATTGCTATCAGCGTCTACTGCCAACAAGACGGCTGAAGAGCGCATGCAGTCTGAGTTCCAGCGCGCCGGTGACAGCCGGGTGCTGTTCTGCTTGGATGAAATCGACTCGGTTTTGGACTGCGATGCCCGCACCAGTTTCCAGTTGGTGCGCACGCTCGCCGCGCTGGTCAATGATCCACACCAGCGTTTTCGAGTAGTCTTTGCGGGCCTGAACAACGTCAATCGCTTTCACAGCATGCCTAACGTGCCTTTGCAGCAGTTGGGCAGTCACCTGCAGGTCAAGATTCTACCGGCGTTCGATGCGCGCAACCTGATCCTGCACCCCCTGAGTGCCTTGGGCTACCGCTTCGAGGACGAGGGATTGGTGGACCGCATCATGGCGTTCACCAACTGCCACCCGAGCTTGTTGCACATCTTCTGTAGCGAGCTTGTCGAGCAGATGGCCTTAGAACGTTCGGCCAAGGGGGGATCGCGCCTAATCCGTCAATCTGACATCGACAACATCGAGAGCAACTCAGATGTCCGAAAGCTATCGGGTGAACGTTTCGACATGACGCTCAATTTGGATCGCCGCTACACGGTGGCGGTCTACGGCCTGATCAAGCACTACGGCAAGAGTATTAGCAAGTTCACGGTCAAGCAGGCCCAGGACAAAGCACGTGAACTCGTTCCCGAGGAGTTCGAACAGATGAGCGAGGCGGGCTTCGAGAGCCTTCTCGAGGAATTGGTGGGCTTGGGCGTGCTACGGGTGGCCGACAAGTCGCTGCACCAGTACGCCATGCGCAACCAGTCGATTTTGCAGCTAGTTGGCAGCAGCAACGATATCGCGCACAAGCTTCAGGGGGCGGTGCAGGACCTTGCCAACCATGCCCAGGATGTCCTGACCTGTCACGCGACAAACACGAGCGAGCAGCCTTCCCCGCTGTCGCTACAAGACGAGCGCCAGATCCTAGAGGCTAAATCCCCTGTCGGCGCACCGAAGTATTCGGTGACGGTGGTGATGGGGTCTGAAGCTCTTGGCTTGTCAATAAAGTGGATCCAAGAGGGCCTCAAGGCCATCAATGAGTTCCGTTCAGGCAACGTCCAGTCGAGTTACGAGACCAAGAAACTCACGGGAGCTCAGCTTGAGCTCAAACGCTTTCAGGAGCTGCTCAAGACGGCGATCACCAGCTGGGCGATGGGTAAGCCAACGGTTTTGTTGGTACCTCTGGAGGAAGACCAATCCATCGACCGAATCATGGACCTGCTGTGCATCGCTAACGAATCTGGTGCGCAGGCGACCAAGATCAGGCACGAGCTACGCATCGTGTTCCTGCTCGGCCCTCGCTCCATGTGGAGTTGGCATGCTCACCCTTGGCTGACCAACTCCCCCGATGAAATAGGCGGTTTGGTAGAACTCAACCGCTGGACGCGACATGCGTGCGAAAGTTTGTTGGACCAGCAGGGGTTGGATGTCACGCCCGAACAGGCGCGGTTGCTTCACAAGGCCAGTGAAGGCTGGTACCTCCCCTTGCTCAAGTTCATCGGCGTGCGAAAGAAGAAGGTAAACGACCGCGTCACGAGCTTCAATGATTTCGCCAAGGACTTCCCGCCGGTAGTGGACCTCACGCCCAAGGAGTTCGAAAAGTTCGTTGAGAGCACGGGTATGAACAGCCTAGTGTGGTCGATGCCATTGGCTGGTCAGCTGATGGAATTCGACTGCCTCGATGAATTCTCGGTGGAGGATCTGCAGACGGCCATCGAATTCCTCGATGACGATCATCTGGCCTACATCTCGCCCGAACAAGCCGCGAACGTGATGCGTTGGTGGACGGGTCTGCGGGTCATTGAAGCCAATACGAAGGAAACGTCGGAGAAGGCCGGCAAGGGTGATCGAGTGACCTACCGGTTTACGCCGGCCATCAAGCGCGCGATTGCAGAGAACGCCTCGACCTCTGTCGCACTCAGGGAAGTCTAGGTGTGAACAGCACCAACAAGAAGGACTGGCGTCGTTTGGTCCTTGAATCTTGGCCGGCCGTCACAGCCTCTGATCTCCTCCAGGGCAACCCGAACGTCTGGGTCGCTGAAGGCCTGACCCCACCTTGCGAGAACGAGGCTGTGGCCTGGGCGGCTGTGGGCCGCTTGTTCCGCTATGGCAAATCGATTGCGGTTAGGTTGCCAATCAGTCGGGACGCTAGCCTGCCTCGACTAGCATTTTACTTACATCGGCTTCGGCTTGATGCTGCACAAGGCTTGGTGCGTTCGCCTTGGCTCAATCGGATAGACATGTGGCAGCGATCCGACCTCCTGATCTTCGGCCGCCCTCGAGGCATGCTGCGGGAATTCGTGACGTCTCCGGTCATGCGTCCAGCAGTTGTAAGTGCGAGCTCGACATTGGAGCGCGCCGAGTTCCAGCGAACCTTGCTCATTGATGGGCATGGCGATCTGCTGGCGACGTTGGAGTTGCTAGCCCAACACAGTCGACCCTTTGGCATCGTCCTCGATGTGACCGCACAAGGTTGCCCCGAGACTGCATTCAACTTGGCGATGGCCTTGCCAGGCGTGTTCCCAAAGGTGCCGATCATTGCCCTGGGACACACCGGACAGGCTTCGGAACAGTTTTCGGCCATGCACAACTGGAACGTTCGACTCAGTGACAGCGTGGGGCTGAGCAGCACGCCTTTGCCGCCTACCGCCAAAACGGTTCATGTCGTGGCGGCACGAGATGCTGTCATGAACGACTTCGTCAAGCGCTTAGGCTTCCTCGTGTGGAACCTGAAGCGCATCGTGGAAGAGACCGCAGGCAGGACGCCGGAGTTGGCTGCGATTGTCATGGTGGAGCGGGTGCTGCATAGCTTGAATGTGCCATTGGCCGTTCACGAACAACTGACGTTGCGCCGCGTCAGGGGCGGCCCGTTTGCTATCCGGACTTTGGAGAGTTGGTTGGGAATCGCCTCACGCCTGAAGGGCCGTCGGGGCGACGTCCAGGCCCTGTTCGACGAGATCATCCGACTTATCCAAAACAACCTCCAGCAATTGCGCGATGCGATACCAGGCCGCAGCGAATTGCTGGTCACGTTGGGACGCCAGGCACTGCAGGAGCACCAACACCTGTCCATCTTGGTGGGCAACAAACGTGATGCGCTAATCCTGCAGAACTGGATGGAAGAGCAACTGGGCTCAGAAGCCATTGAGTTCATCACTACGACCGCGATGGATGGCGCCACTTCGGTGCCGCCTGCCCATGTGGATTACGTGATCTATGCCGCCCCCTTGTATCCGTCCCGCCTGCATTGGCTTGGGCTGTCCGCCAAGCACAAGCAGGTGCTTTGCCACCCTTTCGAGAAGGAACGAGTATGCCAACAGGTGGACTGCTGGTGGCGCAGCAACGCATTGCCCAGCGCGAATACCGGAGATAAGTACCGCCTGTGGAGCCTGGATTGGGGGCAGGGTCGCCAGTTGCTGGATCTGTCCGTGAAGGGTGGAGACGGATCAGCGGTCTTCGTCCAATACGAAGAGCGGTCACTGGACGGCCGTTACCCTCAAGCATTGCGCGTCGCGCAGTTGGAAGTCTTCCGCCGTTATGACGATTGGCTCCAGTCTCTGTTATCAGAGCCGGCGCTTCACGAGATCCAGATTGACGTCGAGGCCGAAGACTTGCAGGCCCGAGAGATGGTCATCCTCCACCTGGAAGGTCATGCTGAACCGCTGCGCTGGCCCGCTGATCGGACGATCATGCGTCTGGACGAAGACACCTTCACCCTCTGCTTTGCTCGAGAGTTGACCGTGGGCAACGAACTAGTTCTGCTGGGTAGCAGCGAGGACCGTGTGGCCACCCAGCGGGAACTGTTTGATATGTTCATACAGAACAACCACGGCTTGGCACAAACGCTGCGGGTAGCTGAGAAGTGGCAAGAGTTTGTCGACTTAGGGGTTACCAAGCTCAAGACGGTGGCCGAACTGACGCGCCATCTCAGGAGCCGCAAAGTAGACATCACCGCAGCTGCGGTTGGACATTGGCACGCGGGACGAGTCATTGGTCCCCACGATTCCGCGGCCATCCGAATCATCGCTGACCTCGCCGAAATCCCCGGTGCAGACAAGCTGTCCAAGATGGTGGAGAACGCCATCGTGGTCATCCGTAGTGAGCACCGCAGGATCGGCTCAGATCTGCGCAAGGCCATCAAAATAACCCGAAGCCGGGATGTGTCAGCGGTGCAGATCGGGTCACGGCGCTTCTCGCGCGAGGTATTTGACACCTTGGTCGAAGTGTGTCGGATCGCGAAGATCGACCACCCGGCCCACAATCCGGCGTCCTTCCAGGCTAGAAAGAGCATCAAAGACGTCGCGCGCGATTTCGCCGCTCGCTACGTGGACAAGTTGGTCTTTACGACGGCGTGCGAGCGTTCCATGCGACGTTCCGCATACGAGAACGTCAGCGCTTTTGGAGGGATCCTCAACGTGCTTATTGAAGGTTTCTATCCGATGTATGCGGACAAGTCCGTGTCGCTCAAGCAGGTTGAAGAGCGACTGGCCACAATACCGGCGTCGTACGCCGGCCAAATGTCCGACGTCACCAAAGGCAAGTTCGAATCGGACTATATCCGCCAGTACGGAGGTCAGAAAGTTGACATTTCTCGGCACATCAAGCTAGGAAAATCGTTCGATCCAAAGCACACCTTGCGGCTGCACTTCCACTGGGACGCCGAGGCCGCCAAGATTGTGGTGCACCATGCCGGCGCTCACCTGCCTACCTTGAGCAGCTGACAGGTTGAGTGGTTCGGAGCCAAGGAGTTGATAATGCCACTGAACTACAGGGACAAGATGGCGCTGTCGGAGCGCTTGCTGGCGTTGATGCGGCTTCGGCTGACCGGCAAGCGCCTAGAGGTGCTGCCACCACAGGGTCAGGTCAGCGAGACAGACCCGGTGGATACCTCGCTCATTGGCGGTCTGGCGCCACGACCCGACCCTCAGTACCACCGCGAGCAGCCGCCCAGCGCAATGGGGATGGTGCTGATGGTCAGCCCCAACGGGCAACGCCAAGTGAGCGTCACTTTGCAGGGGCGCTTTGACGTCACCCACCGTTATATTCCTGACCTGCAGACCATGCGTGAGCGGGTGCAAGTCGGGGCTGCGGGGGAGAAGAGTCAGCAAAAGCTGCCCGACTGCTTCATCCGATTCACGGTCGAGTTCGCTGACGTGAGCTTGTCGCTCGATAGCGCGCAACTTAACGTCTGGTCTGAGTACAGACTTGAGCCTTTGATGCACAGACTGCATGAAGTGTGGAAGAGAGACCCCCGGATCTTTCGCATCTGCCAGCTCAACGAGCGAGGCTTCGTGAACCTGACGATGCCCTGGGGCAAGGACAGCTGCGCTGGCGATCTCGAATTCGCTCAGCTCGTGGCCAAGGCACTGTTCACAGGCAATTCGATCTTGGAGCACGATGTGGTATTGCGTGCACGCTTGCGACCGCCGCCACCCAACTTTGAGGGACAGGCCAACCGTTACCTGCTCGAGCTCTACCTGCAAAACAATACCGAGTCGGTCATAGGACGCGCCTACGGGCTGATGCGACCCTCGCTGTTGGACGTCGAATTTGAAGCCACCTTGATGGCCGGACACCAGTACGACATGCCTCACCGTCTGGCACCAGAGGATTATCGGTACCAGCCCGAGAACGGGGTGGCGGGTTACGGCGTCACCTGTGCCGTTGAAAAGCTCGCGGCAGACCGCTTCCGCACCAATGCGATGCCTGTCTTTGCGCAACCGCGCATCGATGCCCCGAGCCCAAAGGACGTGGGTATGCCGCTGCCAGCCAACTTTGATCTGCTGTCTAAGCGTCCCTTGGACGTGTTGGATGGCTTCGTCACCGCCTTAGGCAACTACCACAGCGTGTGGGAACTGGTCGAAGCAGACCTTGAAGCTGCGGGCAAGGCGAGCGAGCTCCAAGCGGTTCGCAATGACCGCAGGGCCTTCGTGGACGAAGTGGCCCGCATCGAAGACGGTGTGGAGCTGCTGCGCCAACACGAAGATCTTCGGCGCTGTTTTGTTTGGATGAACGCTGTCATGAGCGATGCCATCCGGTTGCAGGGAAAATCCTTTGACGGCTGGCACCTTTTCCAGTTGGGCTTCATCCTGACGCAGGTTCGCGCCGTGTATGAGCGACACGCGTTGCCGCATGACCGGCGCAACGTGGCAGAGTTTGCCGACGTGCTGTGGTTCGCTACCGGGGGTGGCAAGACGGAGGCTTATCTAGGCATCATTTGTATTGCAATGCTGTACGCACGGTTGAAGGGCCGCTTGTACGGTACGACCGCGTGGATGCGTTTTCCGCTTCGCATGCTCTCGGCACAACAGTTCCAGCGCCTCTCCTATGTCGTGGCGCAAGCGGAGATGCTGCGCTGCCGAGAAGGCATCAAGGGACACCCGTTCACGGTAGGCTACTACACCGGTGGCGGCACTCCGGGCAGCATTGGCCGATCGGACGGCCGCGGCACGGACGTGTGGTTGCCCGAGGTAGATCAGGAACAGCTGGAGCGATATCGTTTCGTCACCGACTGCCCTTATTGCGGCACTCGAGGTTCCGTGCACATGGCCCCCGACCTCGAGCGCGTCAGGATGAAGCACGTTTGTGCTAATGCCCAGTGCTGGAGCAAAACGAATGCCAGCGAAGGCGACCATGGGGAGGGCGTCGCTGGCGAACTGGGCATCTACGTCAGTGACGAGGAGTGCTATCGCTACCTGCCTACGGTGCTCGTGGGCACGGTGGACAAACTGGCCGTCATCGCCCACAACGAACGTTTCGCTGGGTATCTCGGTGCGTTTCGGCACTTCTGTCCGGAGCACGGCTTCACCGCCGCGTCGAAGTGCCGGCATCAGCGCATTCGCAAGACCTTGCCCAAGGGCGGCAACGGCTACGAATCAGTCCCATGCGGAAACAACGGCCGCACGAGCAAGGTCAAGACCTTCCAGCTGCCACCGATGGTGGACCCAGGCTTCAGCTTCCTCATCCAGGACGAGCTGCACCTGCTGCGCGAGTCGTTGGGCAACTTCGATGCCCACTACGAAACTTTGCTGCAGGCACTGCAAGTGGGGCACAGCGGCCAGCCGTCAAAGGTGTTGGCGGCCACTGCCACAATCAAGGACTTCGAGAACCACATCCTTCACCTATACATGCGCAAGGGCTGCCGGTTTCCCGCCCCTGGCGCCTCGCGCTCCGAGTCCTTCTACGCGCGGATTCGCCGGGAGGGCGACTGTTTGATGGTGCGACGCTGGTTCGCCGGCGTCTTGCCCCAGGGCTTCACGCGTGGAGCGACCGAACGAGCGTCGGCCGAGGTGGCATCACGATACCTGGACCAGATCGACGAGTGGCTCGAAGGACTGGCCAAGCAGTCCTCGGCGGTGATGGCGCAGTGCGGCATCGACCCTGCACAAGCCCAGGAGGTCGCCGATTACGTCGGTAAGTTCCTCAACACAGACCTCATCTACGCGAACCAAAAGCGTCAGACGACCGCCATTCGCGAACACCTAGAAAACGTCAACGCACGCGATGGCAAGAATCGGACCCACCGACTGCTCGATGGCCAGACCCCTCTGGACGACATCATGGAGGCAATCCATGAGGTGGAGACCAAGGAAGCCAGCCACCCGATGCGGCATTTGGTGGCAACCAGCGTAGTGTCTCATGGTGTGGACATCGCTGAGCTGAATTTCATGGTCCTGGACGGCTGGCCACGCTCGACCGCCGAGTACATCCAGTCTTCGGCCCGATGCGGCAGGGTCCAGCCCGGCATCGTGATGTCGATACTGAGCTCCGGCAAGCTGTTTGAGTCGGGGGTTTTTCTGAATTTCCAGGACTACCACTTCTTCCTGGACAAGTTGGTGGACTCGGTACCTATCAACCGCTTCGCGCCCAATGTGCTGCAGCGCACCTTGCCTGGTGTGTTTTCGGCGGTGATTTACAACTGGGCAAAGTTCCAGCCTGGGTGGGGCGAGACGCTCAACCGCTACGCCAGCCAGTTGCACAAGGTTCTCAACGATGGGACCGGCGTGGCGAGGCAGAACTTGCGCGACATGCTCATACGCGCGCTCGATGTGCCACCGGCCATCGTCCAGCACTTCGACATCCGTGTGCTGGGTGCGTTCAAGTGTCAACTCGAGAACGAGGTAGACCGCGGCCTGCACCGTTTGCAGCACCTCAACGCGGCCAGCGCAGACAAGGACTTGGGTTCGGCCTTGGAGTCCATCTACCATTTTGCGCCGATGCGCTCGTTCCGCGACATCGAGAATCAGGTCGAGATTCTCACCGCAGGCCAGAAGGACCAGCGCGTGCTCAATGCGCTAGGGAGGTGAAGGTCATGTCCGATGATTTTGAACAAGAACTAGTGCAGAACAGTCGGGTCTTCTACGAGGCCTTCCTGCCGGGCGCCGTCACACGTTTGCGCAGCCAGGTGCTGGCACAGGTGATCGGTGTCTCCGACAAGGAGGAGGCCCTGGAAGGTTTGGATCGCAACCAACTCGTCGACGCGGTGCGCAAGTTCCTCGCCGACTGGAAGTCGGCCGGCGGCTCGGTGGACGTGATGATCGAGGAAGCGACCGAGCACAATGAGTTCCGTGTTCAGGCCCCGGCCAATATTTTCGTTACGCCGTTTCCTTTGGTCTTGCGTTGCCAAACTTGCGGGGCGCTGGAGAACCACGACAAGCCGCGCCGACAACATGAGAACATCCTAGGTTCGACCTACAATCGGGTCGCAGGTGGGCACGGCATCAAGCTCCTGATCCGTTGCCCCAGCAAGAACTGCGGCGGCCGCATGACCCAGGTGCCGTTTGTCGTGGTGCACCGCTGCGGGCACCTCTCATCGATGCCCACCCCACCGGCTGCTCGTGGCACGAACCACCTTGGGCTGCGCCATAACACGGGCATGTACCGGCAGAACACCTTCTTTGACCTGCTGACTAACGACAACGTGGCGAACGCGTCGACGGAAATGTGCCCAACATGTTCGGTGGGTCGAACGCCTGATCCCTCGATGCTGCAGAAGGGCACTCCCGTCAGTGGGGGTGATGCATTCTTCCCCCAAGTCATTCAGTTCGTGGCGCTGTCAAAAAAGCCCGGTGAGCTCATCTCGAGCATCCAGTCCGAGCTTGCACGCCTGCCTGAAGGCATCCTGACCGGCCGGGCTAAGGACTTGTCTGAAGGGGTGACGTTTGGCTTGCTTGGGTGTATAGGCAGCGAGCAACTGCAGTCCCAATTACTTCATATCCTCGAGGGTGGCGAAGTCAGCGCCGAGGATATGGCGCGGGTCAAAGACGAGCGTGAGCAACTGGAGAAGGAGATCGCCACCTTGGAGACGCTGATTGCCAATGGCATGCCGTTGGAGTCGGCTCGGAACGCTTCCAAGGAGCACCTTTCCAAGCTGATCAGCAAGATGGGGGTGGCCGAGGGCACTTTCCTGAGTGTTCGCCAGTACGTGTCGAAGGATTCGGTGCTTCTGGACTTAGTTGAAAACCGCCGCACGATGGAGGCGGTTCTGTTGCGCCACGACGTGGGGCACCAGGGTATGGGTCAGGCCATTGAGAACACTGTCGATCCTGTCGTGAGGGAGGGGAGGGCTAGAGATTGGGAGGCAGTGCAAAACACCTTCGGCGTTGAAGACATCGCGCACATTCCAGATCTAAAGGTGGTGCTGTCCGCAGTAGGTTTCACTCGCGAAAAGCGCGATCCAGAGCGCACGCCCGACGAGGTAGCGGTCAAGCTCAACCCGTTCGAGGACCGGGTGCGTTCGGCGGCCAAGGGCAAGACCATGCTTTATGCCCTTAGTGCACAGACCGAGGCTCTGTGGATCAAGCTCGATCCCGTCAAGGTCCTTCGTTGGTGTGTCGAGAACGGCGGCTGGGAGGCGCCGCGCGCGGAGGCCTTTACTTCGCGAGCGGCCGCACAAGCCTACCTGCTAACGCAAAGTCCAGCGTTGACGGCCCCGCCGGGGCAGGCCACGGAGTTGACCAAGACCCAGGGTGTCTCGGTGGCGGCGCCGTTCCACCTGCTGCACACCATCAGCCATGCCTTGATGCTCACGGCGCGGCGCCACAGCGGCTATGACAACCAGAGCCTAACGGAGTACCTTTTTCCGATGGATCTGTCGTTCCTGATCTACGTGACTTCGGTGCAGAACTACACGGCTGGCGGTTTGCTATTGTTGTTCCAACATTACGTCCGGCGCTGGTTCGAGGATGCGTCGCTGCATGCCTACAACTGCGCATTCGATCCAATTTGCAGTGATGTGGGCGCCGCTTGCCCGGGCTGCATCCAGATTCCGCGCGGCTGCGAGACGTTCAACTCAGGCGTTTCGCGCTCTTATCCGCACGGTGGTTTTGTGGACAAGTCGCAAAGCCTATGGGTCCCCAATGGCTTTTGGCAGGCGCAATCCTTGGCGGGCGGCTCTTCGTGAGTTCGTCGATGCGAGTACTGCTAGTCGAGGGTATCCAAAGCCAGGCTGCCGTGGTCAAGCCCCTCGGGCTGGTCGAGCAAACGCTGTTCAACTGGGTCAAGGTGAACCGGCA
>Ga0307375_10002802_pt1 | contig 17549 bp, 17 predicted proteins | sample TR1MG_FD_202531 | JGI IMG/M metagenome (GOLD analysis project Ga0307375, IMG submission 202531) | Soil microbial communities from Risofladan, Vaasa, Finland - TR-1 | ecosystem: Environmental > Terrestrial > Soil > Coastal area > Acid sulfate soil | place: Finland: Risofladan, Vaasa | collected... | reverse complement strand
CCAACCTTGAACATCGACTGAATGTCCTCGAGAGTCATGCGATCCTGAGGAGGCATAGAACTTCCATCTCCTCCTTCCTTTGATGACTGCTGATGTCTCCTTCCATGTCTTGACTTGTTCGAGTTCTCTGAGTCCTTGAGAAGAGATACGTGGCACAATGCGCTGATCTTGGAGTGATTGATGCGAATGAAGACACCAAACGCCTGAATGTTGCTCACGACACCCTTTACCACTTCTCCAACTTTCAAGTCCTCGTACTTTGTTCCAACCTCCTCCTGTTCGCTTGCAGTGCCTCTCTCCCTCATCGCAAAATCAACACGCTTGTGCTCCACGTCGACCTTGAGAACAGTACCATAGACGAGGCTTCCGACGGGGAACTTCTTCTCCGGGTCCTTCACAAACTTGTCTCCAATCACAGAGTAGGGCAGATGGCCAACGACACCCTCTCCAAGCTGAACGAAGCAGAAGTGCTTATCGGGGTAGTGTCGAGAGATGTATCCAGAGAGTTTCACGCCAGGAGCAACGTCTTCGTAGGAAGATATTCTCGGATTCAACACCTGAGAAGATGACTTTGATGATCGACCTGAGGTTGGGCTCACCATCGACTTTCTAAGTGAGAACGTGGGATGAACATCCTTTTCTGAAGGAGAAGAAGAAGAAGATGATGATGATGATGATGGGTGGGAGTCCAGAGAGACCAATTTTGCGTCCATGAAGAGACCCTCCTTCGCCGTCCAAGTGTCCAGAGGCTTCTCCTCGTACACGTCGCTCAATTCCGTGACTGGCACCCTTCCATAGGTCTTGTCGAAGGCTTGCACTCTCAAATATGGCATTTTGAAGGCAATCACGCGAACCATGGTCACGTCTCCAACTTTCATCGTGCTCGGAGAGGATGCCAATCCGCTCTCGATGTGCAACGCTCTAATCGACACGTGCACCTTTGCCTTCTCCTTTTCGAGATCTACCACAGCAGCGAGAACAACTTGGCCAGGTTTGAAGTGCGCACTGAGGGAAGAGGCGATGCTAGTGGAGTGCGAAGATTCGAGCGCGGAACAGTAGGCGCGGACATTGCGACCGACGTATCCATTGAGTGACGAAGATGTGATTTGACTGATCCAGAGGGGAACAATCGAGCCGATAGACAGTTGAGAGAAGGTGGGGGGCTCAGAGAGATGACGTTGAGTAAGGTTGATGTGATACTTGGATTGGTGAGCCTCATCCTCGCCGCCGCTCTTTGGGATACTCGTCAAACCTTCAGTGATCGTGCCGTCGCTGCGCGCCTCAGTGAAACTGTGGACCTTGAGGTCTTTCACCAATTGACCAACCTTGAACTTGGAGAAGGGATGAGAAGAGGGGAGCTTGAGGTTCTCCAACTCAGTCGCGAGAGCAGAGGTGGTTGAAGACGACTCTCTGCTTCCCGATGACTTCTTGGTCTTCTTTTTCGCTGATTCAGATGATTCAGATGATGAAGAAGATAAGGATGAAAGGAGATGGGAAAGGTCGCAGTTCTTCTTGGGCAGAGCGATGTCGTCTACGGCTGAAATGTCCAGGTAGCCTCTAACGCGACCACCAAGAGCAAACTCGACTCGATGAGGGTGGATTTGCAGCACCATGCCTTCAATCACCTTTCCAACTTGAACATCAGCGAGGGTCTTGATAGAAGCGCTCTGGAAGACATCCTTCTTGCGCTTGCTCGGATCAGCGGAAGCGTCACTTTCGGAACCACGCAAAAGGGCGAGTTGCATTCCATTGAAGGGCTTAGGATCGATGGCGACGGAAACAGTAGAGAGGGGCTTGTAGCTCTGGAAGGGATCGAGATAACCCTCGTTGTTGAAGTCACGAGAAGGCGCCATAACGATTGAGATGCCGTCCTTGCCCTGCACAGAGAGCACGAGATAGTCTCTCTTGACCAATTCGATGGTAGCGTCCATGGGTGATGATGATGAAGCCAGAGGCTTCTTGGCCTTGCCACTCTCGACCTTCTTGACGAACTCGGAACGAAGGGAAACATCCAGGATGCCCTTTTGGTAGTTGATGTCCAAGATGACGACCGGGTAGGTAGAGCCAACGGTGTAGGAACTGGAACCGCCATCGGTTTGAGAAGGATGGACGAAGCAAGAGAGATTGCCAACCTCCATGGAGACTCCCCAACTCTCGCACTGCTTGACCTTCGCCTTCACCACACCTCCAACCACAAACTTGGGCCATTCGACGTCTCTCTTCTTCTTCGTGACAGATTGCAAGTCCAGCAAGTAGGAGTACAAATAGGAGGCATCCTTGGTGCGACAGACATCGGATTTCAAGCTCAAAGTGACCTGCTGTTTCGCGGCATCCGTAGACACTACTTGGGCGACCACTGACTGATCCTCGTAGAATTCGCCTTGAAGATTGCTAATGTGATGATTGGACGCCAAGTTGCCCTTCGGTGCAAAGCCAACGAACTCGTCGCCAAAGCGGACCAAAATACCTCCTTCGAATGTGCGCGCAATGTAGCCGTGGTACACGCCTCCCTCCTTGAGTTGATCGTATGAGAACGGGAGCTTCTTAGCTTCCTTGGATTCGAGGAGTGAAGCTTTGAGAGTGGCCACGAGGAGGCTTCTTCGCTTCGCGATGATGTATAGCGATTCAACGACCTGTCCAACCTTGAACGACTCCAATTTCGTCTTTGCCAACTCCTTGTGATCGCTGAGATGATAAAGAGGAATCAATACGGGGACGGTGATGCCTTCAGCTTCGACGACGTGATTCAGCACGAGTCCAGTGGCATCTCTCTTCGCCACTGTCAAGTTCTTGAGTGTGGTTCCGGGTTTGAATTTGGTGATGAATGTACGGATGCCATCCTTCTCGGTTTGAGTAGCAGAAGGAGTAGAACTGAAGGAGAGGGTCATACGTTGTGTGGTCGGATTCGCCTCCACGACTCTGCACTTCACCACCTGTCCAATTTTGAAGATAGAACGCAAGGTCTTCACAATGGCATCCGGAGACTCGTTGGTATCGACCTGATTGTTGAGCTCATGAAGAGGAATGAAACCCTTAACGTCGTTGTATAACGCCACCAGCAAACCAGTTGGCTGAACGGACAGAATGGAACCATGGGTCCAGATACCTTGAGCAGGCTTGTAATCAGTCACAATATCCAAAGTAGACTTCACAAGGGTCTTCTTGAACGTCACAATGGCGCTATGCTCGGCCGCACTCACGCGCAGCACTCTTGCCTTGATTTCGCTTCCAGGTTTGAATCTCGACTCAGGATCATTGATATCGATATCGCTCAAATGAGACCTTGGGCAGAACGCCTCCACGTTAGAACTGAGGGTCACAACGGCGCCCTTGCTGTTGACAGACTTGATCGTGCCTTGCACTACTTCTCCAACCTTCACGTCCGCATAACTCAAGTAGGGGTCCTTCCAATCAGACTTGCGATGCGAAAGCAAGAGTGTGCCTTCGAGCAGATTGAAACCAAACACGCGAACCTTCTTGGCCGTTCCAATCTCATAATGACTCTCAGTGACTCTCTCCTTCTTGGCATCGGACACTTTTGCGATGGGTACATATCCTCTGTACGTGATATCACTACCAGACTCAGATTTGACGGGCACGATCATGGCGAGGCCTCCCTTTTCGTCGACGCGACGTATTTCTCCTTCTTCGAAGCGATCTCCTACGGCGACCTTTCCAAAATCTGCGAGTGTGAGCGAAATGATGTTTGGTAGAAGCGAGAGGGCAACGCGTTTGGTTTCCGGGTGGATGTGGAGGATGCGAGCTTTGAGCGTTTCTCCCTGCTTGAACCATTCATCCAGTTCCGAGCGCGATCCAAATACGAGTGGCGCGTCCGCATCAGCGTGTGCTACGTGGTGGATGTCTACGCTGCCCGAGAAGTAGTCGAGGAAGGTGAGCCAGAGTCCGTCGTTCAAAACCTTCGAAACAGTTGCCTTTACGAGCATTCCAGGATGGAGTGAGTCTACGGTGACGACTTGTTCGGAGGTGATGATCTTGTGCGCTTGCTTTGGGTTGTAGGCGAAGGTGTAGACCTTGCCCTGAATGGCTTGAACGGGGAGGTCGAATCGGAGTCCAGGAGTGAGCTTTCCAGTCTCCTTTGGGACGTTTGCGAATGGCAAGAAGCCAGAAATGTTCGGCAGGCCAGTGGAAATGATGTACCCGTGATCTTCAACAGACTTGATGGAAGTGGCGATGGTAGTGCCAATAGTGGTGGGAGAGTGGGAGGATTCCGTGCGCTGATCGTTCAGCTTCGATTCCCTCGTTGAGAGTTCCAACTGTTTGCTTGTAGATGCGAGCTCGTGAGTGGTAAGAGAGCAAACACGGATGATTTGCCCAACAGAGAGCACTTGAGTCATAGAAGATGGGAAACTAGACGCAGAAGAAGATGATGAGACTTGCATCCTGCTGCTTGAGCCAGACCCATCCTCGTTATCAGAATCATTGGCGTTTTCGAGAGTCTTTTGAAGGTGTTCAGTGAGGGAATCAGAGTACTCGGTGAGGTTCAATTTGCCCTTGAGACCATTGGGAAGAGCTATCAACGCGTGCAACTCGTGTACTTCTCTCACCGCGCCCAACATTTGCATGCCACATTCGATTCCAGTATATCGTAGCAGGGAGATGTAGAGAGGAGCCTCCACAGCAATGCCTTTCAACGCAGCAGCCTCCGCAGCGGTCATGCGCAGCTCGTCCACCTTTGCGCCCTCCTCCTCGTCGCCATTCTTCTTCTCCTTCTTCGATTTGGACTTTTTAGACTTCTTACCTTCATCAACTTCCATACGAGCACCACTTTGGAACAGATTGGCCTCCTTCTGAGCACGGGAAGACGACTTCAACTCCTTCTCATCATATTCACGCTTACCATGCGACTGACTCTCAGAATAAGACTTCTCCTTAGAAGAAGATGCATGAGAACTCCTAGAAGCAGCACGAGGGAAGTTCACCTCATCAGACATGTTCACAAACGCCAACACAAGTGCAGCCAATGGCAAATCTCTTCCGCGTCGATTCTATGCAATCAAACAGACAAACAGCAACATGAAAAGGTTAGACTCAAGTCATTTTCACAAAGTTCCAACACGAATTCCAATCTAAGGGCAAATGGGACAGCAAAAGAAGCAACATGAAGAGAGGACGCATTCACAGAGAGCAATTGGAGGTGAGACTGAAGAACTGATTTGAATTGGGTCGTACATCACGGGATCAATGCAGGGGAGAAATGAGTAGGTGTTGTGTAACCTATTATGGTGCAGAGGGCACTGGGAAAGGACTTTGCACAAAAGCTAGCGAAAACTCGCGGCTTGACTTGCCTTTTTGAGCAAAGTTGGGGGAAGTTGAGTCACTCTCACTTTCCGATTCTCACTGTTGTCCCTTCCGCCGTCCGTCATAGATCGAACTCCCGACTTTGGTGGTATAAGGGCTGCTCTTCAACGAGAAGAGGGAGAGATGTTTACCACTCCTCTCTCTGGCTTTGGAGGTGCGTGTTTTGTGTGTCGTCACCAAACTTCTCCCTTTTGAGCCTCCTGTTGTCTCTGTTTCTCCCTTTTGGCTGGTGTTTTTGAAAGAAGGCGATGTGTTGGATCCAATTTGTAGTCCATTTTCAGGTCAGCATGCGCTATTGGAAGAGGAGACAGAGAGTTGAGCACTGCCCACAAACATACACACTTTGCTACAACCTTACCCCGTGCTGACATTCGTTTTCTGTCTGGTCCTGTGTGTTGTGTAGATTATCATGGACGAGATGGGTCATTGGATGGAATGAGTCTAGACAAGCATGGCCACGATACGTTGGGGCCCGTCGACGTCCAACTTTTGCCCCACGCCCCTTCCCATCTGGAGTACCATCCCACTGGTCCCATGTTCTTAAACGATGAGTATCTCGATGTTCCATCCAATGCCTTTGTACTGGACCCACATCACCTCACACAACGCCCTGACGCAACGTTGCCCGTCTCGTCTTCTGTCGCCGCTCCGTACGTCCTCCCGCTCTCTTCTCTGTCCTTTCCACCCCTCTCCTCCCCAGTCAGTTCCTCCTTAGCCCCAAATTGTTTCCTTTTCCATCCCGCACCATTCAAACAGCCTTCCATTTCTGTACACCCGAGCTCTCGGGTGCAAGTCGTTGGCCTCGCTTCCCTTCTTCTCTCTCCGTTTCTCTCCGTGTCTTCCCAGCTGACCTCTTTTCTTCTTCCCCATTTGCAACCCCCAAACAGACTCTCTACTTCTATTGTCGCTGGTAATGCGCCTTCTTCTACTAATGATTCCCAAATCCTGCAAGTTGGACTCTACCACAAGACGCGTGGAGGCAGAAACACGTTTGGAGCCATCTCCGCCGACGCGATGGTTCGCGTGACCAAGGGCGTTGGCAAGCGTCTGCAACTTCGCGTCGAGTTTACTCCTCAACAGCAGTCTCTGATCCGACAGTGCCTTGGGCTTTCCGCGTCCACCGTGCCGTTTATGTGGAACTACTTCGTCGTGTACCTCGAGGAACTTTCCATGGCCACCGGCGAGGTCCTTTCCGAGAAGCAATGCGAGCTGGACATGTTGGAAATACTATCCGTTGTTGGAGAAGGTGATCCCATTGGTGCACAACAAGTTGGAGAGGAGCCATTGATGGTGCCGATCAACCAGGCGTCGTACGATCCCGAGTCGAGGCTCGTGGCTCAGTGCGAACTCAAGCTTTTCCACCTCAGCAAGACGCTCCGCTTCCGCGTCGAATACGTCGCCACCACCCCGCTCCTCTGCGGATACTCTCTCACCTTCTTCACACACGATTCTGGCAAGTCAAAGAAGGTGGCATTCAACACTGGAGTGGAGAATACGACGTCGACCGGTCAGCCCCCGCATCATCAGCCGCAGCTTTCCATCTCCTCCTCTGAGATTCCTTCCCAGCCTGGCCAGCAATTTCACCATCAAGATCATCAACAACACATTCCCTCCGATATCGCTCATCAACAAGCACACACAATCGACGAATGGCAGCAATACTCTGAGCAGAGCTTCTCCCCGACCGTCTTCTCTCCCTCCCAATCGGACCACGATGACTCTTCTTCTGTGAACACTTCCCCTCTCCCATATCATGATCACTATGACCATCAACATCACCATGATCATCATCAGCAGCAGCACCCGAACGGATTCCAAAAAGCCTCTTCACCATCTGATAGCGACGATTATCTGAGTGCTCTGGCCCGCTCTCATCTCGTGGAAGCCTCCAATGGACCGACTACTCCCAAATCCAGTCAAAAGCAGCCGAGACAGAGGCAGACGACGTCATCTGCGACATTCGAAACGAGCGAAGACGGCGCCAACCTTGAGGCTTCCAGCTCCTCGTCCTGCTCTGGTAGTGGTTTCCTCACGCCCTCTGAATCATCTACGCTCATGGAGGCCGATACGATTAGCGGAGATTTGAGCAGCGATCACGAGGGATTGCATGAGATGCATGGTCATAGCGCGGGAAGCGTCGAGAGCGGACTCTACGATGGCTCCTCCTCGTCCTCTCACTTCTCCACTTCTCACAATGGCACCCCTCGCCACACTGGCTCCGCCTCCTCCTCCCTCTCTTCAGACGATGGTTTTGCACACATGCACGCACATATGGCTTCCACCAGAGCTGCTGCTGCTTCCTCGTCAAGCTCCAGACGCGTCAAAGCCTCTCGTCGCTCCGATGCCTCCTCTTCCACCTCCTCTGTATCCAAATCCCGCTCTCGCCATGGTGGCACTGTTGATCCCATTGATGAGGACATTGAGCGCCAGCTGAGTGGTCGCGCGAGCTCCAAGAAGCGCAAGCCCGACGAACTTTCCAGTGTTCATCTCGCCTCTGGTGGGGGTATTGGTGGTTCTTCTTCATCTTCTTTCGCATCCTCTTCTTCTTCTGCTACTGCTGCTTCTTCTTCTTACGGTGGTAACTTGGTTGGCAACACTGAGTTCCCTCACGTGATCGATTCGAATCTCGACGTTCATGGCGTGGTTCGCGCTCAGGCCTTCGTCCACTTCTCCGATATCCGTTTCAAGACGAACGTTGAAGACATCACAGATGCTCTCAACATTGTGACACAGCTGCGTGGCAAGAAGTACGAGTGGAAGGACAACATCAACGGCGCCCCGACCTCTTTGGGACTCTCGGGCGGAAGGAAAGTTATTGGACTGATTGCTCAGGAGGTGAAGCGTGTCTTGCCCGAAGTGGTCGTTGCCGACAAGAACGGCTTCCTCTCTCTCAACTACACTGATATGGTGCCCGTGCTGATTGAGGCATTGAAGCAACACGTTGAGACGACGAAGGCGGAGAAGACCGAGATCAAGGAATCCATCTCTGAGCTCCGTGCCAAGGTCGATGAACTCTCTCAACGAAGTGGTGATACTCTTACGGATACGTCTTCGTATGTGGACTTCTCAGATGATGACGACGACGAGGATCTGGCTGGATCCTTCCAAGACGAGGATTGGGAACCCATGGATTCTCACTCTCATTCCTTCAGACGCTCTTCGCGCGCATCTTCCGTGTCGTCCAATTCATCATTCGGTGGAGGTGGTGCCAATGAAGGAGATTTGACGGCTTCTTCAGCTTCGCTGCCGGAGGACATCATCCCTCTGCCCATGCCGCCCAAATCCGTCCAGTCAAAGCATCAGTCTTCGACATCGGCGAAATTCTCTTCTATGACCTCTTCCTCCGCATCACAAAAGGGATCAGATGCATCTTCTTCATCCAGCTCTTTGAACTCGAATTCGAATGCCCCTCCTGGATCTTCTCCATCGTCGGCTTCGCCTACTATTCCCAGTACTGCTACTATGACGACATCGATCAATGCTTCATCTTCTACCGTTTCTTCTGCTGCCAGCGCAATGAGAACAGAGAAGCAATGCATCATGTCGTCCAGAAAGACCTCTCGCAAGCCCTCCAGCAATCTCGCCGTACTCGGTCGCCCCGCAGTCTCTCTCATTGCTTGTATGACTCACAAGAGACTCGCATCGCTAGGATCGCACGTATCGCTGCAACAAGTATCTGCACCCTTCACAATCGTGTCGTTGCACTCCTCCTCTTCGTCTTCATCATCCCAAACTGCCTCCTCTTCTTCTGCTGCATCTATTGTTCCCGTGGCCTCTTCTGCTCTGCAACTGCAGCAAAACCAGCAAGGCAATGTTGCGAACGGGTCTCCTCCATCGTCAGCATCGACTCCCATCAAGCGCTCCGAGAGTTCCGGTCTCACGAAAGCAGATTCAGCCATCGTTACAAAGAATAAGTCTTCATCATCTGCGTCATCATCTGCGGCCGCTGCTGGTGGCAATGGTGGTGGGGTAGTTGCTCCCTCCTCTGCATCTCCTTCCGCTTCAGGTCAGGTTGTCACGTATGCCTCTGTTGTGGTTGGTGGAACTTCATCGTCTTCAGTATCGAATGGCTCTGTTTCCGTGTCACATAGTTCTGCTGTAACGTCATTATTGAACGTGACTTCGGCGTCCTCGGCTTCGCCATCGACTACGATGTCCCCTTCCGCGTCCTTGTCGTCGTCATCAACAACAACTTCCTCGTCATCTTCGTTGAACTCTGCATCAGCACCCACCCAAGCCATCAGCCATGGTGTTAGTGCATCCTCCTCGACACCGCCCGCGTCGTTTTCAACTACCACCTCCGCTGCTGCTGCTGCTGCCTCTTCTGTACCCTCCTCCTCTTCAGCCTCTTCCTCCTCTCCTGCTATTTTGGCAGCATCCACATCAATAGCAGCAGCAGCAACGACAAGCACAGAGAAGGAGACGAAGAGAACCGCGACGCAGCGTCTCTCTCGAGGTTTCACCTCCCTGCTGCACCACATTCAGACTTCGACTTCGAACATCATGAACTCGGCTGCAAACTTTACGAAGGGCAGTAGCAATGCTGCTGCTGCTGCTTCTGCTCCGTCTTCAACGACGTTAGCACCCAATCCCTCCTCTTCGTCGGTCTCCTCTTCCATCCCCTCCTCATTGGCGCCTTCATCGTCTTCATCGCTGGCATACAGCAATTACGGCTCCTCCTCAACGTCTCACCCTGCGACTGCCTCCTCCACTTCTTCTGCTGCATCCTCATCCTCCGCTCCGCCTTCCACTTCGACTTCTACCTCTTCCAATTCTTCAGTAATTGGATCTCAACAACAAGATCCCAATCGTATCTCTGCGGATGATGGCGGTCATGGTTCTGATGGAGAGAGCGGCTTCGTCGAGGGCGGTGCATTGAACGCTTCCTCCTCCTCCCCCTCCCCCAATCCCTCCTCTTCTGTGAATGGTGCTCCTTCAATTGCTGCTTATTCCTTGGCTCAGCAGATGAGTGCACTTTCGCTCGCTTCTTCCGCCTCCGAAGTTCGCGCTCAAGTTCTCGCGCCTGGCTTCACTCGTCTCTCCTCCAATGGCAATCTTTCGAAACTTCAGCGTTCTGTGAATCGTGCGGTCGTTGTTACAGTGAGTGCTTGGCACATTTGGGCGAACGCGGACGAGGAGAAGTTGTTCCTGGACGATTCCGATGCACGCTACTCACTCATCATGACTGGCAAGGCTGTTGCCCAAATTGAGGCTAGCTTCCCCGAGTGCTCCTACATCCATTCCATTTCCATCGATATGCGCAGTACCGTGCAGCAGACAGTGGAGGAAACGCTACAAGACATCCAGAGGCGACAAGTGCCCTCCGGTGACTCCTCGAATGGCAACTTCCATGGCAATGCTACTTCTTCCTCTTCCGCCGCTGCTTCTGTTCAATCTCAGATGGAACAGGCCGATTTGGTGTGGTTTATTGGACATTCTCAGGGCATTCAAGTTTGCGTCCACCTCTGTGAGCGCCTATTGCGCAGTGGTGTCCTCTCTTCTGGCGAACAGTTGATCAATGTCTTGTCTCTCGGTGGTTTTCATCAGTCGTGTTCCTACTCTCTGCTCTCTCTGCACGGCAATCCTGCGATCTTCGCCGGTCTTCACAACTTTGGCAACTCCAGGCGCAACTTCAGGGAGTATCGTCAGTCTCTTTCTCGTTTGCTTGAGATGGGCGTCCCGATGACTACGGTGGGTGCCTATCAGGATACGATGGTGAACATGTCTTCCGCGAGTTTGGATTATGTGAAACACCCCAACATCCTTCGTACACTTTTGGTTCATCACGAGTTCAAGGACAAGTTCGATCCTAAGCACGCGTTCAAGAAGGCGTCCAACTTCACTCAGGAGATGACTAGGTTTGCTTTGGAGATGAGAAACAAGAACCGCAGTGTGGACCTCCTCTCGTTCGTCAACAGCAACCAGGATGCCTCCAGCTCGGATGTTCAGGAGACCACGTCGTGGATCTCTCACGCCAAGACATTCCCGAGAGATAAGTTGCACCACCTGCTGTATAGCCCACACGTGGAGTTCCCGGCTACGGTGCCCGGTTTCTACTACGCCCTTGGAGCTACCATGTCCATGTTCAACACGCGAGCATTCCGATTCCACAAATCCACGAGGCAGATCAGAGAGGGCATACAGAGACATCGCGAGATTCCATACGCGCAGGATTGCTATCGAGTGAGTCTCGAATGGTTGCTCACGAGAGTCTCTCAGAACGCTTCAAACGCCTCGTCGTCATCATCGTCATCATCGTCGACTGTGTCCAATTCAGCTTCAAATTCAAACTCCTCTTCAGCGAAAGCATCCAATTCATCATCATCGCAAACGTCAATCATGGAGAGTCCTTCTTCTCCAACTGGTGGGAGAACGAAGAGATCGAAGAAGAGAGACAATGGTGGAAGTAGTGGTGGCAGCAGTGGTGGTAGTGGAGGATCAGGAGCTTCCAGCAGCGGAAGCAGCAGCAGCACCAAGAACGCTCCCGCCGCCCCCATCGCCCCCGCCTTCCCTCCTCTCGTGGGCTGCATTGTCACGTTTAAGGACGCTGGAAATGGATTCTCGTACGACTTCGCCGAGCAAGTGCAACTCATTGCTACACAGTGCTCGAAAACAGAGACGGCGAGACTGCAGAGTGCGTTCAGGTACTGGAGACCCGAGGGACCGAAGGAGATTCTCATGCAAAAGCTCGTCACCAAATCACTCGGTTGGACGGTATCGGAGACTCCTGCTCTCGCACAGTACGTGGATGGACTATCAGAGATCGTTGGTTCGGAGAAGGAGAAGGACTCGTCGTACACATACTCGGCGGCGCCGGCCTCTCCCTCATCCTCACCTTCTCCAACCTCTTCCAATCCCTCTTCGCCATCAAACCCCTCTCCTCTCAGCAGTGGCACCACAACCACGACGGTCAACAACACCAACAATGCCAACAACAACAGCAGCAACAGCAGCAACAGCAGCAGCAACAACGCCAACAGCAACGCCAACAACAGCATCAACAACAGCACCAATAACAGCAACAACAACAACAACAGCATCAACAACAACAACAACACGAACGCAAACGCCAACAACAACAACAACACCACCTCCACCACCTCATCATCATCATCAACGTCATCGTCCTCACACTTGAGCCCGAGAGGAACCAAAAGGGACAACAACATCAACCAAGATCCAGCAGACTATTGAGCGTCTCTCCTTCCCTCTTCCTGCTCCAAGGTTCTCCTCCACTAGGACCTTTTTAAAACTCGTTAGCCAACCTTCGTCTTCAGCTCCAAGAAACCAAAACCATGTCTATTACTACTATTTAAGGGGTACTCCAACTCCAACACAACTTGCGGACCTCTATTGTACAATGAACCTCTCCCCCAAATGAAAACCTCATCTATCCTCGATCCAATCCCTTCGCGATCTAACACCCCACAATGGCAGGCATTCTGCGATATCTGTGTTCCTTAGTTCAAGATTGGGGCGTTTAGAGATACAAACATGCACGCACGTGTTCTAAGGACGATTCCGAAATCGCGTGGCTTTTTTTTCGATTCACCATCGTCATGAATGGATTCCTTCCCTCTTCAAAATGAACGCAATCGCATCGTACACATTGTCTGACACGTGCTTCGCAGGATGGGTGTCGTCATTTTCGCCTTTGAAGAGTCCCGTTCGAACCAAGATGCTGTACCAGTGCTCACCAGCTGCATTGGCTCCTTGAATATCGCTCTTTGGGTTGTCCCCGATCATGTATACCGTTTTAATGTGTTCTGGAGTCGTAGAATCAGAATGAGAAGCAGAAATGTCACGAAGCATCGTCTCGGCGTATTGATGGTACTCTAGCCCAGGTTTGCCGTACACCGTCCGTTTGAGCTCTCTCCCAGAATATTGCTTGTAAAGAGATGCGAGACAGATGGTAAAGGCGCCAGAAGTGAGTCGAGGTTGGGTAAAAGCGGCAGAATAGGAAAAGTCTCCATTGGCGATGAAGAGATCGACCATTTGCTCGGGTGCACGAGTGTAACCAGCATTCGTAACCATTCCGTCAGATAGCAAAACATCACACAGTAGCTGTAATCCCTCCATCCAATTGTGAGGCTCATGCATGATGAAGACAGCAGCGATTCTCTCGGACTGATGCGGATCCTTCTCCGGGCACGCCTCAATATTCAACAAGGGCAGAATGTGCGGTCTTGCAGCCAAGAAGTCTTGAAACCAGATCCATTTCTTGTATCCATAGCTGAATCAACAGGAGTAGGTCAGACACAGAGGAAGAACACGGATGTTACCAAAGGGAAGGCAAATGCACACGACGTACGCCTTCATGATCGTGTCTGTCAATTGCTTTGTTTGTCCAACAACCAATACAAGCTTATCTTGATAGTAAGGAACGAGTTGCTTCATCGGAGTATGAGAGAGGAGCATCTGTTCGGAGGCGATCGGTAAGTTGAACTGTTCGGCCAATATTGAGCCCTTTTCGGCCTCTGGAGTGCCTCCATGGTTTGTCGCAAAGACGTAGGGTATGTTCCACCTAACAGAAGCGGATGCAATCAAAGATGAACAGGGAAACGTGCGTCAGAGCGGCGAACGACGTCATCCCCAATTTCTACATAATCTTATGGAGATCTCGAGCGGAATTGGAGTAAAGCAGATGTAAGATGAAGAGAAAGAGGTAATTCTCGTACTCTGGATGTGAATGAAGAAGATCTAGGGCGCCACGAGCCTCAGGAATGGCGCGGTCGGATTTCATCAGGACGCCATCAATGTCAAAGACGATACCGAACGTCGCAGGCTTCATCTTGCTGAACAGGTGGATGTGATCAATGTATCAATTAAGCCGGCCTTGAGGAATCCCCGAACGATGGAACTCTGACTTCGTGATTCTACGGGGTCTTTCGGTCCTCCAACTTGAACCTCTCGCCAAGTTTCACCAAGAAGAAGAGTTTTTGGCCAAAATGACCGAGACTCGTTATGGAAGAGGAAGCAGAGGAAACTGGCAAAGTGGCCTGTTTCGTTTGACTCGCTGTTCGAGGTCAAAATTGAGGTCTCCCTTCACTCTCAATCTTCATTCCACGACCGATGTTCGAAGACAAAGGCTACCAGGCTCTCTGCGATTGATGGTCAGCTTCGAAAGGGCCGGAGATGGCAAAGATGCGTCCCAATTTGACTATATAATTCCAAATGGGAAATTGCCTTCCCTAGAAGTCGTCGATTTAGGAGAGGAACTTTGGCAGTTGAATCTGTACGCTCATTGATGATGGACGAGGATCGAGGTCGAACATTGGAGAGAAGAGGTAATGGATACTCTCGTTGGACCGATTCGGAGAAGGTGAGTGTTCCTGGTTTGCCGCTTTTCGTTCCAGACGTCTTGTCTGAGCCCGAGACGGAAGCTCTTCTTCTACGTTACCGCATTGATGAAATCGGCTATAAGCTTTCCCATAATATGCTTGATGTTGAACTTCGTGCTCGGTATGTGACCTTTGTGACCTGTAATGAGTTGATTGTGTCGCGTTTGGGCGTGTTGTTTGCGTTTGCATTGCCCACCCAACTTTCCCCCCATCCCTTCCCGTTTGTATCATCTCCTAACCCTATCTTGTCTGTTGTGTTTTTGTAGATCTCCATCACCTACGCCTGTATACGATAATATGGGTCGTCGTGTGAACACGCGTGAGCAGAGGACGAAGGACAAGTTGATGGCTGAGAGGCAGAGGCTCGTGGAGAGAGCCAAGTACCTCAACCCCTCGTATCGTCCTCCTTTGGACTATCGTCCCTTTAATACTAAGAAGATTCGTAAGGTGTATGTGCCAGTGAAGGAGTATCCGGATTATAACTTCATTGGACTGATTTTGGGCCCAAGAGGCATGACACAACGACAGATGGAGCAGGACACCGGAGCAAAGATCTCCCTTCGAGGAAAGGGCTCCGTTCGTGATGGCAAGGGTCGCAGTGCCACGAAGGACAACAATGAGGACGAGGACTTGCATGTCGTCATATCAGGTGATTCTGAAGATAGCTTGGACCATGCGGAGGCTCTCGTGCGAAGACTTCTCGTTCCAGTCGAGGAGGGAAAGAACGATATCAAGCGCAAACAACTTCGCAAGCTTGCCGAGATGAATGGAACTTTGAGAGATAGCTCATATGGATTCGAAAAGGAGGAGAGGGCCAAAAGAGGAGGAGGAGGAGAGATGATGGAAGGAGGAATCTACTGCAAATGGTGCGGAGAGACAAGTCACCCTTCTTCTGATTGCACTCAACGTGGACGAGTGAACATGTCATCGTCTTCAACAACAACAACATCATCATTTGCTGGCGCAGGAAGACCCAAGGTTGTCACTCAAGAGTACTTCGATCTCATGCAGACACTAGGAGAGGACGTCAGCGGAATGGTCGTTCAAGGATCGTCATCATCATCCACTTCCGATGTCGAAAACAGCAACAAGGACGAAGGATTCAACGCATTTCTCGCTTCGGTGGGAGTACAAAGCAGCGATCAACATAGAGATCACCACGGCGGGAGCAGAGGAGGAAGATTCTCCTCCTCCTCCTCCTCTCACACTCAATTCGGCCAACAACAGCAGCAGCAACAACAACAACAGTTGGGTTCATCTGAAATACCCCCTTGGGAGAGAATGGATGTCAACTCAAGCAGTGGCGGTGCTGGTTCTGGTGCCCCTCCTTCCGTCGCTCCATGGGATCTCTGAGAGGCGCCTTTTGTACACTTGAAACTGTAAAGAAGACTATTACCCTTTAACAAACGCTATTTCAACCTTTCTGGGGCACTTTGGATCCCCTTCATTCAGGGGGGCTTCCGATCGCGGTGAGAAACTCGCAGTCTCACCTGTACGCTTCCCTTCCCTCCTCTTTCGTGTACTACCTGGGATATTCTACTCTAAGGATCTTGGAGGCTTCACTTCTACCGCCCGTTCTTCGATGCGCGCGGATTCGACGTGGAAATCAGTGGAAAAGATGCTAACCGCCACGATGGACCAGATTCCTCGCCTGTTTTGTGTGATCTCGCCCATTTGCCCCTCTCACACTGCTCCACTTGGTGTATTTGAGCAGTTGGTTCTAGTGTGCGCCTCATTCTATGCCGTTCATTGCCAGTTGCCTGGCTCCTTTGTTCCGCTGCAACCAAACTGACCTTTCTGCCATTATTTCCTCAGCGGTTGGCCTCTCTCGTATTGATATGTGGAAGGCATTCATAGAGTGCTGCTGTGGTGCTACTGAGAGGGCGCCGCCTACTGTGCGCACGCCCATCCGGCCCAAGTCGTCGCAACCGTCGTCTCGAACTGTTAGCACCTCTGCTCGTCGCGCAGCGCTTGCAGATGAACCCGAACCCGAACTAGCGCCCCGTGTTTCAGCGAATGACGTTAAAAGGCAGCCCATTCTAGTTGCGGAAGAGTCCTCATCGAGTGAAGGAAGTTCTCCAGTCTCGGCTGGCTCTTCTTCTTCGGCTGCTGCTGCTGCTGCAGTGGCTAGCTCCTCCTCCTCTGTAGAAAGTGAAGCCACGTGCAAGGGCAAGAACTACCTCTTCTATCAGAACAAGATCCCAAGCAAACCAAGCCCTGGAGGACTCATTTCAGAGATCCATCAGCAATGGTTCGGCAATTACAGCCTCCTCGAGTTCCATCATGGATACATACAAGTGCGTCTCCTTCCTCCTTCCTCTCGCATCACTTTCCATCCAAGTTATATGTGTGTATAATCGCTTCTGAGGCTGCGCTGACTCTAAACTCTCCCCGCAACCAAAAAGTGGCTCTTCCCCGTCTTTGAGTCTGGTGGAATGTCCTTTCATTCTGATAGATTGGAGAAGGATGAGGCTGGTTTCATGAGAAGGGACTTGCAGTCCTCTATACGATTCGTCAAGTCCTACAAGTTGATGCTGGACTTCTACGGCATGAAACTCCTCGATTACGGCACAGGAGAGGTCGGTCGAAACACAAATAACTACAAGGATCGATACGAAAACTTGAATACACACGGACACAACTACTTGAGGATCAGCAGGATACTAATGAGCTTAGGAGAGCTCGGTTTTGTGCGGTACAAAGTTCCTTGGATGGACTTCATGAAACACGAGCTAGAGACACACAATCGCCTTTACAATTGCAAAAGATCCTATGAGAACTTCTGGAGACCGTTGTGCGACCCAACAACGCCCGGATACAAGCAAAAGACGAGAGAGAACAATGAAGATCGAGAGGAGAGCGTCTTCTTCGAAATCATGGCTGCTGGAG
>Ga0307375_10002798_pt1 | contig 17577 bp, 4 predicted proteins | sample TR1MG_FD_202531 | JGI IMG/M metagenome (GOLD analysis project Ga0307375, IMG submission 202531) | Soil microbial communities from Risofladan, Vaasa, Finland - TR-1 | ecosystem: Environmental > Terrestrial > Soil > Coastal area > Acid sulfate soil | place: Finland: Risofladan, Vaasa | collected... | reverse complement strand
AGGTCCCGGCCAGCCTGGAACCTGGTGGCTATGGCCCACTCCACATCGTTGGAGTCGTAGATATCGATGTCGTCCTCCACGACCACCACGTGTTTCATCGATGGGTGCCCCCGAAATGCCGCCTCGATGGCCCGGCGCCCATCCTCTGCGTTTTGCTTCTCGATCTGCACTACTCCGTGCAACCAGGTACCGGCTCCAGGCGTGAGCAACACGTTCAGACAGCGACAGATCTCGCTCACCTCAGCGAAGATGGTGGGCTCTCGAGGCAGACCCATGAGCAGCTTGTGCTCCAGGCCGCCCGGCAGGAGGGCCTGGTAGATGGCGTCGTGTCGGTGGGTGATGCAGGTGATCTCGACGATGGGGCCCGGGCGCACGAGGTCCATGGTCCCGGTGAGATCGAGAAAGGGGCCTTCCGGGGCCGTGGCTTGCGTGAAACGCCCCTCCAGCACGATCTCTGTCTGGGCGGGCACCTCCAGGTCCACGGTGAGGCACCTGACCAGGGGCGTCGGTCGCAAGGCGTTGGCGATGCTGAACTCGTCAACGTTGGGGGAGACAGAGGTGGCTGCGGCCACGAGTACGGGCAGGGAGTTGCCAATGCAGATGGCCACTTCGACGTCGCCCGGACTCTTCTTCAGCAGGGTATCCGTGCCGCGCCCCTCGACGAGTCGGGCCACGAGATGGTTTCGGTCCAGCAGGAGGAGGCGATGGAAGGAGGCGTTCCGCCCGTAGTCGGGATCCCGCGTTACCGCCACGCCGGCAGTGACGTAGGGGCCAGCATCTTGCGGCAGATGAGTGAGGATGGGGAGCGTTGCCAGATCGATCTGCTCCTCGACCACTTCCTGGCACGGGCCTGCGTCGATCACCACGGGTTCTGATGGGTGCTCCAGGGCATGTGCGAGGGTGAACAGCAACTGCCCGACTTCCAGTCCCAGATCCAGGGCCAGGTTCGATCGCGCCCCACAAAGACTCGCCGCTACGGGGTGGTCGTTTCCTCTCACCCTCTCAAACAGCAGGGGCTGGCCCTCCAACCTGTCGATGACCACAGCCATCTCCAGGTGGGGGTCGATCTCGTCGGTGACGACGGTGAGTCGGTGCTCCCGTCTTGCCTTGTCGAGGAAGAATCTCAACGCCGTGCTCCAATTCTCCCTATTATACCCCTGTTCTGGATGTAGGAGAAGCAGAGGTAGTTGGCAAGTCGGTGCTGAAGTCCAACCGGAGGGGATGCCGGCGTCTAGGTGGTGGTCTCAACCGGGCCAGAGGTGCCCACGAGCTTGATGACAGGCCTGCTGCGCCAGTACAGCCAGACAGCCTCGGCCAGAGAACCCGCGGAGATGGCGACGGCACCCAGTACCGAGCCCCACAGGCCAGCGTACGCCAGGCCCAGATAGAGCGCCAGCCCCACGAATCCCATGTTGACGATCTTGGCCGTCCGCAGTGTGGTTGTGCGCGCTCGCTTCACCAGGAGGCCGGTGAAGAGGGCGTGGAATGTGTAGGCGAGGGGGAGCAGGACCATGATCCTCACGGCGGGAGCGGCAAGAGCCGCTACGGTCTCCGATAGTCCAAACAGGCGGCCGAGAACCACCCACAGCAGGGGGGTGTAGCTGATCAGGGCCAGACCCAGGGTGAGCGCAATTCCGGTGGCGAGGACGAAGCGGCTCACCGTGTGCCAGGAGTCCCTGTCGTGGGTCAAGGCGATGGTGACCTGTTGGAGGCCCATAGTCGGCCCCCAGAAGATGGCTGCGAGGCTGAAGGCCACGGGCCAGGCGGCCAGGGATAGTTCTGCCATGGGCGCTGCTGCTATGCCCGCGCTGATGACGGGGCGTATGCCTTGCCGCAGTACCGTGGTGATGGCCAGTGGAAGGTAGAACAACCACAGGTAGCGGAGGGTGAGAGGCTTTGCAGAAGGGGGCTTCCTGGACAGGTTACCCTCGAAGGTGGATCTCGCTGCCCAGTGGATGACGAATGTCTCGACGATGACGGCCAGGACCATGGCCGCGGAGCCCAGTGTGGCACCTGGGATCGTGGCCAGAGACTGACCGGCAGCCATCACAGCAAGCAGCACCAGCAAGCGTATGCCAGTGGCTATGCTGATGATCCTGGTGCGGCCGTCGTTTAGAAGGATGCCCTGATAGATGCGCCGCCAGCCGATGGGAAAAGGCCACCACACGAACAAGCGCAGAGCAGGCACCGTGGCCTCCGCTATCTTGGGTGGGATATTCATCAGATCGCAGAGCAGAATGGGACACAACGGGGTGTAGAAGAGGAGAAGGCCCAGGCCGGTGATGGCCAGGCCGACGAAGACGTAGAATTGGCGTATCTTATGGAAGGCCGAAGGGTCCCTCGATAGGGCGATGCTCAGCTCCAGCATCATGAGGATGGGGGCCTCGACCACCAAGATGATGCTCAGGGCTATTCCGTAGGCGGCGAGGGATAGTTCCGGAGCCGCTCCTCTGGCCAGGAAGGCGTTGACGAACGGCGCCTCCATGAGCATGAGGACCCAGCTTGCGGCCAGGGGGAGGTAGAGTAGGGTGATTCCCCTGTAGGTGAGCTTTTGCAAGTATAAGCCTCTTTCGGAGAGACCGTGGTCACACTTTCCGGTCTGTGGCAGACCAGCACATTATAGCACCGCTGTTGGCGGTCCACAATAGCTGTCCGTAGGTGAGGGCGAGCGAGGTGGAAGTCACGCTGGGTGGTCCGGACGTGGTGCGGCAAAGATGATCCCACGGGTGCGGTAGGACGTAGCCGAGTCCGGCTCAGAGATTGTGGAGCACCTCGGTTAGCGCGCCACCAGCGCACGCGACAGCCCTGCGAGACCCATGATCGTATGCCCGAGGATGGTTCGGTCATCGCCGCCACCTTGCTTCTTGAACTTCTCACGTGGCAGAGAGTCATCGGGTGCTGAGTACAAGTATTCAGTGCGGTCTGCGGCGTATCGGCCTTTGTCTGGTGTGGCGAATGAGGCGTCGTAGGTCGTCCCGAGGGATACAATGACGATGGCGGAATGCCTGTTCGCATGGTCTGGGTGGGAAGCATCTACCCTGTGGCTGCTTGCGCAGCTCGGTCTTGACAGCGATACTTGACATGTGCTATGATCGCTGATGGGAACAACATTGGTCATGCGCCATCTTGGTGAGCAGTTCCTGCGCGGAGTTGCGCGTTGTGTTACCAACAGGATCCCTGGCGGGAGTGCAGCCGGTCGTTGTCACGAGGGCAGGCATGCCGAAACGCGGCGGTCGCGGAGTTCTGGGGCTGATACCGAGACCCGATTCGCGGCGAGATGTTGTTGACGGTCGAGGCCGGGCCGTCCAGGCGTAAGCGAACAGCCTAGCTCCTATCGCTGGTGTCACATCGTTACGATTGAGTAGCAGCAGTGAGACAATCAGCTCTACGCCGGTCCATGGAGCGTCGAGGCCGAGCAGGCCAGCTAGCAGGGGCCGCGAGGAAAGTCTGCTCGCGCGAAGTGCGGGAGAACTGCTCGCGCACAAACGTGGCGCCTGCAGCCGATGGGCGCAGCATCGAAGGGCGTACTCGCGCAGGCCAACTGCCACTGGAGAGCAGCCTTCTGTCGATAAGCGTGCTTACGATACCGGAAACCTGATAGCGGGCAACAAGGATACCCGGCGCGCGTAGGCATCTGAAGAAGCAGTTGCTGCTTCTTTCTGAGGGAGGAGGTCCGCCATGCGTAGATGCAAGCTCGACGTGGTCATTTCAATAGTTGCTGTTGCTACATTGCTGTTGAACGGCCTGCTAATCGGCATGCCCGTAAGCTCCGCCGCTGATGCACCTCCGCCGCCCTCTTCCCCCACCCCTAGTGTGCCACCCGTCGAGGTGGACATAGCGGGTCAGTCGCGCACACCACCCTCTCCCGATAACCTTCCCGCTGAAGTGGAAGAAGCCCGCGCTCGCCAGGCCATTGAGGATGTCCTGGAGAAGTACCTGCGCTACTGGGGGCCCCGCTACGAGGTGAGCCCCATAGACGTGACAGTCTCAGGCGAGTGGGCACAGGGAGTAGCCGAGCCGCAAGGCGAGGCCAGGACGTTGAGCGGGCCCATCCACATTCTCGCCCATCGCTTGCCGGATGGGAGCTGGCAGGCACTCCTGCCGAGCACCGACGGCCTGTACCTCCAGTGGCTGTATGCCATGCCGGAGAGGTTGGTACCGGCCAGCCAGAAGGGTCAACTCCGCACTGAGGCGGCGGAAGCCGATGCCCTACGGCCTCTGCAGGCCACACCTGCGGTTCCACCGGCTGTGACTGTGACGCTGCCGAGCATGGAAGGCCCGGCGCAACCCACGGCAACACCGACGGCACTTGGCCCGGCACCAGCTACACAACCAACAGCTGCGCAAGCTGCCAATGGGCCCGGCGGTCAAGCCGTCATAGCCCGCAGTGTTGGAGATAGCACCCTGATCTATCTAGTGGATCTTGCTTGTGGTGCAGAGCAGCAGATTGCGGAAGAACCGTTTGAGACACTTCCATTGCCCATGTTCGAGCGGTTTATTACGCTATCACCGAATGGACAGTTTGTCACTTATGTCACGGCGGACGATCTCGGAATGCGCCAGTCTCGGTTGTGGTTGATCACAACGGAGACGAGGCAGCGGCAACTCCTAGCGACATTTGAGGACAATTTCTGGATCGCACCACTCGCCTGGTCGCCTGAGTCTAACCGTCTTGCTTTCGTGAAGACGTCAGGGATTAGTCCATCTGGCATAGAACTGTGGATTCTTGACGTCTCCTCGGGCGAGCAAACCTTGGTGGTATCTGACCCTTCCTTCCGTCCTGCCCTGTTCTATGGTGTACCTCGAGAGGTGGTGCGCTGGTCAACCGATGGGGCCAGTATAGTCTATACCGACTACGGCGCAGATGATGGTGCCAAGATAGAATACGAAGTGGACTTGGCCAGCGGAAGTTTACGTAGGGCGCTTCGTACAATGACCACGGAGGAGCAGGAGCAAGCGTCCATCCTGGCCTCGCTGCCCTGTGGTGTCTCCCAGTTCGATCAGCACTATACGGAGTGGCAGGGCGACATAATGCAGACCTGCGGCAAGACAATTGGACAAGCGGGGTGTGCCCTTACCTCGCAAGCCATGGTTTTCCGCTACTATGGCGTGGAAACCAGCCCGCGTACTCTGAATCAGTGCGCTGGCACCCATGCCTGCGACCTCGATTGGGCTTGGACTAGCTCTAACTGTAGCGGCGGCAAGGTCACCTGGAACGGCCGATGGGACGGATCGTCAGGGTTCCCTTGGGCCACGATGGAGGGCGAGCTGAATGCTGGGCGGCCACCCATCTTGCGGCTGACTTCTTCTTGGGACCACTTTGTCGTTGTCGTCTCTGGCAGTGGCAGCAGTATGGGCGGCTACACTATCAATGACCCATGGGACGGACAGGTCCATAATCTCTCCGCGTATTCTGCATGGTCTCCCACGGGACTGCGTTATCACGGAGGCACACCCTGGTGCAGTGGGCAAACCCACCTTGAATGCCGCGATAACTACTGTAGAAAGGTCGATGGAGCAGGGACTGACCAGTGTTCTCCTGAGGGTTCATACTGTGGGCCTCTGCCTTGTAGCCCGAATGCCGACCAGGTGGCCCTCTACACAGACACTGGGTACAACGGCAGTTGCGTGACTTTGGGTGTCGGCGACTACCCAAACCCTGGATACTTGGGCAGCCTTGGGAACGACAACGCCGAGTCAATCAAGGTCGGCAGCAACGTCAAGGCCATCTTGTACGAGCACAACGATTACCTGGGACGCTCTGAGACCTTCACTGGTGACGATTCCTATCTCTGGGACAACTACATCGATGGAAACGTGGTTTCCTCGGTGAAGGTCCAGTGGCGCACGCAGCCCCCGTCAGCGCCCGCTTTGCTGTCGCCCGGCAACGGTGCGACGTTCAACGAAGGCCAGAGTATCACCTTGTCCTGGTCCGCTACCGGCGACGAGTACTACGGCGAAGTATTGGGAGGTCCGGGTGGCACGCTCACTTTTGGGTGGCAAAGCGGGACTTCAAAGAACATCGGATCGCAATGGGCTGGCTACCTCTACTCCTGGCATGTCAAGGCGCGCAACAGCGCTGGCGACAGCGGGTGGAGTAGCCTTTGGACGTTCACGGTGAAGCCGGCCGCACCGTCCAATCTGAGCGCTCAGGCTGCCTCTTGCAGCCAGGTCAATCTCTACTGGGACGACATATCGGGCAACGAGGAAGGCTACAAGATCTACCGCAATGGCTCCTACGTGGGCCAAGTGGGGGCGGATACCAGGACTTACCAGAACACAGGCTTGAGTGAGAACACCAGCTACTCCTACTACGTCAAAGCCTTCAGGGGTAGCATCATGTCCGATGCGAGCAATACCGTCAACATCTCCACGCCCGCCTGTCCGCCGCCTCAGCCTGACCTGCGCCCATACGCCCCTTCTGGCTACCCTTATCCTGTTGTGCCATCATCCGTGGTGGGCACGCACGAGGTTAACACTCTGCACGCCGCTCAGCCGACCTTCTTTGACTGGCACTTCATCAACAGCGGCAACGCCACGGCATCTGGGAGCTTCCACGTGGAGCTGTGGGTGGACAGCACTCGATACGTGCGGTACCCATACTCCAGCTGCGTTGCTGGCGGGGTCAGGGGCTTCGACGACTGGATGGAGACTGTCGCTACCCGGGGATGGCACACCGTGCGCCTGATCACCGACCCAGACAACACCATCGCGGAATCAGACGAGACCAACAACGTCTGGGAACGCGAGTTCTACTGGGCTCCTTCCGCCCCACTTTTCGATGATATGGAGAGCGGGACCAACGATTGGACAGCCACCGGGCTCTGGCATCAAGTGCACCCAGGCAACCCGTACGGCGAGAGCCACAGTGGGTCCCATAGCTGGTGGTACGGCCAGGATTCCACTGGGGACTATGATACTGGCTCAGCCAACTCCGGCGACCTGACCTCCCCCTCAATCTACATCCCCACCACTGGCTACTACCTGCGCTTCTGGTACCGCTACGAGACTGAGACCCAAGGGCCAGATTGGGACACCCGCTGGGTGCAGATCTCAGTTGACGGCGGTCCGTTTAGCGACGTGCTGCAACTGCGCGATGACCCAATGAACTGGTGGCTCCAGAGTCCGGCAATTGACCTATCAGGCTACGCCGGCCACGCTGTGCAGGTTCGCTTTCGCTTTGACACCATCAACGCCTCGTTCAACGAGTACCGTGGTTGGTACATAGACGACTTTGAGATCTCGGCCACACCGCCGCCCAGTTGTGCCGATGCCCACGAGCCCAACAATGGTTGGACCGAGGCCACCAGCATCGCCTATGGACAGACCCTCAACGCCGACATCTGCCCCGGTGGCGACTACGATTTCTACACCTTTACGGGCAGCGCCGGTGACAAGGTTGTGGTGGACATCGATGCCAAAGTCGACGGATCGTCACTCGATTCCTACGTCTTCTTGCTAGACAGTAATGGAACGACTGTTCTCGCCGAGCATGATGACGAAATCCGGATTGAGGTGCAAGACTCGCTCCTTGGCTATCACCTGCCGCACAACGGCACCTACTACATCAAGGTTCGTGCCTGGAGGCACCCTTCAGTGGGTGGCACTGACTACTTCTACACCATTCACCTCTTCACCGACGACACCAACCCGTCCTCGGCAGAGATTGTGTCGCCCGTCAACCACGCCTGGCTTGATCCCACGCTGCAGACCGTAAGCGCTTCCGCTACCGACAACGGGAGTGGGGTCAATCGTGTCGAGTTCCTATGGCACGATGCGGACTGGGAGAACTCGGACTGGATCTGGCTCGGCTCTGACCAAGACGGCAGAGACGGGTGGAGCTTCGACTTCGATACCAGCCCGTTGCCAGAACAGCGGGGAGGTGCCTTCTATATCTGGGCCTTCGACTGGGTCGGCAACTGGACTGGGGACGGCTGCTGGAATCTGGGAATTGACCACACCCCGCCGACCGCCTTTATCGACGTCTCGCCTATGTACGGCGATGCTCCCTTCGTTGACTTCTCGGTCTGGTGGGGCGGCTCTGACAATCTATCGGGTATCAGCACCTATGACGTGCAGGGTCGTCTTGGGTCTGGCGGGACTTGGACCGACTTGTTTACGGACACGACGAACACCTACGATCACTTCATAGGCGTGGATGGCAATATCTACTACTTCCGCGTGCGGGCTCGTGACCAAGCGGGCAATTTGGGAGACTACTCTGACGGCAATGCCTTCTACACTGTTGAGGTGTGCCCTGTTGCACCGGATGAGTACGAGGCAGACGATGATTGGACCGCTGCCAGCTGGATCACAACGGACGGCATTAGCCAAACCCACAACTTCCACGCCGAGGCCAATGAGGACTGGGTGAGATTCATCGCCTTCGCGGGCTACAACTACACGCTCGCAACCAGTAACGCCGGTGGTCATGCCGACACGGTTCTATACCTGTATGCTTCTGACGGGGCAACCCTAGTAGACTGGAATGACGACGATCCAGACAATTGGCCAGCGTCACGCCTGGAGTGGCAGCCCTCGCTGAGCGGCCTCTACTATCTCAAGGTCAACCACTGGGACCAGTACGCCTACGGTTGCACGACGGAGTACGGCTTGGCAATCAGTTCGGACCTCGAGGCTATGCACATAGCTCATCTACCGCTAGGATTGAGAAACCGGTGAGCTGTTGTACCTGGGGGGAGCATGGGGTCATAGCCGACATGGTGTGTCTGAAGGAAGGGCCGGCGTGAGGGCGCGATGAGATGCCACGCCGATCAGCCTGAGAAGCGCGTCGGCCGTCTGCTGTTTGAATAGGCGTGCCTTCGTCTGGCTATCTCAATGGGCATATCCCTATCAGCTTTCCGTGCGGGCGACTCGTGGCCCTTCAAATGCCGCCCAGCGACCGATCCCGGACGCGTGTCTTGAGACGTCCTGCAGGCGCACGAAGGTGAGAGACTCGTTTGCCGACCGACTAGCACAGGTCCTGATCGACAGAACCGTTGCCAGTTCACATAAGATAGCTTGAAGATGTTGCGTATTGCAGACTCCTAAGGTTCGGGACCTTGATAACATCGACACATCCCGGTATAGTCCGTAATGGTTTGGCAACGAGACTTGATCCCTGTGAGTCAAGATGGGCACCGGCTGTGGATTCGCTACGAAGGAACTTGTGTCAGACCTCCTTCATCGTGAAGGTTGGCGCCTGGGGTTTGTCGCGCAAATCGACAAAGTGCAACGTTAGAGAAAGGCAGGGAGCGTGAAGTCGGTGGTCGAACGCTCCACAGTTGCCCCTGATCGGAGTCGATTGTTCATGATGGCCGGGCCGCGCGCTTTGCTTTCGAATGCCGCCAGTTGAACGAGGCGCTTCGACTTGGCAGTCGGCCGAGAGCTTGCAGGTGAGCCAGACATCGGGGAGCGAGGTACGGGGATGGGGCGGAGACAACAGCCAGCTTGGCCAGCGTTGCTAGTCGGTCTATTACTCGTCGGTTGCCAAGCGCTTGCAGAAGATCGCGGGCCTGGGACTACAGACGTAACACGGAGTCCCGCGGGTGTGATCACCGTCACCTCAGTTGCCCCACATCCCACGTCTGTCGTGCTGGCAACGCCGAGTCATACTTGTCCTTCAGATGGTCTACAACCGGAGAGCACCGGTGTGATAGGTTTGATCCTTGCCGAGCCAGACGAGTACGTAGGTCGAGAGGTGACCGTTGTTGGCTATTACCGTGGGTGGGACCTGCTGGGCGAGGTGGGCACTGGCCCGCCAGTGACTCGGAGTGACTGGGTGATAGCAGATTCAACAGGAACCATTTACGTTGCGGGGCAGCACAGTTTTGATCAAGGGTTGGGCCTTGATCCCATCTCCGTCGAGGACACGAAGTGGCTGTTATGGCTGGTCGGTGGGGTTAGGGTGAGCCAGCGGGGACAACCGTATATCGAACCGCATCAAGTCGAGATCGTTGGAGGCACGGGGCCCCGCACAGCGACACCCATGCCCACGTATCCGGTGCCCAGCGCAGAGACTAGGGTCACCGCTGTGATAGGTTCGATCCTTGCCAAACCCGATGAGTACGTAGGTCGAGAGGTGACCGTTGTTGGTTATTACCGCGGGTGGGACTTGCTGGGCGAGGTGGGGGCTGGCCCGCCGGTGACTCGGAGTGACTGGGTGATAGCAGATTCGACCGGAGCCATTTACGTCGAGTCACGGGGGGCCTTTGATCGGGCTCTTGGCCTCGACCCTAGCTGTGCTGATGACACGGGACGAGTGGTGCGGCTCTTTGGTGTGGTGAAGCTTGGTGGTGCGGGACAACCATACATCCAGCCTCGCGCCGTTGAAATCGCTGAAGAGGTAGTACCCATACCCACCCCCGAGCCGTCATCAGAGCGTGTGACGCCCACGGTTGACGCGGGAACCGCTACTACTTCTGGCTATGTTGTTACCGGTGGAGACATAACGCCAGAAGGACTTGTAGATGCCCCAAGAACATTTGCATACGAAGTTGAAAGAGAAGACGCGTCTCTTATTTGTGTGACCTATACTGCCTACCCTCCATCGCCCTTTGGTGGTAGTGAAAGGAGTAAAATCAGATTAGACCTCCATGCAGGTACGATTTTGATCGGCGACTACTTAGAAGCCCGTGGTAGATATGATGAGAGCACAAATACGCTCATTGTCGCAGAAGAAGGGGACTACATCACAACTCGTCCTGAAAAGCCGTAACGCAACCTTCAGCCGCAGGCGAGTGTCAAAGAAGCAGCGAGAAATAACCGGAGCGTATTGCGATTTTGAAAGGACGAATAATGATCACCAGGAAATGCCTGCTCGTTGTTGCCTCTCTGGTCGTGGTGACAGCAGGGCTGCAAGTGTCTATTGCAGCGGCCTCAAATAGGCCTGTCGCTGGCCTTTTGCTGGGGGGGAACCGGGTTTCCCAAAGCGTGCCTACGCCTACCCCGTCTCCAGAGCCGATCGGAACCGATGGCAAGATCCAGGTTGAGAGGCCGATGCCCGTGCCAGCCGAGCCTATGCAGACCGACGATGGAGCCCCGGTTGATCTAGGCGCCGTACCAAGCGATCCTTTATCACCGTCCGAGGTGGAAGAGCCCTATGAAATTGGGCTCGATACACCCTTAACCGAGGGTGAGGTTGTGATGACACTCAGAGACGTGAGAGATTGGGTAACCATCACGGCTGAAGGCTTCGAGGGAGCTTTCCCGTCAGGAGCATGGTCGGTTTTTGACAATGATGGGAGCACCAATGGCGAGTACTATTGGGATGATGATGACTACAAACCGCACTCTGGATGGTGGAGCGCCTGGGCAGCAAGGGGAGGGGCAAATGGACTTGATCCTCAAGACAACTACTATTCAAACAATGCCCAGTCGTGGATGGTCTATGGCCCCTTTGATTTGAGCGATGCCAGTGACGCCGAGATATTGTTTTACTACTGGAATCAATCAGAGTTGGACTACGATTGGTTTGGGTGGTCCGCTTCCACTGACTGTCAGCATTTCTATGGGTATCAAGTCAGCGGTGACTCAGGGGGGTGGAAGTACAAGAACTTTGACCTGACTGCTGTACCTACCATCGGTAACGTTACGGGTGACTCGTCGGTTTGCATCGCATTTATCTTCACCAGCGACGGCAGTAACGTGGATGACGGACCCTTTGTTGACGACATCGTCCTGCAAAAGTACGTATCATCTGGGCAGCCAAACCTGACATCATATACGCCCAGCGGCTGGGACTATCCCATTGTACCTTCGTCGGTGCAAGGGACTTATACTGTCAACCAACTATGCGCTGATCAGAGCACCTATGTCGACTGGGTGGTGATCAATGAGGGTGCCAGCACATTGACCACGTTCTACAGTACGTTGTACTTCGATGGCTCTCCTGTTCAGACCTGGTACACAGATGGCCTGGATCAAGGATGGTATGCCTCTGTCGAGGACTGGGTTTTGAATATGACGCCGACCCAGGGGTGGCATACTCTTAAGATTGTCACCGACGTCTATAATGATGTGAATGAATCCAATGAGAGCGACAACGAGTGGCAGTACGATTTCTATTGGGATGTCTGCAATGCCCTACCGAACTTGAACCCCTACACGCCCAGCGGCTCGGACTATCCCATTGTACCTTCGTCAGTGCAAGGGACTTATACTGTCAACCAACTATGCGCTGATCAGAGCACCTATGTCGACTGGGTGGTGATCAATGAGGGTGCCAGCACATTGACCACGTTCTACAGTACGTTGTACTTCGATGGCTCTCCTGTTCAGACCTGGTACATAGATGGCCTGGATCAAGGATGGTATGCCTCTGTCGAGGACTGGGTTTTGAATATGACGCCGACCCAGGGGTGGCATACACTTAAGATTGTCACCGACGTCTATAATGATGTGAATGAATCCAATGAGAGCGACAACGAGTGGCAATACGACTTCTACTGGGATGTTTGCCTTGACTGTGGTGCTGTTCTGGCTGCCTTTGATGAGTGGGTAGGAGGCATCACGATTCGTGGAGAGAACAACCCAGCACCAGCCTTGATGCCACCCCATCCTGAGTTGCTGGAACGTGTTCGTCGGGGGGAGGTCATGCTACCCGATTTCATCACCGACCCCGGCCAGCGGCAACAAATGGGGATAGATCAGCCCCAAGCGTTAAGGGCTGGACCCCAGGGGAGCTGGAATGCCTTGGCACTGCTGGTGGAATTCACCGACAATACCTCGCAGGTTGGTCCAGCTTACTTTGATACCTTGCTTTTCGGCGGCGGAAGTGGCACGCTCAACGATTATTACGATGTTGTGTCTTACGGGGCATTGGATATCGTGACCGTCAATCTGCCCAGCAGCATTGGCTGGTGTACGATGCCGCAGACTTATGCTTACTACGTTAATGGGAACTATGGCACCGGCACGTATCCCCAGAATGCCCAAAAACTGACCGAAGATGCTGTGCTGCTTGCGGACCCCCTGGTGGATTTCTCCCAGTACGACAACGATGGAGATGGTTGGGTGGATACTGTCTTTGTGATCCATGCGGGGCCAGGCGCGGAGTTCACCGGCGATCCTAATGATATCTGGTCTCACTCTTGGTCAACTGTCAGTGATCCAGTCGTGGATGGGGTACGGGTCAATTCCTACACAACTGAGCCCGAATACTGGTCTAGCCCGGGTGACATGACGATGGGTGTCTTTGCTCACGAGCTTGGACACGTGTTTGGGTTACCTGATCTGTACGACACGGATCACTCATCCAGCGGAGTAGGAAGATGGAGCCTGATGGCCAACGGGAGCTGGAACGGCCCTTGGCCAGGGGGCAGTTCCCCCGCTTTCCCGGATGCCTGGTCACGCTGGGCTCTAGGGTATGTGACCCCTATTGTGGTGACCACCAGCATGGTCGGAGCCGGTGTCCCTTCCGCTGAGAACTCGCAGATGGTTTATCGTCTATGGACAGGTGGCAGCATCGGTCCAGAGTACTTCCTAGTGGAGAATCGGCAGCAGACGGGTTATGACGCTGCGTTGCCCGGTGCCGGATTGCTGGTCTGGCATGTGGATGAGAACAAATCTGGCAACACCGCAGAGTGCGACCAGCTAAACAACTGGTTGTGTGGTGGCAATCACTACAAAGTGACCCTGGAACAAGCAGACGCTCTCTGGGATTTAGAGCACGAAACTGACTATGGTGACACGGGTGATCCATATCCCGGCAGCACCAACAATCGCAGCTTCACGTTCACTTCTGTGCCGAATAGCAGTTCGTACTACGGCAGTTCCAATACCGGCGTTGGCGTGACGAGCATTAGCAACTCCGGCAGCGTAATGACAGTAGATCTCTCTGTAGGGTCTACGAGTGGAGACGCCTACGAGCCGGACAACAGTTGGGAGCAAGCGAATTGGATCTACCATGGCGCACCGCAAACGCACAGCATTGTGCCGGTGGGAGATGAGGATTGGGTGAAGTTCGAGTTGAGTGAAGATTCGGAGGTTGTACTGGAGACGTCAGGTCCAAGCGGGGACACGCGGATGTGGCTGTACGAAAGCAGTCTGAGTGAGATGGAATACAACGACGATGGCGGCAGTGGCTACTTCTCACGGATAGACCGGGTTTGTGGGGTGGACTCGTTGCCCGCGGGGACATACTATGTGAAAGTGGATGAATACTTTGACGACGACGAGATAGCGAGTTATGACATCAATCTCACGGTGGTCCAGACGTGTGGGCAGAAACAGTGGACGTTGCTGGTGTACCTTGACGGGGACAACAATCTGGAGAGTGCTGGCATAGAAGACTTCCTGGAGATGTCCAGTGTTGGCTCGACCGGTGATGTGAATGTCGTAGTTCAATTTGACCGCATCGCTGGGTATGATAGCACCTATGGTGATTGGACGTCCACCAAGCGGTTCTTGGTGACTTCTGGGATGACACCCGATCCTGGCAACGCTGTTCAAGACATCGGCGAGGCCAACATGGGAGACCTACAGACCTTCATAGACTTTGTGGAATGGGGCATGAGCAGTTACCCTGCTGATCACTATGCCGTTGTCCTCTGGGACCACGGGAGCGGCTGGCGTCTGAGGGCCGAAGAGATGCCGCTCGTCAAGGATGTCTGTTTTGACGACAGCAATGGTGGGGATGCTATCGATATGCCAGAGCTACGTAGTGCTATGAGCACGCTGACCAACGGTGGTTCCGATCCCCTGGATTTGGTGGGTTTCGATGCTTGTTTGATGGCTATGATCGAGGTTGATAACCAACTCATCCCCTACGCCGACGTGAGAGTTGGGTCGGAGGAGACGGAACCGGGTGACGGGTGGCCTTACGATACCGTTCTCTCCGCGCTGACAGGCAACCCTACCATGTCAGCGGATCAACTGGGCACCGTCATCGTGGACGAGTATTATGCGTCCTATGGTAACGATGAGACACAATCAGCGGTTGACCTGCGCACTCCCTACGCCGACTTGAACGCGGCAGTCAATGACTTTGCCGTCGCGCTGATCAATGGGGCACCGGCCCACTGCCCCGAAATGGCCGGCGCCCGTGCTGATAGCCAGACGTTCTCCCATCCAGCCTACGTGGACGTGTACGATTTTGCCTACCAGACAAACCAGCATGTGAGCGATGCAGCTATCAATGCTGCCGCGACTGCGGTGATCAACGAGGTGAACAGTGCTGTGATCCACGAGCACCATGGAACAAGCTGGCCTCGGGCTCACGGCATCAGCATCTATTTCCCAGAATCATCGGGTAACTACGACAGCACCTATGACGGCAGCCAGGGCTGGCTTCAATTCACCGCCAACACTCAGTGGGATGAATGGCTCCATGCTTTCTACCAGTGTCCAGTGCAGTGCAATGATCCGCACGAGCCTAACGACACATGGGAGCAAGCAACATCCACCTCGTACGGGACCACGCTGACCGATCCTGATATCTGCCCTGCGGGGGACGTAGACTACTACTCCTTTGTCGGCAATGCCGGTGACAACGTTGTAGTAGACATTGATGCTGAGATCATCGGTTCCTCTCTCGACTCGTACCTCTACCTATACAGCACCGATGGGGTCACCGAGCTCACTAGTAGCGATGACTATGGTGGTAGCCTAGACTCCCATATTGACTACACGCTCCCGGCCAATGGCACTTACTATCTGAAGGTGAGGGACTACTATTCGGATGGCGGGGAGGCCCATTTCTACACAATGTCGCTCATTGCCAGTGGTGGGACGTGTAGCGATGCCTACGAGGTGGACGACACATGGGCTGAGGCGAATTCGATCTACGACGGATCATCTCAGACGCACAGCATTTGTCCGGTGGGTGATAAGGATTGGGTGAAGTTCTCGTTGGGTGCTGAGTCGGAGGTGGTGGTTGAGACGTCAGGGCCAAGTGGGGACACGCGGATGTGGCTGTACGACAGCAGTTTGAACGAGATTGAATACGATGACGATGGCGGAAGCGGTCTATTCTCTCGCATCGACCGGGTCTGTGACGTGGACTCGCTGCCAGCCGGAACCTACTATGTGAAAACAGACGAGTACATGGATAACGATGAGATCCCCAGTTATGATATCACCCTCACGGTCGTCCAACCGTGTGCGCCAGCACCTGAGCCCGACTTGGTGGTGACAGACATCAGTTGGAGTCCGCCTAGTCCACAAGACGGGGACTCTATGCAATTCACAGTTGACATCATGAATCAAGGAAGCGCCTCGACTTCGGCTTGGGGGCCGTTCGATGTTCAGTGCCACATGGACGGTAGCTCGACGCCGTTTGATGGTGATGTGATTTCCAGTCTGGGTGCCGGGGCGTCCACTTCGGCAACCTGTAGCTGGGCGGCTCAGGAGGGTTCACATACCATCACGGCGGTCGTCGACGATGGGGGCTTCATTCCGGAATCGAACGAGGGAAACAATGATCGTGGTGAGGCGTTTGAGGTGGCAGGACCGTGTAGCGATGTCTACGAATCGGATGACACATGGGGTGAGGCGAATTGGATCTATGATGGATCACCTCAGATGCACAGCATTTGTCCAGTGGGGGATGAGGACTGGGTCAAGTTCTCGTTGAGTGCGGAATCGGAGGTGGTGATTGAGACATCGGGGCCAAGCGGGAATACGAGGATGTGGCTGTATGACAGCGGGCTGAATGAGATGGAATACAACGATGACGGCAATGGTCTGTTCTCACGGATAGACCGGGTTTGTGTGGTGGACTCATTGCCCGCGGGGACGTACTATGTGAAGGTAGACGAATTCGGAGACAATCACGAGATAGCCGGTTACGAGATCATTGTCGACACCGAGAGCTGTCCACGGACATTCCTGCCCCTAGTCATGAAGCAGCAGTAGCCCGACGCGCTCGGGGGCCAGCGGTAGGCTGACCCCCCTCTTACGCCTCCAATTCCCTCTGGAAGACTCCCCCCGGACAACAAGCCGAACAGGATTTCGTTGACTTTTCGCCGCGGGTAACCTATAATGGCCCTGGGGCAGGAGACAATCGGATGCGCTTTAGTCCCAGGTTTGGGTCTGGTCTGAAATGGCTAATACCGGGGATGGGGGTAAAGCGCTGGCTGCTTCTCCTCTTCGGCGGTATTACCATCGTCAGCCTGGGCGTTGGCTACCTCCTCGTAGATGTCTACCGTACCTGGACCTTCCCCTCTGTCGTTTACTACCTCACCTTGCAGTTCATCCCTCGCGCCTGGAGAGGCCTGCTGTTTGGTGTTGCAGGTGTGGCGGCGATCACGATTGCCGTGCTTCAACTCAACAGGTCTCTGCTATCAGCCTTTCGTTCGCCTGGACAGAGCAGCCTGGTCGACATCGTCTACAATCATCGCCAGCGTAGACGAGGGCCCAGGGTGGTAGCCATCGGCGGCGGCACCGGCCTCTCTGCACTCCTGCGAGGCTTGAAGGAGCACACCGACAACATCACCGCCATCGTCACGGTAGCCGACGACGGGGGGAGTTCTGGCCGTCTGCGGCGGGATCTGGGATTGCTGCCTCCTGGCGACTTCCGCAATTGTATCGCCGCTCTAGCGGACGACGAGTCTCTCACCGCTCGATTGTTTCAGTATC
>Ga0307375_10002797_pt1 | contig 17584 bp, 10 predicted proteins | sample TR1MG_FD_202531 | JGI IMG/M metagenome (GOLD analysis project Ga0307375, IMG submission 202531) | Soil microbial communities from Risofladan, Vaasa, Finland - TR-1 | ecosystem: Environmental > Terrestrial > Soil > Coastal area > Acid sulfate soil | place: Finland: Risofladan, Vaasa | collected... | reverse complement strand
ACAGCCCAGCCACGAGCTCGGCCTCGGTGTTGGACGGGACCGTGACCTTGAACTACATCCCAGGCGTCCATGTCGAAGTAGGCCAGATGATCGTGCCCTTCGCCGATGAGGGATCTACGGCCGCTGGCGTCCTGCCGTGGATCAATTATTCACCGGCTACCTATAATATCTCCTATAACGACTTCACGACGAACCCCGCGGGCAATGGTATCGCGGGCCCTACCGGCAATGGTCAATTTAACTCCGCGCGCGAGCGCGGCGTCATGGCCTTCAATCAATTTAGAAACGGCGCAATGTCCTTGGATTATGCCCTCGGCTATTTTAACGACACAGGGGTATCTGTGAGCGGACCCAGCATGGGGCACCCAGACGACCTCTTGGGGCATGTGGGCGTAGGCCTCGGGCCGTTTGCGGTGGCAGTCGGCTACGAGGGGGGGCGCCAGGAGATGGGTCCCGCGCCATTCGCGAGCTATCAGCAGAAGAAGGTTTCTCTCGATGTGCATTACGGGAACTACGCCAAGGATCCGTTCTGGCTGTGGTATGAGTATCAGCACGCGAGCGACACGCAGCAGCCGGGCGCGAACGGCGATGGTTTGGCGCGCGGCTGGTTTGGGGCAGCCGGCGTCCGTCCGGCCAAGCACGTCATGGCGGTCTTGCGTTATAGCGCCTATAACTCGGAGAACGTGGTGATGGTAACGCCCACCTTGGGTGGCCCTGGCCCTGTGGCCTCGTACGCCTTTTCGGGCGCCGGGGTGGCGACGAGCCTGAACCAAGAGAGCCTGGTCGGCGTCTATCTGGCACGTAAAGGGGTTCGCTATTACCTGGAGCTCGATCATACGACCTTTAATAATACGGGCGCGCCGGCCGCTAACGCGGTCAGCGTCATGCTGAGTGTACCGTTTGGTGCGCGTCTGCTTCCGTAAGGGGCGACAGAAGTCTTCCTGAAGGTGTTGGACTGTGGGGGAGAGGAGCGATCCTCTCCCCATTTTTTTTGGCCCCCGCATATTCTGGATGAGGGGCGTGTTCTGGGATTCAGGCTGCGCTTGCGGTAAGTCAGATCCCTTGATGCGGCAATGCCTTCTTTGTGCGGTCGGGACGCCTAAGATTCCCCCGTGACGTACCCGTTTCTTTTTCGACTCGCTCTATTATGGATTTTGGTGATGCCGGCCAGCGCCTTGGGCGTTTTGCGGCCGCAGCGCTTTGGGTGTCCTCCCCTTACAGAGCCCCGTGTCTTTGGCGCATCTTTTTATTCCGCTCTGCGAGCGACTGGCGAAGCCCCTGGGGCGCCCGGTGATCTTTGCGACTACCCCGGATTTTATGCGCTTCATGACGCAGGCGAACGACCATCGCTATGACATCATCATCGTCACGGATGGGCTCCGAAGGCCGATAGGCCGCATTCGGGAAGGTTCGTGATCTTGCTCGCCCCCGGCCGGTCAACAGGGGCGGGCTGGGGGAAAATAATAATATATGTATTATTGCGAGAGTCATTGAGAATAACATATAAGTGATCAAGCCGTTGCACTATAATAATATGTGTGTTATTTATTGAGCGCGTGATTATAACATATGAGTTATCACAATGCGCTCTATAGACCGTGCTTCAGCTCGCCGCCAGCTCGATAAGCGTCTGAGTGCTCTTGGCAACATCGAGGGCCTGACATGCCCACCGCGCGGGTGGGTCAAGGCCGTCCGCGAAGCGCTGGGCATGACAACCCTGCAACTTGCAAAGCGCATAGGCGTGAGCCAGCCGCGTGTGGTCACGCTTGAGCAGGCGGAATCCAGGGGTGCGATTACCATCGAGAGACTCGAACGGGCAGCGCGGGCGCTGGATTGCCGCCTTGTCTATGCGCTGGTGCCCCGGCAATCTCTCGATGCCCTGGTCAAGGAGCGGGCGCTCAGTCTTGCGAAAAAGCGGCTGGCGGCCACCAGCCACACTATGGTGCTCGAGGCCCAGGGTGTCGAGATAGGCGATGAAAGCGAGCAACTCGAGCGCCTGGTCCGCCAGGTCATCGAGCGGGCCGGTTCCGAACTGTGGGAGGAAGGGTCGTGACTGATCCCCTGTTCCATCAGGATGATGCGGCCACGCCGCTGACGCCCGAAGAGCGGGAGGGTTTGATCCCTTCCTATATCACGCTGCGCCGTGAACTAAACGAAGCGGAACAGGCGAACATTCTGGAAGCTGAAGCATGGGCGCTCGCGCGCAAGCCCGATATACTAGACGAGAAGTCTTTGAAGACGCTGCATAAGCGGATGTTTGGCCGGGTCTGGCGCTGGGCCGGAGAATTTCGCCGGACGGAGCGTAGCATCGGGGTTGCTCCCCATCATATCGGCGTTGATCTGCGCAATGTGCTGGCGGACTGCCGCTACTGGATCGAGCACGGCACTTATCCGCCGGACGAGATCGCCGCCCGGTTTCATCACCGGCTGGTTCAGATTCATCCCTTCCCCAACGGCAATGGCCGTCACGCGCGGCTGGCCCTGATCTTCTGCTAGTCGGGCTTGGGCGGTCGCGTTTTTCCTGGGGTCGGGCCAAGCTGGTTAATGCCGGTGAAACCCGACAGGCCTATGTGGGGGCACTGCGTGCCGCCGATGGCCACGACATTAATCCCCTGCTGGAATTCGTGCGGTCGTAGAGAGCCGCACCGATCCGCTAAGCGGAAGGTCCTTCAGTCGCGATGGTAGAGGTGCTCACGGGGTCCTTTTTGGGCGTCGCGGATCTGGGCTGCGGTCTGTCCTGGAATTCGGCCCGGTTTGCGATAAGCAGGGTTGCCGACGCGGCTACGCTTTCTTTGTGCGGTCAGGGCGTCTAAGATTCTTCCGTGGCGTACCCGTTTCTTTTTCGACTCAATTTATTATGGATTTTGGTGGTGCCGGCCAGCGCCTTGGGCGCTTTGCGGCCGTTGCGCTTTGGGGTCCTCCCCTTACAGAACCCCGTGTCTTTGGCGCATCTCTTTATTCCGCTCTGCGAGCGACTGGCGAAGGCCCTGGGGCGCCCGGTGATCTTTGCGACCGCCCCGGATTTCACGCGCTTTATGACGCGCGCGAACGACCATCGCTATGACATCATCTTTTTGAACCCCTATCTGTATCGTCAGGTTCACGGCTATCGGGCCGTGGCCCGTATCAAGGGGCTCCCCTTCCGGGGGCTTTTGATTACCCATCGCGGAAGTCGCATTCGGTCTTTGAGCCCCTCCGAGCTTGCCGGGCGCACGATCGCGTTTCCCGATCGGCGTGCATTCGCCGCCACCTTGATGGTGAAGGGGTATTTGCGCGCCCGTGGCGTGATTGTGGATCGGGACATGCGCCCCATCTATCTGCGCAACCAGGATTCCGTGATTTTGGCGGTGGCACGCGGTCTTGTGGATCTGGGTGGGACCTGGCCTTGGTCGCTTGCCCAGGAGCCTCTATCCATACGCTCCCAGATCCGCATCTTAGCCCGCACCAAGGCCGGCCCCGAGATGCCGATCGCAGTGCGCGATTCTCTATCGGGCGCGACCGTGAAGGCCATTGTGGGCGCGCTCGTGGGCCTAAACCACGATCCCGAAGGCGTGAAGATCCTGCAACACATGGGTATCCTTAAGGGATTTGCCGTGGCCTCGCCGCGCGACTATGCCAACGTGCCGCGGCTATGGAACCCCTGCGCGGCCTCGCCGCGCCCGCGTCGATGAAGCCGTTACGCTACTATCAGACGTTTCGTTTCAAGGTTGTCGCCTCGATCACGCTTGTGCACCTCATTTTGATGGTTGTGCTCGTGATCGCTGTCATACAGCGTCAAGAACAGACCATGGATAGTATTCTGCATCGCAACGCCCAGAGTTTGGCGCGCATGGTCGCGATCGCATCGCGCAATGCGGTGCTTACCGAAAATTTGGGCACGCTGCAGGAAATCGTGCGCTACGCCGTTCATAAGTCGGGGGTGCGCCGGGTGCGCGTGACCAATGCCGAGGGGGTGGTTTTGGGGGGCCGGGGCCCAGACCAAATCGCTGCGCGTTGGTTGACCGTGCATCATGTGATCCGGGTCAGTCGGTATCCCGTGGGTTACGTGACCTTGAGCCTATCGCGGGCCAGTGTCTTGCGTCAGATTGCAGCGGCCCGTGATTATGGCCTTCTTTTAACGGTTTTGGCGTTGTTGATAGGGGGTGGTGCGGGCTGGCTCTTATCGCGCCATCTGACCTTCGATCTCGATGGGCTGGTGCATGAGGTGCAGCAGTTGGGGGCGGGGTGGGACGAGGAACGCAGGGTCCGGGTGCGGCGTCATAATGAGGTCGGGGTCTTGAGCGAGGCCTTCAACGCGATGCTGGCGCGCTTGGCGCGCGCCCATCGGCAAACGGAGGTCGAGCGGCGCAAGCAGGCGGAATCCGAGCGGTTGGCCTGTCTGACTGAGACGGCCGCTGCGATCGTGCATGAAATTCGCAATCCCTTGGCGAGCATCGTAAGCGGGGTGGAGCTCATTGTAGACGATGCCGGGGCCTCCGATGAGCAGCGTCGCGAGTTTGTGAATATCGTCCGCGATGAATCCCGCAGGCTGAACGCTGTGTTGCAAAATTTCCTCAAATGGACGCGCCCCGCGGAGACTCTTCGTGAAGAGGGCGATCTGAACGCGGTGGTGTCGCAAGTGGTCGAGATGTACGACCAGACCTTAAATAGAGAGCATAAGCATACCTTTACTTTGGAGTTTTCGGACCACTTGGGACCGGTGTCTTTTGATGCCGATCAGATCCGACAGGTCGTATGGAACCTCCTCTTAAATAGCGCCGAGGCCATGGGGACTGCTGGGTCTATTACCGTTGCCACGACAGCGGATGAGGATTGGGTCTATATTACGGTGACGGATACGGGATCTGGCCTTCAGGGGAGTGCCGAGCGCCTCTTTGCCCCGTTTTATACGACTAAGACGGAGGGTACGGGGCTCGGGCTTGCGCTTGTGCGCCGGATCGCTAATGCCCACGGCGGGTGGGTGACGATTACCAACTCGTTTCCGGGGGTCGCTGTTGTATTTGCCATAACACGCGAGGAAGGTCGTGACCGACATATTGCTGGTAGATGACGAGAAACCGCTGCTAAAGATTTTAGCGCGGACGCTGGAGCGCGCGGGCTATGCGGTGGTTTGCGCGGGCTCCGTAGAAGAGGCGTTGAGTCATGCGGCGGCGCGCAGTTTCGATATGGTTGTGACGGATTTAAAGCTCGCCCGGGAAGACGACGGCCTGAAGGTGGCAGAAGGGGTGCGGGCGTTGCAAAGCAACATCGGCGTCTTGATCGTGACCGCCTATGCGAGCGTGCCCTCGGCCGTGGAGGCCATGCGCATGGGGGTCGATGATTACCTTATGAAGCCTGTCGAGACCCAGGAGCTTTTGCTGCGCATCGCCAATATTCTGGAACGCCGGCAATTGAAGCGCGAGGTGCAAACCCTGCGCTCGCGGCTACGGGCCGATAAGAGCGCGGCCGTGATTGGCGAGGAGACCGGATTGGCCGCGATTTTTGCATCGCTCGATCGCGTGGCGCTTTCCGATCTCCCGGTCCTCGTGCAAGGCGAGAGCGGGACCGGAAAAGAGCTCGTAGCCCGCGCCATCCATGATAGGAGCAGTCGTCAGGGGCGGTCGTTTGTGGCGGTCAACTGCGGCGCCATGCCAGAGCACCTGCTGGAAAGCGAACTCTTTGGGCATGTGCAGGGGGCCTTTACGGGCGCAGACCGGGCGCGGCGCGGGCTTTTTGAGGAGGCGCATACCGGGACCCTGTTTCTCGATGAAATTGGTGATGTGTCCCAGGCCCTCCAAGTGCGCCTTCTGCGGGTCTTGCAGGAGCAAGAGATTCGTCCGGTCGGGGCGAATCTGGGGCGCAAGGTCGACGTGCGCATCATCGCCGCGACCCATCGGGATATGGCCACCCTTGTGCGCGAGGGGAGCTTTCGCGACGACCTTTATTTTCGGTTGAATGTCCTACCCTTGACGGTGCCGCCTTTGCGCAATCGTAGGGAGGATATCCCGGAACTCACAGCCTATTTTGTCGAGCGTTACTGTAGTAAGGCGGGCCGTCCCGTTCCGCATATTACCGCCGAGGCCTCGCGTAAGTTGGCCCAGGCGAATTGGCCTGGGAACGTGCGCGAATTGCGCAACGTTCTCGAGCGTAGCCTTACATTGGCAAGTGATACCGAGGTGCTTGACGCCGAGGATATTCATTTAGACAAAGGGACGGCGGATGCGGATGCGCAGTGGTCGCTTTTCCATCACATGTCCAATCTCGTGAGTCTTGAGGAGCTCGAACGCCGCTACCTTGCTCATGTCCTGGAATGCACGCAGGGAAATCAGGCCAAGGCCGCTGAAATCCTTCAGGTTGGAAAAAATACGGTCTGGCGTCGGGTGCATGACCGTAAAACCCCGTAGGGGGTTGGTTGTGGGGGAGTTATGCAATGGCGGGCATGGCGAAGTAGTAGCCCTGCGCCCAGTTGACGCCCAAACCCCGTAAGGCATCGGCGGTCTCGGCCGTCTCTACGCCCTCGGCGATCGTCGTAATGCCAAGATCCTGCCCTAATCTTGCGATCTCGCGCACGATAGTGGCTACCCGCTTTTCCGTCAGCACGCGCGCTATGAGTTGCTGCTCGATCTTCAGAAAGGACACCGGGAAGTCGGCAAGATATAAAAAGGACGAGTAGCCGCTCCCAAAGTCATCGAGGGCCACGCGAAAGCCCTGCTCTATGAGTGGGGCCAGATGGCGCTGCACGGCTTTGCGATCTCTCAGCATGGCCCGCTCGGTGATTTCGATAACAAAAGGTGTTTCACAATCGCTCGCGGGAACATCTTCCTGATGTTGCGCGCGCGCGTCTTGCAGAAGTGCAGCGAGCGTTTCGGCCTGCTCAAGAAGGGCCGCGGAGGCGTTGACAAAGTGCAGGATGGGTTGATGGCCGGCCTTTAGGCGCTCGAGGCATCGGCGTATCGTAAGCCCGATGACGGCTTGGTCGATTCTGAGAAGCTGACCGAGATGGGCTGCGGCATCAATAAAGTGCGTGGCCTCTACGATATGGCCATCTGGCAAGTACAGGCGTGCGAGCGCCTCGTCTGCCACGACGGTATCGTCGCTGAGCGATACGATGGGCTGGCAGGCGGCGACGATCCGGCCGCTTGCGAGGGCCTCCTCGATCTGACCGCCTATCAGAAAGATGCTTGGGCTAGCACCGGCTTGGCGTACGCAGTTACCGCCTTGTTGTTTGGCCTGATAGAGGGCCGTGTCGACCTGCGCCATAAGGCCCGCAATAGTCGTGCTATCGGTTGGGAAAGTGGCAACGCCTATGCTGGCCGTGACTCGCAGGCTGCGCCCGCCGATAATGACGGGCGTATCGGCAAGTTGCTGACGCATGCGCTCCATTCCATAGAGCGCTAACTCCGTCGACGTTTCCGAGAGCAGGCATAGGAATTCCTCGCCTCCCCAGCGCCCTACCCAGTCGCCAAGACGCACGGTATTGCGCAGGATCTTTGCGACATGGATGAGCACTTCGTCACCCACCGCGTGCCCGTAGGTGTCGTTAATGACTTTGAAGTGATCCAGATCAATAAGGCCTAGGCTATAGGAACGTTTATGTTCAGAGTTATGGGTATGTTGCTGAAGCATCACCTCTTCGATGACGTTGCGCCTATGGAGTCCCGTGAGGATATCGTGGCGAGCGAGGTAATGGGCCCTGGACTCGGCTGCGCGCCTCTGGGTCTCCTGATCAAAGCCGTCGAGCGCAAAGGAGATATCTTCCGCTATTCTCCGCAAGAGATGGATAAGGTCGGAATCAAAGAAGTTTTTCTGGCCCGCAAAAACGGTTAGGGCGCCCGCAATTCGGCCGCCGCGCTTGAATGGAAAGGCGCCGGCTGATCCAGTCAGTACTTTCACGGTTTCGTCGCCGTGCTCCAACGCGGGCCTGCCACCATCATGCGAGACGGTCGCTTCCCCGGTCTCTATCGCAGAAGAGGCAAGGGCCAGGATAAGGTCATTGGGCGGCGCGGAGTCGGACTGCGAAACGTCAGTACATGCGGCGGCGATTGTTATGGTTTCTGCGGCATCCCCCAGTATGGTGATGCAGGCGCATTTGAGGTGGGCGTATTCGATACTTGTCTGGCAGATTCCATCGAAGAGCGTTTGTGGGTCTGTTCTACGGGCAACCAATTGGTCTACTTGGCAAAGGGCCGAGTAGAAATCGGTTACGTGACGGAGACGTTCTTCGGATTGCTTACGTTCTGTGATGTCGTGGCATATCGCCACATAGTGGGTGATGGTGCCCTGTTCGTCACGTACGACGCTAATGGTAAGCCATTCCGGGTAGATCTCCCCGTTCTTCCGCTTGTTCCAGATTTCGCCCTCCCAGTGGCCGCTGGAAAGAACCGATTCCCACATCGTTGCGAAAAATGCCTTATCGTGACGTCCGGACCGCAATAGGCTCGGGGATTGCCCGATGACATCGGCGGCTCCGTAGCCTGTGAGGCGCTCGAAAGCGGGATTGACTGTGATGATGCGATTGGCCGCATTGGTTATCAGGATCGCTTGGATGCTGTTGTCAAAAACCGTCGCGGCAAGGTTTTGTTTGTAGGCGGCCTCCGTGTACCAAGTCATATCTCGGAGGACGGCGACGTAGATACGATCGGAACCATCAAGGACGGTACTGACGCTCACATCGCCTAAAAACGTGTCTTGCGTTCGACGTTTGAAGAGGGCGCTATAGCAAAGGCTGTCCGGGCGTTCGATATCGGGGTGGGGTCGTATCGAGGCGGCGGTGCGCCAGGCCCTGAGGCTTGTGCCAATCAACGCAGATTGGTCGCAAGCGAGGATCCTGCAGGCCTCGTCATTTACGGATTCGATGATGCCTTGATCGTTAAGCACGAAGACGGCGTCATTGCTGAAGGCCAACAGGAATTCGAGCTTGCTACGCAGGTTCGCGTGCGGCCTCGCCATAAGACCCCCCCTTTTTTTTTAGTGGCACAGAGCCTTCGTTGCGGGTTTAGGCCGGAAAGACCGCAAAAACTACGCCATGTCCAAAAAGTTTTTACGTAGTGGCCCTTGACGACCAAGTATAGACGTCGATGGACCGTAATGCCGATTTTGTGGACAAGAGACCTTAATATACATGCGGTTGCCGCGTGATCGCCTAGGGCGGCGGTTTAGAGTGTTTAAGGACTTCATTATGCTTTTGGGCGAAGGAGGGGATTATTGCCGGCCTTTTTGTGGTCAGTAAACCGGAGAGATGCCAAATATCGATTATATCTGCGGGCAACGAGCGGGGGGCCGGTTACCTCTGGCAAAATCGGGTTGTTTATAGATGGCCGGCTGATAGGGCGATTTGACCTAATGGTTTCAAGCCCCACCTGTATGTGCGCATCCGCTGAGCTCGTAAATGGCAATATCGCTCGATGGGCACTCAGTATTTGAGCCAAAACATCCGGCTGAGGTCGCTTGGTAGGCCTTTGGGTGATGGGGCGCTCATGTATTTGGGGTAGTCGGCGGAGCCTCGCCTCTTTGAACATTTGTGGGAGAGTTCGCCTGCCAAGGTGGCGCGGCGCACGAGGCGCCTGAGGGGGCGTCTAAGCTCGTTTCGCCCATAAAGTGCCGAAGATGCACGGAGCGGAACCCTTATATCTTTGCGACAGGACTGATCAGGCGCCAGATTTCATTAAGGCGAAGCAGCCAGTTTCGAGGCCAGAAGCGGGATGAGATTATGCGCCTGGACGCGCTTGTGCAGTTCTAGGCAGATCGTGGTTCCCGAGCCGTGAGGCTTGGCTTGGCCTTCCCTCCAGGCATTGAGTCATTTACAATGCCGCACACTGGGGCGGTAGCTCAGCTGGGAGAGCGTCGCGTTCGCAATGCGAAGGCCCGGGGTTCGATCCCCCGCCGCTCCACCATAATTATCAATGGGTTACGGCGAATTCCTTACTCAGGGGTTCCCGTGACTTAATATTTTGTCCCAAATTGGGTCCACCAGAGTTGAGTGGGTACCAAAAATCCCAGGGCAAAAATGCATCCACTCGCAGACGTGACGGTTCCGGCAGGCGGCTTGCGTCTGTGATCCGAGTGGGTGAGTCAGTGGAAGATCCGTTTGTAGCTTGGTTGCATAGGAGACAAAAGGGGTCTGCGCAATTTAAGTTTTGCGAGACAACTTGTATGCTCGATCCCACCCCCTCTCAAAACAGGCCGCTAGGTACCCCAAGCCCACTTTGTTTCGTGCCTTTCCTGCATTACTGGGGTTGCCAGAGCGAAGATCATATTTTTTGAGCGATGTTATAGGCGACGCATTGCTTTTAGGGAGATCCTCGTCGCAAGAATAGCGCTCTTTTCTCACCCTTACGAGATCGGCAACAACCTCTTGAGTCAGCGCGCGCGCAAACAGCGTGGCTTGCGCAGACGAGCCCTTCTGATCGGCGGAGACATGGGCGCAGTATCTGGTGATCTAAACCTTGTTTCTCCAGGGTCGTCCCGTCATTGAGTGTGACCACTCACTGGTGCGAGATCTCGCGCACACCTTACGGGCGGGCTCCCTTGAAGAGACTGCCAGACAGTGCTTTCTTTGGGTTCGGGACAACAATTAGTATGGCATCGATTTCCGCCGTAAGGAGACGTCATGCATGATGTCTGATGCTTTGGCGGTAGGCGCGGGACTTGGCTATGAAAAGGCCATTTGTTGGCATCTTTGCTGCGTGCCAACGGTATCCTCTCCGGATTGTGTTATCAGCGCCTGATTTGCGAAGGCTCGAGGCCGCCATATTGTCTTCATGGCTTTAATGTAGTATGGCTTGCGGGGCTCGGATGGTATCGGTGTGCTGACTCTGGGAAACAGTAAACATGGAAGTGTATGCGAGCTCACGCCTCCGCACGGGAATCTCGCCTATCCTACCCAATAGGAGGTCGAGCGGACTTTTCCGAATGTATGGGCAGAGCTCCGGCCTGAATGGATTTCTCGTCTGCAGCTTTGCGAAGGATGGCACAGTATTATGCGGCCCTATTCGATATCATGCCGCCAGATAGACTCATGAACCACGCTTTCCCAAGGTTCTGTATAAAGCATAAGGATTTGGATGGGGGTCGGCGTGCGCTTCAGATATCTTGCGGCGGTCCTGCGCACACCGCGCTTGATGTTCATGCCTGGGATCGCGATGTGGATAGAATAGAGTGGCTGGCCGACCGGTGTGCGAATGAATTAGTATTGTGCTTGTCGGTTGTTGTTGCGTGCGGCGCCCGGTAGGCTAAGTGATGTCTCTAGAGATGTCGGGAGAGTTTTTCTCGTTGGGGGGAATGGGGCGCAGAGTCGCCAATTAATCATGCCTTTCGGGTTGACGGTATTGAATATGACATTGGCAAAAGTGTCAGTAAAATTGGATCATATAGGGACAGTCTGACTATACAACCGGCTTCTTTGGGAGCCGCTCGGTCGCCATATGGCCTCGACAAGGCGAGTAATGTGCGCGAGGTCGTGCAAATGTTGGGTGAGCGAGTGGGCCCATAGCGTTAGGCAAGGGATGCGGGTCAATGCGCAAACGTCCAAACCACGATTACAGCAAAGCCGTAGGTCAACTCAATTGACCTTACGGTTACGATAATAGATGCTGGGTCCGATGAGCAGTCTTATGATGAAGTTATTCTGAAGGAATGGCGGTCTCTACCCCTTGGGTAGTTTACGCTGGGCCTAGCAGTAACGGGTATGTGAGGAAGATTAGTATGGATAGTTTGCCGTGAGGATGTTAGTTCATTCACTTCGGCATGATACGAATGGAAGGAAATTGTGCCTAAGTGACCGGTAAAGATGATAGTGGGCTTGTGCATGGGGGTTAGGTCTTGTTCGATGTTTAAGAGGTCGAAAACTTTGCGAGAGCGGGGGGTCATGGAGTGCGCCTTATGAAGTCAGGAAAGGAAGACCTGAAAATCGGCCTGATCAGCGGAATCATTCTGGTGGCATTGACCGTGGCGGCGGGTGTTTCCACCTACCTTGTGATGCAACGCGAGGCCGAATCTATCCTGAATAGAAACCTGAACGCTCTGCTGCGGGATGATGTGCGCGAGTTTAGGAAAGAGATCCATGAGGGCATCCAAAAAAGCGTTATCGTCGCCACGAGGCCTTTTGTTGTCGATAGCTTAAAGGCCGCTGATGCGCGTCTAGGCGACACCGAGGCGCGGCACGACTTGCAGAGAATCGCGCACTCGTTTTTGCCCACGGGATTTTCGGCGGTGACATTTGTGGACAAAAGAGGCCAGTTTGTGGCCCGCGCGGGGGCTTTCCTGATTCCCGAATTCATTGTCCATCTGCAGGCCTCGAGGGAGGCCTTTTTGTTGTGGAAACGACAACCCTTGCTCCAGACCCTGGTCCCGATCAACGATGGTAAGCGGCGCTTAGGTTATGTCATCACCCAGACTCCCTTGTTGTTTATGGCCGACATACGCCCGGTAGTCGCAGCGCTGGGGCGCACGGCCGATCTCGCCGTCTGTGCCCCTCTAGGCACAACCCATATGCGCTGCCTCCCCGATACGCTCCATCCGCTAGGGGATGCCTCTCGACTGTTCTCGCAATCGATCAAAGGCCAACCCTTGCCCATGCATTATGCCCTGGCGGGGCAGTCGGGGCTGACTTATACGCGGGATTATCAAGACCATATGGTCGTTGCTGCCTATTCCCCTATAGGGGACACCGGTCTTGGAATGGTACTCAAAATCCGCCACTCGGATCTCTTCCATGTCATGAGGGCGCGACTTCGACAGATCGCGGGGCTTTTGCTGGCCTTGCTGCTGATGGGCATGCTCATGATGCGTGGGTTAGTTTTACCGCTTTTGCGCAAACGGACGGCAGCGGAAGAAAAAATGCGTGCGGCCTATAGCGAATTGCGCACGATCCATGCCCAGTCCCAGGCCCTCTTGGCGCACATAGCCGATGGCGTGGTGGTCATTGATGAGCAGGGCGTGATCGAGACCTTTAACGCGGCCGCTGAACAGATTTTTGGATATGAGGCACACGAAATCGTCGGCAAAAACGTGAGCGAGCTCATGCCGGAGCCGCACCGCAGTCAGCATGATGGTTACCTGAAACGCTATCACGAGACGGGGAAGTCCACGGTTATCGGGGTATCCCGGGAACTTGCAGGCGTACGCCGTAATGGCGAGACGTTCCCCTTGGAGATCAAGATCCGCGAGGTCCGCACCGAGGCCGTACACCTTTTTATCGCGGCTGTTCGGGATATCACAGAGGAGAAAGAAGTCGCCCAGCGCACTTTAGATCTGGCGACCCACGACACTCTGACGGGTTTACCGAACCGCCTGCTGCTGGCGGATCGGCTCGAGCAGGCCTTGGTCCAGGCGCGCCGCGCTGAGAATCATGTGGCGCTTCTTTTTCTCGATCTGGATGGCTTTAAGACCATTAACGATTCCTTGGGGCACGCGACCGGGGATCTGGTATTAAAGGCCGTAGCCCAAAGGCTGACGGCCAACCTGCGTGCCACGGATACCGTGGCGCGTCAAGGAGGAGACGAATTCGTGGTGGTCCTGTCGGGTCTTGCGAGTGTCGAGGTCGTCGATATGGTGACTCAAAAGCTGCTCACGAGCCTCACTGCGCCCTACGAAATCCAGGGACAAGTCCTGTATGTCGGCGCGAGTATAGGTGTCACGATCTTCCCAGACGATGGCGAAGACCGTGACACGTTGTTGAAGAACTGCGATATCGCCATGTATCGGGCGAAGGAAATAGGGGGTAACGCGCGATTGTTTTTCGCCCCGGAAATGAACCGGGATGTCGTGGAGAGGCAGTCTCTCAGTACGGATTTGCACCAGGCCCTGGCGCGCAATGAGTTCCGGCTCCATTACCAACCGGTAGTGGATTTCGCTTCCGGGGCCGTGGTGGGCCTTGAGGCCCTCATACGCTGGCAGCATCCCACGCTGGGACTGCTCGCCCCATCCCATTTTATCTCCCTGGCTGAAGAAACGGGATTGATTGTGCTGATCGGGGAATGGGTGCTCGCCCAAGCCTGTGCGCAATGGCAGGCCTGGGCCCATGCGGGGATAGAGGTGCCGGCGATTGCGATTAATCTTTCGGCCCGCCAGTTTCATGACAGCAAACTGGTCGCCACCGTTACGCGCATTCTGGAAGAGTCAGGCATGGAACCGCGTTATCTCACGCTCGAAATTACCGAGAGCATGGTCATGGGGAACGTGGACGCGACCATAGAGACGCTCCGTGTACTGCATGCGGTCGGGTTACGGATTGCCATTGACGATTTCGGGACGGGTTACTCGAGCTTGAGTTACCTGAAGCGCCTGCCTGTGAGTATTCTCAAAATCGATCGGTCGTTCATGTGCGATATCACCACGGATGCGAGGGATGGTGCCATTGTGACGGCGATTATCGGTTTGGCCCACAGTCTTCGTATGACGGTCATCGCCGAGGGCGTAGAAACAGAAGCGCAACGCCTTTTCCTGCATGATCAGGGCTGCGACCAGTATCAAGGGTATTACTTCAGTAAACCACTGCCGCCTGCGGAGGTGGTTGGGAGACTTAGAGGCGTCCGCTAGCGGCCGGGGCGTTCCCCAAAACGGTTGCGGTATTGGCCGGGATCGGGGGTTCGAATATCCCCGGAGATCGAAGAGCGGATTCGATAATGGTATTCGATCTCACCCTTACCCTTTATTGTTTTTCATCCGTGCCCGCGTGCCGTGGCCCATGAAGTCTTCCTTTTCTAAGCCCGCCTGCTTGCCTTAAAGTCTAGACGCAGGCGAGAACTTAAGCACTCCAATTCCCTGCCTCTATTGTCTGAAGTGTCGAGTCATTTCTTTGCGGGGCCCAATGCGGGCAGAGTCTTTCTTCCTCGTTTGGAGTTTCTGACCAGACTCTTATGCGGGTTCCCCAGCGAGCCATGCGAGCGTAATCCGGCGTGGTTGCGATTTACCACAGCAATTGAATGACGGACTGGTACAAGGCGTCAGAACACCCGTCATCGGCAATGGGCAATGAATATTGGCATGGCTCCATCCCTTTATGAGTCGTTGGCGAAGTGGCGCGGAAGACATTATTCGAAAAACGCCAGCGCAACGCATGGCATAAAAATGGTTCCGGCACCCCCCAAAGCACCGAAGACAATGGAGAGATAGAGGCATACGTAGTTCGGGAGGCCACCTTTGACAAACGACCATTATATAATAGATAGCTAATTATAGAACACAATATGTTGATGTTTGTTCTGTCATACCCCGGGCATGTTGTGCTTGGATGAAATGGATGACTTGAAAAAAGGGGACTCATCAGTCATAATAGTAGATGCTCAGTATATGGGGCGCTGTGCTCATCCTACTTTGGTCCGACTTATGCGGGCTCGAGTGTGCTGTACGATGGCCGAGCACGTAAAAGCATAAGGAGAAAGACATGAAAACAATAAAGCCAGTGTCGCGACGTCGTCGGGGACGTGCGTTACCGGAAAGCAGTGTTCTTCGATCTTCTCGTTACGGCATTTCTTGGGTGTTTGGGGCGTTCGCGACACTTACCCTTATTGGTGGTGTTATGGTGATGGGCATTTGGGATCGTGGCACCCTTACAGCGCCGTCCTCACGGGCGGGTGGGAATAGTATTGTCTTGACAGCCAATACGGCACCACCGGCTCTATGGTCCAACGCATGGCTTGGTCGGCGGCCGTATCGTGCCATGGCGTTTCATGGTCTTCGGCGTTTTGCTACGGGCTTTAGTCTTGTCATTCCCCATAAACCCACAACGTTTAGCCAGGATTTATCGCGCGTGGGCCCGGAGATCTCTACCCGGTTCGTCCAATTGCGGGATGCAATTTCCACGGAAGCAAAGCAGACTCTAGTGGCGAGAGCCTGGCTTTAAGGATGGATTGACCGGGCCATTGGCCCGGTGCGCAACGCCTCTTGTCCGGTTCTTCCGGGAGGCCAGAGGGCTTGGATCTGCGCGAAATCGCGGTTTAGCCGGGATGGGTTCGCTTGTCTGTGGGGAAACCCGGGGTGGGGGTGCACGTGGATGATGGTTATAATGCGCCAATGCAGATAGGGCAATGGGGACAGAGGGGGATTTCTTGGCAGACGCTAGGTGGCCGGTTTTTAGCAGCGGCGGCCCGACCCCGTACTGCCAAGATCATCAATACCGTTGCCGTCGTGTTGCTCGCAGGCACGTTGGCGCATTGGACGTGGGGCGTGTTTGCGCCACCGCGGCGAGTGGGGGCAAGGCGCGCGACGACTGCACGCATCGTAACGCCGCCGCTCTCGGTTTTGCTAGATACCCATTTGTTCGGACACTCAACCGCGACAAGCCTTGCCGCCATTCCACTTAGCCATTTGGCGCTTACCTTATCGGGAGTTGTACTTGGCGATCGGCCGTTGGCTTTGATTGGCCAGGCGGGGCAGCATGTGCGGCCCTATCCAGTCGGGGCTACGGTGTCTTCGGGGGTGGTGCTCGCGGCGGTCACGAATGACCGAGCGATTCTGCGTCAGAACGGTCAACTGGAAAGTCTTTTGTTGTACCCGCCCAAAGCATCGGGGGGGCCGATATTGGCGGGCCCTGCCGTGGGCACATCAGATTTTGCGGTGCATGCAAGGCCTGGGCCCGCGGCGCCTGTCACGATTTCGGTGACTGCGGTCACTATGGCAAGTTTAAGCCAAGTTCCGACCGCGCAATTGAAATCATCGTTGGCGCCAGGACCGGAGGGTGGGTTACTCGTAAAGTCCGTACCCAATCAAAGTTTCGCAGCCCTTGGTCTCCAAGCAGGAGACGTCATTGAGGAAATCAATGGGCGCCCAGTCAATTCACTGGGCGCTGCTATGAGTGCCTATATGGCCGGTGCGAAGACGGGCGATGTCACGGTGAGTGTGGCTAGGCACGGGCATATGGAGGTCTTTCGCTACGCATTACAGGGCCGGTAAGATATCGGTTCAATTGGCTTTGTTTCCAAGGATGGAATACTTATGGGTAAGTTTTTACGTGGCTGGCTGTGGGCGACAGTGTGGCTGTCTGCCTTCCTATTGCCGCTGCGAGCATCGGCGCAGGCAGTGAACAAGGCGGCAGATTCTTTCGCCAATCATTCCACCGTGGGCCCAGGAACTCCGACAGTGCCGCCGCTACCGCACCCGGTCTTGAGTGCGACGGGTGCTTCTGTAGCTCCGGCGGTAGCGAGTAACGAATCCGCGGTTGTCAGTACCTCGCATAAGGTACCCCCCGGCGAGATGCTCTTCAATTTCGACAACGCCAATATCCGGGCCGTCATCCGCACCATGGCGGAGCTCACCGGTAAGAACTTTCTGATCGATCCGCGGGTTCAGGGCAAGGTGACGATCGTATCCGCGTCTCCTGTCACGATGGCGGCGGCCTATCAGATCTTCTTGAGCGCCCTAAAGGCCCAGGGGTTTACGGCAGCCGCGGGTCCCGGCCATATTATCAAGATCCTGCCGCAGGTGAACGCCCGCCAAGCGGCCCCCGTGAGTGGCGGGTGGCCTGCGGGCGGTGATCAACTCGTGACCCAAGTCATCCCCATCGAGGACGGGGAGGCGTTGCAGATCATGCCGCTTCTGCGTCCGCTGATGTCGAGCACGGGGATTTTGTCGGTCTATGCGCCCACCAATACCCTGCTCGTGACCG